>JGI26340J50214_10000811_pt1 | contig 10475 bp, 6 predicted proteins | sample BogFormECP12_OM2_FD_50214 | JGI IMG/M metagenome (IMG submission 50214)
CCTGCGGATGGCCGCCGTCTGGGCCGGCCGCTGTCACGTCGGCGCCTTCAAGCTAGGCGACGGCACCGCCTCGGTCGCGGCCGAACTGGTCGGCGAGCACGCTACCATCACGCTGGCCCTGGTCATCGACCCGGAAACGCGCCTGCTCCGCATGGCCGACGTCACATCCTAGCCGCGTCGTCGTCCCAATGGCGTCGGTGGCGCCCCGAGTACCTTCTTGGGTACCCGAGGGCCCACCGACTCCCGCACGGGTACCCGAGGGCCCACCGACTCCCGCACGCGTACCCAAGGGTCACCGACTCCCGCGCGAGCCAGCCGCGGACTGACGCGTGATGTGACCTGGATCACAAGAAGTCACCGCCGGATGCCGGAAATATATTCCGATACGAGACCGTTCCGTATCGATGTACGCGGAACCCGGAAGTTCTGATCGTGGCAACACACCGCCAGGCCAGCACCTTCCCGGTCCCGCCCGCAAACTTCCACCGGGGGCCCGGGGATCGTTCCCCCTGGGCCAGCATGGCAAGTGATCCGGAGAGGAACACATGGATTCGCAGGCGATTTACCGCCGCCGCTGGGTCATTCTCAGCGTGCTGATCGTCGGGCTACTCGCCATCGTCATCGACAACACGGTCCTTAACGTGGCCATGAAGACTATCGCCGAGCCTCCTCCGGCCGGCCTCGGCGCGAGCCAGAGTCAGCTCGAATGGGCCATCAACTCCTACACGCTGGTCTTCGCCGGCCTGCTCTTCACGTTCGGCGTCATCGGCGACAAGATCGGTCGCAAGCGCATGCTCATAATCGGGCTCGCGCTGTTCGGCATCGCGTCGCTGCTCTCGGCCTACTCACGGTCGCCCGAGCAGCTGATCTTCGCGCGGGCCGCGATGGGCCTGGGCGGCGCCGCGGTCATGCCGCAGACGCTGTCCATCATCTCCAACGTCTTCGAACCGGCCGAACGCCCCCGGGCGATCGGCCTGTGGGCCATGGCGGTCGGCCTCGGCATCGCCACCGGCCCGGTACTCGGCGGCCTGCTGCTCGACCACTTCTGGTGGGGTTCGGTCTTCCTGATCAACGTCCCGGTGACCGCCGTCGGCGCCATCGCCGCCGCGGTCCTGGTGCCCGAGTCCCGCAACCGCGAGGCGGGCGGGATCGACTACGTGGGCGTGCTGCTGTCCATCGCGGGCCTCATCCTGNTGGTGTACGGGATCGTCCAGGGCGGCGACAGCGCCTCCTGGCTGCGCCTGGGTGTGCTCGGCCCGATCGTGGGCGGCCTGGCCATCCTGGCGGCCTTCGCGTGGTACGAGGCCCGGATCCAGCACCCGTCGCTTGACGTGCGGCTGTTCCGCGACCGGCGGCTCTCCGCCTCGATCGGGGCGCTCGGGCTGGTGTTCTTCGGCATGGGCGGCGTCTTCTTCTTCACCAGCTTCTACCTGCAGAACGTCCGCGGCTACACCCCGCTGGCGGCGGGCCTGCTGACCGTGCCGTTCGCGGCCGGGCAGCTGCTGATGGCGCCGCGCAGCGCCCGCCTGGTCCAGCGCTACGGGGCCAAGGCGGTCGGCGCGACGGGCATGTTCGTCATGGCCGCCGCCATCGCGGGTTACGCCAGCCTCGGCACGGCCTCGCCGATTTGGCTGCTCGGCGTGCTGTTCGGCATCCAGGGCGCGGCGATCGGCGTCAGCATGCCGGCTGCCACCGCCGCCGTGATGGACGTGCTGCCGCGCGAGCGGGCCGGCGCGGGCTCGGCGCTGACCAACACCGCCCGCCAGGTCGCGGTGGCGCTCAGCGTCGCCATTCTCGGCTCGATCCTGGCCGTGTTCTACCGCAACGCGCTCAGCCCGTCGCTGACTCACCTGCCCGCCGCGGCCCGGAGCGCGGCGTCTTCCTCGATCACCGCCACCCAGGCGGTCGCCCAGCAGCTCGGCACGGCCGGACAGTCGCTGCTCGCGCCTGCGAACAATGCGTTTGTCCAGTCCATGCACGTCACCACGCTGATCGCGGCGCTGCTCGCGCTCGCCGGCGGGTTCGTGGTACTGCGCTGGATGCCGGGCAAGCCGCGAAAGGCTGCGCTGTCCGCCCCGGCCCCGCAGGCCAGCGATCCCGCCTACGAGGCCGAGCTTGCCATACTGGAAGAAGCAGCCATGCTCAAGAGCGCTGACCGAGAGGGATGACCAGCCATGCAGCCCGTGATCCTAGATCAGGGGCCCGGCACTGACACGGAAGCCAGGCCGGCGGAGCACCGCCGGCCCGGCCGTCCGCGCAGTGAGCAGGCCGAACAGGCGATTATCGAGGCCACCCTCGACCTGTTCGCCGAGCAGGGATTCGAGGGCGTCTGCGTCGAGGCCGTCGCGGCCCGCGCCGGAGTCGGCAAGGCCACGATCTACCGCCGCTGGCCGAACAAGGAAGAGCTGCTGCTCGCCGCGCTCGGCTCGATGAAGTCGCCGATCCCCGAACTTCAGGGCGTTTCGGTCCGCGACGACCTGGTGGCGATGCTCACCGTGATGTGCGCGGACAAGGCCGACCCGAGGAAGGCGCGCCGGTATGCGCTGCTGCTCGGCGAGGGCGAGAAGTACCCGCGGCTCATGGCCCGGTACAAGGAAACGGTGGCCGAACCCCGGCACGAGGTCCTGCGGGCGGTCATCCGCCGCGGCATCGAGACCGGTGAGCTGCGAGCCGACATCGACGTCGAGATCGCCAGGCTCACCCTGATGGGGACCATCCTGGCCAAGGAGAAGTCCGCGGACGGCGAGCTGAGCGGCGATTTCGCCGCCCGCGTTGTGGACGAACTGCTGCTCGGGCTGGCCGCGCGCTAACCGTGGATCTCGCGCCTACGAGGAGCGCGGCTCGCGCCAGCGGTTGGTGATGGGCAGCCGCCGGTCCCGGCCGAAGTTCTTCTGGCTGATCTTGGGGCCGGGCGGGTACTGCCGTCGCTTGTACTCGGCCGCGTCGACCATCCGGACCACCCGCTCGACCAGCGCCGGGTCGTGCCCGGCCGCGATCAGCTCGGCCGTCCCCATGTCCTTCTCGACGTAGTCGTCGAGCAGCGCGTCCAGCACCTCATACGGAGGCAGCGAATCGGTGTCCATCTGCCCGGGCGCCAGCTCCGCGCTTGGCGGCTTGGTGATCGAGTTCTCCGGGATCGGGGGAGTCGCCCCCTGTCGTGCGGCCTCGGCGTTACGCCACCGGGACAGCTCCCAGACCAGCGTCTTGGGCACGTCCTTGATCGGCCCGAACCCCCCAGCCGAATCGCCGTACAGCGTCGAGTAGCCCGTCGCGAGCTCGCTCTTGTTGCCGGTGGTGAGCACGAGGTGCCCGCCCGCGTTGGACAGCGCCATCAGCACCACCCCGCGCACCCGGGCCTGCAGGTTCTCCGTGGGCAGCCCGGTTTCCGGGAACCCGGCCGGGGCTAGCTCCTCGGTGAACGCGTCGACGATCGAGGCGATCGGGATCGTCAGCGCGTGCAGGCCCTGCCGCTTGACCAGGTCCTCGGCGTCGGTGACCGAATGTTCTGAGGAGTACCGGCTCGGCATCAGCACCACGTGCACGTTGCTCGGGCCGACCGCGTCGGCGGCGATTGTGGCGGTCAGCGCCGAGTCGATCCCGCCGGACAGCGCCAGGATCACCGAACGGAACCCGTTCTTCCGCACGTAGTCCCGGGTCCCGGTCACCAGCGCGGCGTACACCTCGGCCGGATCGGACAACCGCGGCCAGAACAGCCCCGCGCCCTCCGGCCTCTCGACCTCCGGGATCCCCGCGACCTCCGGCCTCTCGACCTCCGGGATCCCCGCGACCTCCGCCGCGTCTTCAATCTCCATGGCCCCCGTCGGCCCGGATGGCGGCAGTGTGTGCGGCAGCGCCACCCGCTTGATCGTGATCACCGTGCCGTCGCCCGCGTCCACAGGCTGCTCTGCCGACCCCGGATCCGGCGGCGCGGCCGGCAGGTCCAGGTCGGCGACGACGAGCGCCTCGGAGAACTGCGGCCCGCGGGCCAGCAGCGCGCCGTCCGCGGCGACGAGGATCGAGTCGCCGTCGAAGACCAGCTCGTCCTGCCCGCCGATCATGTTGGCGTAGGCCAGCGCGGCCCCGGCCTCGCGTGCCCGCCGCACGCACAGGTCAAGCCGCACGTCATCCTTGCCCCGCTCGTAGGGCGACGCGTTCGGCACGACGAGCAGGCCCGCGCCCGAGCGCCGGCAGACCGCCACCGGCCCGCCGTCCTGCCACAGGTCCTCGCAGATCGCAATCGCGATCTCGACGCTCTCGTCCCCTTGCGGGGGGGTCTGAGGGGGACGTCCCCCCGGGCCAACACTGCCGGTCGGCAGCCGGAACACCGGCAGCGTGTTACCGGGCACGAAGTAGCGGAACTCGTCGAACACCCCGTAGTTCGGCAGGTGGTGCTTGGCGGAGGTGATGACGACGTGCCCGCCGTGCAGCAGCGCCGCCGCGTCCAGCGGCGCCCCGGCCGGCAGCCCGGTGCGCGGCGCCAGGTCAGTGCGCCGGTCCAGGTAGCCGGTCACGACCGCGATCCCGCCGAGCCCTTCGGCCTCGAGGCGGGCCGCCACGGCGCGCAGCGTCCTGATCGACGCCTCCACGAACGACGCCCGCAGCGCGAGGTCCTCCACCGGGTATCCGGTGAGCATCATCTCCGGGAACACCACGACCCTGGCCCCGCGCGCGGCCGCCCGCCGTGTCCACTCCACGATCAGCTCGGCGTTTCCGTCCAGGTCACCCACCGTCGCATTGACCTGGGCCAGCGCGATCCTCAACATCGTCACCCCTCCAGCCTAGGCCGTACTCAGCTGACCCCCGGTCCGCGGTGCTCTCCTTAACTTTGGCCCGAACGGACCAGGTTCCCGCCCCGGCGCCGCCACTTGCCCCCGGCAGGCTGGCCAGTCTGCTCCAGATGCGTATCAACCGTGGCAACTTTAACCACGAGGTAACACCGGCCGGGCACACTCACTGATACGCGCCCGCCGAAGCCGCGGCCGGCGGAGGCTGGTCTAGCGATGGGGAACGTCTAAGGTGATTACCGTGGATAGGCAGGAAGAATTCGTGCTGCGGACGCTCGAGGAGCGCGATATCCGGTTTGTTCGGCTGTGGTTCACCGACGTCCTCGGCACGCTGAAGTCGGTCGCCGTCGCGCCCGCCGAACTCGAGGGCGCGTTCGCCGACGGCATCGGCTTCGACGGTTCGGCCATCGAGGGGTTCGCCCGCGTCTACGAGGCCGACATGATCTTGCGCCCGGACCCGGGCACGTTCCAGTTGCTGCCCTGGCGCGGTGAGTACCCAGGAGTCGCCCGGATGTTCTGCGACATCCTGCTGCCCGACGGATCGCCGTCCTACGCCGACCCGCGCTGGGTGCTCAAGCGTAACCTCGGCCGTGCCTCCGACCTCGGGTTTACCTTCTACGCGCATCCGGAGATCGAGTTCTTCCTGCTGCGGGAGCGGCCCGCGCCCGGCGAGAAGCCGCAGCCGATCGACACCGGCGGCTACTACGACCACACGCCGCACAGCATCGCCCATGACTTCCGCCGGACGGCGATCACGATGCTCGAATCCATGGGCATCTCGGTCGAGTACAGCCACCATGAGGGCGCGCCCGGGCAGCAGGAGATCGACCTGCGCTACGCCGACGCGCTGACCACCGCCGACAACGTTATGTCGTTCCGGCTGGTGATGAAGGAGGTGGCGATCGAGCAGGGCGTCTACGCGACGTTCATGCCGAAGCCGTTCACCGATCACCCCGGCTCGGGCATGCACACGCACGTGTCGCTGTTCGAGGGCGACAAGAACGCGTTCTACGAGGCTGGCGCGGAATTCCAGCTGTCCAAGACGGCCCGGGCGTTCATCGCCGGGCTGCTGCGGCACGCCCCCGAGATCACTGCCGTCTGCAACCAGTGGGTGAACTCTTACAAGCGGCTGTGGGGCGCGGCCGAGCGGACCGCGGGCGCCGGCGGCGAGGCGCCGGCGTACGTCTGCTGGGGCCACAACAACCGTTCGGCCCTGGTCCGGGTGCCGATGTACAAGCCGCAGAAGGGCAACGCCACCCGGGTCGAGTTCCGGTCGGTGGACGCCGCCTGCAACCCGTACCTGGCGTTCGCGGTGATCCTGGCCGCGGGGCTCAAGGGCATCGAGGGTGACTACGAGCTGCCGCCCGGCGCCGAAGACGACGTGTGGGCGCTGACCTCCGCCGAGCGCCGCGCGCTCGGCATCCGGCCACTGCCCCAGAACCTGGACCAGGCCATCAAGGTCATGCAGGACAGCGAGCTCGTCGCGGAAACGCTGGGGGAGCACGTCTTCGACTTCTTCCTGCGCAACAAGCGCGAGGAGTGGCAGGAATACCGCCGCCAGGTCACCGAATACGAGCTAGGCCGCTACCTCCCGATGCTCTGACTGCCCTGTGGGGTGGCCTGGCGCTCATTCCTCGAAGCGGCCGCCCAGGTACCTGGCCAGGAAGCGTTCGGCCGCGGCGTAGAACTTCAGCCGGTTCTCCGGCTTGGCGAAGCCGTGGCCCTCGTCCGGGAACAGCATGTACTCGTAGTCGATCCCGGCGTCTTTGAGCGCGGCGACGATCTGCTCCGACTCGGCCTGCTTGACCCGCGGGTCGTTGGCGCCCTGGGCGATCAGCAGGGGGATACGGATGTCACGCACGCGGGACAGCGGCGAGCGCGACCACAGGAACTCCTGGTCCGTCTCCGGGTTGCCGACCCGCTTGTACAGTGCCGCCGCCATCGGCTTCCAGTACGGCGGGATCGTCTCGAGTAGCGTCTGCAGGTTCGACGGGCCGACGATGTCCACCGCGCAGCAGAACACGTCCGGCGTGAACGCCGCGCCCACCAGGGCGGCGTAGCCGCCGTAGGAACCGCCGTAGATGGCGACCTTGGCCGGGTCGGCCCAGCCCGCCTCCACCGCGTACTGGACCGCGTCGAGCAGGTCGTCGTGCATCTTGGCGCCCCACTCGCGGTCGCCGGCCGCCACGAACGACTTGCCGTAGCCGGTCGAGCCGCGGTAGTTCACCTGCAGGCACAGGTAACCCCGGTTGGCCAGCCACTGCGCCTCGGGATCCCAGCCCCAGGCGTCGCGCGCCTGCGGCCCGCCGTGCACGTTGAGGACCGTCGGCAGGCCGGCCCGGCCAGCGCCCGGCGGGAAGGTGGCGTACCCGTGGATGGTCAGCCCGTCCCGCGCCTNGAACGAGAACGGCTCCATCCGGGCCAGGTCGTAGCGGGACAGTTCGGGCCGAGCGGAGAACAGGAAGCTGCCGGTGCGGCTGCCCCGGTCGTAGGAGAAGTACTGAACCGGGCCGGCGTCGTCGGTGAAGGCGATCAGCCAGGTCGCGTCGGCTTCGTCGCGGCCGACCGGCTGCGGGTCACCAGGGTGCAGCGCCCGGATCGCCTTGAAGTCCTGTTCCACCGACGGGTCGAGCACGTGGTACTCGGTGCGGTCCTTGAGGACCTCGACGATCTGCGGCTCCCTGGTGTCGGGGTGGAGCATCGCGCCCGCCACGTCCGCCTCGGGGTCCTCGAGCAGCACCCGGGCCTCGCCGGTGGCCAGGTCGATCCTGCTCAGCCGGCCGGTGTCCGTGCCGAGCGAGCTGATGGCCAGCAAGGACGTACCGTCCCCGCTGAACGAGAGCACGTCGCTGGCCGCGACGTCGTCGGCCGTGATGGTGAGCAGCGTCCGCCAGCCGGCGTCCGCGCTGTCGCGGACGAGCAGGTCGAATCCGCCGTCGGGCAGCGGGGCGATCGCGCCGCGGACCACCATGTCCTCGTCCGCGAGCCAGCCGGCGTATCCCGGGTTCTCGATCAGCTTGTCCAGCGCACCGGACGTCAGCGAGAGCCGGTAGACGTCGTGCAGCTGCGGGTTGTCCCGGTTGATCCCGACCAGCACCTCGTCGCGGTGGCTCTTGCGGGTGGCGATGATCCGCGCCTGGATGCCGTCGAACGGCGTCAGGTCGCGCCTGGCCATCGTCTCCATGTCGACGTCGTACAGCCGCCAGTTCTCGTCACCGCCGGTGTCCTGCAGGTATAGCAGGTGCCTGCCGTCCCGCGCCCAGGCGAACATCCGGACGCCCCGGTCGGTGTCCTCGGTGACCGCCTGCGCTGAATCCCAGTCGACGCCCGTGGATCCTTGGGGCGAAATCGGCGCGACCCAGACGTTGAGCACCCCGTCGCGAGGTGCGATCCAGGCTAGCTGGCTGCCGTCGGGCGAGATGTGCGGGCTGACGCGCTCCGGGTTACCGAAGAGCACTTCGCGGGGGATGAGATCGACCATGCTTCAATGCCTATCACACGGCGGGCGGTGCCCTGAGGAGCGAACCCGGGGGCCCGGGTGGACTGAAGGCAGACCGAGAGCTAGGCAGTGGCGTGCGGGCGCTCCGCGCGCGCCGCGAGCCTGCCGCGGATGCCGAGGTAGATGACGATGACGATGGCCAGGTAGCCGACGTAGATCAGCAGTTGCAGCGGCGTGGGAGCGTCGCTGTAGCCAAAGAAGCTGTGCAGCACGTCCCCCAACGCGCTGTCCTCCGACAGCACGCTGGCCGAGTGCCACATCGGCGCGTCGAGCACCGGCAGCCAGCCGAGCTCCTGCATGTTCTGCACCGCGTCGGCCAGCAGGCCCGCGGCGAAGATCATCAGCAGCACGCCGATGACCGTGAAGAACCTCGCCAGGTTCAGCCGGTGACCGAGCCGGTAGATCACGAACGCGATGCCCAGCGCGCCGGCCAGGCCGATCACCGCTCCGGTGAGCGCGCCCGCCGTCGAGGTGGAGAAGATGATCGCCAGCGTGAACACCACCGTCTCGAGCCCCTCGCGGCCGACGGCCTGGAAGGCCAGCAGCCCGAGCCCCCACCGGGCCCGGCCGTCCAGTGCCGCGTCCGTGCGGGCCCGCAGTTCTGCGGACAGCGACCGGGCGTGCTTGCGCATCCAGAACGTCATGTAAGTCAGAACCGTCGCCGCGACCAGGTAGGTGACGGTCTCGAAGATCGTCTGCACGCGCGAGCCGTCGTAGCTGCGGATGGTGAAGTAGGCCGCCGCCCCGCCCGCGGTCGCCAGGACCAGCGCGGCCCCGACCCCGAGGAACACGTCACGGAAGTGCTCACGCCGCCCGATGCGGTTCAGGTAGGCCAGCAGGATCGCGACGATCATGCTGGCTTCCACACCCTCACGCAGGAAGATGACGAGCGTAGCGAGCATCCGCGGGCCTCCAACCGGACGGGTGACTCAGGGTTAGGATAGGCAAACCTTACTTGATGTATGCCCAGTTGGCATACCCCAAGAAGAGACAATCTTCCCTTGAGGCAACCCGTGCGCTAGGCCCGAAGGTCCTGAACCCGCCGGCCGGAAGCACGCACCCAGGTCCGTTCGGCCCGAGAATGTCTTACCCCCGGACAAGGGGGCCTTATCCGGAGGAGACAAGGGGGCCTTATCCGGAGAACCAGTGTGCAGGCGCCGGGTTCGTGTTGTGGTAGATGTGCTTCTTTTCCTGGTATTCCTCCAGGCCGGAGGAGCCGAGCTCACGGCCGATGCCCGACTTGCCGAAGCCGCCCCACTCAGCCTGCGGCAGGTAAGGGTGGTAGTCGTTGATCCATATCGTGCCGTGGCGCAGCGCGCCCGCCACCCGTTCGGCCTGGCCCGCGTCCGACGTCCACACCGCGCCCGCCAGGCCGTAGCTCGTGTCGTTGCCGAGCCGGATCGCCTCCTCCTCGGTGCTGAATCGCTCGACCGTCACCACCGGCCCGAACACCTCGTCCTGCACCACCGTCATCTCGCGACGACACCCGGCGAACACCGTCGGCCGCAGGAAGAACCCCTTGGCCAGCGCTGGATCAGCGGGCCGCTGACCCCCGGCCAGCAGCTCCGCCCCCTCGGATAGCCCCAGCGCGATGTACCGCTCCACCTTCGCGCGGTGCGCCGCGGAGATCAGCGGGCCGCACTCGGTCTCCGGGTCCAGGCCGCTGCCCAGCCGGATCCGGTCGGCCCGGGCGGCCAGTTCGGCGACGAAGCTGTCGTGCAGCGAATCCTGCACGATCAGCCGCGATCCGGCCGAACACACCTGGCCGGAGTGCAGGAACGCCCCGGTCAGCGCGTTATCTACGACCGTGTCGAAGTCGGTGCCGTCGAACACGATGTTCGGGTTCTTACCGCCGAGCTCGAGCGCGACGGGCCGCACCCCGTGCGCCGCCGCGGCCATGATCTTCTCGCCGGTCGCCAGCCCGCCGGTGAAGGAAATCAGGTCCACCGAAGGATGGGCGACCAGCGCCTGCCCCGCCGTGCCGCCCTGGCCGAGCAGCAGGTTCAGCACGCCCGGCGGGATGTCCGCCTCGTCGAACAGCCCGACCAGGGCCACGGTGGACAGCGGCGTCAGCTCGCTGGGCTTGATAACAGTTGTGTTGCCCGCGGCCAGGGCCGGCGCGAGCTTCCAGGAGATCTGCAGCAGCGGGTAGTTCCACGGCGCGATGAGCGCGCAGACGCCGACCGGCTCGT
>JGI26340J50214_10000812_pt1 | contig 10467 bp, 9 predicted proteins | sample BogFormECP12_OM2_FD_50214 | JGI IMG/M metagenome (IMG submission 50214)
CTCTATTTTCCCGAGGTCGGCGGCACGTTCGTGCAGGCCGAGAGCGAGACCGCTTCCATCAACATGGTGTACGGGGCATCGTCGGCGGGAGTGCGCGTCATGACCGCATCGTCCGGTCCGGGTCTCAGCCTAATGCAGGAAGGCATCTCGTACCTCGCGGGCGCGGAACTGCCTTGCGTCATCGTCGACGTGATGCGTGGCGGCCCTGGTCTGGGCAACATCGCTCCCGAACAGAGCGATTATTTCGCCATGGTCAAGGGCGGCGGCCACGGCAACTATCGCAATCTGGTAGTCGCTCCGGCTTCTGTGCAGGAAATGGCCGACCTGACCATCCTCGCTTTTGAGCTTGCAGACCGCTACCGCAATCCAGCCATCGTGCTGACGGACGGGTTCGTTGGCCAGATGATGGAGCCGCTCGACCTGGTCTACCGCGCAATCCGCGCGCCAGAAAAGCCGTGGGCGGTGAAGGGAACGGCGGGCACGCGCAAGAATTTCGTCAGCTCGATCGTGCTCGAGCCCGACGACCTCGAAGAACACCAGCGCCGCATGGAAGCGAAGTACATCCGTGCGCAGCAGACTGAGACGCGCTGCGAAGAGTACCGCACCGAAGACGCCGAGATGATCGTGGTCGGCTACGGCATCGTCTCGCGCGTGCTGCGCTCGGCCGTGGACGAAGCCCGCAAGCAGGGAATGAAAGTCGGGCTGTTCCGGCCCATCACGTTGTGGCCCTTCCCGACGAAGGAGTTGACGGCGACGGCGCTGGCGGCGGAAAGAGTGCTTGTAGTCGAACTGAGCAATGGCCAGATGGTAGAAGATGTCCGGCTGACGTTGAATGGCCAGCGGCCGGTTGAGTTCTACGGACGCGTAGGCGGCAATGTGCCGTCGGTCGAGGAATTGTTGACCAAGATCGAAGAGCTGTTGCCGGCCGCGGTGTAAGAACACGTAGCCCCGGACGCATTCGTCCGGGCCGCGTTCGAGAGATCTTAATGTTCGGCGGGCGGACGAATGCGTCCGCCGCTACGTGGGAACAGGCGGGAACCAATTATGGCGGAAAGCAACGTCGTGCAAGAGGAACCTAAAGCGGTCACCGAGCAGTATGAAGTCGTCCACCAGAAGTCGGAAGTGTTTTATCCCGAGTACGAGCGGAAAGGCGAACTGAAGCACCAGACGCACTACTGTCCGGGCTGCGGGCATGGCGTGGCGCACAAGCTCATCGCCGAAGCGCTGGAAGACCTGGGGCTGCAGGATCAGACGATCCTCGTAAGTCCGGTGGGCTGCTCGGTGTTCGCCTACTACTACTTCGATGTTGGCAACGTGCAGGTGGCGCATGGACGCGCCCCGGCTGCGGCGACAGGCCTGAAGCGGGCGTGTCCCGACAAGATCGTGATCGCCTATCAGGGCGACGGAGACCTGGCGGCGATCGGCACGGCGGAAATTGTGCACGCGGCGAATCGCGGCGAAAAAATCTCCGTGTTCTTCGTCAACAATGCGATCTACGGCATGACTGGCGGGCAGATGGCGCCCACCACGCTGGTCGACCAGAAGAGTACGACCTCGCCGTGGGGACGGCGTCCGATCAACGAAGGCTTCCCGCTGCACATGGCCGAAATGCTGGCGTCGCTGGAAGCTCCGGTTTACATCGAGCGCGTGGCACTCTCCGACAACAAGAACATCATGAAGGCGCGGCGGGCGGTGCGCAAGGCACTCGAACTGCAGCGCGCTGGAGCCGGTTTCACGTTTGTCGAGATTCTTTCTCCGTGCCCGACCATCTGGGGTAAAGATCCCGTCGATGCGCGCAAGTGGGTGGCGGAGAAGATGATTCCGAACTTCCCGCTGAACGTGTTTCGCGACCGCGCGATAGAGATCCGGGACAACCACGTCCCCCCGCATAAAACTGTGGCCGAACTGGTGGAAGGCGAACACAAGGCGTCGGGTGTCCCGGCCGTGATGCCGAAGCATCACTACCGCGAACTTGGCATCAAGATTGCCGGCTTCGGGGGACAGGGCGTGCTGTTGCTGGGCCAACTGCTGGCCGAGATGGGCATGCGGGAAGGCCTGGAAGTGAGCTGGCTGCCGTCATATGGTCCGGAGATGCGTTCGGGCAGCGCCCATTGCCACGTGTGCCTGTCGAAAGAGCGCATCGGGTCGCCGGTGCTGTCGCGCCCGCAGGTTCTGGTGGCGATGACTGAGATTTCGCTGCGCAAATTCGCTGCGGAGGTCGCACCCGGCGGCACGATCATTTACGGGCGCGAGCGGCTGCCCGAAGACCTGGTCATCCCGCAGGCGCAGGTGGTGTGCATTCCGGCGTCCGAGATTGCCGACCGGCTGGGGTCGGCGAAAGTGGCGAACATCGTGCTGATGGGAGCGCTGCTGGAAGAAACCGAATGCCTGTCGGCGGCGAGTGCCATGCGGGTGCTGGAGAGGAAAGTCAAGAATCCGGCGCTGCTCGAACTCGACCGCAAGGCGCTCGACGCCGGCCGAGTGTTCATCGACCACACGGTCGCCATTGGAGCTATCACCCAGGCCGACGGCTTCGCGCAATAGACGATCGGAAAATGAGATAGCGGGTGCCCCATCCTTGTCGCGAAGTGCGCGACACGGATGGGGCACCCGCTTTTGGTGTGACCCGAATCACGAAAAGGGGTGATACGGGACATATCGAGAACAATGACTGGATGTAATGCTCCTAGCGGGTGTGGGAGGTGGGTCATGATACCGGTGGAAGAACTACACAGTACAGTCGTCGAGCCGAAGTCGCCTCTGGCCGTTTCACTCAAGAACGTATTGTTCGCCACTGACTTTTCTGCCACCTCGGAAGCGGCGCTGCCCTATGCCACGGCCATTTGCCGGCATTTTGGCGGCACTCTGCACACCGCGCACGTGCTGGCCGACAGCAGCCTGCTGATGATGACCGGCGGCGTGGATTACGTCAGCATGGGCACAATCTACGACGACGCGCACGCCGACGCCAAAAAAAAGCTCGACCAGATCTCCGAGCGGTTCGAAGGAATTCCGCACCACAACTACGTCCGGCATGGCCAGGTGTGGCGGGCGCTGGCTGGAATTGTCGAGGAACACAAGATGGATCTGGTGGTGGTCGGCACCCACGGTCGCTCCGGGCTGGGCAAGCTCCTCCTGGGTTCGGTGGCGGAAGATATTCTGCGCCACGCGCCCTGCCCGGTGCTGACGGTGGGGCCGAAGGTTTCGGGACGGGCCAAGCTCCCCACGTTCCCCAACCGCGATCTGGCTCCCATCGAGCTGGAGTTGCGGCAGATCCTGTTCGCCACCGATTTTGCCCAACACTCGGCGTGCGTCGCGAAGGAGGCGGTGGCGCTGGCCGAGGAATTCCGCGCCCGGCTAACGCTGATGCACGTGATTGAGGACTATAGCCATTTGGGCCGGCGCCCTGAACTGATGGAAGACTGCATTGGCCGCTTGCAATCGCTGGTGCCCAACGATGCCGCTCTGCAGTACAAACCGGAAGCCCAGATCGAGTTTGGCTTCGCCGCCGACAGCATCCTGAAGGTGGCGGCGGAGCGGGAAGCCGACATGATCGTGCTGGGGGCGCGTTCTTCCGCCACAGCCCGGACCACGCACCTGCCGTGGTCCACGGCGCACCTTGTCATCGCCCAGGCCCATTGCCCGGTGCTGACAGTTCGATCTTAGCCGTTTGATTCTGACGGTTCGAGGAAAGGCCTTTACGCACATCATGATTTCGGCGCTCCCGGTTAGCCAGCAAGAATCGGGAGAGAGTGTTGCCGAGTGCGCAACTCCCATTGATGGGACTGGAACCGAAATGAAACCGGAGCGCGAAAGCTCTGCGAGCCGGGCCCCTTCACCGCATCAACCGGGTCTACACTTATTTCTTGTTCACCATTTTCTTATCCACCATCAGCCTTGCATCTTAATTTTGAATTCATTTGCGATTGAGAACGGAATATGCCCTCTTATGTTTCCAAGCCCACTCCTCCCAACCAGGACAAGCGCTGGAAGCTGGTCGATGCCACCATACGGCGGCAGGGCCAGCAGCAGCGCGGCCTGATTGAGACGCTGCACACCGTGCAAGAAGCGTTCGGATATCTGGACACGCAGGCGCTGCGCTATGTGGCCATGTCGTTGCGCGTGCCCCTCAGCCGGGCGTACGGCGTCGCCACCTTCTACCATTTTTTCACCCTGAAACCCGCGGGCGAGCATACCTGCGTCATCTGCATGGGCACGGCGTGCTACATCAAGGGCGCGCAGCAACTGCTGGACGCCGTACAGCACGATCTGGGCATTGGCCCCGGAGAAACCACGGCGGACAAGAAAGTCTCGCTGCTCACGGCGCGCTGCCTGGGATCGTGCGGGCTGGCTCCGGCGGTGGTCTACGATCAGGAAGTCGCGGGGAAGGTTGGGACGCCGGCCATCCGCGAGCACTTGAAGAAATGGACGACCGCATGACGCCCGAGGAACTGGAACAGATTGCCGAAAGCGAGCGCGAGGCGCAGAGCCAGATCACGCAACGCGTGAATGTGTGCGTCGCCGCCGGATGCCTATCCTGCCAGAGCCAGGCGGTGAAGGACGCGCTCGATCAGGAAGTCACACGCCGCGGCACAAAGGGCCACTGCCAGATCAAAGGTGTGGGCTGCATGGGGCTGTGCTCGGAAGGCCCGCTGGTCACGACGAGCATAGTGTCGAGCGGCGCGGACGGGGTTCATAAAGCGGTTCATAAGGAAGTTCTTTACAAGAAGGTCGAAGCCGCGGACGGCGCGGCCATTCTCGACAGCCTGGACGGTCCGCCGGTGGCGCGGCTGGTTTGCCCGACCGACGTGCCGTTCTTCCAGCGGCAGAAAAAGATTGTGCTGGAGAATTCCGGCATCATCGATCCGGAGCGCATTGAAGACTACATTGCCGCCAATGGCTACACGGCGCTGATCAAGGCGCTCACCGAGATGACTTCGCGGGAAGTCGTCGAGCAGGTGACGAAAAGCGGCCTGCGCGGGCGCGGCGGGGCAGGATATCCCACGGGCCTGAAGTGGAGCACGGTATCGAAGTCGGTGGGCACGCAGAAGTATGTGATCTGCAACGCCGACGAAGGCGATCCGGGGGCGTTCATGGACCGCAGCGTGCTCGAAAGCGATCCGCATCGCGTGCTCGAAGGCATGCTGATAGCCGCCTACGCGGTGGGCGCGTCGGAAGGCTACATCTATGTGCGCGCGGAGTATCCACTGGCCATCAAGCGGCTGCGCAACGCGATCCGGCAGGCCGAACGAGTCGGACTGCTGGGTTCAAACATCTGCGGCACGCGCTTCAGTTTTCGCGTGGATTTGCGTCTGGGCGCCGGGGCCTTCGTCTGCGGCGAAGAGACGGCCCTGATTGCCTCGGTGGAAGGCAAGCGCGGCACGCCGCGCCCGCGCCCGCCGTATCCCGCCATGGAAGGCCTGTTTGGCCAGCCCACCCTCATCAATAACGTCGAGACCTATGCCAATATCGCGCCCATCCTGCGCAACGGCGGCGACTGGTATGCGCAGATTGGCACCGAGAAGAGCAAGGGCACAAAGGTTTTCGCCCTGGCCGGACGCGTGGAAAATACCGGGCTGGTCGAAGTTCCGATGGGAATTTCCTTACGCGAAATGGTATTCGAAATCGGCGGCGGGATTCCGGAGGGCCGAAAGTTCAAGGCGGTGCAGACCGGAGGGCCTTCCGGCGGTTGCCTGCCGTCGGAATGCCTCGACATGCCGGTCGATTACGAGTCGCTGGCCCGCGCCGGGTCGATCATGGGCTCGGGCGGCATGATCGTCATGGACGAAAGTTCGTGCATGGTCGACGTGGCCAAGTACTTCATGGATTTCTGCATGACCGAGTCATGCGGCAAGTGCATCCCGTGCCGCGTGGGCACGTACCAGATGCACCGCATTCTCACTGCGATCGGAAATATGAACGCCACGCCCCAGGATATGAAGATGCTGGAAGAACTTTGCGATCTGCTGAAACACACCAGCCTGTGCGGATTGGGGCAATCGGCGCCCAATCCGGTGGTGAGCACGCTGCGGTCCTTTGCCGACGAGTATCGGGCGCACATCGAAGATCACAAGTGCCCGGCCGGAGTCTGCGGCGCGCAGCGCGCGGAAGCCGATGCCAGAGCAAAAGAAAGAGAAATCGTATGAGCGCGGCCACGGCGGTTAAGACGCTGAAGATCGATGGCCGCGACTTGAGCGGACGCCACGAAGAAACCATCCTCGATGTGGCCCGCCAGAACGGCATTTTTCTGCCGCGTCTGTGCGAACTGGATGGTTTGTCCGACGTTGGGGCCTGCCGTCTCTGCTTGGTCGAAGTCAAGGGCCAGAACAAGTTGCTGCCCGCCTGCGTGACGATGGTCGAGGAAGGCATGGAGGTCACCACCGACTCCGAGCGCCTGCAGAACTATCGCCGGATGATTCTGGAATTGCTCTTTACCGAACGCAACCACGTGTGCTCGGTGTGCGTCTCCAACGGTCACTGCGAAATGCAGATGCTGGCCCAGCGCCTGGGGATTACGCACGTTCACTTCCCGTATCGTTATCCCAAGGAAGAAGTCGACGCGTCGCATGACCGTTTCGTGATCGACCATAACCGCTGCATCCTGTGTACTCGCTGCGTGCGGGTGTGCGACGAAATCGAGGGCGCGCATACCTGGGACATCATGGGACGCGGCATCGACGCCAAAGTAATTACCGATTTGAACGAACCGTGGGGATCGTCGGAAACCTGCACCAGCTGCGGCAAGTGCGTGCATGTCTGCCCCACGGGCGCTCTTTTTGAGAAGGGACGGTCGGTCGCCGAGATGCTCAAGCGGCGCCAGTTCCTGCCCTACCTGACCATGATGCGGGAAGAAAACGAATGATTGTGGAAGAGCGCGGCCATGATGCGGATGAAAACGAATGAGGATTTGAAAGGGCGCGGCTTCAAGCCGCGCCGCCCAGAGCTCGACAAAGAAACACGGGCTTCAGCCCCGGAGATCGTTGGACTGAATGAGTAAGAAGCGGCTGGCTACGGTATGGCTCGATGGCTGCTCGGGCTGCCATATGTCTTTCCTCGATATGGACGAACGGCTGCTGACCGTCGCGGGCCTGGCGGATTTGGTGTACAGCCCGCTGGTCGACGCCAAGGAATTTCCCGAGGACGTCGACGTGGCGCTGGTCGAAGGCGCGGTGAGCACGGAAGACGACCTGCACAAAATCAAGATCGTGCGCGAGCGGACGAAAACCCTGGTCTCGCTGGGCGACTGCGCGGTCACGGCCAACGTTCCGGGGATGCGCAATCCGTTCGGAGTGAAGGCGGTTTGCGACCGGGCGTATCGCGAAAATGTGACCTTCGATCCGGGGATTCCGAACCAAGTCGTGCCCGCGCTTTTGCCGAATTCTCGGCCGATCCACGAATTTGTGAACGTGGATGTGTTTGTGCCCGGGTGTCCGCCGTCGGCGGACACAATTTTTTACGTGGTCAGCGAGTTGTTGGAAGGGCGGCAGCCCGACGTGAGCGCGAAGACTCGGTTTGGATCGTAAATAGCTGCTAGCTATGAGCTGCGAGGTGCGAGGAGTTTCACTCGAAGGGGAACTGAGAACCGAGATCTGAGAACTGAAAAGCTCATCACTGAAAGGAAGACTTTGTGAAGCAGGGCAGCATCGTCATCGATCCGGTTACGCGCATCGAAGGCCATTCCAAGATCACGCTTCATCTGAACGAAGACGGCCGGGTCGAGGAAGCGCGCTTTCACGTGACACAGTTTCGCGGTTTCGAGAAGCTGTGCGAGGGGCGTCCGTTTTACGAGATGCCGTCGCTGATGGCGCGCATCTGCGGCATCTGCCCGGTCAGCCATTTGATCGCGTCGGCCAAGGCGTGCGACTCGCTGCTGGCGGTGCGAATTCCGCCCACGGCCGACAAGCTGCGCCGCATCTTTGGACTGGCCCAGGTCACGCAATCACACGCGCTCAGCCTTTTCCATCTGTCGTCGCCTGATCTGCTGCTTGGCATGGACGCCGACCCGGCGAAGAGCAACATTTTTGGCGTGGCGGAGAAAAATCCCGAGCTCGCGCTCGATGGTATTCGCCTGCGCCAGTTCGGCCAGCGCATCATCGAGCGGCTGGGGGGCAAGCGGATTCATCCCGCGTGGGTAGTTCCCGGAGGGGTGAGTGAGCCGCTGACCGAGGCCAACCGCGACGCGATTCTGTTCGCTTTGCCCGACGCGCTGGCCATCGCCGAGCGCACCCTGGAATGGTTCAAGGGCACGATGGAGAAGTTCCGGGAAGAGATTTCGACGTTTGGCAACTTTCCCACGCTGTTCATGGGTATCGTGAAGAAGGACAACGGCCTCACCTTCTACGGCGGCAAGATCCGCATCGTCGATGCCTCGGGCCACGTGGTGGCCGACGACCTCGACCCCACCGACTATGCCGACTACATCGGCGAAAAGGTCGAGCCCTGGAGCTATCTCAAGTCTTCGTATTACAAGCCCAAGGGATTTCCCGACGGCGTATACCGCGTGGGGCCGCTGGCGCGGCTGAATGTGGCCGACCGCTGCGGCACGCCCCGCGCCGATCAGGAGCTGGCGGAATTTCACGAACTGCAACGCACCGCCGTGCTGAGCTCGTTCCACTATCACCATGCGCGGCTGATCGAGATTCTTTATTGCATCGAGCGCCTGGAACAACTGCTGAACGATCCCGAGATTCTGTCGAAGCATGTGCGAGCCGTGGCCCGGCCTAACGCGCTCGAAGGGGTGGGCGCGGCCGAAGCCCCGCGCGGGACGTTGTTTCATCACTACAAGATCGACGAGCAGGGACTGATCCGCTGGGTCAACCTGATCATCGCCACGGGACAGAATAATCTCGCGATGAATCGCAGCGTGCTGCAGGTGGCCAAACATTTTGTGNACGGCAACCGGCTGACGCCGGGGATGCTGAACCGCGTCGAGGCGGTGATCCGCTGCTACGATCCCTGCCTGAGTTGCTCGACCCACGCATTCGGCGAAATGCCGCTGCGGATTCAGCTGCTCAGTCCGGGCGGGGAAGTGCTGGACGACGTGGCGCGCGCGTGAAGATTGTCCACAGGACGCGGACGTCGCTATGAACTCCAGATTCATGCCGCGCATCCTCATCATTGTCTACGGGAATCCGATGCGCTCGGACGATGGCGTTGCCTGGCGTGCCGCCGAGCTACTGGAACGGAAGTTTGCCGGGTCGAAAATCGAAGGCGAAGTTGAGATCCTGCGCTGCCACCAGCTAGCGCCGGAACTCGCCGAAGCGGTCAACCGGTTTGAAGCCGCGATCTTCGTGGACGCCAGGTCGGCCGGTGCAGGGGGAGAGCCCGGAGAGCTGCGCTGCGAAGACATCCTTACGCCTGCCGGCAAGTCGAGTTTTTCTCACCAACTTTCTCCGGGTGCGGTGCTGGCGCTTTCTCGGCAACTGTTCGGAGCGAGTCCACGCGCCTATGCCGTGACGCTAACCGGCGAATGCTTTGACCACGGCGATTCCCTCTCGCCCGCGGTCGAGGCGGCTCTGCCAGCGCTAGTAGCCCGCATCGATTCGCTAGTTCGACAATTGCGCTTAAGTGTGGGCAGTTTGAAGGGCATACCACGAAGGACACGAAGTCGCACGAAGGAATCCCCTAAGTGCCGAAATCCTTCGTGATCCTTCGATTCCTTCGTGGTTGACGCCTTTCTTCGCCGGGAATGCGTCGCTGTATTTCGAACCGTTTCCTCCAGACTTCCGCAAGCTTTAGAATCGAACGGTGCAACGGCTCCGAATCACGCTGCGCGGTGCAGTGCAGGGAGTCGGCTTCCGTCCGTTTGTATACCGACTGGCCACGGAGATGTCGCTGACCGGCTGGGTGCTGAATTCCTCCGCCGGGTTGATGGTGGAAGTCGAAGGGCCTGGCGATCAGTTGAACCGTTTCGAGCAGCGGTTGGAGCGGGAGCGGCCGAAGGCATCCATCGTGACCACGCGCGAATCGGCGTGGCTGGCGGCCGAGGGCTCGACCCGTTTTGAGATTCTGGCCAGCGACCACGATTCCGGCAAGACCGTCAACGTGCTGCCCGACCTGGCTACTTGCGCCGATTGCCGCGAGGAATTGTTTGATCCCGGCAACCGCCGTTTTGAATATCCCTTCACCAACTGCACGAATTGCGGTCCCCGCTACACCATCGTGGTCGACATTCCGTATGACCGGCCCAACACCACGATGCGCGAGTTTGTGCTGTGCCCGGCGTGTCGCGAGGAGTACGAGAATCCGGCGAACCGGAGGTTTCACGCCCAGCCGAATGCCTGCCCGGTGTGCGGGCCGCGGCTCGACGGCACCATCGAAGATGCGGTCGAGGCGCTGCGCCAGGGGGAAATCGTCGCACTCAAAGGCATTGGCGGATTCCAGCTTCTGGTCGACGCGCGTAATCACGACGCCGTGGCCCGGCTGCGCGAGCGCAAGCATCGCGAGGGGAAGCCATTTGCGGTGATG
>JGI26340J50214_10000813_pt1 | contig 10459 bp, 8 predicted proteins | sample BogFormECP12_OM2_FD_50214 | JGI IMG/M metagenome (IMG submission 50214)
CCGTGACAACTGGCGCGCCGCGCGAGTCAGTTCGCTGGCCTGGCAAAAATAAACGTTCCGCGAGGTAGTGGTCTTCAGCCGCGCCCGCAGCGCCACGGCACCTTCCTGCGATGTAGCCATTTGCGAAGCATCGCCCGCAACCTTCCGCAGCCAGCATTCGCGCCAAAAAATCATGCAGGCTTTTTCGCAGCCGTCGTGGGCCGCGCCGGAGCAGCGCAATTCCTCAAGCAACACCACGTCATCGGCCGCGAACGCGTGCATGGTCGAACGCGTGTTGAAGGAACAAGTTTTCACCACGCGCCGCGAAACGCGAAAGCGCCGGCCGCAAAACTCCACCATTTCCGGCATGAACGGCAGATGGTCCACCGCACCATCCGCATCCAGCGTTTGTAGAATTTCGGCAGGTGTTTTCACCTCCACAAAATCGCCGGGATAGAGTCTGGAGGGTCGCGTCATCAGGGGTGGGCGTCTTTCCGCATCGGGTGCAGCAACGACGGCGGCGCAGGCCGCAAATCGAACCTCACAGATAATGCGCCTGCGCCTTGGGCGCGTCGGAAAGTTGTGCCACCGGTGGCGCACAAGTCAGAGAGTTCACTCCTGGTTGCGGCATAACTTCCGCGCCAATTGCCGCAGGAAGCGCCAGTGGCGCGGGAACCATTTGCGGCCAAACCGGTTTTCTCTCCAGTCCGGCCATGCGGCACAGTTTATTCCACCCTTTGAGCGCGCGGCTCAGCGGCGACCACATGGTCTCCCGCAGCACCGCCACCTTGCGAAAATATTTCGTAACCCGGAAGTTGCAGCAAAATCCCGCCGGGAAATATCCCAAATCGCCCTCCGCGAAGCGGCGTTCCTCCCCTTCATGGGTGGTCATAAAGGCCTCGCCGGTGAGCACGTAGATCGATTCGTCGCGGTTGAAGCGCCAATGGAAAGCGCCAGGAGTGCAGTCCCACACCACCAGAGTGGCTGCCCAGTCTCCGCTGGTGGCTACTTTCCGGGTTCGCGCCACCGGTTCACCGCTGAGAATCCAATCGGGATTGATAGGATCGAGCTCCAGACCTTCGATCGCCACGGGGTCAACCACTAAGACCGGTTTTGGCATGGGCCGCTCCTCTCACGAATGGTAGAACAAGACTGTTGTGCGCTTGAGGAGCACAAGTGTAGCCCCGACAGCCTCCAAGACAAGTTAATTTTTGAAAAATCTATCGATACGGAGGTCTGCGGACGGAATCCCGGCGCAAGATCACGCTTCGGCCCGTTCGGCCAGGAACCGTTTCTTCAGCCCCAGAAAGGGTTTCTCCAGCAAATTCCACGAGACCGTCGCCGCTGCGTACGAGCCCAGAAATATGGCTGGCAGGATGAGCACGGGATGCCGGTCAATGTGCAGCGACTGCGTCAGATCGTCCACAGTCTTGTGCAGCAGGTACAAGCCGTAGCTGATGGTTCCGGTGTACATCAGGAAGCGGTTACGTAAGACGGCTTGCAGCCATTTCTGTTCCGAATACAAAGCGAGAAAGATAAAGGCCCCTGCTGCAAGCGCGACCATGGTAAACGCCAGCCACCGCGCGCCGCGGGCCTCGCTCACCAATGCCAGCGTGAGGGTCACCGCAAAGCAAATCCACGCCGACTTGACGTACTTGGCGGGCTCGAGTCCTTCGGAACGCAACAGCAACGCCAGCAACGCTCCGGCCATCAATCCGACCTGGCGGCAGAATACATTCGAATAAATTAGCACGTGATGCGATCCTAGATAAAACGTCAGCGGCGCGGCGATTAGGATCATGACCACCGCAATACGCCGGAGCTGCGGGATGGAGCAATAGCGCACCACCAGCGGCCATATCAGGTAAAACTGCTCCTCAATGGCCAGCGACCAGGACGCTCCGAGCGGCCCCACCGCCTGCGTGGGCAAGGCGACCAAGAAATTCTGCAGAAACAGCGGATACGCCCACCACGGCGAAGATCTTTCAAACACCACGTGGGCCTCCGAAGGGCGCAATAGCGGCACTAGCAAGAACATGAACAGCAGCACCGCATAGTAGAGCGGCAAGATTCTCAAAACACGGCGGATATAAAAATTCCGGAAGTAGTGTTGCGAGACTTTGGCGTCCAGCAGAATCCCGGTAATCAAAAAACCCGACAAAACAAAAAACAGATCCACGCCCATCCATCCATCGGCGAAAGCGCGCTGCAGATGTAGTGCGGGATATTTTTCGGTGGTGTTGACGAGCATCACCAGCAGAATGGCGATGCCGCGAACCCCGTCGAGTTGTGGAACCCTGGTTTGCATGTTGGATTATCGATTCACAGACACCATCACGATTTACAAACACCATCACCGCTTACTTTGCGCCTTCATACGTCTGAGATTCTCGCACGACCGCTCAGCTTGGGAGCCGATTACGTACCCAGCGTTCGTGTAGTCCTTCCATACGGGGTGTGTAAAGTCTTGTCCAATTTAGGTAATTCGCTCGTTCGATGCTGGCCCCAAGGCTGGCAAGTGCCGTCCATCCATGACCTGTGGGGCTTCCTACTATGTGCTTTATACACAAGCATTTGAACAAATCTGCCTCGGCGAACAAAAGGAGACTTTGCGCCGCACAAGTCAAGTGGCATCGCAAGTCCAGGAGCTATCGCGCCAACCCTCAAGAGCATCTCTATGGTATTCATAAATATAGATTTAGTTGCGATCTATGGGGCCGACACGGTGTCAATGCTCCCGCAGAGCGCGCCACTGAATGGTCACCAACCTGCCCTAGGTAATGCGACTGGGAGTGGTCTAAAGGTCTATCGCGGCATTGTGCCTGGCCGTCAAGTTTCCGCGATTTGCTGGATCTCGTATTCGACCCCGCTTACCCCGGCGCTTTTCACCGGGTTCGTCCGCGCCAGCGCCCGGTTTCAAGCGGCCTTTGATGCTTCGGTCAACGGCCAAAACACCGTGTTTGCAGGCGGCCTGCAAAAAGGCCAGACTACTTCGAGGGAGCTTTCCGAACGCTTATGTTAGATACCGCCATTGTAGGGGCCGGCCCTTACGGCCTCTCCATCGCCGCGCACTTGCGCAAGAGCGGAATTTCGTTCCGGATTTTTGGCCGTCCCATGGAAAGCTGGCGCGAGCACATGCCCAAAGGCATGATGCTCAAGTCCGATGGTTTTGCCTCCAATCTCTACGAGCCAGACGGTTCCTTTACCCTCGAGGAGTTCTGCGCCCAGCAAGGGATTGCCTACTCGCATACGGACATCCCGGTTCGCCTGGATACCTTTGCTAATTACGGCGTAGCTTTCCGCGATCGCTTTGTTCCGGAGCTCGAAGAAAGGAACGTCTCGAACGTTTCCCGTCTGCCGGAGGGCTTTCTTCTAACCCTTGATAACGGAGAACAGGTGCGCGCCCGACGCGTGGTCCTGGCCGTGGGCATCACCCATTTCGATTACATCCCCAAGGTCCTTGCGCACCTGCCGGAAGAGTTCGTTTCCCACAGCTACAAGCATCACGCACTGGAACCCTTTCGCGGGCGCGAAGTGGTGGTGATCGGCGGCGGAGCCTCTGCCATCGGACTGGCTGGCTTGCTCCATGAGGCTGGTTGCCGGGTGCAATTGGTGGCCCGCGAGAAGCAGCTCAAGTTCCACACTCCGCCCGCCATTGGCAAGCGTCGTTCGTTGTGGCAGCGTATCCGCAGCCCGCAATCCGGACTCGGTCCCGGCTTGAAGTCGCGTTTTTTCGCCAACTTTCCATGGCTGTATCGCCATCTGCCAGAGCAAATGCGCATCGACCTGGTGCGCACCAGCCTTGGCCCTTCCGGCGGCTGGACCACCAAGGAAAAAGTCATCGGGCAAGTTCCTTTGCTCCTCGGCTGCAGTTTGAAATCCGCCGAAGTCGTCGACGGCCAAGTACGCCTCACGCTGCGCGTCGCCGACGGTACGGAGCGCGACGTGCTCACCAGCCACATCATCGTCGGCACCGGCTACAAAGTAGACATCGAAAGGCTGACGTTTCTCAGCCCGGAGCTTCGCCGCGATATTGCTCTCGTCGAATCTTCCCCGGTGCTTTCCTCCTCGTTTGAATCTTCCGTGCCCGGACTTTATTTTGTGGGCCTCGCTGCGGCCTACACCTTCGGGCCGGTGATGCGCTTTGCGTTTGGCGCGGGATTCGCCGCCCGCCGCATAACCAAAACGATTCTGCGCACCCGCGCACATCGCAAGGCCGCTGTTTCGACGGCTAGTGTGGTGGCTTCCACCAGCGAACAGGGAACCACCGCGCTTTGAGCACCCGTGGAGGCCAAACACACGCATGAAGCGAGAGACCATCGCGATTCACGTTGGATATGACGGGGATCCCACCACGAAGGCTGTGGCCGTGCCCATCTATCAAACCATCGCATTTGAATTTGACAGCGCGGCGCACGGCGCGGCGCTCTTTAATCTCGATGTGCAGGGAAACATTTACACGCGCATCGGCAACCCAACGAATACCGTGCTGGAAAAACGTGTCGCCGCGCTCGAAGGCGGCGTGGAAGCCCTCAGCGTTAGTTCCGGCATGGCCGCCATCCACTACGCGCTGATCAATATCGCGGAGATGGGCAACAACATTGTTTCCACGCCGCAACTCTACGGCGCGACGTACACCCTGATCGCTCACCTATTGCCCAAGCAGGGTATCGCCGGCCGCTTTGCCAAGAGCGATCACCCGGACGATATCGAAAAATTAATCGATGAAAATACCCGCGCCGTTTACTGCGAAAGCGTGGGCAATCCCGCGGGCAACGTTGCGGACATCGAAGGCCTCGCGAAAGTCGCGCACAAACACGGCGTGCCTTTGATCGTCGACAACACCGTGGCCACCCCCATTTTGCTGCGCCCTATCGAATACGGCGCCGACGTGGTCGTCCACTCCATGACCAAATTCATGGGCGGACACGGCACCACGCTGGGCGGAATGATCGTCGACGCCGGACAATTTGCCTGGCGTGAACATCCGAAAAAGTTTTACATGCTGAACAGTCCGGAAATCGCCTATCACGGCGTTGTCTACGTCGACCAGTTTGGCCCTGCCGCCTACGTCGCCCGCTGCCGCACCGTGGCGCAGCGCAACACCGGCTCGACGCTTTCGCCCTTCAATGGATTTTTGCTGTTGCAGGGCGTCGAGACCATGGCGCTGCGCGTCGAGCGCCACGTGGCCAACGCGCGCAAAGTGGCGGAATTTCTGCGCAGCCATCCCATGGTGGCGTGGGTGAACTACGCGGGATTCCCGGAGAGCCCGCTGTACCCCATGGCGCACCGCTATCTAGGCGAGAACGCTTGCTCGCTGCTAACGTTTGGCGTCAAGGGAGGCTTCGAGGCCGGCACCAAATGTTTCGACGCGTTGAAGCTATTTAAACGCATGGTGAATATGGGAGACGCCAAATCTCTGGCTTGTCACCCTGCCTCGACCACCCACCGCCAGCTGACGCCCGAAGAGCAGCACAAAGCCGGCGTAACTCCGGAAATGCTGCGCCTCAGCGTAGGCATCGAGCATATCGACGACATTCTCGCCGACCTAGCGCAGGCTCTCGAACGCGCCAAGGCCTGACCGCGCGAGCTGGATGAGCACCGTTTTGCGGTCTGGAAAGTGCTTGGGAGAACCATCATGCCCCTGGTGATAAACGGCGGCCGCGTTCCTGAACATTGGTTGGAACGGCAGGATCCGCGTTCCCACCCATCTGCGGCGTCGACACCGCGCAATGGTTCGACGACACGAAGTAGCGTCCGCATCGCGCTCATCAACAACATGCCCGACGCCGCTCTCGACGACACCGAAGCGCAATTTTTCGCACTGCTGGAGGCAGCCGCGGGCGATATTCCAGTCCACGTGCAGCTCTACTACCTGCCGGATGTTCCGCGCGGCGAACGCATACAGGAGCATTTACGCGGATTCTATCTGCCCGTCGATGACTTGTGGAACCGGCAAATCGACGGCGCCATCATCACCGGTACCGAACCGCGGCAACGCAACTTGCGTGACGAACCCTACTGGCAAACGCTGGCCGCCACGTTTGATTGGGCCGAGCGGCGCACCGCGTCTACGGTGCTGTCTTGCCTGGCCGCCCACGCCAGCGTGCTGCACAGCGACGGCATTGAGCGCAATCCACTGCCCGACAAACAGTTTGGTGTCTTCGATTACCAGCGAGTTGGAAATCACGAACTAACCGATGGCCTTCCAGCAATCGTGCGCTTCCCGCATTCCCGCTGGAACGAAGTGCGTGCCGACGCGCTCACCGCGCACGGCTACGACGTGCTCGATCAGTCCGACAATGCCGGCGTGAATCTCTTCACCAAGAAGAGAGGCCGCAGCCTTTTCGTCCATTTTCAGGGCCATCCGGAATACGCTTCGCACACGCTGCTCAAAGAATATCGCCGCGATATTCGCCGCTTTTTGAAACAGGAGCGCCCGACGTTTCCCACTCTCCCGCACGGTTACTTTGACGAGACGGGAACGCATCTGCTGGCCGAATTTCGCAAGAACGCCGAAGCCCACCCCAGCGAAGAAATTTTCTCCGCCTTCCCGGAGCCCACCGTGGCCGCTACACTGCAAAATTCCTGGCACGCCTCCGCGGCACAGATCTATCGCAATTGGCTGCAATTGCTGCTGTCCGCGCAAACCGCAGCGAGTCCGGCCACATCTCTTGCTCCCGCTGTTCGCGCATAATTTCGATAAGATTGACGTAATGTCTGAACCACAGCTCACCGAAATTCTCTCGAGGCTCCCGCTGCGCATCAGCGACGTCGCCAGCCAGTGGTCCACGCATTCTCCGGATCGCCCCGCGCTCGTAGAAGCTTCCGGCACTTGGACCTACGCGCAACTGGAATCCGCCATCACCAGCACGCGATCCTGGCTGCAGGAACTCTCCGTTCGCCCAGGCGACCGCGTCATGGTCGTCTGCGAAAACTCCCGCGCCTTCGTGGCCATCCTGCTAGGCGCCGCCCGCCTCGGCGCCTGGCCCGTGCTGGTCAATGCCCGCCTCTCCGCACGCGAACTGGACGAAATCCGCGACCACTGCGGCGCCCGCCGCGTTCTATACACAACGGCCGTCTCCCATCACGCTCGCGAACACGCCAAACGCCACGCCGCACCAGTCGCCGATGTCCCGCAACTAGGCCCCCTCGGAATTGGCGCGCTAAATGACAACGTCGCACCCGAGCCGCTCGATTCGAACATCGCGGACAACGTCGCCGCCATGATCTACACCTCCGGCACCACCGGGCAACCCAAAGGCGTCATGTTGACGCACAAGAATCTGCTCTTCGTAGCCGACGTGTCCGCAAAAATTCGCTCGCTGAAGCCCGAAGACCGCCTCTACGGAATCCTGCCGATGTCGCACGCCGTGGGCCTCTCCGTTGTTCTCCTTGGCGCCTTGCTCAGCGGCACGACGCTCTACCTTTCCCCGCGTTTCGATCCGGTCGCCGCGCTTGCCTCGCTCGAAAAGGACCGCCTCACCGTGATGCTCGGCGCACCCGCCATGTTTTCGCTGCTCCTCGAATACACCAAAATGAAAGGCATCACTTCACGTAAATTTCCCGACCTGCGCATCATCTCGTCCTCCGGCGCCCCGCTGCACGCTGCAGTCAAAGCCGACGTGGAAGAACTCTTCGGCCTCCCGCTGTACAACGGCTACGGTGTCACCGAGTGCTCGCCAAATATCTCGCAAGCCGAAGTGGAAAAGCCGCGCACCGACACCTCCGTGGGCCGAATCCTTCCGAGCGTTGAAGTGAAATTCGTCGGCCTCGATGGCCAGCCGGTTCCGGACGGCGAAGTCGGTGAATTGCGCGTGCGCGGCCCCAACGTCATGAAAGGCTACTACCGCGCTCCGGAAGAAACCGCCGCTGCAATCGACAGCGAAGGCTGGTTCAACACCCGTGACCTCGCGCGCATCGAAGACGGCTATCTCTTCATCGTCGGCCGCACCAAGGAATTAATCGTCCGCTTCGGCTTCAACGTCTACCCAGCCGAAGTCGAAGCCGTGCTGAACAATCACCCACAAGTGGTGCGCTCCGCAGTCATCGGCCGCAACGTCGCTGGCGTCGACGGCGGCGAAGAAGTCATCGCCTTCGTGCAACCCGCCCCCAACTCGCCGCTAACTGTAGCGGAAATAGCCGAGCATGCCGCGAAATATCTCGCGCCCTACAAGCGGCCTTCGCAAGTTGTTTTGGTCCCGTCGATGCCCCTGACCCCGACAGGCAAAGTAATGAAGGAAGAACTAACGAAAACGCTAGCAAGCAAAACCTGAATCGCCACGAAACCATGTAGCGACCATGTAGATGCCGAACTTTAGTTCGGCCCCAGCGATCAGTTCGCCACCAATCGAAACACGTTCACAGCGGCCGAATGAGCGCCCTGCATAATCGGCATTCGCCTCACACATCCACCTGAATCAATCTCGGCCCGTCACCGGCAAATCCCTCGCGCAACGCCGCGCCAAATTCCTCGAGCGAGCCGACGCGCCGCCCTGACACGCCCATGCCCTTCGCCAGCGCCACCCAATCAATGTCCGGCCTGCCAATCTCGAACATACTCAACGCTCGCGGTCCGGCCTCGCCAATTCCCAAACTCGCAAACTCGCGCTTCAACACTCCATAAACCCGATTCGCATAAATCACGACGGTCACATTTAATTTTTCGCGCGCCATGCTCCACAGCGCCTGCGTCGTATACATCCCGCTGCCGTCCGCCGACAAACACAGCACCCGCCGCTCCGGACACGCCACCGCCGCGCCCACCGCCAGCGGCATGGCAATCCCAATGGATCCGCCAGTGTTCGCCAGCAAATCGTGCGGACCGATCGCCGCCGTCGCTTCCATCAGCCCACGCCCCGAAGTCATCGACTCTTCTACGACAATGGCATTTTCCGGAAGCGTCGCGGCAATCGCCGTCGAAAGCCCCGCGAGACTGATCGGTCCGCTCGGCGCCGCCGGCCGTTCTAAACTTCGCGCGAACGAAGACGACGGTGAAATTCCCAACGTATCGGCAAGCGCCTCCAGCGCCCCGACATAATCCTCACCCGGCGTCGCCAGCGGAAAAATCTCGCAACTCTCCGGTGTCGGCGCAGTTCCCTTCACCGGATGTGCGAAATACGAGCGCGGAGCGTCAGCACCCACAAGAATCATTTGGCGAAATTCCTTAAACGTCTCGACGGCCTGCTCAAAAATATACGGCGTGCGCGTCACTAGCGCAGCCTGTGCGCCACGCTCCATCCGCGCAAACGGATATGGACTAAACAGCTTCGCTCCGGTAGCCGCCGCAATCCGACCCGCTGCGGCCAAACCCCGCCCATAGAGTGCATTCCCCGCCAAAACCAAACAGGTGCGCGAACCGGATTTCAGCATCGCTGCCGTGCGTTCCACGGCGCGAGCATCGCACGCACGCGCGACAGGCCAAGAAGGCACCGTTGCCACCTCCCCGCCCTCGCTCCACGCAAAATCCGCCGGCACAATCAGCGTCGCAATCTGCCCTGGCGCCGTCCGCGCCGCAACAATCGCATCCGCCGCGTCCCGCCCCACTTTACCCGCCGCCTCCGAAGTCCGCAGCCAATTCGAATACGGCCGCGCAATCCCCTCGATATCGGACTTCAGCGGCGTCTCAAACCGCAAATGCTGCGTGGCATGTTGCCCAATAATATTCACAATCGGCGTGTGGGCCTTACTGGCATTGTGCAAGTTCGCCAGCCCATTCGCGAAGCCCGGCCCCAGATGCAACAGCGTACACGCTGGCTTCCCGGCCATCCGCGCATAACCGTCCGCAGCCCCTGTCGCTACGCCTTCAAACAATCCCAGCACGCAGCGCATTCTCGGTTTGCGGTCCAGCGCNGCCACAACGTGCATTTCCGACGTTCCCGGATTCGTGAAGCACACCTCCACACCCCCGCCGAGCAGCGTCGCCACCAAACTCTCTGCGCCGTTCATCCGCCCGCACCATTCGTTTCCCGCAAATACCGCGACAGCACCGCCCCTAAACTCTGGTAATGCGTGGTCATAATCCCAAAGTGGTCCCCTGGTGTCGTCTCCACCGTAAGCTTCCCCACCAGCTTGCCCCACACCGCCACCGGATCATCCGGGAACTCCGAACTCTCGCGCGCCGATACAAAGGCAATCTTCCCGCCGTAATATCGTGGCCGGTACCGTTGCAGCGCCAGGTATCCGCTGTCGCGCACGCGCTGCATCGCCGCCGTCGACCACACTCCCGTCGGCGGCTGCCGCTGCAAACGCCCGCGTTCATCCCGCGAAAAGTGCGACATGCGTTCCGACGGCCGCATGAAATATGCCGCCGCATCTGCCACCGGCAGTTCCGTCATGTTGGAGGCATGCTTGAGCGCCACGCGAATCGCCAGCCGTACGCGCTGTTCCAGAGAGACGTACCGCCGGTGCGGATACGATTCCAGCAGCGCCAGCAGCGCCACGTTCTCCCCCATCTCCACAATCCGTCGTGCGATCTCCA
>JGI26340J50214_10000814_pt1 | contig 10451 bp, 11 predicted proteins | sample BogFormECP12_OM2_FD_50214 | JGI IMG/M metagenome (IMG submission 50214)
GCGATCCCGCGTCGCGCGTTCAGTGGTTAAGACTTCGATGAGCGTGTAGCGTGCTATTTCAAACTCGCCGGCAGCCCCCCGACTAAGCTCTCGCCCGTGGGCAGGTCGTCAATTACCGCGAGGGCAACCCGACAGAACTTGTGAACGTCGTCGACATTAGTCAGTCCGATTGTGTGTTTTCCGAATTCGTCAAAGGAAAGGTCGCACACATTTATTCCATTCAATATTAAGCTGAACCTTTTCCTGTTTACCAGGTCTGAGAGGTGTTGAATGATTTCCATTTTGTCTATTTCTACTCAAGTTATCGTTTAACTTCGAGAGTCAGACAGAGACACCGCCGTCGTCGGAGTTCCCATGTTGATTTCTCTCAGCATCCTGGTCCGGTCGCTCCTAACCGGAGCGTTTTCCAGAATGCCCAGAGAATTTCTTTGGAACCCTATACTGCTCACTCCGTTCGAGCTGGCTCTCGTTCGGAAGCTAGATCTGTGCCAGGCTTTCGCCGGCTCAGGGATTTGATGTTCCGGCAAAAGCGCTTAGGACTATTCGCCTATGTTCATCCGATCACACCTTGATCTTGTGTGAAAACAGTGTTGATCTCCACAACGGGTAGTGTACCTTCGGGCGATCCCCATGCAGAAGGCGCGATCAGCTAGCGCCAGGACTTTAACACCGGTACTCGGTGTGCCCTGTGCGGAGTCACCATACTCGAGAGGAGAGCATGGACACTGAAACTGTCGTCGCGGTAGGTTTCGTCATCCACGAGCTGCTTGGTTTGGTCGGCGGTCTTATCCTTTGCTACTTCGGTTACAGGCTTTTGATGAGACGCGTTAGGGGCCAACCGCGTGAAATACGCGGGACCTGGAACTTGGCAAAGCGTTTCATAAAGAATGCAGCTCCGGGCACGTTGTTCGCCCTGTTTGGAGCAGTTGCGATCTGGCTGACTGCTTCCAATGCCTTAACGCCGAAGACGTTCGCATCGAGGAATTCGGTTGATTTCGCTCTGCTTCCGCCGAAAGAAGGGCGAACGACTACGCCTGCCGAAAACGAGGGTGCGATGACCTTAGGGGCGGCGGCGCCGGGAATGAACCAGGCTCATCCTGATCATATTGCAGAAGATAATTCGAATATTGACCGATCGCCGGCGCCTACTCCAGCTCCGATGCCGATGCCCACTCCCGCAACTGGAATGCAAGCGGATCGGAATGCGCTCGCGAGAAATAGTCAACTCCCCGAGGCGGAACCAGGGGAGACCGGCGTTAGGACCGTTGAGGGTGAACGACAGAAAGCTGGACGCAAAACCCTCGAAAAAGAACGACGGGCGGCTGAGCGCAAAAGATCTCGGCTGGAAGAAATGTATCAGAGCCATCTGATTTCGAGCGAGGCTTACAAAAAGGGGGAGGAGGAGTACAAAAGCGAAATCGAGAAATATCGAAGCGAAATGAATGCCGGCAGAGGGGTGGCAGAATAAACCTGAAAACCGGAGATGAGAGGTAAACCGCAGATTACGCCGATTCCCAAGGGTTTCCGATATCAGTTGGCGCGCAGGGATTGAGCGAGGCTAATCAGATTTTGCGGCTGCACGCGAATGATACCGCTGCGCGGACTATCGATGTCCGCAATGAGAAAGAACGAGATAGACACTACGAGCGGGAGGACCAGCATCAGGACGCGTTCCTCTTCAGCGCGTCGAGCACCATAGCCAACCAACAAGTTGCAGCAAATGGCTATCACCCCCATCAAACCCCAGGCCGCAGGGGGGATTCGGTTCCACCAGGCAGCCTGCGTATAACCCTGCGAGTTCAACACATCGTTCATCCCCGCAATCGCAAGGGCGACCACCGGTGTCGGTTGCGCTGCAGCCGGACCCTGGACCGCGGACCACAGCTCGCTTTGCAATTGAGCAGTGGTGGTATTGATCTGCCGAAGCTGCTGAGCATCGCGGGTCTTATAGAACAAGATACGCTGTTCGAGGTAGTTCGAGAGCAGCGCACGCACTCTCACCGCGACGTCGCTAGGCAGCAGATCGGCCCGGACGTATTCAGTGCCGATCGCGTTGGCCTCCGCCTCCTCGTAATTCTTGCGTTCTTCGTACCGGCCTATCGCCATCGAAAAGGTGAATCCGATGATGAGGCCCAGCAGTGTCAGCGTTGCGCTCTGGATAACGCCAAAGTCTTCGCGCATGTCTTCTTCCAGCTTTCGCCGCTTCTTGAGGATTGAGGAGCCGATTCGCGATGAGAGCCACAGCGCAAAGAAAGCGACCGCGAGTACAAGCAGCGGATAGTCGGTTATATTGCTCATGAGCGATAGTCTCGTGCCCATGAACTAACCAATTTAACCTATTTTGCAAACGGACCGCGATTTAGCTGCAAAAAGGAGGGTCGGTCTACGCCGGTGCGATCGCGCTTGGGATGCTGAAATTGGAAGAAAACAATCCAATTTACAAGAACTTCTTTGATTACGGAGTATCGCCGCATAAAGAGCGCAAAAATCGGGATGCGCGCTTCGTTCGCCGAGGTTAAAGTGAACCCCGTGAAAACGCCTCTTGTTCTGCTCGCCGCATGCGGTCTGATCCTTGCATCCCAGCGCCCAGCTCAAGCCCAAGTAAGCTGGGGCATCCCGCTCCCGTTTCCATTTTTGTTTTACAACTTCAACCAGGGCTATGCTCAGCCTTACTACGGTGGCCAGCGCGCCTATTACGGCCAGGGCTACTACTACCGCCCCGGCGACTGCACCCCGTCGCGGGCGCGTGCATACTATTACGGCTATCGCCGCTACTACCCGCCACGGTACTACTACGCACCAGCATGGCGGCAGAGCTACTTCGGGCCNAGTTGGGGNGGCTACGGAGGCTGGTAAGGACCCGTACGATTCCAAAATCAGACGGATAATCTCGCTCACGTGAATTCCACGGTGGAGNAATCTTGCTGCTAATCCTCCCGGTGCCCCCGTCTGCTTCCCAGCGGCCAGACCTTCTGAATCAGGGCGAATAGAAAGGCGGTCGTCAGCCCGAACAGAAGCATCCCGTTCAGCGCCTCAAGAGCACCCATCATTTGCCATTGCTGTTCCAGAAAGAGGTTCGCGTGGCCGTAGCTTGTCATTGCGCTGAGCGAATAGAGCATCGCAGACTTGGTGTCGGGCAGGCGCCGAGAAGCCGGTAGGCGGCGGCCCAGGTGGCCGCCTCGATGCCGTGCAATGCGGTAGCCAACAAGGCGGCGAGGCCCATGACCACCGCGAACTTGGCCAGGAAGCGGTGGCGCTCCATAGCGCCACTCAGAACGCGGACGATGCTCTCATTGATGAGCCCGAGGCCAATTACGTGGATGACCACGCTTAGCACGATCAATGGCAGGCTCCAGGCCCAGTTGCCGCTCCACGCGCCCGCATCGGCTGCCTTCATCTGCACCCCTCTCGGTGAACCTGTTTCGCTCGCAGCCCGGCAGGTTTGCCTACGGCTGGGTTCTCATCCACTACGAACACAGTTGGTGCCTCGCTGCTCACTATGAATCTCTGAACAGGGAGTCGCGAGAGCGTCAAGAACTGAATCAAAACGAATCTGTTGGCGACAATTGATCGAAGTTAGCTCGTGAAAGTAGTAGAGGGGTCTCGTGAATCTCCTTTACCTTTACGAAACGGCCTCTTAACGAAAGCACACCGATCGGCGGTGACACGTCCTCAGCGTTTTAGTTTTGCAAATTTTTCGAAAATCTGCGCCAATCGGCAACTGCATTCTCCCTTAAATGTACCCTCTTGCATTTAGCAATCTCACAACACCGCTGAGAATAAAGACAAGCTATGAAACTCGACCTGAAGACCGAGCTTGTGCTCGGTGCGTTGGCGATGCTTATCGCCCTTCCGGCTTTCGGAGAGCCGAATCCTGACAAAGACGCCTTCTACGGCGAGACACATGTCCATACAAGTTGGTCCTTCGACGCATTCATCTTCGGCAACACGGTGACCACGCCGGCGGACGCCTACAAATATGCCAAGGGGGAGCCAATCATGCACCCGATGGGTTACGAGATCAAGATCACCACGCCGCTCGACTGGATGGGCGTCACCGACCACTCGGAATACGTCGGCGTGATCCAGGCGGCGAACGATCCCAATTCCCCGCTTAGCAAACTGCCCATTGCCGAGAAGCTCAAGGTGCACGACAAGGCCGACATCCAGCGCATCTACCTGTTTCTCGGCGCATCGTTCTTCGACGGCATTCCTATCAAGGAATTGGTCAGTCCGGAAATTGCGGCCAATGTGTGGAAACGCAACGTCCAGATGGCCGATGAAGCCAATGAGCCGGGCAAATTCACCGCCTTTGCGGCCTACGAGTGGACCTCGACGCCGAACTCCAGCAACATGCACCGCAATATCTTCTTCAAAGATTCCGCGCACGTGCCGGAGGTTCCTTTTAGCTCGTTTGACTCGCAGGCGCCGGAGGATCTTTGGGCCTGGATGGACGAACAGCGCAAGAAGGGAATCGAGTTGCTCGCCATCTCGCATAACGCCAATTTGTCCGATGGCCTGATGTTCCCGACGGAGGTGAACTTCAAAGGCCGCCCGATCGACAAGGCGTGGGCCGATGCTCGGGAGCGCAACGAGCGGCTCACGGAGATCAAGCAAATCAAGGGAGCGTCGGAAACCCACCCGTTGCTGTCGCCGAACGACGAATTCGCCAACTTCGAAATCATGTCATACCTGCTCGGTGATCCGCAGGGCCGCTTTCCGCATATTCCCGGCAGTTACGTCCGCGACGCGCTGAAGAACGGCGTCGCGATGCAGGACGCGCGCGGCTTCAACCCTTACAAGACGGGCTTCGTCGGAGGCTCCGATTCGCACAACACGGGCGTGCCTTACCGGCAGCAGAACTACTTCGGCGGTCACGCGTTTGAGGATGGCGAGGATGGCGGATTGAAGGAGCGCATGTCCGGTCACGTGTTCGCGGGCGCGGACGTTCGGATGATGAATCCCGCAGGGTTGACCGGGATTTGGGCGGAGGAAAATACCCGCGCTTCGCTGTTCAATGGCATGCAGCGCAAGGAGACGTTCGCCACCAGCGGTCCGCGCATCAAACTGCGCTTCTTCGGCGGCTGGGAATACACTCCGGATACGATTCAGGGCAAAGACTGGGTGAAGACCGGTTACGCGAAGGGCGTGCCAATGGGCGGCGATCTGGCGGCGCCAACCGGGAAGGCGCCAACGTTTATCGTGTGGGCGGTGAAAGATCCGACCTCCGGGAACCTCGACCGCATTCAGATCGTCAAAGGCTGGGCCAGGAGCGGACAGAGCTTCGAGAAAATCTATGACATTGCCTGGGCCGGCGACCGCAAGCCGGATTTTATCACCGGCAAGGTGCCGCCGATTGGCTCGACCGTGGACATCGCCAATGCAACCTACACGAACACCATTGGCAACGTGGAGTTGAAGGCTGTGTGGACCGATCCGGAATTCGATCCGAGTGACGATGCCTTCTATTATGCCCGGGCGTTGGAGATTCCGACGCCGCGCTGGACGACGATCCAGGCCAAGGAGCTGGTTATCGTCCCGCCGGAGACCGTTCCTGCGACCGTGCAGGAGCGCGCATGGAGTTCACCGATTTGGTACACGCCCAAGGACGACGCGAAGAAGAGCGTAAAGCCCGGCACGCTGGTCGCAGAACTGATTGCGCAGGGGGCGCAGGCGCTCAGCGACGAGCAATTGACTGACCTGCTCGTCGGGAAAACCACCTACATTCGAAACACCGTTACCGGCGGACTTTTTCGGATTTCATGGAGCAAAGACGGCCAGCGCGCGCTTTCCAATGTGAACCCGGCCGATCCCCAACCGGCGCACGTTGGTGATGCCTCACAGGACTCTTATTTGGGTCGTTCCACCAGCTACACAATCAAGGGCGGCAAGGTGGTCGAATCGTTCGGCAATACTCCAGTCGAACTGACCATCTACAAGATTTCGGCGCCGCACTGGGCAGCGCCCGCGGGCAAGGAGCAGGGGGCCGGCGAGAAGTATGTTGCTGCCCGCAGCGACGAATTCGGCTTCGCCAATTACGAGATCGCGCCGGTGCCGGAAAACCTGGTCGATCTCGAAAAAGTGAAACGGTAGCCCTTGTTGTCCATAGTAATGGGAAATGACGACCGGATGGAACCAGTCATTGGCGTGACGGCGAGTGCTCCGGCGCTCGGCATGGCGCAGCGATTACCGGCAAGGGGACGGCTGCGCCTGCCGATGCCCGCACTTCTGCGCCGCTGGCTGGGAGAGCCGCTGGTGCATTTTCTGTTGATTGGTGCGGCGTTCTTCGCCGCCTATGCTGCGCTCAATCGTAATTCAGGTGATCAAAAAGACTGGCGGCGGATCGTACTCACGGAGGATGACCTTAGCCAGATTACAATCGCGATGCTGGCACAGGGGCGTCCGGCGCCGACCATCGAGCAGATGCGGAATCTCCTTGAGGCTAAAATCCGGGAGGAAGTACTCTACCGCGAAGCGCTTGGGATGGGATTGGATAAGGACGATGTTATCGTCAAACGCCGCATGCTGCAGAAGATGGACTTTCTGGCCGAGGATTTGTCCGACCTGCGCGAACCCAGCCGGGAGGAGTTACAAGCATGGTTTAAGAACAACGCGCAGCGTTTTGCCTTTCCGCCACGCATATCGTTTCGCCACCTCTACTTTTCCTTTGACAAACACGGCGCAAAAACCGCGGAAGCAGCTGCCACGGCACTAAAACAGATCGCGGGCAAACCTTCGGACTCACCGGAAGCGGCGGCGCTCGGCGATCCGTTCATGTTTCGCGACTATTACGCCGATCGTTCGCCCGACCAGGTGGGCAGCGAGTTCGGAGGCAAGTTCGAGCGTTCAGTGTTCGACCTCAAGCCTGGCTCGTGGCTGGGACCGCTCGAATCGGGCTTCGGCTGGCATTTAGTGTTTGTCGACTCGCTGGCGCTGGGCCGTATCCCTGAGTTCCCGGAAGTTGAGTCGGAAGTGAAGTCCGAATGGATAAAGGATCAGCGCGCCGAATTCAAGCGCAAGGCCTACGAAGCCATGAAAGCGCGCTACGAGATCGTGCTACCCACGGAGCGGGCGATCGAGGACGCGTGCAGCGGCAACCCGACCAATGGGGCTGCGACCAACAGCACGCCGGCGAACGAGACCACGATCAACGGCGCTCCGGGATGGATGGGGGGACTATGAACACGCCGTGGCGGAGACACCATCCGTGCGGTCTGGCCGCGCCCTTTCTCCTTGTCTTGTTGCTTGCCGGCTTGACCTTCGCCTTGAGCCGTGTGGCAACCGCTTGTGCTCTCTGTCTTGCGGGGCGCACCCTGACGATCTCCGCGCAGGAACTCGTTTACGCTGGGCGGTCTGTGCTCGCGCTGCCTGATGTTGGCGGCAAGACGTTCCGGGTCGTAGAAGTCATCAAGGGTGAGCATCCGCCGGGCGACACGATCACCGACACCGTGTTTCGCGCGGATCCGACGGCGATGCGGAGCACCAAGCCGCTGCTGCTGATCCGCGACGATGCGTGGCGATGGTGGGTGAATTTTGGCCCGATTGCCGCCGAGCAAGCTGGTTGGCTGCGGCAATTGGCGGTCACTAAGCGTACGACCGGGATGAACGCCGCCGAATGGCGCGATCATGTCGCTTACTTGCTGCCGTATCTCGAAAACCCGGAGCCGATGGTCGCTGAGATCGCTTTTGCCGAGTTCGCTAGCGCGCCCTACGCCGCGTTGCGATCGCTTAAGTCGCGCCTCAATGCGGCGGCGATACGCAAGTGGTTGGACGATCCGGCGCTTGCTGCTCGGGAGGCGCTTTACACGTTGCTGCTCGGAATCGCCGGCGGGTCGCAGGACGCCGAGCGTCTGGAAAAGAGCCTCGAAGCCGCGTGGAAGTCTAAAGACTCAACGAACCTCGGCGCCGAGCTTGCCGCCGACCTCGAGCTGCGCGGTCCATTCCGTGTCTCCTGGATCGAGGAGAAATACTTTGTCGACCACAGCCGAACCATGCCGGAGATCCAAGCAGCCTTGTTGGCAATGGGTGAACAGGGCAGGGCTGACGCCGCCATACCCCGCTGGCGCGTCATCGATGCGTACCGCGTCTTCATCCGTGAGCATGAAGCCCTGGCGGGTCTCGTCGCGAAAGACTTGGCGGAGTGGAAGTGCTGGGAGTTCGTGCCGAAGTTCACCGCTATTGTCCACTCCAGCGGCTCACAGCCGAACGCGTATCGAAACGGGCTTCTCTACTATCTGGTGTGCAGCCGGAACAGTGACGACAGCATGGCGCAGCCATTGCCCGCCAACGGATGGCTGCGCGACCCGGCGCTCTATTTTCTGGTGATTGGCGCGGCGCTGTTCGCCGGCTATTCCGCAATCCGTCTAAAGCAACGATGAAATCGCGCCTGCTCCTGTGCATTGTTGCCGCCCTTGTGGCAGGAATATCCCACACTTGGGCGCACGAGGCGCGCCCTGCCTTTCTTGAAATCAAGGAAACGGCGCCGGGCCGCTATAACGTGCTATGGCGCACGCCCGTGCTCGCCGGGATGCGATTGCCGGTCGTGCTGAAATTTCCGGATGGAGTGCGCGACGCCAACGAGCCGGTGACCCAATGGTTGACGGACTCAGTGGTCGAACGCCGGGTGATCCAAGCCGGTGCTGGCGGACTCGCGGGCAAAAGCATCGAGTTCGCGGGACTGCAGGCCACGATCACCGACGTGCTCGCGCACGTGCAGACCCGTGACGGAGTGGACACGACCACGCTGGTGCGACCGTCGCAAGCAAGGCTCGTCGTGGCGACTCCACGCAGTTGGCTGGAAATCGCGAGCGACTACATCCTGCACGGCATCCAGCATATTTCGTTTGGCGTGGATCATCTGCTGTTCGTGCTCGGGTTGGTTTTGATCGTCAGTGATCGCTGGATGTTGTTGAAAACTGTGACCGCCTTCACCGTCGCCCACAGCATCACGCTGGCCATCGCGACGCTCGGTTACGCGAAGGCGCCCGTGGTACCGCTCAATGCTGCTATCGCCCTGAGCATACTTTTTCTCGGGCCGGAGATTGTCCGCTCTTGGCGGGGCGAGACCAGCCTCACGATCCGGCATCCATGGGTCGTGGCTTTTCTGTTCGGACTGATTCACGGTTTCGGCTTTGCCGGGGCACTGTTGAGCGCAGGCTTGCCGCACAAGGATTTGCCGCTCGCGCTGCTCAGCTTCAACGTCGGCGTCGAGATCGGCCAGGTATCGTTCGTGCTTTTGATCTTGCTCCTCGAACGCTCATTTCGCCAATTGGAAATCCGCTGGCCCCGTTGGGTTCAAGCGGTGCCAGGATACACCGTCGGATCGCTCGGGGCGTTCTGGACGATCCAGCGGGCGGCGATGCTTTTGGGGATCACACCATGAAACGCTTCCGACCGCACACCATGAGAAACTTCCTCCAACGTGCAGGAGCGGCTCGCCGCTCGCTCGTACTGCTCCTCCTTTTGCTCTACCCGTTCACGGTTTTCGCTCACAAGCGCGGCGGCGAGGCAATTGGCTTTGTAAGCGGCTTCGAGCATCCGATCTCCGGACTCGACCACATCCTCGCTATGGTTGCGGTGGGGATGTGGGGTGCGCAGCTTGGCGCTCCGGCGATATGGGTGCTGCCGATAGTTTTCCCAATGGTCATGGCTCTGGGCGGCATGATGGGACTGATGGGAATCAAGCTCCCCGGCATCGAATTATGCATCGCGCTGTCGGCTTTGGCGCTCGGGTTCGCTGTATTCCGCGAGGCGCGTCCGAAGCTGTGGATCGCGGCAATTATTGTTGGCGTCTTTGCCATTGCCCACGGGCATGCTCACGGCACGGAACTGCCTTTGGGCGCCAGTGGGGTGCTTTATAGCATCGGTTTCGTGATGGCAACCGGCCTCCTCCACGCGCTCGGCATCGGGATCGGCCTCGTCCATCGATGGCCGGCAGGACGCATAGCCTTGCGGTTTGCGGGTGCCGTTGTCGCCATGGGTGGCGCCTTTTTTCTTTGGAAGGCGATTTCGGGAGAACCGGTGTGAGGATGCGTCGGCCAGGTTTGATCGCGTTCTCGTTGACACTCGCAGTCACGCTGACTGCGATGCCTTCGGCGCAAGCGCATCTTATGAACACGGGATTCGGTCCGTTCTACGATGGGTTGACGCATCTTTTTGCAACGCCTGAGGATCTGCTGCCGGTGATCGCTCTCGCCCTGCTGGCCGGAATCCGTGGTCCGCGCTTCGGCCGCGCCGTCCTCTTCGCTCTGCCGGTCGCCTGGCTAGTCGGCAGCGCTGCCGGCTTATTGTTGGCTCCGCAAGGTACGCTGCCCGTGGCGGAAACAATCGTCACCATCGTGCTCGGCGCCCTGTTGGCTGCTGACTGCCCGCTTCCGCTCGCCGCTGTTGGAGGCCTCGCGATCCTGCTCGGATTGCTTCACGGTAGCCTCAACGGCTCCGAACTCCCAAAG
>JGI26340J50214_10000815_pt1 | contig 10449 bp, 11 predicted proteins | sample BogFormECP12_OM2_FD_50214 | JGI IMG/M metagenome (IMG submission 50214)
CGGCCTCACGCGCAGTGAGTACGCAGTCGTCATGCAGCAGAACGCCCTGCCCTAAGCCGGAGCACCGAATTGCTGATCCGGGAATGGATTCGCGGCCAAGGGATCCGGTCCGAACCGGTTCGGTCCGTCGGTGCCCGTGTCGATGTACCAGATCAAGAGAATGATCCAGCCGATCAGCGGGATAAAGCCGAGCAGAATCCACCAGCCCGTGCGGTCGAGATCGTGCAGCCGCCGAATGGCGATGGCGAAGTAGGGAATGATGGTGACGAGGTTGAAAAGTCCGGTAACGAGCTGTATGCGCAGCACCGAGTCGATGATGCCCGCCACGATGCCGGCGATGATGAGGAAGAGAATCCAATACCAGTATTCGGACCGGCAGGCCCGACCGCGGAAATTCACATAATTGGAGAACCCGGCCAAAATCGCTTGCCCGAAGCCCATCTTATCTCCCCGCTTCAAAGCCAGCTGTGGAAGCGACACGCTACCACAGCGGACCCGGAAGCACCGCCCCAAATGGCTTCGTCCCATGTGATCAGTGACCATCCGCGGAGGGGCAGGCACTCTACCCCTCGCCCCTCACGTCGCCGTACCGGAGCGTACTGTGGCACGGGTTCCGTACAGGTCTGGGGTTTTCGCACCGCATCTGCTGCCTCTCTCGGCTCGTCGTTGAGTCCCGACTATTCCGGGCACTGGAAGGCAACGGCAAGGCCGCCGGCTGGCTGAGCCGCACGCCCGTGACGGTTGGGCATAAATTGGGAACGCCGCCGATCAGTCGCTCCGAAAATATGCTCTGAACTGCACAAACACTGGTGCGCGATACTCGGATTGAACCAGTCAATGTTTTGGGCCGCATTACCGCGCCCCAAACTGTCGTTCGTGGCCGACAGCATGTCAGTGCCTCCTCGTAGACTGACTTTGCTTCACGAGATGCCGTCGCCAAGCTCCGACTGGACGGCGCGCAAACCCCGCTCGTGGGTGGCTCGGATGACGAAGCGGCCGGCACCAACCCGGTGCAGGCAAGAGCGCCTCCGGAGCTCCGGCAGCGGAGGACCGACATTCGGGAGTACTGCGATGTCATATGGAGTTCCTGCGGGTCCTATGGCCCTGGCCACCTCGTGCACTGGATACAGGCGAAGAAATCGCATGAGGAAGGACGGCCGAAATCAAGGTGAAAGTGGTTGCCGTTCACGACGACGGACGCGTGGAGATCGAAGGCCACGACCTGAAATTAACGTTGTGGAATCATGACCCTGGTCAACTGCGTTCGGCATTGCGTTATGGGGGCCGTGCCGAATGGATCCCGCGGTACCACTTTTTGTATGTGATCTCGGTCGGCTCGTTCAACCTCGCCACGCTGGACAAAGGTGGAGCCCTGCAAATCGCCCATACGCCGGCGACCGACCGAGACCACCAGGCAGTTCATCGAACGGGCGATGCGGGAGAACCACGGCTATACGGTTCCGGCGCGCTGGTTGGCTGACCTGGATGCGGTGCCGGCCGGCGACACCGGCGAGCCAGAGTCTGGGTATCTGGTTGGAATCGAAACTCCTGCGGGCACAACGAAGTTAGGCGACAGTCGAGGCCGCTCACCGATTCCCAAGCCGCACTCGACAGGGGACGCCGATGGCTGACCCGGTCGCGCTGTCAAGTTGAAGTGGCCCCGGGCTGAGCGGGGCGAATTGGCTCCAGGCTGTTGGTCGGTGATTGCCTGGCTCTGGTTGTGCTTCGGCCGCAGCGCTTAGCTTAGATCTGCGCGCTCAGGGGTCGTAGATACGCGTGCGACCGGCTTTAATCTGCGCGTTTGCGCTGATGTTTTGCCGCACGTGGTGGCTGCATGCTGGTTAGCATGAGCGACATCGATCCGCGCGCGGATGCGCCGCTGCTGGACTGGAGCGATCTTGGCGTGAGCGGGCTTTTGCCGACGGGCACGGTGACGCTGCTGTTGGCTGACGTGGAGGGTTCGACGCGGCTGTGGGAGACCCAGGCCGAGGTGATGACGGCCGCGATTGCGCGTCTGAACCAGGTCGTGTGTGAGGTCGTCGCCGCCCATGACGGTGTGCGCCCGGTCGAGCAGGGCGAGGGCGACAGCTTCGTGGCCGCGTTCGCCCGCGCGTCCGACGCGGTGGCCTGCGCTCTGGGGCTGCAGCGCGCCCCACTGGCCCCAATCCGGCTGCGCATCGGTGTGCATACCGGCGAGATCCAGCTTCGCGATGAGGACAACTACGCGGGCCCGACCATCAACCGCACCGCGCGGCTGCGCGATCTCGCACACGGCGGACAGACGGTGCTGTCAGGTGCGACCGAGGTCATGGTCGTCGACCGGCTCCCGCCCGATGCCTGGCTGACAGATCTGGGAACGCACCAGCTGCGCGATCTGCCCCGACCCGAACGGGTGGTGCAGGTGTGCCATCCTGACCTTCCAAACGAGTTCCCGCCGCTGCGCACGCCGAAAGCTGTTGCTGCAAATAATCTTCCGGTGCAGCTCACCAGCTTTGTGGGGCGCGGGCCACAGTTGACCCAACTACGAGCGATGCTGGCCGAGAACCGGTTGGTGACGTTTACTGGTGCGGGTGGGGTGGGCAAAACCCGGCTGGCCATCCAGGTCGCGGCCCAGATGGCCAGCGAGTTCGACGACGGCGTGTGGTATGTCGATCTGGCGCCGATCACCGACCCCGACCTTGTGCCCGTGACGGTGGCGCGTGCGCTGGGGCTGCCCGACCAACCGGGCCGCTCCACCATGGACACCCTGCTGCGGTTCATGCGCGACCGTCAGATGCTGGTGGTGCTGGACAACTGTGAGCATCTGCTGGATGCCAGCGCCGAGCTGGTTGTCNCTCTGCTGAGTGAGTCGGCGAGGCTGACATTGCTCGCGACGAGCCGTGAGGCGATCGGGGTGGCCGGTGAGGTGAGCTGGCGGGTGCCGTCGCTGTCGCTGGCCGATGAAGCCATCGAGTTGTTCACCGACCGGGCCCGCCATGCCCGGCCCGGTTTCGCGGTCAGCGACGACACTGCCGCGGCGGTGGGCGAGATCTGCCGGCGCCTCGATGGTGTGCCGCTGGCGATCGAGCTGGCGGCGGCGCGGGTGCGGGCGTTGTCGCTACCCGAGATCCTCGACAGCCTGCATGACCGGTTCCGCCTGTTGACCGGGGGTTCCCGCACCGCGGTGCGCCGCCAGCAGACATTGCGCGCCTCGGTGGACTGGTCGCATGCGCTGTTGACCGAGCCGGAGCGGGTGTTGTTTCGTCGGCTGGCGGTGTTTTTGGGCGGGTTCGACTTCGACGCTGCCCAAGCGGTCGCCGGTGGCGGTGAGGTGGAGCGCTATCAGGTGCTCGATCAGCTCACCCTGCTGGTCGACAAGTCACTGGTGGCCGCCGACGACAGCGGGGAACGAACCCGCTATCGGCTGCTGGAGACGGTGCGCCAATACGCCCTGGAAAAGCTCGGCGAATCCGGCGAGGCCGACGCCGTGCGGACGCGCCACCGCGACCACTACACGTCGCTGGCGGCGCCGCTCGACGCACCGGCAGGCCGTGATTATGAGCAGCGTGTCGAGCAGGCCAACATCGAGGTCGACAACCTGCGGGCCGCCTTCGGGTGGAGCCGGGAAAACTCCGACATCGAACTGGCGTTGACGCTGGCGTCCTCGCTGCAGCCACTGTGGCAGGCGCGGGGACGCCTCCTTGAAGGGCTGGCCTGGTTCGACGCCGCGCTGGCCGACCTCGACGCGCAGCACCTCGAGGTGGCGCCCGCGGTGCGGGCCCGGGCGCTCGCCGACAAGGCCGTCCTCGATGCTTATTTGGGCGCCGACAGCCTAGATCAGGCCGAACAGGCCGTGGCGATCGCGCGCCAGGTTAATGAGCCGGCCCTGCTGGCCCGGACATTGACCGCCTGCGGGTTTACCGCCGGCCTGGGCTATCACGTCGAGGTGGCCCGGGCATGTTTCGCCGAGGCGATCGGCCTGGCCCGTGCCGTGGACGATCGGTGGAGGCTCAGCCAGATCCTCGCCTGGCAGGCGCAGGCCGCCCACACCGCGGGTGACCCGCTCGGGACGCGCGCAGCTGGCGAGGAGGGACGCGACCTCGCCGACGCGATCGGCGACAAGTTCAACTCGCGTGTGTGTCGCTTTTACCTCGGGTCGGCGAAGACGTTTAGTGGCGATTTAGCCGGAGCCGCCGCACAGTTCGACGAGGTGGCGGCCGAGGCCGAGGCGGCTCACGACGAGATGGGGAGGGTGCTCAGCCTCGCCGGCCAGAGCCTCGCACTGGCATACCGGGGTGAGGCGGCCGCGGTCCGGGAGGCGGCAGAGGCGGCCCTTAAGGGCGGCGCGGAGCTTGGCGGGAGGTTCGCGGTAATCGGGCACGTCGCCTTGGGATTCGCGGCCCTGGCCGCCGGGGATGGCGCGGCGGCGCACGAGGCGCGTGAGGCCGCCCTCCAGTACATGATTGTCGTAAGTGGTGGCGCGGCGGCAGTGCAGCGCATCTGGAATGCCGAGGCCGCGCTGGCAGACGGGGATCTCGCTGCCGCCCGCCGCTGGGCCGACGAGGCCGTCTCGACCACGACCGGTTGGTACTCGGCGTTGGCACTGACGGTCCGCGCTCGCGTGGCGATCGCGGCGNGTGAACCAGACCAGGCCGAGCGCGACGCCCACGACGCGCTCGCGCGCGCGACCGAAGTTGAGGCATACCTGCTCATCCCCGACATCCTCGAATGCCTCGCCGCTCTGGCCGGCCAGGACGGCAGTCACCGCGAAGCGGCCCGGCTCTTCGGCGCGGCAGAGGCCATCCGGCAACCCATGGGCGCAGTCCGCTTCAAGATCTGGGACGCCGGCTACCAAGCCTCAGTGGCGGCGTTGCGAGACGCCTTGGGCGAGCAGGACTTTGACGGCGCGTGGGCCGAGGGCGGGGGCCTGTCCACCGAGGAGGCGATCGCCTACGCGCAGCGCGGCCGCGGCCAACGCAAACGCCCCACCAGCGGCTGGGCATCGCTCACCCCCACCGAGCGCGACGTCGTGCGACTGGTCAGCGACGGGCTGGCCAACAACGACATCGCCACCCGGCTGTTCGTCTCACCGCGCACAGTGCAAACCCACCTCACCCACGTCTACACCAAACTCGGCCTGAGCTCCCGCGTACAGCTCGTCCAAGAAGCAGCCCGCCACGCCTGAACGCCGCCGCGCGCTACCGCACCCGTGCCGGCCCGTTGAGCAGACTGCACTCGTCACTGAGCGCCGCATTAAGGCTGCAATGGTCACTGCGGCAATGCTTGTGCCGAACTGCCCTATTTGCGGTGAGTCAAGGGAGTACTTTCCAGGTGTTGACGTGGCCGATGGCGCGCAAACGTGCGCCATCCGCCGCGGCAAAATTTAGGAGCAAAAAGTGTCCCACTTTGTCAACGCGGTGCGGGCCGCGGCCGCCGCATCGCTCGTCGGCGGTCTCGCCTGCCTCGGTCCGCTTAGCGCGACCGCAGCGCCCAGCACCGGTGACCCGGCTGACGTAAACAAGCTCGCCGGAATGCTGTCAAAGGGCTACACCCTTAGCAACTGCACACCTCAGTCAGTGCAACCAGGTCTTTTGGCCTTTCTCATTTGCGGACAAAACCCCGAGGCCAGCGGAGTAGGTCGGGAATTTACGCGCTGGCCGATAACAACAGCGATTTGTCCGCCATGCTCAAGGGCGCCACTCGTGCCCTCACTCTGACCCCGTGCTCGCAAGGCCAGCCATCACCGACCACGTGGAGCTACACCAGTTCCGGCACGACGGCCGGCGACTTGGAATGCGGCACAGACCCAAGGAATAGTAATGCCACACAGCTGGTCTGGACCAATTACAAGAATCAGATGCTCGGCACACTAACCGGATCCGACAGATCCGACGTCGCCACGCTCTACCAGTGGTGGGCGAAAAACGGCTGACCTTCAAGCAGACTGCACTCGTCACCGAGTGCCTGCCGTAGGCGACGGCGCCGCATTCACAGCGCCACGTCAGATGCCGGCCGCACGAGCAGGCGATAGAGCCGACCAGCACCCGGCCGGGCCGCAGCCGGTGACCGCGGGGACAGTGCCGCGGCGGGTCGCACCCTCGAAGCGCCCGTGGTGGAGCGGACCAGTCCACCGACACCAGCAGCCACACAGACCACGCTAGACCGGCCAACCCACGCTCGGTAGAAGTCCCAGACGAGCACAAAACCTGGGCCCGACGTCCGCCGTCGCCGCGGCGGCCTCGCACCGCCTATCGAGCAAATCATTGGCCTGCGCGACAGGAAACACCCGGAGAATCTTCCACGCCCCGCCACACGCCCAGTACGCCAACCGCCGAACTCGTTGCGTCAAGATAGCATCTGCTATCAAGGTCAACGTCAGCGCGTACAAGTTCAGCGGTAGCGCATGCGAGAAGAACACCGCCGCAGGCGGTTCCGCGACCGAAGTCTCGTAGGTCCCGCAAGACGCCAAAGCCCCGCACGCCTAGGCGTGTCGGGGCTTTGCGTTATCTTGCGAGCGAGTTGTTACTGCCCCCACTGGAAACAGCCGACGCCGGGCGCGCAGCCGCCGCCGCCCCAGGGGCCGCCGGAACCGCACGCTCCTTGGGCGGTGCAGCCGCCGCCGCCGCCGGGGCCGCCGGAACCGCATGTTCCATCGGCAGTGCAGCCGCTGCCGCCGTTCGCATTGCCGCCGCCGCAGACGCCATTGGCGCAGCCGTTACCGCCCGGATCCTCGGGGGCAAATTGAGTGATCGAACTTCCTGCCGCTACCGCATAGGCGTCTGCCACGGCGTACGGCGCTGCGGCGATCGCCGTCGCAGCCATCCCCGCCATGAACAGCGGAGCCATGAATTTAAGTTTCGCCATCATGCATCCGGTTTACCACTTCCTGTGAACGTAAAACACCCACTTTTCGAGCGAACCCTAGAGTCAGCTGAGCTGCGGAATCACCACTGCAGCAAGTCGTTCCCAAGCGGCCGGTGACGGTGTCGTCGCGGTCGGCGCGACCGTCACCGAGGATCGCGAGCAAATGGTGGTGCCCGTCGAGCAGGCTGCACCCCTCGGGCAGCACCGGGCCGTACGTGACGGCGCCACACTCACAGCCCCACGTCAGGTGTCGGCCGCAGGAGCATGCGATGCTGCCGACCAGCATCCGCCCCGCCTGTAACAGGTGACCGCGAGGTAGCGAAGCGGCGAATTCAAAAACTATGGCCAAAAGTTCTGTCAGATTCTCGATTCAATGCCGCAACTCAATATTGGCCAAACAACAAATCCATTGACCATGGGCTGAGACAATCCAATTGTCGACCGTTGTCAGGGGATGATCAACATGAGTCGTTGGATGCGGTTGTGGACGGCCCTCGGTGTCATCACGGCGCTCGTGGCAGCGGCGGCGGTCGTGACGATCCGGACAGCGGGACTCGGCCGGGCAGACGTTTGTGCAGACCAAAGTGGTCAACAGTTTGAGGCGGTTGGTGCGTGCACCGAACCCGGTACGGCGGCGCCATTCAGCTTGCCATCGCCCGAATACGTTTCGCCGCCAACGGGATTCATTCCGCTGCCCGCTCTGCCACCCCCCACCCCCAATGACGTTCTGCCGCGACGGGAATTAAGTCCACCGCCATTACGACCGGAAAGGCATCCACATCCTCTCAATCCACCTGTGTGGACGACGACAGACCCAATGAATCCGGGCAGCCAGCTTCCGTCGGGGAATATCTCGGGCGGTCGCTATGAGGTCGGAACTTACATGTCGGACAACCTTCGGATCTACGGGCTTATCTGCTACCCCTCGTCGCCGGGCCCCCACCCCGTGCTTATCCTCAACCCCGGAATCGGGGGCATTAACTCCTATTGGTTTAACGGGTGCGCCAACTTGGCCGCCGCCGGATGGCTCGTCGCGGCGTCGGCCTACCGCGGTGAACCAATCGGGCCGTTCCCTCCCATAGCGCAAACAAGTTTCATGGCTACTTCCCCGGGGTCGTTCGAGTTCTGCGGCGCGGAGGTCGATGATGCACTCAATCTTCTCGCAGCCGTGAAAGCGCTTCCTAATAACGTGGCCAACCCGAGCCAGGTGGCCATGTATGGTCATTCCCTCGGTTCGTGCGTTACCGAACTGGCCATCGAGCGCCTGGGCCGCCAGGGCGCAGCCACCCCCCAGATCGCCGTGTCACTGGACGGCCCGACCGATTTCACTTTCACAACGTGGCAGGTGCTGAACGCGCCGTGGCCTACCGGGTACGGGGCGGCGTGGTGCAATAGGTTGCGGGACAACCGACGCCGACCAATTAACGGCGCGATCATCGGCTTACGGCACGTACCCACACACCTACCTTGCCAACCCAGACCTGGCGTTTCTGCGAATTCACGACACAGGAGATACGGTCGTCCTACCCGAATTCGGCTGTGAGCTTGCGGCTGCCCTCGGTCCCACAAGCTCCAATTACTTCCTCTATCCAGAAAGACAGCTGTCGTGGCCCGCAACATACGTGGGCCCGCCGCAAGTGTGTGGCCCGTGGCTGCCGAAGACGTGCTACCTCGACAACACCGGCTCGCATTGCGGGCCTTGGCAACTCGGACAGTTTTTGCCCGACCAGCCTGGAAGAGTGCGGCCGTGGACCTCGCCGACGTTCCTCTTGTACGAGTGCCCTCAAAGTGTTTGTACGGGTCCCGACCGATCTCCTACAGGGACCCAAGGGGCTACCGAACACGTGGCGATAGCCGCCCAGGCGTGGGACGAAGTCGCAAGCTTCGTGAATCAATTCGCCTCCGGGTGGAGCGCCTCGTTCCCACCGCAATTCCCGTTTATGTGACTTCGGGCTGATATACAGACGTTGTAAGTGCCAGGTCCCTGAGCGCCGGGCCAGCTCCGGCCCGCGCGGGGCCAACCCTCAAGGCCCGGGCCCACCTCAACCGCCCTAAATCGCGACGGCGACGGAATTGGCCGCGAATCGTCACGCCAGTCCGATGTCTAGAACAGTCCTATCTGCACCTATGACGTATCGCTCGCGGCTACAACTTTGCGGCTGCGAGACAATTGTTCACATGGCGGACGATGGAGAGAACCAGCCACCCAAGCATGAGGAGGCACAGTCGCAGCCACCGGCTAATGAGCCACCGGTTGCACAGCCTCGGCAAGCTGACGATGAGCCGAAGGTTGAAGCCGAGGAGCCCAGGCCGAAAGCGGCCGAATCAACAGCCCGACAACTGGTGCCGTACTAGGCGGTTTCGACATCAGCCGAGGCATTGATGCTCCTGATGATCTTGACCAGTACGGGCAGCGCGTCCGAAGGCCCACGACTGGCATCCCCGAACCCGGCCGCTGTGCGAGACGCTTTCACGACGTCTCACGCAGAACGCGTGTCCGCTGCGATGCAGACCTGATCGCAGCGGAGGTTCTTACGGTGCCGAGGGCGCGCCCAACCCTGACCGCACTGCAGACCGCACCGGGCGCCGTGGCGATGCCACCCGTGATGGATCAATTTCGGCGTGACACGGCGGTCCTCTGGGGGGTCCGTGGCGCGGGGTCTTGCGGCATCTACGATTCGCTGCATCACGCTGGGTGAATGCGCTAAGGTGCGAACCAGGTGAGCTGGGAAGACTGGTCGGCGTTCATGCGTCCGGCTGCCTAAGGGGTTCCTGTGCGAGCGATCCGCCTCCCTTCGACTTCCGCCACCATCGACGCGCGTTCGGCGGGTGAATTCTGATGCCCGGCTACGCGTATCTGCAGGCGGATTGGCGCCGCGAAGCGGTTCGCACCAACCTGTGGGTGGTGCCGGCGGCGGAGGCTTTGGTGGTGTTGGGCCTGTTCGTTGGCACCTATGCGTTGGACCGGGCCGCCTACCGAGGCGATCTGCACCTGCCGGGGTGGGTGCTCAGCGGGACCGCCGATACCGCCCGCCAGATCCTGACCGCCATCGCCGCGGCAATCATCACCGTGGTCGGCATCGTTTTTTCGATTACCATCGTGGCATTGACGCTGGCGTCGACCCAGTTCGGTCCGCGGATGCTGCGCAACTTCATTCGTGACCGGGGAACGCAGCTCACGCTCGGGACGTTCGTTGCGACCTTCTTCTATGCGGTCCTCGCGCTGGTCTCCATCGGCGGCGGTCCGCGCGGCGACTTCGTGCCGCACCTGTCCATCACGGTGGCGCTGGCCTTGACGCTCGTCGATCTGGCGCTGTTGATCTATTTCATCAATCACATCGCCACCGCGATCCAGCTACCGCAGGTGATCGCGGGCATCGCCGGCGATCTGGCCAGGGAAATCGACGCTCGGGGCAGTGGCGACCGCTCGACCGGGTTCGCAACCGCCAGAGGCCCATCCAGCGAGGAGTTGCTGCGCAGAATCGAGGAATCCGGCGCCGTCATCCGGACGCCGGCGAGCGGGTATTTGCAGGTCATCCGACACGACTCGCTGCTCAAGATCGCTACGGCGGCCGGGGCGGTCATTCATCTGCCCCACCGGCCTGG
>JGI26340J50214_10000817_pt1 | contig 10434 bp, 9 predicted proteins | sample BogFormECP12_OM2_FD_50214 | JGI IMG/M metagenome (IMG submission 50214)
CGCTGCTTCCCGCGACAGCACAACGACTGGGCGCCGGCCGATCTCGGCCATCTCGCACCACCACACCTCCCCGCGTGCCGGAAGCGCAATCAGGTGGCGCCGACCGCCCGCCGCCACGAGGCCAGGTCGCCCCACTCGTCGGGTTCCTCAGCCGGGTGCTCGTCGTAGGCTGCATAGCTCGCGTCCACCTCGGCCGATCGATGACGGGCGAGCAATGCCCCCAGGGCCTCATCGATGAGGGCCGCGTCACTGATCCCCGACCGCAAACTGCGCGCACTGCTCAGCAGCTCGGCGTCCACAGTAGTGCTCAAGCGTATGCGGTTCATGCCATCAATATGCCACAAATACGGGTTGACGCCGACGGCCACACTGGGCCAGCCAGCGGACCGACGTGTGCGCCGACGATGTGGCGTCAAGCCTGCTGGGCATCTTCCTGGCCAGCCGCTCCTCCGACCAGGCGCAACGCATGCTCGACTTGCTCATCGACGGCGTGATCGCCACGCGATGATCCTGACCGCGCCGGAAATTAGGGACCACACATTCAGCACATTCAGCGCCACAAGATCCTCGACGAGTACCCATCGATTACTCGGGAGGACACGGCGACGACCGGACCGGAGGAAGCCATGACGAACGACCCGACAACCTCACTCAGCGAGCACCGTTTCGTCTCGCTCACCACGTTCAAACGCAGCGGCGAGGGCGTGTCAGCGCCGATGTGGATCGGCCGTGACGGCGGCGACCTGTTCGTGTGGACGCCGGCCGATAGCTGGAAGGTCAAACGGGTCCGCAACAATCCCCGCGTCCTGCTGGCACCGAGCGGCCGTACCGGCAAGGTCCGCCACGGCGTTGTGCCCGTCGAGGGCACCGCGCAGATCATCACCGACCCGGCGACGGTGAATCGCCTTGAGACGCAGATCCGTCGTAAGTACGGCCCGGAGTACCGCGTCGTCACGCTGGTCGAAATGATCGTGGCGCGAGGCCGCAAGCCACGGGTCATCCTGCGGATCTCATTATCGGGCTGAAGCGTTGCCAACTCGCCGATGGCGGTGGCTTGCCGGGGTGCGTTGTGATCGCCGCACACGGTGATCGTGCGTGACCACTCCTCAGACCCGAGTGTGGCGGTCGCCGGTGGCTTTACCAACTTGTTTTTCGCCTTGTCGATGCCGCTCATGGCCGGTCTCCTGCGCTGCGCTGCGGTCCCACGCGGGCTTGGCCTGGCCTCTACCCGCGGCACCATCGTGAATACATCACCTGACTGCGCCGACCAGGCGCTCGCGGTTCGCGATCGGCCGGTGCGGGAAGGGCGCCACGGCACGACCATGTTTGGGCGGGCACCACGCCCGGCGAGAATGGCTTCACCTACGGCCTGCTGTTCGCGCGGGAACAGGCGCTCGCCGCCGATCGCCGCCGTGACACACGAAAACTGTTGTGAGCCTGGCCGACCCGACCCGGGCGCTTTGAGGCGTATCCGGACGTAACTGGCGTTGAGGTGGCTGGCTTCCTGGCGTGTAGCCGGGAATACCTAGTGGCTCTGGGCATTCGATGCGGTCTGTCGATTGGCTGGCGAGTTGCGCACAGCGGCAACGAGATCATCAAGGGGGTGTTCGAGCATGACGGCGTGTTTGGCGAGCGCGCCGTCGGCGGCGGTGATCTGGCAAGCGGGCTCCCCGAAACCAGACATCGCCGGGGTACGGCGCACGCAGTGGTGGGTAAACGGGGAAGGATCGCAGAGCAATCGCCGTTCGGGTGGGCACATCGAGCATCGCCGATCGGCTGCGTACACGAAGAAGCGGGAGAGTTGATGTCGCGAGATCTGCTGGCTGTGCTGATGGCGTTGCTCGCCGCGTTCTTCGCGGCTCTGGGCATCGTGATCCGGCAACGCGCCACGGCCGACGTCCCCGACGAGGTGGTGAGCGCCAGGGCGGTCGTGCGCAACCGAATGTGGTGGGCCGGAACCGCGGCCGCGTTGGCCGGCTATGTCTGTCAGGCGTTGGCCTTATCGAAGGGATCTCTGCTGCTGGTGCAGCCGTTGTTGGTGTCGGCGCTGCTGTTCGCGTTGCCGATGAGCGCGGGGCTGTCTCATCGCCGCGTCCGCCACAGTGACTGGGGTTGGGCGCTGCTGCTCACCATCGCACTGGCGGTGTTCGTGTTGGTGGGGCAGCCGCGCGGCGGTCATTACCGTCCACCGGTGCCGGCGTGGACGCTGGTGACGGTGGTGATGGTGCCTTTCGTGGCAGCCTGTGTGGCCGTGGCCGCTCGTGTCGGTGGTCGGCAACGGGCCGTGTGCTGGGGGTCGCGGTGGGGGCGTTGTTCGGAACGGTCGCGGTGCTGACGAAAATGTCGATGCACCGTCTCACCGAGGGCGGCCTGCCGGCGCTGTTGTCGGTGCCCGCTCCCTATCTGCTGGTTGTGCTCGCTGTGCTGGCAATGATGTTGCAGCAGTCGGCTTTTCGCGCCGGAGTGTTGGAAACGTCGGTCCCGGCCATGCTGGTGGTGGAACCCCTGAGCGCATCGCTGCTCGGGATCGCCGTGCTGGGCGAGTACTTTGCGGTGAGCGGGCCCGCGGCGGCGGTGCTTCCGCTGGCCGCGCTCGCGATGGCGGCCGCCACCATCGCGCTTGGTCGCGGCTCGGCCGCCCGCGAGCAAAACGCCGTGGAACCCACGGGCGCCGTGCCCGGCGCAGAAAGGCTTTAGCCCGCCCAGCCGGTTTCGGTCTGCCTACCGGTAACCTGCTTGCGCAGTGCTTGGGCTCGTTGCGGCACGGCCGTCGTGAGATCGAGCGGAGATGCAGCTGGAGGCGGATGCCGGCCAGGCTTACCCCGCCGTTCCCGCCTCCCCCGACGCCTTCCAGTCCGGCTTGCGCCGCCACTCGAGCAGCAGCGGTGGGAGCACCCCGAGCGCGAGAATCCCGGCCAGGATCAGCAGCCCGTATAGCAGGGGGTTCGCGTGGCCGAACTGTGATGGTGGCACGAAGCCGATCAGGAACGCGGCCACCGATGACGCCGCTCCGAGTGCGCACTGCAGGCCGAGCGCGGGTGCCCTGTACCCACGGGGATGGTCGGGTTGCCTGCGCCGCAGCCTGATTGCGGCAATGAACATCAGCCCGTACATGATCAGGTAGACCTGGGTGGCCATCGCGGCGAATATCCAGTACGCGCTGTTGACATTCGGGATCACCGCATAGAGGAAGCCGATGACAGTTATCACGACGCCTTGTGCGATGAGGATGTGCAGCTGGATGCCCTCATCGTTGACCTTCTGGAAGTACCGGGGAAGGTAGCCCTGTTCGCGTCCGATCCTGAGCAGCCCCTCGGACGGGCCGTCAAGCCAGGCGATCATTCCGCCGAGGGCCCCAATCGCCAGCGCGAGCGCGACCACGGGCAGCGCGAACCCGAGATGGAGGTGCTTGAGTAGGGCATCGAAGGCCTGCATCAACCCGGCCGTGAGGCTGATCGTCTGCGCGGGGATTACCCATGAGATCGCCAGTGTGGGGAAAACGAAGACGGCGACGACGAGTATCGAGGCGACGAACATGGCCTTCGGGAACTCTCGGCCCGGGTCGCGCAGCTCGTCGACGTGTACGGCGTTGACCTCGACACCGGCGTAGGTGAAGAAACTGTTGACGATCAGCACGATGCTCGCCAGCCCGTTCCATGCCGGCAGGACGTGGTGAACGTCCATCGGCGCCGCCGAATGGTTGCCCTGCAGCAGATAGATCATGCCGAGAACGATAAGCAGCGCCCCGGGAATCAGGGTTCCGATCAGGGTGCCGCTCGAGGCGAGCTTGGCCACCAATCCGGGCCCGCGAGACGACACCAGCACGCTGCCCCAGAACAGCACGACGATGATCACCGCGGTGTAGACGCCGTTGTTGGCGAGGCTCGGGTCGATCACGTAGGCCAGCGTCCCGGCCACGTAGGCCAGCAGGGCCGGGTAGTAGAAAATGGTCTGCGCGAACTGGCACCACACTGCGAGCAGCCCCATCGGCGCGGAGATGCCCTCGCGCACCCAGTTGTAGACGCCGCCCTGCCACCCCGAGGCCAGCTCGGCGGAGACCAGCGACGCGGGCAACAGAAACACGATCGCCGGCAGCACATACAGAAACACTGAGGCCAGTCCGAACACCGACAGGGCCGGCGCGGAGCCGAGGTAGCCGACGGCGCCAACCGTCATCATCGCGACGGCGGTCCAGCTGATGAACGTTGGGCCCCGTTGACGCGCCGCGGCTTTGTCCCTTGAGCGCGCAAACACCCGGGGTGCGCGCAGGCGCGCGGGGCCAATCGCGTGCATGATGCCCATCGTGCGGTCAGCTTAGTGCGCACGGTCGCACAATCTCGACAGTAACGTGCATCCAGCCGGTCAGCGACGAACTACTCGAGCCGATAGCGTCGGTTCGATCGCGGCCACCAAATCCCAGGCCAGTTCAGTTTCCTCGTGATGACGCACGGAAGCCTCTGCCGTGCAGAGTGATCCGCTGCCGAGTAGACCGGCCAAAGCCGCCGCGGCGCGCGACACGTCCGCTGCGGCCAATACGGCCGCTGTGCCAAGGAGCTTGGCGTGTCAGGCTATTCGCGATTGACCAAAGACAAGCTGATCAGATTTGCAACCACTGACACCGGCTCAGTCCAGCGGTACCGGCACCGGGCGGCCCTCGGCGATCAGGGTCTCACCCAGGTCATAGTCGCCGTCGGCGTTGCACGTCAACACGCCGACCGCGGCGCCGTCAGTCTCATACCAGACGGTGAAGCCGTGGTCGCGGCTCAGCAGTCGGCTGCGCTGATAGCCGTCACCCCAGGCGTGGTACTTGATCGTGGTGTCGCCGATCGTGGTCCAAAACCCCGGCAGGCTATCCCACTTCGCCGACCCACCTGCTGCTCCGGTGCCGGCTACCGTGCCCTGGTCGATCGCATCCTGCCAATGCTCGACCGCCAGGGGACGACCCGCGGTGGTGTTGAACGCCCATGCGACGTCGCCGGCGGCGAAGACCCCTTCGGCCGACGTGCGCATATCGGCCCCGACAACGATGCGGGACTGCTCCACTCGTAGGCCGGCCGCCTGCGCAGCTTCGCTGTTGGGCGTCACCCCGGTCGCGGCGAGCACCAGGTCGGTGTCGAGCGTGACACCGTTGTCGAAGAGGACCGCCCGCCCGTCGATTGCCTGGACGGCGACCCCGCCGGCATAGCGGACGCCCGCCGCATTGAGTAACCCCAACAGCCGTTCGCCGGCCTCGGCGCCGAGACGCTGTTCCTGCGGGACGGTGTCGGGGGCGACCAGGGTCACCGTGACCCCCTGCAGTGCAAGGGAAGCCGCGGCTTCGCAGCCGATGAATCCGGCACCGATGACCACCGCGGAGGACGCCTGTGCGCCCGCCCGGCGCAACCGGGTGGCGTCGGCGAGCGACCGCAGTTGCAGCGCCGCATCGCCGCCGGGGATCGGCAGCGGCGTCGGTCTGGCGCCACAGGCGAGCACCAGCGTCTCGTAGGGGACCGAGGTCCCGCCGGCCGTGACGCGGCGCCCGGCTACATCTATGTGCTCGAGGGTCGCCCCGTCCACTACCTCGATGGAGCGCTCACGAAACCACTGCGGGGGATGCAGTGCAACGTCGTCGGTGTCGCCGCGCAGGTATTCCTTGCTCAACGGGGGTCGCGCGTACGGAAGGTCCGGGTCTTCGGTGAAGATCCGCACCGGCCGGATTTCATCGTGGGCACGAAACGCTTCGGCGGCGCTCACGCCCGCGGGTCCGCTACCGATCACGATTACGCCGGGTGCATCCATCGTGGCGGCATACCCGCTGCCGGTCGCTCACACACCGCATTGCCGTCACCGTCGTTGGGCAAGTACGCGAGCACCTCGTGGCCCTGGGTTCCAGTCCAGGATCCGATCGGCCCACCACCGCAGATCCTCGGCGCGCTGGGAGCCGCCGTAAAGGGTCGGCGGATCGGGACCGTGCAGCCGCCCCGGCTCGCCCGGCGCCCGGTCATCCGGTCGTNGTAGTTACGCGGCTCTGTCCTCGACCACGCTGAGGGGTGACGCGGTTTGCACCACCCGTGTCATCCGGAATCCGGCTTGGGTGAGCAGGTCGCGGTACTCGGCCGCAGTGCGTTCGCGGGCCCCCAAATTCAGCAGCATCTCCAGATCAACCCATTTTTCCGGGAAGTCACGGTCGTGATTGGGGATCACGAACTCGACCAGCAACACCGTGGCTTCCGGGCCGGCTGTCGCGCGAACATTACGCAGGATCTGCACCGCCTTCTCGTCGGGCCAGTCGTGGATGATGTTCTTGAGGACGTAGGCGTCACCACCGCCGGGAACGCTGTCGAAAAACGACCCCGCCGCGATCCGCACCCGGTCGGTGACATTGTGCTTGCGCAACAGGCTCGGGGCGCTCGCGACGACCCGCGACAGGTCGTACAGGACGCCCTGCTAAGCCGGCGCCGCCGCCAGGATGGAGGCCAGCAGGGTGCCGTGCCCGCCGCCGACGTCGACGATCGTGGGGTGGGCGCTGAAGTCGTAGCCGGCGACCACGGGCGCCGTCGTCAACTCCGAAATACTCGTCATGGTCTGGGTGAAGAGTTCGGCATGCTCGGGCTGCTCGGCGAAGTATTCGAAGCTTTCCTTGCCGTGCAATGCCGCCACCACCGCATTCCCGGTTCGGATGGATTCCACCAGCAGGGTCCAGCGTTCGCGCTGCTCCCGCGACCCGTAGAACCGCGCCGCCCAACTCATCGACACCGGTGCGTCGGAACGCAGCGTGCCGGCAGGGGAATTGAGCTCATAGCGGCCGTCGCGGCGATGACGGAAGATGCCCCGGCTGATCAACGCCCGCAGCAGCCGGCCCAGCGCGTCGGCGTCCGCGTCCACCCGGGCCGCCAACTGGTCGATCCGCAGCGGCCCATTGGCGAGGGCATCGGCGACGCCGAGTTGGACCGCCACCGTGATCGCCTGCGACGTCCAGGTGGCAAGGATTGTCTCCATCATCGCCGCCGGCGCGGGTGTCAGCCGTTGATGGAGCCGATACAGGTGGTGGCGGATCCACTCGACAACGCGGGCCAGCTTGGCGGGTGGAACCTTGGCGGTCATCGCCATCACCTCACCTCCACAAATCGATGGTCAGCAGCGGACACACCGGGTAGAGAGGTGTCAATCGGGGTAGTGTCGGGCGACTCTTTCATCGCCGTCGGCGAGAGGTGAGTACTCGCCGCGGCCCCGAGGTTTCGGCTGATCTTCGCGGACATCCGGCGGTGACTTACCGAACGCAGAAACATCGTCAGTGCCCAGGTCATGAACCGGTCGGGGATCATCGCCGCCGGTCTCAGCACGGACTCACGGTGGGACACCTGCAGCGACGCGACCCAGGACACGGCCTTGACCTTGCGTCGCCTGGTGTTCTCGTACCAGCGCAGCGCGCTCGACAGATCACTGTTGCTGCTGTTCATTCCTNTCCGGAAACCCGAAAGTGCCTTGCACAACACCATNGTGTCGAGCAGCGCCTGATTGGCCCCCTGCGCGGCGGTGGGNGGCATCGTGTGTGCGGCATCGCCGAGCAACGTCAACGCGCCTNGGCCCGGCGTGCGGGCAATCGGATGCCGAAAATGTGGGAACGGCGAACGGGCCAGATCGTCGTCGGTCAATGTNGCGAGTACTCGATCTGCCAAGTCGGACCATCCTGTGAAATGGGACCGGATCGTGTCGATCGGACGTTTCGGTCTGACGAAGTCGGCCGACCATGGCAAGTCGAACCACCACTGCAGATCGCAGCCTCCAGCCGGCCACAGGCCAAGGCTTCCGTGCTCGCCGACAACGATCAGTGCGACGTGCTTGTCGGCGACGTCTCCAAGGGTGACCAGTCCCTGCCAGCTGCACCAGCCGGTCGGCTCCGCGTCTTGCGCGCCGACGATATCTCGGACCATCGAGTGCAGGCCATCCGCACCGATCAGCAGGTCTCCTTCGGCCGAGCTGCCGTCTTCGAACTCGACCCGCACTCCGCTGTGCGTGCTGACCACCTCGACCGCACGGGAGTTGCATCGGATGCGATCGGCCGGAAAGCCTTCCAGCAGCCGTTCAAGCAGGACCCGCCGTGGGACCATCCGAACAGGTGCGCCCAGCCGGTCGGCGATCGCGGTCATGTCCAAAGTGGCGAGCGGGCGACCCGTGGATGTCACGACCCGCACGGTGGACAGCAGCTGACCAGCCCGGTCCATATCGACGCCCAGCTGTGCCAGGACCGTCGCGCCATTGGACCAGATGGTCACGGCGCCACCACCTGCCGTCACATCCGGCCGCTGTTCGAAGACGGTGACGTCATGTCCGTCGCGCAACAATCCCCGAGCAACGGAAATGCCGCCCACACCGGCGCCGACAACGAGGATCCGAAGCGAGGGAGTCGACGGCGCGTTCGGTGCCGGCATCAGCTTCGCGAAACGCCGGTAGCGGGCATATTTCGAAATCGGGTCCCGACCCGTTTCGTCCCCACGCCTCATTCGACACCTCACTCCAATGCTCTGCCGCGTGGGGTTCGTAACCCCATCGCTCAAGTCGCGCTTGCAGTTTCCGCAGGACAAGTCCGGAGACGGCCTGCCCGCGCAAAGGAAACCATCGGCAGCGGGCTGACATCAAAACTGCTACCCCTACTACGCTGGACTTCGACGAAAAGTTCACCGTGGCGCTACACGTGTGGTGTCACCGGATTGAAACGGCGCCGCAGTCACGCGGCGGACATGGCGCAGGCCATGCGGCGAAAGTTCAATACCACCAAAGAGTTCAATACCACCAAAGACCTCATGGCCTCGGACACCACGATGGGTCAGAATATGTCCGTAGCCTGACGGATCGACCTTCTCGAATGCGCTTCCCGTGTCGACGGTTTGGATGTGGTCCAGGAATTGGCAGGCGGTTGACAGGCAGTTGAGATGCCCGGTGAACTGATCGGCATGCTCGCTGACCCGGAGGAACGGCAGCGCGTGCGGGCGCAACGGCCGGTAGCAAGCGATTGAGTCAGGTTCCAGAAAACCGTGGCAATTCCCACCGGCGGTCAGGAAGCTCCGACCGGAGTCCGGTCGCCGCGGGCGCCGGCAATGAACCCGGCAGGGCCGCATTTCGTGGAACTGATGACTTCCCGCCGATACGCCGATACGCCGATACATTACCGACCAACCTGCGCTCCGCGCGCATACGGAGGATCCCAAGTGCTGCAACGAATCGCTCGACTGGCTATCGCCGCGCCGCGGGGCATCATCGCGATGGCGTTGCTGGTCATGGTCGGCGCCGCCGTCTTCGGCATCCCCGTCACCAAGAGCCTGTCGGCCGGCGGCTTCCAGGACCCGGCATCGGAGTCATCAAAGGCCGCCCAGCTGCTGACCGACACGTTCAACCAGGGCGACATGCAGATGATATTCACCGTCACCTCCCGGCAGGGCGCCCAGAGCCAGACCGCCCGCGTCGTCGGTGACGACCTCGTCGAGCAGCTCCGCCGCTTCCCGTACGTCGCGACCGTGGCCTCGCCCTGGACGGCGCCCCCGTCCGCGGCCGCGGCGCTGGTCAGCAACGACGGCAACACCGCGATGATCGTGGCCGGCATCAGGGGCGGCGAGAGCGACGCCTGGAAACACGCCAAGGTGCTGGCCGACCAGTTGGCTCACGACCGCGACGGCGTCACGGTCCACGCCGGTGGCATGGCTATGGTCTACGCTCAGATTACCGGCCAAACCCAACATGACCTGTTGCTGATGGAATCCATTGCGATCCCGCTCAGCTTCCTGGTGCTGGTGTGGGTGTTCGGCGGCCTGCTGGCAGCGGCGCTGCCGATNTTGGTCGGTGGCTTCGCGATCCTCGGGTCGATGGCGGTGCTGCNCGCCATCACGTTCGCCACCAACGTGTCGATCTTCGCGCTGAACCTGTCCGTCGCGCTGGGCCTGGCGCTGGCCATCGACTACACCTTGCTGATCATCAGCCGCTTCCGCGACGAGGTGGCCGAGGGCACCGACCGGCACGAGGCGCTGGTGCGCACCATGGCGACGGCGGGGCGCACCGTGCTGTTCTCCGCGATGACCGTCGGTCTGTCGATGGCGGCGATGGCGCTGTTCCCGATGTACTTCCTGAAATCCTTTGCCTACGCCGGTATCGCGACGGTCAGCTTCGCGGCACTGGCCGCGATCGTAGTGACGCCCGCCGCGATCGCGCTGCTCGGGACCCGGCTCGACTCACTGGACGTGCGCCGGCTGGGCCGCCTAATCCTGGGCCGCCCGGAGCAGCCCGGACGCCGCCCGATCGAACAGAACTTCTGGTACCGCTCCACCAAGTTCGTGATGGGCCACGCGATCCCGACCGGGCTTGCGCTCGTCGCTCTGCTATTGGTGCTCGGCGTGCCGTTCCTTGGCGTGAAACCGGGCTATCCCGACGACCGCGTGCTGCCCACCGCGGCCTCGGCACGCC
>JGI26340J50214_10000818_pt1 | contig 10421 bp, 9 predicted proteins | sample BogFormECP12_OM2_FD_50214 | JGI IMG/M metagenome (IMG submission 50214)
GCCTCATCACGGTTCCTGCTGTTCCCGACCGTCGCGCACAGCCACGCCGAGCGAGTGCGCGCCGAACACCAGGATCTGTTGCGGTCGTCCTCGGCCGACAGCACCGCCGACGCTGTTGTGCTGCGCGCCGGCGCGAAAGTCGTCGCGCTCGTCGAGGTGTCGCACCCCGATCGCCTTTCCGACATCGAGCCGCTGCACATCTGGACGGGGAAGTCCGTGCGTGCCGACAGAGTGGACTTCCGGCCGAAGCACAGGCTGCGCGTGCTCGTCGTACAGGCCTGCCCCCTCGTCGAGCCGATCGCGTTGCCCCGCACACCCGACTACGCCGGATGCACGAGTTGGGTGCAGCTGCCGGTGACCCCCGAATGGGGCCCGCCGGTGCACGACGACGCGGCGCTAGACGAGATCGCGGCGACGGTCCGGGCGCGGCTCGGCTGACGGAGGTCTGGAACTTGCGGGTAGCACCAACCGCGAGAGCCCGTGGTGCACCGAATGCGTGGAGGGCATCATCCGCCGGCCGGTAACAGCAGGCTCTTCCGTTCCCAGATTACGGGCGTAGCGCGGGTGGCACCCGCCCGCGACCAGCAGGCGGATCCGCGAACCGGCGCGGAACCGGTGCGAGGTGGCATCGAGCTCGATCCGGACGGCGTTGGGCTCGGCGGTGCCGACGAGTCGCCGATACCCGTCGATGACGTTTCGGGAGCGCCCCCCGGCGTCGACCTCGCTGACCCGAACGAACAGGTCCACGTGCGGGATGTCCGCAGCGTGCGACAGCTCGACGACAGGCTTGCCCACCACATAGAGATCCGACGCGAGGGGTTCGCCGGTGAAGGTGAGCACGTCGCCGCGCCGCGCCAGCCGGCTGTCCTTGCGGTAGCCGCCTTTCGGGGACAGCAGCCGGCCGCCGATCGTCGGAGTGGGGTTGGCCGGGTCGAACCGGAACGTGGACGGCGGGGCGGCGTCGAGGGGCGGTGACCCGGCCAGCGCGCCGCCGGGCGCCAAATACAGCACCTGTTGGCCGACGGCCGGCGGCCAATGCGTCAGGTCGACCCAGCGATCGCCGGTGACGAAGATCCGCACCGGACTGCGCTCGTCGGTCGTGATGCCTGCCAGGTGGGTGTCGAGCCACCGCAGCGACGCACGGGCGACGGGCCCGGCGCCGCTCGACATCATCTGCGTGTGCGTCCACGGCCCCACGGTGAGGGCCACGTCCGCGCCGCGCCGACGCAGGCGCCGGTACTGCTCGAGGGTCTGCTCCAGGAATATGTCCTGCCACCCGCTGATCAGCAGCACCGGAACCTCGACGCGGTCCAGTGCCGCGTCGAAACGGAAAGGGTGCCAGAACGGGTCGTCGCGGTCGGGGTGTTCCAGCCAGGGCTCGTACCACGGGGCGCCGGTGCCGAGCAGCGAGCGGGCCGCCTCGCCGAGCGGCAGCCCGGCGGTCGCGCGGGCGAGCCGGCGACGCGCACCGATCTGCCGGAGGCCGGCCTGCAAGCGGGTGCCTTCTTCCTGGTGCGCGACCAGGTCACACCAACCCAGGTAGTCATTGAGCGTGAACGCGCCGGTGCCCCAGGACGCCTCGTTGAAGTCGTGTGGCCCCACCGTGACGACCGCCGCAGCCAGCTCCGGCGGTGGGTCCTGGAGCAGGGCCCACTGCGTGAAACCCAGGTAGGACAGCCCCACGGTCGCAAACCGGCCGGTGAACCATGGCTGGCAGCGGAGCCAGGCCACGGTGTCGGCGCCGTCGGCGGCCTCATTGACCATCGGCTCGAACACGCCCCCGGACCCGAACGTGCCGCGCACGCTCTGCAGGACGACGTGGTAGCCGCGCGCCGCGTACAGGCGGCCGAACAGCACCGAGAACGGGAACGCGCGCCCGTAGGGACCACGGACCAGCAGCGTGCCGCGCGGCGTCGCCGTCGTGGGCGCGTAGTGGTCGGCCAGCAGTTCCACGCCGTCGCGCATCGGTGCGCGGACACCGCGGTGAATGATGTAGTCCGTCGTCGGCGGGGGCAACCGCAATGAGCGCGCCATCGCACGGTGGAGGTACTTTCTTGCAAGCCCGCGGGTCCGGGAGCCCGCGGGCCGCTCCGAGGTAGCAGTCACTGACTGATCAGAATATGTAATACGGCGCGAGCTGCTGCGCCCGCATCATGTTCTCGGCGGGGCAGTCGACGTCCGGATTCGAGTAGATCGGCGAGAAGAACAGCGACTGCTGAATGACGCCATAACTCGTCTTGAAGGTGACCATGCAGGAGAACCACCAGCGGTTGTTCCAGTCGGTGGGCTTCATCACCCAGTACCAGGCGGCGCGGTGGCCGTCGACCGTGGCCTCGATCGCGTCGGGCGGAAGCGTCTGCTCGTAGGTGCGCCAGACGATCGGCTCGATCGCCATCTGGTAGTTCGCGGCGTCGTAGTGGCAGCGCAGGCCGTCTTCATGCTCTGGGGGAGTAAAGCCCAATCCCAGCCGCTGGATCACGTCCGGCGGAATGTCCTCGCACGGATCGAACGGCCGCTGGTTGGTGAGATCGAGGACCGGCGATTTGATCGTCGTGCTCGGATCGGTCATCGGCGCGGCGGTCGAGCGCAGCTGAACCGGAGCGGTGCCGACCAGGGCCGTTGACGCGCTCTGCCACACCAGGATCACCGCCGTGGCCAGGGCAGAGAACGCCGCGATCAGACGCAATCCGGTGACCATGGCACCCCCTCGCCTCGGCAGCCCCTCGGGGGAGTGTACAAGTCAGCCTGTCGGGCCACAGCCGAAAACGAGAACCTGTTCTAGTTCCGCCGGGCGGGCGGCGCAGCCGCGTTTCAGTAGGCTGGATCGTTGTGGCGACGCCTCCGGAGCCGCACGGCCGGCGACATCCAACCCTCTGGGCGATCAGTGACCTGCATACCGGTCACACCGGTAACAAGCCGGTCACCGAGTCGCTGTATCCCTCATCGCCGGATGACTGGCTGATCGTCGCGGGCGACGTCGCCGAGCGAACCGACGAGGTGCGCTGGTCGCTTGATTTGCTGCGCCGCCGGTTCGCGAAGGTGATCTGGGTGCCCGGCAACCACGAGCTGTGGACCACAGGCAAGGACCCGGCCCAGGTGTTCGGTCAAGCCCGCTACGACTACCTGGTTGACATGTGCGACAAGATGGGCATCGTCACCCCCGAACACCCGTATCCGGTCTGGGTCGACGACGGCGGCCCGGCGACGATCGCACCGATGTTCCTGCTGTACGACTACAGCTTCCTGCCCGACGGCGCGACCACCAAGGCCGAAGGGCTGGCCATCGCGCGCGAGCGCAACGTGGTGGCCACCGACGAGTTCCTGCTCTCGTCGGAGCCGTATGCCACCCGCGAGGCGTGGTGCCGCGAACGCCTGGCCTACACCCGTGACCGCCTCGAGCAGCTCGACTGGATGACGCCGACGGTGCTGGTCAACCACTTCCCGCTGGTCCGTGAACCGTGCGACGCGTTGTTCTACCCCGAGTTCTCGCTGTGGTGCGGGACCACCGCGACAGCGGACTGGCACACGCGATACAACGCGGTCTGCTCGGTGTACGGGCACCTGCACATCCCGCGCACCACCTGGTATGACGGGGTCCGATTCGAGGAGGTCTCGGTCGGATATCCGCGAGAGTGGCGGCGCCGCAAGCCGTATCGCTGGCTGCGGCAGGTGCTGCCCGACCCGGAGTACGCGCCCGGCTACCTCAACGAGTTCGGCGGCCACTTCGTCATCACGCCGGAGATGCGGGCCAACGCGGAGAGAATGCAGGAGCGGATCAGGCAATGGCAATTGCGATGACGGCCGTCGCCACGCTGATCTCGACGGTGCTGCCCGGCACGGTGGCCGCGGCCGAGCTGTATTGCGACCCACCGGACCTCGCACCGCTACCGGACGAGGAGCNGCTCATCGCCCGGTCAGTGGCGAAGCGGCGCAACGAGTTCATCACGGTCCGGTACTGCGCCCGGTTGGCGCTGCAGCAGCTTGGCGTTGCTCCGGCGCCGATCCTGAAGGGGGACAAGGGCGAACCGTGCTGGCCCGCCGGGGTGGTGGGCAGCCTGACGCACTGCGACGGCTACCGCGGCGCGGCTGTGGGGCGCGCCGGAGAGGTGCGGTCGGTCGGCATCGACGCCGAGCCGCACGGGGTGCTGCCGCACGGAGTGCTGGACGCGGTCAGCCTGCCCGCCGAACGCCGGGAGCTCGCAGCGATGCCGGACGGCCTGCATTGGGATCGAATCCTGTTCTGCGCCAAAGAGGCGACGTACAAAGCATGGTATCCGCTCACCTATCGGTGGCTCGGCTTCGAGGACGCCCACGTCGTCTTCGACGTCGACGCCGACGGAACCTCGGGTGAGTTCGTCTCCGAGATTCTCATCGACCCGACCGCAACCGCCGGGGCGCCACTGANCGCGCTGCGCGGGCGCTGGTCGGTGCGGAACGAGCTGGCGTTGACGGCGATCGTGCTGTGAGCGCAGCCGGGATCGTCGTCGTCGACAAACCGGCCGGAATCACCAGCCACGACGTGGTGGGTCGCTGCAGGCGCATCTTCGCCACCCGCAAGGTCGGGCATGCCGGCACTCTCGATCCGATGGCCACCGGCGTGCTGGTGGTCGGCGTCGAGCGGGCCACCAAGATCCTTGGCCTGCTGGTGACATCCGACAAGTCATACGCGGCGACCATCCGGCTCGGTCAGACCACGACCACCGACGACGCCGACGGCGACATCCTGGAGACCGCCTCGAGCGTCGGGATCACCGACGGCGACATCACGGCCGCGATCGCCGCGCTCAAAGGCGAGATCCGGCAGACACCATCGGCGGTCAGCGCGGTCAAGGTCGGCGGCAAGCGGGCCTACCGGCTGGCTCGCGAAGGCCACACCGTCGAATTAGTTCCCCGCACCGTACGGATCGACCGGTTCGACGTCCGCTCGATCCGCCGCCGAGACGACCGCATCGACGTCGACGTCGAGGTCGACTGCTCACCGGGCACCTACATCCGCGCGCTGGCCCGCGACNTCGGTGCGGCGCTGGGGGCCGGCGGACACCTCATCGCCTTGCGGCGCACCCGCGTCGGGACGTTCGGGCTCGGCGAGGCCCGCACGCTCGACGAGCTCGCCGAGCGGCCCGCGCTGAGCTACACCCTCGACGAGGCGTGCCTGACGATGTTCCCGTGTCGCAACCTCAGCGCCGACGAGACGCTCGCGACCAGCCACGGCCGACCACTGACGGCCGCCGGCATCGAGGGCCTCTACGCGGCGACCGCCGCAGACGGCCGCGTGATCGCACTGCTGCGCGACCACGGCCAGACAACAAAACCCGAAATCGTGCTGCGCCCCGCGACGTTGACGTGATCTCTGTCAGCAGGGCACGACCCAAATAGACTGCGCCGCGGGGCTTCCCAGTTCGACGGTTCGATCGGGGCGGGCGTCGTCGTGCCCGTCGCTGATTGCCACCGACACCGTCCCGGCGAAGTCGCGCCGGGCCAGCACGGTCAGGTGAGAGTCCAGCGCGATGCCCACCGCGTCGAAGTAGCGCAGCATCTCCGGGTCGGAGTCCGAGATGCGGGCCACCGATCCGTGATCGCCGTTGACGCACACCGACAGCTGACGGGCCGGCGGAGTCGGTACCTGCCCGTCGAGGTCGGGGATGGGGTCACCGTGCGGGTCGCGTTTGGGGTGGCCCAGCTTGGCGTCGATCCGCGCCATCAGCAGGTCGCTCACTGCGTGCTCGAGCACCTCGGCCTCGTCGTGCACCTCGTCCCACCCGTAGCCCAATTCGCGGACCAGAAACGTCTCGAGTAGCCGGTGGCGCCGGACCACCGACACCGCGGCCCGCCGGCCGCGCGCGGTCAGCGTCACCGCGCCATATTTCTCGTGCTCGACCAGGCCCTGGTCGGCGAGCTTGCGGATCGACTCCGACGCGGTGCTGGCCGAAACGCCGATCCGCTCGGCGAGCATCTTGGTGCTGATCTTCTCGCGCGACCACTCCTGCGCGTTCCAGATCACCTTGAGGTAATCCTGGGCAACCGACGTGAGGTCACGTACGTCGTCGGCAGCGCTCACGTGTGAAAGTTTAGGCTTTCCTGCCCTGATGCGGGGTCTCGCGCGAGCGCCGTCCGGCGCCTGCTCTTCGCGCAGGCGGCTCATCGAAAGTCCTCGCTCTTCGCGCAAGCGGCTCATCGAAAGTCCACTAGGCTTGCCGCTGTGCAGCGCTGGCGTGGGCAGGATGGAGTCCCCACGGACTGGGGCAGGTGCGTACTTACCATCGGCGTGTTCGACGGGGTGCACCGCGCACACGCCGAATTGATCGCGACCGCGGTGAAAGCGGGCCGGGCCCGCGGTGTTCCGACGGTGCTGATGACATTCGACCCGCATCCGATGGAAGTGGTGTTTCCCGGGAGCCATCCAGCGCAGCTGACCACGCTGACGCGTCGCGCGGAACTCGTCGAGGAACTCGGCATCGACGTGTTCCTCGTGGTGCCATTCACGCCGGAGTTCATGAAGCTCACGCCCGACCGCTACATCCACGAGCTGCTCGTGGAGCGCCTGCATGTGGTCGAGGTGGTGGTGGGGGAGAACTTCACGTTCGGCAAGAAGGCCCAGGGCAACGTCGACACGCTGCGCCACGCCGGGGAGCGCTTCGGGTTCGCGGTGCAGGCCATGTCGTTGGTCAGCGAACACCACAGGAACGAAACCGTGACGTATTCGTCGACCTACATCCGGTCCTGCGTGGACGCCGGCGACGTGGTGGCCGCCGCGGAGGCCCTCGGGCGTCCGCACCGCGTCGAAGGCGTGGTGGTGCGCGGGGACGGGCGCGGCCGGGTGCTCGGATTCCCGACCGCCAACGTCGCCCCGCCGATGTACTCCGCGATCCCCGCCGACGGCGTCTACGCCGCGTGGTTCACCGTGCTCGGCCACGGGCCCGTCGTCGGCACCGTCACTCCGGGCGAGCGCTACCAGGCGGCCGTGTCCGTCGGCACCAACCCGACGTTCTCCGGGCGCACCCGCACCGTCGAGGCGTTCGTGTTGGACACCGCCGCCGATCTGTACGGCCAGCATGTGGCCGTTGACTTCGTCGCGCGTATCCGTGGCCAGCGCAAGTTCGACCAGGTCGGTGACCTGGTCGCCGCGATGGACGCCGACACCGACCGGGCCCGCTCGATTCTGACGGCGCGGTGACTCGCTGCTAGACTCGCTGCTCGACACGGCGTGCGCTGCGGTTCGCGGCGGCCGCGCCGAAATTTCCAGCTCGCGGACCGATGATGGAGTTATCTACGTGGCGCTCACCGCTGAACAGAAGAAAGACATCCTGGGCCAGTACGGCCTGCACGACACCGACACCGGGTCGCCGGAGGCCCAGGTCGCGCTGTTGACGAAGCGCATCGCCGACCTGACCGAGCACCTGAAGGTGCACAAACACGACCACCACTCGCGGCGCGGGCTGCTGCTGCTGGTCGGCCGGCGCCGTCGCCTGCTGAAGTACGTCGCACAGGTCGACGTGGAGCGCTACCGCTCCCTGATCGAGCGGCTCGGGCTGCGTCGCTGACGCCGGTCGTGAGCGCGCTCCGCCCGAGCCCATCGAAGATGTGGCGTAGGAAACTTGACGATAGGGGCAATGTAGACTAATGGCGTTCTGGTGCGGTCCGCGCATGCCCGCGCGAGCCGTTCCTGCGTGTAAGACAGGGTTCACTGCCGGACACGCCTGCATCGGGCGGTCTTCGGTAGTGGCGGCCGGAGTGCTTTCCGGTCGCTTCGATCGACGACCGTAGCCGTATCAGGCCACGCCGTTGGAGAAATTGTTCGCAGTGCCCTGTGAGACGCGAAAACAACCGAACCACAGGAAGGCACACGGACATCCATGTCTGTAGCTGAAATCGAAGAGGGCGTCTTCGAATCCACAGCGATCGTCGACAACGGGCGCTTCGGCACCCGCACCGTTCGCTTCGAAACCGGCCGGCTCGCGCAACAGGCCGCAGGCTCGGTCGTCGCCTATCTCGACGAGGAGACGATGCTGCTGTCGGCGACCACCGCAAGCAAAAACCCGAAGGAGCATTTCGACTTCTTCCCGCTGACCGTCGACGTCGAAGAGCGCATGTACGCCGCGGGGCGGATCCCCGGGTCGTTCTTCCGACGTGAGGGCCGGCCGTCGACCGATGCGATTCTGACCTGCCGGCTGATCGACCGCCCGCTGCGGCCGTCGTTCGTCGACGGGCTGCGCAACGAGGTTCAGGTCGTCGTCACCATCCTGAGCCTGGATCCCAACGAGCTCTATGACGTTCTCGCGATCAACGCGGCGTCGGCGTCCACACAGCTGGCCGGTCTGCCGTTCTCCGGCCCCGTCGGCGCCGTGCGGGTTGCATTGATCGACGGCAGCTGGGTCGCGTTCCCGACGGTCGAGCAGCTCGAGCGGGCCGTCTTCGACATGGTCGTAGCCGGGCGAGTCGTCGGCGAAGGCGACAAGAAAGACGTCGCCATCATGATGGTGGAGGCGGAAGCCACGCAGAACGTCATCGAGCTGGTCGGTGGCGGCGCTGGAGCCCCGACCGAGACCGTGGTGGCCGAGGGCCTGGAAGCGGCTAAGCCCTTCATCGCGACACTGGTCGCCGCGCAGCAGGAGCTCGCAGGCCGCGCCGCAAGGGAGACCGCCGAATATCCCGTCTTCCCGGACTACGCCGAGGACGTGTACTACTCGGTGGCTTCGGTGGCCACCGACGAGCTGTCGCAGGCGCTGACGATCCCCGGCAAGGCCGAGCGCAACGACCGCATGGACGAGATCAAGGCCGAGCTGCTCAACCGGCTCGCCGACACATACGCCGGGCGGGAGAAGGAAATCGGCGCCGCCTTCCGGGGGCTGACGAAAAAGCTTGTCCGCCAGCGTATTCTGACTGACCACTTCCGCATCGACGGTCGCGGCATCACCGACATCCGCGCCCTGTCCGCCGAGGTGGCTGTGGTGCCCCGCGCACACGGCAGCGCGCTCTTCGAGCGCGGCGAGACGCAGATCCTCGGCGTCACCACGCTGGACATGCTGAAGATGGCGCAGCAGATCGACTCGCTGGCGCCCGAGACCACCAAGCGCTACATGCACCACTACAACTTCCCGCCGTTCTCCACCGGTGAGACGGGCCGTGTCGGCTCGCCGAAGCGCCGCGAGATCGGCCACGGCGCACTGGCCGAGCGGGCGCTGGTGCCCGTGCTGCCCAGCGTCGAGGAGTTCCCGTACGCCATCCGGCAGGTATCGGAGGCGCTCGGATCCAACGGCTCGACGTCGATGGGCTCGGTGTGCGCGTCGACGCTGGCGCTTCTCAACGCCGGCGTGCCCCTGAAGGCACCGGTCGCCGGCATCGCGATGGGGCTGGTCTCCGACGACATCGAGCTCGAGGACGGCGGCACGGAGCGCCGATTCGTCGCGCTGACCGACATCCTCGGCGCCGAGGACGCCTTCGGNGACATGGACTTCAAGGTCGCCGGCACGAAGGACTTCGTCACCGCCCTGCAGCTGGACACCAAGCTCGACGGCATCCCGTCGCAGGTGCTGGCCGGGGCTCTGTCACAGGCGAAGGACGCGCGGTTGACGATCCTGGAAGTCATGGCCGAGGCCATCGACGGGCCCGACGAGATGAGCCCGTACGCGCCGCGGGTCACCACGATCAAGGTGCCGGTCGACAAAATCGGCGAGGTNATCGGGCCCAAAGGCAAGGTCATCAACGCGATCACCGAGGACACCGGCGCGCAGATCTCCATCGAGGACGACGGCACCGTGTTCGTCGGTGCGACCGACGGGCCATCGGCGCAGGCCGCAATCGACCGGATCAACGCGATCGCGAACCCGCAGCTGCCAAAGGCCGGTGAGCGTTTCCTCGGAACCGTTGTCAAGACAACCGATTTCGGCGCTTTCGTGTCGTTGCTGCCGGGTCGTGACGGGTTGTTGCACATCTCCAAGCTGGGCAAGGGCAAGCGGATCGCCAAGGTCGAGGACGTCGTGAACGTCGGCGACAAGCTGCGCGTCGAGATCGCCGACATCGACAACCGCGGCAAGATCTCGCTGGTCCTGGTCCCCGAGGACGACAACGCCGACAACGCGCCGCAAGCCGCGCCGGCCGATGCCGCGACGTCTAACTCCTGACGGCGGCCCGGCGCTGCGCCGGGTTCCGCGTTCCGACAAGGCTTCGGCGGCGGTGCATCGCACCACGTTGCCCGGCGGCTTGCGCGTGGTCACCGAGCAGGTGCCGTCGGTGCATTCGGCGTCGGTGGGTGTGTGGGTCGGCGTCGGCTCGCGCGACGAAGGAGCGAGCGTCGCCGGTGCGGCACATTTCCTCGAGCACTTGCTGTTCAAGTCGACGCCGACGCGCTCGGCGGTCGACATCGCCCAAGCCGTCGACGCGGTCGGCGGCGAGCTGAACGCGTTCACCGCCAAGGAGCACAC
>JGI26340J50214_10000820_pt1 | contig 10404 bp, 5 predicted proteins | sample BogFormECP12_OM2_FD_50214 | JGI IMG/M metagenome (IMG submission 50214)
ATGCCGTTCATTTCTGGCATTTGCAAGTCCATCAGCGTGACATCCGGATGATGCATCCGGAATTGCTGGATGGCCTCGCGACCGTTGGACGCTTCACCTACCACAACCATGTCCGGCTGAACGCCAACTAGGCCGGCGATCCCTTCGCGCACCAGTGCATGGTCGTCAACCGCGAGAATTCGAATTTGCGAGCTAGCGGTGCTCATGACCGGCCTCCTGCTTCATGCCTTTGCGGCAGACTTTGGCGAAAATCATGGACTTCTCCGAGATGTCACGTAGGCGGCGTCGGCAGGGATGCGCAGTTCCACTTCGGTACCTGCATCGACTTCGCTCCACACCGTGAGCTTCGCTGCTATAATTGTGGCGCGTTCCCACATGCCCGGCAAACCATAGTGTCCCTCGCTGCCCTGCCGGGATAGCACTGCCGGATCAATGCCTTTTCCATCGTCCCGCACACGCAATCGGAATTGCTCAGTGTCATAGCGGATTTCAACCTCGACCTGTCTTGCCTGGGCATGCCGAAAGGCATTCCGCACCGCCTCAGCGGCAATCTTGTAAATTTCGTCACGAACGATGGGGTGCAGGTTTCGCGACTCGCCCTCGACCGCTACGCGGAAAAGAGGTTGGTGATTGGGTGAATCAGCGGAGAGTTCTTCTCCGAGAGTGGTTATCGCCAGCGCGAGATCATTGCTTTGGACTGTGGAATCGCGCAATCCCTGTACCGCGTCCCGGCCTTCGGTGATCGCGTCGGCAGCCTGCTCGATCGCGCTGTCCAGTTTCTCTTTCGCCTCGACCGGGCGCTGCGGCAGCAACTGGGAAACAGTTTGGAACCGCAGCAGCAATCCGTGGAAGCTTTGCAGCAGCGTGTCGTGCAGCTCACGCGCAATCCGTGTGCGCTCGCTGACACGCGCCTCCAGCGTCATTTCGAACTGATTATGCAATTGCCGGGCCGCATGGTTGAATGCCTTCCCCACGACCGCCAATTCGTCATTTCCAGTGATTTTGAGTTCGTGCTGAAAATCGCCGCGCGCCAGTGCGTGGACCCCGGAGGCGAGTTCGGATAAAGGGACAGTAATGCTTCGAGTGAGATACCAGCCAAGCGCAGCGGCCGCAAGCAGGGTGAGTAGAGCGGCAACGGGAACTACTATAAGAAGGTTTCGTCGTGACTGTCTGCTCTTTTCGAGAGCATCGCTTTGTGCCTGTAGCACGTGCTGGTCAACTTTCTCCACTTGCGATGAACTCAGATCAATCAGATCCTGAATTTGATGTCCCAGGCGGAGCCGAACAGCCGTCCAATCGCCTGCATTGGCCAGGTCGACCACGGTATCGAGTTGCGCCGGGAGCGCTACCCTCAAGGTCTCAAGTGCGCTGGAGATCGTGCCGTTCTGGTCTAGTTCAGGTGACGCGATAAGCAATTGCCGCGCGGTTTCCACATCGTCCGAGAACCTTTTTCGTAGAGCGGCACTATCGCTGGCAAATTCGCGAGTTTCCTGACTTTCTGCCATTAGGGTGACTCGCCTCCTAAAGATGCCTATATCGAGGCGCACGCGAACAACAGCCCGCGAGGTCTGGTCGGCTTTTCTAAGGCCTTGGCCGACAGCTTCCATTCGTTTGAACTGCCAAAATGCTACGGCATCAACTGCCATCATCAACCCGATGATCACTGAAAAGCAGACGGCCAGACGTATTCCAATGCTGACGTTGCGCAGACGAAAACGGTGTCCGGCTCCATTCTGGGCTCCTTCCTCGGTTTTCGTCGCACTCCGTCGCATGTGATGTCCGACTGCGCCGTTCGCGTTCTGACCTGGGGCGGGTTTCCAGCCTCCCTTAACGGATGACGCCGTTTGCCTTGACAGCAGATGTTTTGAGCATGGCCTCTAATTGCTTTTCTAACTCGGACGCAGCCTGTGCGGCCGACTTCTTCTGGGTGAGCACGGCATGCACAGCTTCAAAATAGGCGCGTGAAACTTCCGGATACATCTTGCCGGCCGCTCTGGACGGCCGCGAAGTTATGTTTTCCCGAAACTCTTGTAACGCGCGAGAGAAATATGGATTTTGCGCCAAAACCTCGGGGCTCTTGTATAACTTAGGAATAGTAGGCGGCTCAGCGGAACGGCGGCATCTTCTGGCTTGCTCGTCGCGACTGCACAGAAAATGCACCAACATTACTGCCTCGCGCTGGTGAAGTGAATGCCGGGAAACGCCATAACCATTTCCTCCCAATGTTGCCGCTACGCCTGCTCTGCCTTTCGGGAGGGGCGCTATGTCAAACCGATTTTTATTAGGTGAGTTTTCGGCGCGAGCCGCCACATACGCGTTCGTCCAGTTCCGCATGAAGGCGGCCTTTCCCGCCTGCCATACGTTGAACGCATCCCACTCCTTGTAGGCAACCACCGAGGGCGGTGAGATGGATCCCACCCAGCCGGCCGCTCTGTCCCATGCACGAATGGTATGCGGGTTATTTACCGTGACCCGGCCGTTTTTGTCGAGAATGCTCCCACCGCCCTCCGAGACCTGCCATTCCAATGCATTACACGTCAAAGCCTCAGAGGGTGCTCCTTGCCACACATAACCCCAGAATTCCTTGTTGCCTTTGGCGCGCTCGCCAGCCTGAATCCGCTTCGCCATGCTTTCAAGCTCGTCCCAGGTTCTCGGCGGTGCACTGTAGCCGTACTCTCGTAACAGATCGACTCGATAAAACAACAGGCCTTCATTCAGAATGAACGGTAACGCGACAAGCCTGCCGTTTACCGTATAGGTATCGATTAGCTCTGGAAAGTGTGCTGCAATTTCTTGCGCTGGCACATAGGCTTTGAGGTCGATGAGGTTATCAGCAAGAATCTCCGGCCAGATTACGTCAACCGCGTAAACGTCTGGAATTCTTGCTCCGCTCTCCAGTAATTTGCGCCAGGCTGCAAGTTGCTCCACAGCCGCTTCGGGCGCGGGCAGGACTTCAACCCGAATTCCAGTTTCGTTGGTGAACTGCTTTAGTTCTTCCTGCAAGCGCTCCTGAGAGATCTCATCGACCCACGATTGGTCGATGAGAGTAAGAATTATTTCCCTTGCGGCCTGGTTCTGCTTGTTGTCGCTTTGCGCTGCCAATAAGACGAGAACACAAATTGCTCCGACAATCACGCATCCGGTACGTGCTAGACGCAAGCGCATCCACCGGCAAAAGCGATGTTTATGGATTGTTCCATATCGAAGTGCCACCTATTGCCCTCACCTTTCTAGTGCAACCGGGAAGCTTCCCCAATAACAAGTCAGAGATCGCTCGCCGCATTTCTCCTATTTCTTGCCACTACCCGAGGAAACCGTTGCATACGCACGTGTATTCGCGTTGCTTGCAGTTGTCTTGAGTATCTTTCGTAATTCGTCTTCCAAGTCGCCTGCCGCTCTTGATGCAGGCTTCTTGCCACTCAGCACAGCATGCACGGCTTCGAAGTAGGCTCGTGAAACTTCCGGATACATTTTCCCTGCTACTGTCGACGGCCGGAATACAGCGCCTTTACGAAACACTTCCAATGCACGAGGAAACTGTGGATTAGCAACCAAAACATCAGGATCATTATATAGCTGAGGTATGGAGGGTAGTTCAGCTACAACATGGGACCTTCTGACTTGCTCATCTCGGCTGGCCAGAAAACGAACCAACATCGCTGCTTCTCGGGGATGAAGCGAATGACGCGAGACACCGTAGGCATCTCCGCCGATGACTGAGGCTGTACCAGCCGCACCTGCTGGCAGGGGAGCGATGTCAAACCGGTCCTTTGCCGCCGAGTTGGGTGCGCTAGCTGAAGCATAAGCTCCTCCTGTCCAGTTACGCATGAAGGCGGCTTGCCCCGCTTGCCAGATATTGAGCGCATCCCATTCCTTGTATGCGATCACTGCAGGCGGTGAGATGGATCCCACCCAGCGCGCCGCTCTCTCCCACGCACGGATGGCGGCCGGATTATTTACCGTGATCCTTCCGCTCTCGTCGAGAATGGTCCCACCTCCTTCTGATACCTGCCACTCCAGGGCGTTGCAGGTCAGAGCCTCAGAAGGCGCTCCTTGCCAAACGTATCCCCAGAACTCTTTATTTCCTTTGGCGCGCTCGCCTGCCTGAATTTTTCTTGCCATCGTTTCGAGCTCCTGCCAGGTTTTCGGCGGTGTATGGTATCCATACTCTCGCAGCAAATCGAGCCGATAGAACAACACTCCTTCAGTCAAGTTAGTCGGCAAAGCTACAAGTCTGCCGTTAACAGTACTGTTCGAAACGAGTTGTGGGAAGTGTATTTTGATCTCTTCAGCAGGTANATAAGCCTTCAAGTCAAGCAGGTTGTCCGCAAGAATTCCAGGCCAGATCACGTCGATGGCGTAGACATCGGGTGCCTTTGCTCCGCTCTCCAGTAGCCTCCGCCAAGCCAATAGTTGCTCCACGGCTGCTTCAGGCGCAGGGAGGACTTCGACCTGAATTCCAGTCTGTTTCTTGAATTCAAGTAGCTGTTCCCTCAGGCGAAGCTGATACTCCTTATCCACCCACGCCTGATCAATCAGGGTAAGTTGGACGTCGGAGGTACCACGACTATCGTTATGGCAGCCCGCTACAAAAATGACCAACAGAAGGGCGTATGCGATCGAAACGTGTCTTAAAGTTGCCGGGGGCGGGTATCGTCGACCAGGGCTCGAGTTTTCCTTGCTCGAATTCATGGGCAGTTTTCCGCCACCTCATGCCTTCGCCTTGGCGGCGAACTTTCGTGAGAACCACGAGCCTCTCCGATCTGATACATATGCAATGTCGGCGGGAACGCGCAGTTCCACTTCGGTTCCCGCGTCGACTTCGCTCCATATTGTCAGCTTCCCTCCTATGAGTGTGGCTCGTTCCCGCATGCCCGGCAATCCGTAATGGCCCACCCGGCTCTCAGCCGAGACAACCGCTGCATCAATGCCCTTTCCGTCATCCCGCACCCGCAACCGGAAGCGCTCATTGTCATAACGGATTTCGACCTCGACCTGCTTTGCTTGTGCGTGCAGAAAGGCGTTTCGGAGCGCTTCGGCAGCAATCTTATACACTTCGTCGCGGAGGATAGGATGTAAATCTCGCGACTGGCCCTCAACGGCGACATGCAATGCAGGGCGGTGGCCGGTTGAGTCCGCTGCGAGTTCTTCTCCGAGGGTGCTTATCGCCATTGCAAGATCGTTGCCTTGGACTGTGGAATCGCGTAATCCCTGCACCTCATCCCGAGCTTCTGTTATGAAGTCCGCCGTCTGCTCGATAGCTCTTCCCAATTTTTCTTTCGCCTCCAGCGGGCGTTCTGGCAGCAACTGGAAAACGGTTTGGAACCGAAGCAGCATACCGTGCGCGCTCTGCAGCAGAGTGTCATGAAGCTCCCGTGCAATCCGTGTGCGCTCGCCGACGCGCGCGTCCAGCGTTATCTCGAATTGATGCCGCAATTGCCGCACACGCCACTGGTAGGCCGCCCACAACAGCGCCAGAAAGAAGACCGCGCAGAGGGCGCGAAACCAGTTTGTCTGGTAATACGCGGGCGTGACGGAGAAATCCAGCCTTGCAGGGGTATCGTCCCACACACCGTCACTGTTGGACGCGACTACGCGGAACGTATATTTCCCGGGAGGCAAATCCGTATAGAAGGCCTGGCGGCGCGTTCCCGCCTCGTGCCACTCACGGTCATAGTTGTCGAGCCGGTAGCGAAACTTCACTTTTTGTGGAACCAGAAAGGTGGGAGAAGTGTAATCAATCTGCAGGTCACGGGGGTGCGGGGAGAGTTTCAGGCCTTCCGTTGCTGCGAATTGCCTTCGGTCAACGATTACCGATTCAATGAATGTATCTGCAGGCAGAGCATCCTGCAAAAGTCTGGGCGGATCCACCATCTGCAAGACAAACCCGCTGGCAAACCATACCCGCCCATCCGAAGAGTATGCCGCCGAATTGAAGGATGGTCGTCCCTGTGGGCGCGCACCGTCCAACACGTCATACACATGGGTTTGAACGACTGCCTCTGGATTTGCCCACCAGCGCTGCATCTCGGAATCCGGCAGCTCAACCACTCCGCACTCGGTATAAAGCCACCAACGTTTCGCACCGTCCTCAATGAAAGAAATTACGGAGTCGCACGGGAGGCCGTTTTCTTTCTTCATTTTCTGCACCTTGTCCTGCCGCACTCCGACTAGCCCGTCATCCGAGGCGGCCAGGACCGAGCCGTCTGCGTTGGCAATAATCTGGTGGCTGACTCGCTCGCCTTTTGGCTGAAGCGAAAACTTCTCCAAAACTCCGTGACGAAACCGCAAAAGGTCTCCGCTTAAAGCGCCTATCCAGATTCCTCCGTGAGGATCGGGCGCGAGCGTGTGGCCCGGTGGGACTTGCGACGAAGTAAACTCTTCAACGACCTGGAAATCGCGAATGCGAACCAGCTTGCGCGGTTTGCCCGCGCACTCTGCCCAAATATTTCCATCGATGTCCTCGGTAAGTCCAACGACTAGCCCGAGCGGCAGGTGATTCGGTTCGGGGAGACGGCGGAATCGCCCATCCTTGAGCAGGTACAATCCGTCGTCCACTCCCACCCATAAGTTGCCAGCGCGGTCTTCCATCATTGAGGCAACTTGATGACCCGGAAGACCATTGCCCGCGCGAATGGAGGAGATGGTCCCGTTCTTCTCGATGTGATCGAGGGAGCCGGCGTTTGCAACCCAGATCGTGCCATCTCTGCTGGCCAGAACGCCCACTGCTGCGTCTTTCCCCAAGCCTTCCACTGCCGAAAAAGTGACAATCCGCGGATCGCGAAAGCTGTCGATTCCATTCGTAGTTGCAGCCCATACGATTCCCTCTCTGTCTTCAAAGAGAGCCGTTACCGTATCGCTGGATAGGCCTTCTGTTCGTCCGTAGTGCTCCACAATGTCCCCGCGGATGCGGAAGATGCCTTTGCCCACGCTAGCGACCCAAAGACTGCCGTCGCCATCGAAAATCATGTCGTAGACCGATACGTTACTTCCATCGAAGTTGGGGGTTACGAAGGGCCGAAAGACTCCGTCGCTAAATTTTCCAAGTCCCAGGCCGGGCCCTGCTGCAGCTATGCCGACCCAAAGCGTTCCATCAGCGCCGCGGGCCAGGCTGTTTACCCCGATATCACCTACATTGGATTTGAGGCCTTCAATGGGATAGGTCTGCGAGACGCCGCCATGCCAGTGCACAATGGCCGTCTGTCCTCCAACCCAAAAACCCCCCTCTCCATCGTCCAGCAGGGCATTGGCCGGGGAGATCGGTATTCCCTCAGACTTTCCAAAACATTTGGCGGCGCGGTCAGTGATATGGCAAAGTGGGGCGTCTGTGACCCTGTTGGAGGCTCGCGTAATCCACAATGACCCGTCGGGATCTCGGCTGATGCTGGTGCGCCCCCCGATTCCTTCTAGTTCAAAATAAGCAATGACGGCGCCATCCTTAATATGAGCGATTTCGTGATCTCCTATCGCCCAAAGCCCGCCTGCCTCATCGGCAAAGACCTGCTCTATGTGGATCGAACCAATCTTGGCCGACGGAACCCAGGGAACAAACCGAACACCGTCAAATCTGTATACGCCTTGTGCAATTGCTGAAAACCACAGGAAACCATCCGAAGTTTGCGTAATCGAAAACATGCCGGCCGGCAAGGACCCATCCTGAATTCGCCAGGACGTATGTATGTACTGCGTGAGACGTTTGTTGGGGTCGAGGGCGTGACCCGTGCCTGCCAGTAACAACACGCAGGTGAGACAGGAGCCCAGCATGGCCGCGATCGCAACGCAGGCCCACTTGAAACGAAGCGGAAGCGGTCGGCGAGAAGCCGTCTTTCCCATGTTCGTAGCCGAACAGTCTCAGACAGTATGGTCCCGTTCAGTCTTACACGGGCTGCTTGGCAGATGCAGATAATGTAGCACTCTCGTTGCCGCCTGTCAGTGGGTCCGGTCTGTTGTCGAGTGCCGCTGAATGCTGCATTTCCATGACATGAGCTTGCGGGGGGTTGCACCTTGTGCCCGTATTGGGCAGGACCGTGGGCAAGCTGGGCCCGTCATGACTCATTTACGGCAACTGTGGTTGCTTCTTGTCGTTCCGGTGTGCGAACCAGGTGACTGCCAGTCCACCGTCTCAATTGCCGATGGAAGATCATTCCTGCTGCCCGTTTGATCGGCTAGCGGCTGAAGAGTCAATGAATAGTTGCAGTTACGTCGGAACTGCTTTGGCCCTTCGTTTGCTCTAGGTGGTTACATGTTTACCGTAATTCGTACGCCAGCGTGGGCTCTTTTTTTCATTCTCGCCGCGATTACCCTCAGCCCGGCACAGCAAGCTCCACCGCAAACTCCGCAGACAGCGACCGTCATCGGGACGGTGCTGGACGTCACCGGTGCAACGGTTCCAAATGCACATGTTGTTTTGCAGGGACCGGACGAACGTCGCACCTTCGTTACAGGGAATAACGGTTTCTTTCGCTTCGAGGAAGTTAAAGCTGGAATACCGGTCCGAGTCGAGGTCAGTGCCCCCGATCTCAAGAATTGGAGTTCGAACGAGATCATCCTCCAACCAGGGCAGTCCTTCATAGTGACTGACATAAGTCTCGGCGTCGCGACCGTTGAAATGGCAGTCAACGCCGCTACTCCGGAGCAAGTGGCTGTTGAACAGGTCAAAGCTCAGGAGCAGCAGCGCGTGTTTGGTGTCGTACCAAATTTCTTTGTCACGTATGAGCGCGACGCCGCTCCGCTTACGCCGAAGCTGAAGTTCCATCTGGCTATGAAGACCCTCACTGACCCGGTAACGATCATGGGCTTCGGTATGAATGCTGCAATTTATCAGGCGGCCGGCTATCCAAGCTATCGCCAGGGTGCGGCCGGTTACGGTGAGCGTCTGGGCGCCACGTTTGCGGGCGGCTACAGCAAGATATTGCTTGGCGATGCGGTATTTCCTTCGCTACTGCATCAGGACCCGCGCTACTTCTACCAGGGTACGGGCACGACGAAATCCCGCCTTCTGCACGCCATGTCAACTCCGTTTATAACCAGAGGAGACGACGGTCGACGAGAGATCAACTACTCGAACATCCTGGGCGACTTGGTCTCCGGGGCGCTAGCGAATGCCTACTATCCCAGCCAGGACCGCGGCGCAGGACTTGTGGTTCGCAGTGCAGCGATTGGCATCAGCGGCCGTATGGTTTTCGGCATTGTCCAGGAGTTCGTGCTTCATAAGTGGACGACGCACTCCAGTCAACGATAATCTTGTGACCTCACCTAGAGCAAAACGAACGTTGCAGCATCCGCAGCAGCCGGAAGTGCCGCCGGGTTGAAACCCGGCTTAAATCCAAAAAAGCATACCGCCAACGCTGCGCTGAAGCGCCGCACTACCGTTCCAATCCTTGGCTACAGCAACTCTGTGTTTGCTCTAAACAAATGCGGCGGCCCAATATCTCGTGGCCCGATTACGCGCGCGTCCGCACCTTACGCGGCAAGGTATTCCGCAGATAAGCGCGCAATTCCGAGCTTACGCATTTTGTTCTGCAGCGTTGTGCGTTTGAGCCCCAAGCGCTCCGCTGCGCCGCCCTGTCCCGAGATCTTCCCCTGTGCGGCTTTGAGCGCCTCTACGATCGCCTGGCGCTCTGCTTCCTGAAAGGTCGAGCCGGATGTGCTCACGGCCGAGGAACTCTTCAGTTCCTTCAGTGGAACTTTGAGCTCGCTGCCTTGCGTCAGTATCACCGCTCGTTCAATGAAATTTTGCAGTTCGCGGATATTGCCGGGCCAGGGTGCGTTGGTCAATGCTTCCATAGCATCTTTGGGAATGGACTCAATGTGCTTCTGCATCTTGCGCGCTAAACGGGAGACGAAAAAGTTTACGAGCAGAGGAATGTCTTCACGCCGGTCCCGAAGCGGAGGAATCTCGATGGGAGAAACATTCAGCCGGTAGAACAGGTCTTCGCGGAACTGATTGTCGCGCATCATCGATGGTAGGTCGCGGTGAGTCGCGGCAATTAGCCGGACATCAACCCGAATCGTCTTCGCGCTGCCCAATCGCTCGAATTCGTGCTCCTGCAAGGCTCGAAGGAGCTTGGGCTGCAGCTCGAGGCTGATGTCGCCAATTTCATCGAGGAATAACGTGCCCTGATCGGCGATTTCGAATCGTCCCTTCTTCTGCATCAACGCGCCAGTGAATGCGCCCTTCTCGTGGCCGAAAAGCTCGCTCTCGACCAGCCCGGCGGGGATAGCGGCACAATTCAGGCGAGCGAACGTGCGGTTCTGCCTGGTGCTGAGGCTGTGGATGGCGCGCGCGATCAACTCCTTTCCGGTTCCCGTCTCCCCGTGCAACAGCACTGTCGAATCCGTAGGCGCGACAATTTCGATTTGCTGTAGGACTTTGCGAAGTGCCGCGCTCTTTCCCACGATGTC
>JGI26340J50214_10000832_pt1 | contig 10329 bp, 7 predicted proteins | sample BogFormECP12_OM2_FD_50214 | JGI IMG/M metagenome (IMG submission 50214)
CGGGTGGCGTGGTGGCTGTCGGGGGTTAATCTGCTGCTGGCGCTGTTCAATCTGCTGCCGGGATCGCCCTTGGACGGCGGCCGGGTGCTNCAGGCGATTCTGTGGCGTCGATACGGCGACAAGACACGCGCCTCCCTGGGCGCCGCCCGCGCCGGACGGGTACTCGGGATTGTTCTGATCGCACTGGGCCTGGTGGAGTTTCTGACACGGTCCCTGCTCAGCGGGGTGTGGCTCGCCTTCATCGGCTGGTTCCTGCTCACGGTCGCTCGTGAGGAAGAAGCACAGGTGTTGAACCAGCAGTCCGTCGACGGTGTGCGTGTCGCCGACGTGATGTCGCCCAATCCGCGCACCGCTCCGGGCTGGATCAGCGTGGCAGACTTCATCGAGAACTACCTTCTGGGCGAACGGCATTCGGCCTACCCCGTGGAGGCATCCGACGGGTCGGTCAGTGGACTGATCACACTGTCACAGCTGCGCCGGGTACCCCCGAGCGAGCGGGCCAGCACCTTGGTTCGTGATGCCGCGATACCGCTGGACCAGGTGACTACCGCTGCCCCAGACGAGCCGGCCACTGCACTGCCGCAGCGGCTGCACTCGATCCCCGGCGGCCGAGTACTGGTGGTTGACGGCGACCAGGTGGTCGGCATTGTCGCCCCTTCCGATATCACCAAACCGATCGAAGCGCGCCGATTGGCCGCTCGGTGACGCCACCGATATTCGCCCCGACGAAGAGCGGTGTTTCGGTACGCCACCCGCGCCATCTTGCGGGACACTTGCCACCGACCCAACTGTCGGCTGACCGCTAAGCCTTCCAACCGGGTGACATTTGACCCTAGCTTGCGCTTTCACGAGCGCCGCACGCTGGTTCGTGGATGACAAGTCCATGAAGGGATTCGGCAGAACTCGCCCGCGTCGATGATGACCAGCTTGCCAAGAAGAGCGAGCCGAACACGCCGGCCCGCCTGGCGCACCTTATGGGCGAACGTGTCATGGATAAGGAGGAGAATGTCATGACGTACTCGACGGATTCGGGTGGCTACGGAGTTCCGCCGCAGAATCCGAACCTGGGAGGATATGGCGCACAAGTGCCGGCATACAACAACGCATCTCCAGGCACCGGGGCCGGCCGGGGACTTTCGTTTCTTTTCGCCATCGGCGTGATCATCCTTGGCGTCCTTAGCTTCTGCTTGGGCTTCATGCCCTACGAGAAGGAATCCGCCACCGGGCAACTTCCGACCAAGAGTTCGGTGAATTTCTTCGACAACGTCGGCCTCGGGGTCGGAGTAACCGGTCTGGCACTGCTGCTCGCGGCCGCATTGGTGGCCGCATTCGGCATGCTGCCCAAGCAGTCGGCCAGCGAGCCCGTGGTGGCGGGTCTTTCAGTCGCAGGGTTTGTGTCGCTGCTGATGCTGTTGATCGGTCTCGTGGACACGGTCGAAGCGGGTGTTGGCCTGATCCTGGTCCTGGTGTCGTCGTTTCTGCAGGCTTCGCTCGCGGTTGGGTGCGTGCTGTTGTCCGCCGGCGTCGTGAAGTCGGGCTCGTCGGCCCAGTACGGGTACGGCGGTCAGGGCGCGTACGGCTCGCCGCAGACCTTCCAGCCACAGCAGTCCTACCAGCCCCAGTCCTACCAGCCCGGGCCCTACCAGCAGCAGCCGTACCGGCCGCAGAAGCCGCAGCCGTACCCGCCGCAGCCACAGGCTCCGTATTACGGGGCCGCCCCGGGTTCCGCCCCCACGTCTGAAGTGCCGAATCCGCCACCTGACAACAGGGCACCCAGGGTCCAACAGCCGAAGGCCAACGATCCCACGCAGCAGGTCTGAGCACTGCGTGCGCTCAATCCGGGCGTACCCACCCCGTCTCGCCGGGACGGCCGCCACGAACGCAGCGCCGACCGCGAAATCGCGCCTGCACACATTCGATTGACCGGGCCGAGCGCGCAGAACTCGAAGCCCGCGCCCGCAGATATACGTCATCGTATTCTGATGTCGTGCGCGCCCGGATCGTGCTGTACGCCGCCGACGGCCCGGGCAACGACCAAATCGCGGCCCGCCTGGATACGCCGCGGCAGGTGGTTCCCAAGTGGCGCAAACGCTCTACGACGCGCGCCTGGCCGGCCTGACCGATCTGCCTCGGGGAGGACGGTCCCCGAGTTTTTCCCCCTGACGTCGTGGTGGCTATCAAGGCGCTGGCCTGCGAACTCCCGGCGAAGACGGACACGCCGCTGGCCCGCTGGCAGTGCCCCGACCTGGCCCGCGCCGCCGTCGAGTCGGGCATCGTCGCCTCGATCTCGGGCACCACCATCTCGCGCTGGCTGAGTTCGGACGCGATCAAGCCCTGGCAGCACCGGTCCTGGATCTTTCTCCGCGACCCCGACTTCACTGCCCAGGCGGCCCGGTGCTCGACCTCTACGGCCGCTGCTTCGACGACACCGCGCTGCGGCCTCGCAGACTTCTCCGGGGGCCGTGGCCGTTTCCGACGGGAACTCTCTAATCTTCCTTGCAAATCAGCCGCCGCAGTGCCGCGCGATCGGGCGCCAGCAGCTCGGCGATGCGCTCGTGGTTCACGTCGGCGACGATGATCTCGCCCACCTCCTGGTAGACGTCGCTGAAGATGCCGTGGGACTTCATCTTCTCGGTCTGATAGAGGTTGTCCTCGGTGGGCGTGACGTAGTACACCGCGTCGGCCTTGAATCGGTGCACGAGCCAGAGGTGGATCAAGGTCATCAGGCGCTTCTGGCGCAGTGCCTCGGCGAAGGTGTTCTGGTCGCGCACTGTCAGGATGCTGCGGCCGTGCCGATCTTTGATGGGATCGAAGATCACGTCGGCGAGTTTCTCCTCGCCCTGGCCGCCTTCGCCATAAATGCCGAGCTCGAGCACATCCGAGCCGGCGCGCCGCGGCCGTAGCTGCACGCGGAGCTTCTCCGGAAGCTGGTAGTGCTCGCTCCACATCGCCAGCCATTCCTCGAGCAGCTTCTTCGGCACCTCGGTCTGGACGAGATGCTGGTGCTGGGTGGAGCCCTTGCCCATCGCCTTGGTGGTCGCCGTGCGGCCCGAGGAGGCGGCCAGCGCGGCGTCGCTGCGNGGGCCGCCGACCAATGTTTGCGGCGTGCGGTAGGGCGACTCGACNAGGCGCATCTTGCGCTGCAGGCGAGCCAGCGACAGCATGCCGTCCTGTTTGAGGGCGCTGGCGAACTCCTCGGCGGCGACNCCGTCGATCTGGTGTCCGCCGTACGTCATGAAGTTGAAGACGAAGCCCATCTTGCCGAGCTCCTCGGGGAAGCTCCGCATCTGCTCGTCGCTCATACCGGTGGTGTCCCAGTTGAACGAGGGGGAGAGGTTGTAGGCCAGCATCTTGTCCGGGAGCACGGCATGGATCGCGTCGGCGAACTGCCGGGCGTCTTCGAGATCCGCGGTCTTCGTCTCCATCCAGAGGATGTCGGCGAAGGGCGCCGCCGCAAGCGACTTGGCGATCGCATACGGTATGCCGCCCCGGATCTGGTAGTAACCCTCGGGGGTTTTCGCCCGTTCGCAGTCCCATGGGGCGTCGGCCCCCAACTCCCTGGCCTTTTCGCGGGCGGCGTAGAGCGACGCGTGCTCGGCGAACCGTCGCCACTCCGCGGCGCTCATGTCGAGCGGTTCGCCCTCGCTCTCGCGGAACTCGAGCAGTTCCCCCACGGCGTCGCCGTAGGTCTCCAGCCCGGCGTCCTCCTGCCAGGCATCGACGAACCGCGACTCGACTCGGTCGAAGAGAGCGTCGACGGATTGCTCCCGGCCCTCCCGCCAGGTCGTCGCCGCGTCGGCGACGAGGTCCGAGATGCCTTGGCGCTCGAGCCAGGCATCGGCGGCGGCGTACTCGCCCTCGGGAAGGGCGTAGAGCAGATGACCATTCAACTCCTTGACACCCAGCTCGTAGAAGCGCCGCATCAATGCCAGGAAACAGGCTTTATAGGGGGGAATCTTCAGGTTCGTGGCACCGAGGAGGAACGGCTGGTCGCGCTCGTCGGCACGGCCGTCGANCAGATTGGCCGCCTCGGCATCCGTGCGTGCGACGATGATGCCGGGCACCNGCATCACGTCGAGCTGGAAGCGGGCGGTGTTGAGGCGCTTGATCTGTTCGTCCGACGGCACCAGAACCTTGCCGCCCTGATGGCCGCACTTCTTGGTGCCGGGGCGTTGGTCCTCGATGTGATAACCCGGCACGCCGGCCTCGACGAAGCGGCGGATCAGGTTGCGTACGTGCGGGTCGCCGCCGTGGCCGGTGTCGGCATCGGCGATGATGAACGGCCGGAAGTCAGTTGCCGGGGTCGCAGCGCGTTGCGTTTCGGTCATGCGCAGGCGCAGGTACTGTTGATTGCGGTCGGCGGTGAGAAGGGCGCGCACCAACCCGGCGGCCTCGTCGGGCACCTGGCTCAGGGGGTAGCTGGCCAGATCGGGCCCCGGATCCTCGGTGGTGGAGCCTTTGGCGGAAGTCGCCCAACCGCCCAGGTAGATCCCCTCGATGCCCATCCGCTTCATGGTCACGGCCTGCCCCGGCGAGTAGGGGCCGAAGGTGGTGATGCTCTTCCGCTCGGCGAAGAGCTCGCGCAGGCGAACGTAGAACGCCGCCGCCGCCTCTCGCGCCACGGTGTAGTCGACTGGAATCGTGCCGCGCTGCTCTGCGACTTGGCGGGCCGTGTAGAGGCGAATGATCCCGTCGAAGCGCGGACTGTCGAAGTATCGCTGCGTGGCGGCGACGTCCTGCTCGAACGGTGTAGGGGCCTGCACATCCGCTTCGATGATGGCCATGGGTCTACGCTCCTTTTCAGCGCGGTTCCCGCTGATAGTGCGAGTGTATTGGCTCTGTGGCGCATGGGGTTTCAAATCGGCATCTCGCTGCCCACGCTCCAGAACGCAAGGAAGCCTGGCCTGGGCGCCGTTTGCGCAGGGGCGGACGATGACTTGGCTGGCCCGTACGCTGGTTAATTCCCGCCCATCACGCGCAGCCCGTGATGATGTCAATGTTCAGCGGGAGCCAAATCTCCGACCGCAAACTAACGCCACGGTCAACCGATTAGCTGCGACCGCAACCGCAGGATCGCGGGCGGGCGCCGACAACGCGTGGTAGCTGAGGTGACGCGGAGGTGAAGCCACCAGCCAACCTGACGTTTTCCTGAGGGAAGGTTAAGAGCTAACTAAGCCGACCACATGCCCCGGCAGGCAGCAAATCAATTACCAAGCGTCACAAACCTACGTCGTATACGGGCGTGGTGTCGCACCCCAGGTCGGCGGCCAGTTCGATCACCTCGTCCTGCGTCGGCCCGACGAACGTTGCACCGAGGTCGACGGGAACCCCGGCGATCGTCGTCGTGCTCGACCGCCCGCCCACACGGCCCCGGCCCTCCAGGACCAGTACGTCGTGCCCGAGCCGGGCCAACTCGCGGGCCGCGGAGAGTCCGGCGAAACCCGCGCCGACGACGACCACGTCCACTCGCGCGTTGCGTGAGGTCACCGGACCAGTCAACCTTGTCGGCTGCCGCTGGTGTAGGCCTATCGTGATGGGATGACACCGGAGTCAGAGGAATACTTCGACGTACTGATCATCGGCGCCGGCATCTCGGGCATCGGCGCCGCCTACCGCATCCACGAACGCAACCCCGACGTTACGTACGCCGTGCTGGAACGACGCGAGCGGCTCGGCGGAACCTGGGATCTATTCAGGTACCCNGGTGTGCGGTCCGACAGCGACATCTTCACCTTGAGCTATCCCTACGAGCCGTGGAGGCGGCCCGAGGCGGTNGCCGACGGCGAACACATCTGGCAGTACCTCGCCGACACGGCTCGCAAGTACCACATCGACGAACACATCCGCNTGCGCACCTACGTNCGGTCCGCCGACTGGGATTCGGCCACCGACACCTGGACCGTGCACACCGAGCAGGACGGGACAGACAAGACGTACCGTTGCCGGTTCGTTTTCTTCGGCACCGGGTACTACGACTACGACACCCCTTACACGCCCGAGTTCCCCGGCGTCGAGGCGTTCACGGGAGAGGTGGCACATCCGCAGCACTGGCCGGAGTCGCTTGACTACACCGGCAAACGGGTTGTCGTCATCGGCAGCGGCGCCACGGCGATCAGTCTCGTTCCGTCGCTGTCGGAGAAGGCCGCAAGCGTAACGATGCTGCAGCGCTCACCGTCCTACCTGTTCTCCATGCCGCGCATCAATCCGGTGGCAAACGCTATCCGAAAGATCTTGCCGCCCAAGGCCGCTCACTCGATCATCCGATGGCGCAACGCGCTGTACTTCTGGGGTATGTACATGCTCGCGCGTAAGGCGCCGAACTTCATGAAGAGGGTGATACGGCGTCGCGCGGAGCGCAGCCTTCCCGAAGGCTATGACATCGACACCCACTTCAAGCCCCGGTACAACCCATGGGACCAGCGTATGTGCCTGATCCTCGACTCGGATGTGTACAGCAAAATCGCGGAGGGCCGTGTCGACGTCGTCACCGATGAGATCGACCACATCGACGAAAAAGGCATCGTGCTCAGGTCCGGGAGGCGCGTCGACGCCGACGTGATCGTCACCGCGACGGGGCTTCGGCTGCAGGCATTGGGCGGCATCTCAATCAGCATCGACGGCGAAAAGATAGACCCGCATGACCGTTTCGTCTACAAGGAGCATCTGCTCGAAGATGTGCCGAATATGGCGTGGTGCATCGGTTACACGAACGCGTCATGGACGCTGCGCGCTGACATGACGGCGGAGCAAGTGGCAAAGCTGTTGGCGTACATGCGCTCTCACGGGTACACCCACGCCTACCCGCACCTCGGCGGGACTGAAATGGCCGAGCAGAAGACATGGAACCTGGAGGCCGGCTACGTGCTTCGGGCATTGGACGTGTTGCCGAAGTCGGGCACCCGCCGACCTTGGAAGNTGCGCCACAATTTCGTTCTGGACGCCATCGACCATCGATTCGACCGGATCGAGGAGTCGATGGTGTTCGGCCGGGTCCCCGCGCGGGAGGCCCGGCCCGCTTAGCCGGCCGGGCCGGCGGGGCTCACGGCGCTTAGCCGGCCGGGCCGGCGGGGCTCACGGCGCGACCGACAACCAGTCGGCAAACCCGGACGGGTCGTGACGGCCCAGCGCGCCGTGCTCGAAAAGGCCCCAGCCTTCGACAGACTCGCCATCGCCGTCACGGCAGGTTGCCCGGCCGACGTGATCGATCACGCCGAAGCCGGCCCTGCCGATGATCGCCGGATCGGTCATGTCGTAGGTCAAGCGCTCGGTGAACTTTTCGCCCTTCCACATGCCGTGCAGCCAGTCGGAGTCACCGCCGTAGCCGCCGCCGACGTGGATCGGCACCGGCAGCCTGGATTCGACCTCGAAGCGCACCGGGTGGCCGTCCATCCCCGTGGCGTCGATCGTCGCGCCGATGGGAATGCGGGTCCCCGATCGATAGTGGATCTTCACCCGCGGCCATCCCAACTGCTCCACGTGTCCGTCGCGCCAGATTCGTGTGCAGTCGTTGAGTGACCGGAATCCGTTCGGCTCTTCCTGGATGATCAGCACGACGCCGAAGTCGTCGAACGCCATGGGCACATACAGCCACCACATGCCCTCGAACGGAGGATGCGCGGGCCGACCTGCCGGCTCGGGTTCGCCGATGGGCCTGATGCCCCACGACCGGTCGCGGGTGCCCAGCCATGTCGACGGGTCCACGGCGATCTCCTCGCCGTCCACCGCGATGTGCCCTCGCCACGTGCCCACCTGCGCAAAACGCTGCGCGTCCAGGGTGATTCGATTGCCGGTGCGCAGGACGTGCCGCTGCTCCCGGACAACGTCGAAGAGGCCCTCCCAGGTCATGTCGACTGCGACGCCTTCGGTTTCCTCGAGGATCACCCGCAGCTTGTGCAGCGGCTCGGTGACCTCGATCCGGTAGCCGTTGACGTGCTGGTTGAGCCGGTCCTCGTCGATCGCATCGGACAGGTGCACTGCGGTCTGCACCTCGGCGCGGCGGATCAACACGAACGCGTCCTTGACGCCGAGGCTCGGGTAGTAGCCGATGCCGGTGATCAGGAAGATGTTTCCGGTCCGGTCGTGGGCGTTGAGGTAGGAGCGGTCGTAAAAATTGCGGTCGCTGGAGCCGGGCCACGCGATCGGCTGGGGGATCTGGTGCACGGGGAATTCGTCGACCGGTCCGAGCATCATGCGCCTTCTCCGATCAGGCGCTTCAGCAACGCACCGTGGTAGAACAGCGATTCGGGGTCGTCGGGCTTCTCGATCTCGCCGAAGTGGACACGTCGTGCGCCGGTTCGCATGAACACACAGGCCCAGATCACCCCGGAGTAGACGTAGAACCAGTGCAGGTCGCCCAGCTCGACTCCCGTCAGCTGATGGTAGGTCTCGCGAACATCGTTTTCGCGCAGCACATCGGGCAGGCCGGGCATGTTCGCAAGGCCGGCGAGCTCCTGGAAGACCATGTGCGCGAAGATCAGCCACGCAACATCGAGCTCGCGTGGCCCAAGTGCCGTCATCTCCCAGTCCAGGACCGCGACCGGACGGAAGTCCCCATAGAGCACGTTGCCAACCCGGGCGTCGCCCCAGAGCAACACCGGCTCGGCGGCCGCGGCCTCCTCGGGCCAGTTGGCGTCCAGCCATGCGAACGTGCGCTCCAACAGCGGGGACCGGCCGATGTCGGGCACGGCGAAGTCGTACCACGACCGGACCCATGCGAAGTGCCGCTGCAGTGCGCTCTGTCCAGCAGGTCCGTCGGACAAGAATGAGAAGCTGGACGCAGCATCCGGTATCGAGTGCAGCTCCGCGATCACCTCGACCGTAGCGTCCTGCAGTTGGCGCTGCGACTCCGCGGGCGCATCGAAAAACCAGTTGCCGCCAAACGTATAGGGCATCACGTCGGGCGGCACCACGCCCTCGACGTAGTCCATCAGGAAGAACGGTGTGCCGAGCACCTGACCTGTCGGCTCCAGCCACCGAACCCGGGGGACTGGAACGCCGGTCTTCTCGGCCACCAGCCGCATGACCTCGAACTGGTGATCCAGCCGGTACGACGGGAACACCGGCACGTCCTGCTCGGTAGGCGCGACGCGTGCCACCAGTCGCTGTTCGGTCGGCTCGCCGTCCTGTTCCCAACNGACGGTCAGGATGATGGTCTCCGACGACATGCCGTTGGCGTCGACGCCGCTTTCCACGGTCACCTCGGGGACGACACCACCGGGTAGGACGGTCGACAGCCATCGCGACATCACCGTGGGCAGTGTGCTCATGTCGCGGCTGGAGTGTTGGAGTCGGCTCACTTCGTCGAGAGCCGGTTCAGTGGCCACTTTCCCGCCCTTCGTCGGACAATTACGATACGGTTGGTAGCGATATGAAACCAGACTCGTCCGCAGTTGACAAGAGCGGCGGCGCCGGCCGGCCGCGGGACCCGCGCATCGACGAGTCGATACTGCGGGCCACCACGGAACTGCTTGTCTCCGTTGGGTATTCGAACCTCACCATGTCGGCGGTCGCCTTGCGCGCCGGGACCACCAAAACCGCGCTCTACCGCCGCTGGTCGAGCAAGGCCGAACTGGTTCACGAGGCGGTGTTTCCGGCGACTCCCGCGTCCGGGCTCAGCGTCCCCGACGCCGGCTTGGCCGCGGATGTCCGCTCGATGATCGAGGCCGCGCGCGACGTCTTCAGCACGCCGGTGCTGCGGTCGGCGCTGCCCGGATTGGTCGCCGACGTCGCAGCGGATCCCGACCTGGGCGCCCGCGTGAACAGTCGATTCGCAGATCTGATCGCCGCCGTGCGAACCCGGCTGGAGGAAGCCGTGGCCCGCGGCGAGGTGCAGACGTACGTCGACGTCGACCGCCTCATCGAGATAATCGGCGGGACCACGATGATGCGGTTGCTGCTACGCCCCGGCGAGGAACTCGACGACAAATGGGTCAATCAGGTGACCGCCATCGTGGTGCACGGCGTCCTCAACTATTGAGCTACCCGCGCGTGTCGCCGATCTGCCGGCGGTTGCGTTCAGACACCGCGCGGTACCGCGCCGACAGCCCTTGAGTCTCGATCACCTGCGCTCCGGCGATCGCCTGCTCCGCAGCCAACGCCGGATCGATGATCGCTGCGGCGCCAGTCGTGTAGATCTGCTTGACAGCTTGCATCGTGGGACCCGGCACGTCGGCGATCTGCTGGGCCACTTCGACCGCCCTGCCGAGCAGTCGATCGTGCTCAACCACTTCGCTCACCAGGCCGATCCGTTCGGCGTGTGCCGCGTCGACCACCTCGCCGGTCATCGACAAGCGCCGTGCGGTCGCGGCCCCGACGAGACGGGGCAGCCGC
>JGI26340J50214_10000833_pt1 | contig 10304 bp, 5 predicted proteins | sample BogFormECP12_OM2_FD_50214 | JGI IMG/M metagenome (IMG submission 50214)
TCCATGGGCGCAGGCGTTGAGCTGGACCAGGCTGCCCAGGGTGGCGGTCATCGATCGTCTTGCCGACCGAATCGGACAGATGCCGTTGCGCCCGCAGGCGTTGCTCGACGCGCGCATCACCGCTTCTCGGCTCATCTTACTTTTGCCTTCACAGAACGGCAGTCTCTCGGATGCGAACAGCGATCCGAAGAGCCGTTCGACGATCCCGAAGTGGGTTCCCGTGACGATCTTCTACTGCGCCCTGGCCATCGCCATGGCGATGAACTTCATGTCGGCCTACCCCGGCTCCGTGGCTATTCCGGCGGAGCGCACCTCCATGTCTCAACCGCCTTCCACGGTTGCGCACCCGCCCTGAGTTGATACCCCGCCGCGTTGGGCGTGATCTGCGCGTAGTACCCGGTTGGGAACGGCTGTGGGCGGCGAACCGGCGGGGTGCAGGAAATGCGGCTGCCGAGGTGCGCAGCAGCGCCGATTCTCGCTCAAACGACACCGCGGCGCCATCGATGGTCGCTGTGCCGAGTGCAGGGTCAAGACGAGGTTGCTGGCTGGCGCCGTCACATTCACCATCGACCACACGCCCCGCATCATCGGCCCAGGTGAGACCCACTTCATCCCCCGCAGCGTCGTGCACGGCTTCGGCAACCTCAGCGGCGCGCCGCCCACCTGCCTCTGCGTTCTGACCCCGGGAGTCCTCGGCCCCGAATACTTCCGCCGAATCGCCGCCTTGGTCGCGGCCGGTCCTCCGGACCCTGAAATTCGGCTCTGGCGATCACAACGGCACTGACCTTGCGTGCCGAGTTCCGCCCGCCTCTGCGGCAGACCGAAGGTCTGATCGGATCCGTCATCCGCCTGCTCGGTCTCGATCTCGCCGTACCCGACGATTCTACGTTAAGCCGGCGAGCCGAGACGTTGGCAGTGGCGCGACCGCCGTCCAGTGCCGAACCCGTGCATCTATTGGTGGACAGCACTGGGTTAAAGCTCTCCGGTGCCGGCGAGTGGGCCGACTAGCAGCATTGCGTCGGCTCCTTCTGCGTAGCGTCGTCGATACGGTCATGGCAGCCCATGATGTCCTTGTGATGCTGTCGCTTGGATTGAGAAAGCCTTTTCAATGAAATGAGGCACGTGCATTTGCCGTTACTGCACATGGATCTTCCTCAGCTTTGGTGCACGCAGCTGGCGCGCGTGCGCGCAGGAGTTCGACACCGGCTCTCCCGTACATCAGTGCGACACTGGCTGTAGCGCACGCCGAACGGGAAGCTCCGTCGCAGGCGATCGATTGGAAACCGTGGTATTCTCGGGTCGTCCCGCCGGGCGGTGAACGCGCACGCCTTGCAGGGACATCGTCGAGCGTCTAGCCTTGTTCGGAACGTTCGTGCAATGTCGCCAACACACATGACGCCGCTCACGACGAAGGTGTGCGCCTTCGGTCTACTGCGCGCGCGGCCTTCACGCAGTCGGAGGAGCCATGCGCAGTAAGATCGTGACGGCCGACGACGCGATTGCCCTGATCCGCGACGGCGACACGCTGGCGAGCACCGGGTTCTTGCAGACCGGTTTTGCCGAGGCTCTTCTTTCGACGCTGGAGAGGCGCTTCCTCGCCACCGGCCGGCCGCGGAACCTGGCGCTGTTCGCCGCCGCCGGCCAAGGCGACGGCAAGGACCTAGGGCTCAACCACCTTGGCCACGAAGGTCTGCTTCGCCGCGTCGTCGCGGGCTACTGGGCACGAATGCCGAAGGTCAGGGCACTGGCGCTGAGCAACAAAATCCAGGCCTACAACTTGCCGCAGGGCATCATCTGCCAGCTGTTTCGCGACCTCGCGGGCGGTAAGCCGGGCACGTTCTCCAAGGTCGGCCTGCATACCTTCGTCGACCCGCGCTACGGTGGCGGGCGGATCAACGAGGTGACCACGAAGGATATCGTCGAGCTGGTCGAGGTCGGCGGCGAGGAGTGGCTGTTCTACAAGGTCGGCAAGGTCAACGTCGCCTTCATTCGCGGTACCACCGCCGACACGTTCGGCAANGTCACCATGGAGCGGGAAGCTCTGACATNGAACAACCTGGCGATGGCAATGGCGGCCAAGAATAGCAACGGCATTGTCATCGTACAGGTGGAGCGCATCGCGGAGCGCGGCTTTCTGCCGCCGCGGCAGGTCAAGGTGCCCGGCATCCTGGTCGATTGCATCGTGGTGGCCGAGCCGCACCAGCACCGGCAGACAGCGACCACCCAGTACAACGGGGCCTACGCCGGCGAATACCGCCTGCCGCGCGCGAGCATCGTATCGGGCGCGATCGACGAGCGAAAGATCATCGCCCGTCGTGCGGCCTTCGAATTACCCCCCAACGGGATCATCAACCTCGGCGTCGGGATGCCGGAGGGCGTGGCAGCGGTCGCCAACGAGGAACGCATCTTGCATTTGCTCACGCTGAGCGTGGAGTCTGGGCTTATCGGCGGAATCCCGTCGAGTGGCGGCGATTTCGGCACCGGCGTCAACATGGACGCGGTGATCGACGAGAACCAACAGTTCGACTTCTACGACGGCGGCGGGCTGGACATGGCGTGTCTCGGGATGGCGGAGTGCGACGCTTCGGGCAATGTCAACGTCAGCCGGTTCGGCGGCAAGCTCAACGGCGCTGGCGGCTTCATCAACATCAGCCAGAACGCGCGGCTTGTGGTGTTCGTAGGCTCGTTCACCGGCAACGAACTGAAGATCGCGGTGGAGAACAGCACACTGCGCATCCTGCGGGAGGGCAAGCAGAGGAAGTTCCCCAAGCAGGTCGAACAGATCACGTTCAACGGGCAGTACGCGTACGAGCGTGGCCAGCCGATCTACTACGTCACTGAGCGCTGCGTCTTCCGCCGGGCCCGCCATGGCCTGACACTGATCGAGGTTGCCCCAGGCATCGACGTGGAGCGTGACATCCTGGCGCACATGGATTTCGAGCCGATCATCGGCGACGTGGGTGTCATGGATGCGCGTATCTTCAACTCAGAACCGATGGGCCTAGAGGCCGAGCTGCTGCACTTATCGCTGTCCGAACGCGTGACCTACGACGCCGAGCGCAACATCCTGTTCCTGAACTTCGAAGGAATGTACGTGCGCGTGGCCGAGGACGTAAAGGCGATCTGGGACATCTGCGAGCAGCACTGCCGCGCGGTCGGCAAACGTGTCGGTGCGGTGATCAACTATGACCGGTTCAGGATCAATCCCGAAATGTACGATGCCTACGCAGAGATGGACCGCTATTTCATCGGGCACTATTTCACTAAGATCACACGCTACGCGACCAGCGCCTTCATGCGCGCCAAACTGGGCGAAGCGCTGCGTATGCGGAATATATCCCCGCATGTGTTCGAGCGCAAGGAAGAGGCGCAGGCGCTGCTAGCGGCGGCGGCCAGCGAACCAGCGGAGCATCCGTAGACGTGCGGCACGCCTGCCTGAGCCCGGGCTACGCAGTCGGCGGCCCCGGCCCGGTGGGGGCAAGGGCCGACTTCTCCCGACGTTACTTCTCCAGTACGTAGGTGCCCGGCGCGTCGGCGATAGGCGGATGCTTGTCGCTGCCGATCGGCGGCGGGGTTGCGCGCTCGCCGGAACGTTCGGCAAGCCAGTCGCGCCAGTCCGACCACCAGCTGCCATCGTGCTTGACCGCGCGCCTGCGCCACTCAGCGGCATCTGGCGCGGTCTGCTCCGCCGGTAGGCTCCAGTAGATGCCCTTGCCGCCAGGCGGGTTGATCATGCCGGCGATATGGCCGCTGGACGCCAGGATGTAGCGCACATTGCCGCCAAACAGCTGGGTTATCCGCCAGGCGGACTCCCACGGCACGATGTGGTCCTTTTCCGCCCCAACGGCATACACGTCGAGCTTGATCCGTCGCAGGTCCAGCGCTTCGCCCCTAAGCACTATCTTGCCTGGCTTGATCAGGTTGTTCTCCAGGTAGGTCTGCCGGAGATACCAGCCGTGCGCTGCCCGGGTCATCCGCGTGCCGTCGCTGTTCCAGTACAGCAGATCGAACGCTGCCGGCTGGTTGCCCATCAGGTAGTTGTTGACGACATTGGACCAGATCAGGTCGTTCGAGCGCAGCAGACTGAACATGTTGGACATCTCGCGGCTGTCCAGATAGCCGCGTTCCAGCATCTGCTGCTCGACGAAGTCGATCGCCTCATCGCCCAGGAACACCGCCGAATCNCCAACCCTGGAGAAGTCCTGCAGCGACACCATAAAGGTGCCNGCGTTGAANCGTGCGTCGCCTTTGGCCGCGAGCCAGGCCAACGTCATTGCCAGCAGCGTGCCGCCAATGCAGTAGCCCACGACATTGACGTGATCGCTGCCGGTGATGTCGCGGATGACGTCAGTCGCCTCGAGCGGACCGACCTCCATGTAGTCCTCGATGGTGACGCCATGCATCGACGCGTCGGGGTTCTTCCAGGACACCATGAAAACGGTGAATCCCTGCTCCACCAAGAAGCGCACCAGGCTACTCTTGGGCTGCATGTCCATGATGTAGAACTTGTTGATCCATGGTGGCATGATCAGCAGCGGTACTTGGTGAACGGTCTCGGTGGCCGGCGCGTAGCGGATCAGCTCCATCAGCTTGTTGCGATGGACCACCTTGCCTGGCGTTGTCGCCAGGTTCTTCCCCAGCGTGAACGCGGTGGAATCGACCATCGCAAGCTTGCCTTCTTTCAGGTCGCGCATCAGGTTGCGCGCGCCATCGGCTAGGCTCCCTCCGCCAGTCTCCATCGCCCGGCGCAAGGCGGACGGGTTGGAGATCAGCAGCAACGTGGGGCTCATCGCATCGACGAACTGGCGCAGATGGAACTTGATCCGCTGCCGTTCTTTCTCATCCAAGTCGGGATCGTCGCCCTGCTGCAGCAGCCAGTCCGACGCCAGCAGATACATCTCCTTCATCGAGCGGTAGACGGGGTGGTTCTGCCAGTCCGGCGCGGAGAACCGCTTGTCGTCCGCTCGCGGAGCTGAAGCGGAACCCCCGCTCTCGCCGCTCAGCCAGCGATTGCCGGCATCGTTCCAGATCGCGATCGCCGAACGCAGTGCGCCGGTGCTCAGCTCCACGAAGGAGCGCATCGTTCCCTCGGGGTTGCGCAGCGAGCGCAGCCAGACGGTGCGCAGCGCGTTGGCGATCCCGGCCCAATCCACCGGCACGATTTGCCGGTACGGATTGGCATTCCACATCTGGTCGATCGAATGCAGCACTGGATCCTGCGCCAGACTTTGGCTCCATTGCTGGGCGGCAGATTGCAGCATCTCCCCGCCCACATCATCAGGCGTCATCTGCCACCACATCTTGCCCGGACCGGCGCCATGCTTCTTGTCCAAGCCAGCCTTCATCCATGCTGCCCAGAGGCCGAGCATCACATCCGGCCCCGGCATCCCGGCGCCCATCCATGGCATATCTGGCGAGCGGTCCTGCGATTGGCGGCTGGGCGCGGCATCACGGCTAACCACGGCGTTCCTCCCGTTGTTGCTCGGACTGAGGGGGCGTCCGAGACGTTCTATGCGGGCGCGATCCGGCTGAGGATGAGGCGCGTCGCTGCGACGTCGACCATCGTCTCTGATGCTTGGACGCGGAACTCGTAGTCTCTGCTGAGGCGGCGATATCGCCCGAGCCATATGAAGTGGTGGCACCGGCGCGCTCGGCGAGGGGGCCGTGGATATGACGCTGCGCTTGGACAACGCTCGCGCGTTGACCACATACCAACAGCCGCCGCAGCAACAGCAGGCAGCTTGAATTTCATGATGGTCAGGACGGCTGCCGCTTCCACCTTAGGTCCCGCCCCCAGTGGTCCTCTGAGCGGGGTCCACTTCACCCGCGCGCTTCGGGTTCTCGTGGCTTGTTAAATATAATATCTCAGTCGCCGGTGATGGTGTGCTCATTCGAATACGTAAGTGCCGGGTGCATCCGCGAGCGCCGGATGTTGCGCGCTGCCGAGCGAGTGTGGCGCCTTGCGCAAGGCGCCGGAGCGTTTCGTAATCCAGTCACGCCAATACAACCACCAGCTGGAGTTATGCTCGGTTGCTGCCGCCAGCCAGGCATTCGGATCCTCGGGCTGCTCGGCGCTGACATGGAACTTCGCCTTGGGATTGTTCGGCGAAGAGAGCATGCCCTGGAGGTGGCCGCCATCGCTGAGCACGAACTCGCGTTTGCCGCCGAGCAGTCGCGCCGACGTGTAGCAGGATCGCCACGGGGTGATGTGGTCGGCCGAGCCGGCCATCCAGAACTGATCGCAATCGATTGCCTCGAGCCGAACCGGTGTACCGTTCACCTTGAGCTTGCCGGATGCCAGCGTGTTGCTCTTCACCAGTTCCAGAATGTCGACGTGGAGGCCGGCCGCGATGCGAGTGGTGTCTGCATTCCAGGCGAGCACGTCGAAGGTCGGTGGATCGTTGCCTAGAAGGTAGTTGTTGACCCAATAGCTCCAAATCAGATCATTTGGGCGCAGCATGGAGAAAATCCGCCCCATCTCGGAACCTTCCATCACGCCCTTCATGGCCGAGTTCACCTCCGCCATTTCGATCATCGCGGGCGCGGCGAGGGCGCCTAGCAGCGATTCGCCGCTGGTGTCGAGCATGGTCACCATGAATGTCGCCGAATTCACTTTGCGCTCACCACGGCGGGCATGGCTGGCGAGCAGCGCGGCAACCGTGATACCCCCGAGGCACCCTCCTTCGATGTTGCAGTCGGCAGTGCCGATGATCTCGGAGATCACGTCGATGGCTTCTTCAATCGCCGAAATGTAGGTATCGAAGTTCCAGTCGCGGTGTTCGTGGTTGGGATTACGCCAGCTCAACGCGAACACTTGCAGGCCGGATTCGAGCGCGAAGCGGATCAGGCTCTTCTTGGGCGACAAATCATAGAGGTAGAACTTGTTGATCTGCGGCGGCACCATCAAGAACGGACGGGCGAGCACCTCGCCGGTCATCGGTGCGTATTGGATCAGCTCGAACACCTCGCAGCGATACACGACCTTTCCCGGCGTGCTGGCCATGTCCACACCGACTTTCAGCGCCCCACGTTTGACCGTCGACGGCATGCCGTCGTTGTGGACGATATCATCGACGATGTTGCGCAGTCCGCGTATCGCGCTCTCGCCGTGAGTCTCGACGTACCGCTTCAGGGCCTTCGGGTTGCTCGGCCAATTGGATGGCGCCAACGCCTCGGTGAGCAGCGAGAGCGTGAATCGAATGCGCTCGGCGTCCTTGCGATCGACCGGCAGTGCATTGACCCAGTCCTCGAGGGTGTTGTGCACCGACAGATGGGTCTGCATCGCTTGCTTGTAGAACGGATTGCCCGTCCACCAAGGATCGTCGAAGCGGTGATCCCCCTTCCCCGGTGCAAGATCGGATACCCCGGTGTAGATCCGAAACTGCTCCATCCAGAAGCTGGTTATCTTCTCGTACGCCACCTCCGGCCGCTGGAACATCAGGTTCATCATCGTCTGTGCGGCCGCACCGACGTCACTGAGCTGTGCTGTAGCGACTCGCTGGAGGCCCGATATGTATTGGTAGTCGGCGATTTGGCCCTCTGGTTCGCCGCCTCCGTGGGAGCCGCTGGCAAGCGTGCTTGGCGACACCTCGCGGGCAAACACCTGCAACAGTTGCTGTACCGCGTCCTGATAGCTCTGCAGGTTATCCGCGATCTGTCTCGCGATGGGTTCGTTCTTCGTGCTCTCAGTCATTTTTGACCTCTCTATCGACGCTGCCTTGCCCGACAATCGGACCATGAGAGCACCGCTGCAGTGGAACGTGATTCGAGACGGCGACAACGTCCGCCAAACACCCGATCGCCCCAACGTCCGCTCAGTTCAATGCCGCACGGTGCATCTTCCCAAACGTGCCTCCATCCTGGTCACCGGTTTCTCGTTATCATTGCTTGGGACGTTTATCGATGACCCGCGTGGCCTTGCCGACGGCTGAACGTTCGATGCTAGCCGGCGCCAACACGTTCACAGCGCTTGAGACGCCCAGGTAGGACTTGATGTCGTGTTCGAGTTGCTTGGCAAGAGTCGCGCTTTCTATCGGAGTCCAAGCCATAATCCACGGCTTTCTGCGGCCGCATCTCGACATTCACTTCCAGCTTGTCCAAGTGGCCATCGCGGGTAACCACGAGCAGGTAGATCGGGGCCAGGTCGGGCATCCTGAGAACGAGTTCCTCGATCTGGGTCGGAAACACGTTCACACCGCGGATGATCAACATGTCGTCCGACCGCCCCGTGATCTTGTCCAGGCGCCGCATCGACCGGGCCGTCGGCGGGAGCAGGGAGGTGAGGTCGCGGGTTCGATACCGAATGATCGGCAGCGCCTCCTTGGCGAGGGATGTTAGCACCAGCTCACCCTTTTCTCCGTCGGGCAGTACCTCGCCCGTCTCCGGATCGATGATCTCCGGATAGAAATAGTCCTCCCAGATCACCAGCCCGTCTTTGGTCTCGACGCATTCGTTGGCCACGCCGGGCCCCATGACCTCCGACAGGCCGTAAATATCGACCGCATCGAGACCGAGCCTTTGTTCGATCTCGGTTCGCATCCGGCCGGTCCAGGGCTCCGCCCCGAAGATACCGATCTTCAGCGAGCACTCCCGGGGATCGACGCCGACGCGCTCCATCTCGTCGGCGATATTGAGCACATATGACGGCGTGACCATGATGATCCGGGGCTTGAAGTCCAGGATGAGTTGGGCCTGTCTCTCGGTCTGTCCGCCGCCCATCGGCGTCACGGTGCAACCGAGGCGCTCAGCGCCGTAGTGGGCGCCGAGCCCGCCGGTGAACAGCCCGTAGCCGTATGCGACATGCACCATGTCGCCGGGGCGACCGCCCGACGCCCTGATGGATCGTGCGACACAATGGGACCAGACATCGATATCGTTCTTAGTGTAACCGACCACCGTGGGCTTGCCGGTGGTGCCGCTCGATGCATGGATGCGCATGACCTGCTCCATCGGCACGGCAAACATGCCGAAGGGGTAGGTCTCTCGAAGATCCTTCTTCACGGTCAACGGAAACTTCGACAGGTCGGACAGTGACTTCAGGTCATCGGGATGGCAGCCCACCTCGTCGAAACGCTTCCGATAGAACGGCGAATTGGTATAGGCGTGGTTGAGCGACCACTTCAGCCGTTTGAGCTGCAGGGCCATAAGCTCGTCGCGCGACGCGGTTTCGATCGGTTCCAGATTGCCTGTTTGTGGCAGAAGGTCTTCCACTGAGCGCTCCCCCTGAATGGTCGGGCCGACGTCTACGGTCGTCTCCGGCAGTTGCTCCTCGATCGGCGGCCCCGATGTTTGCAGTCCCCTCCGGCTGCAGTCCCCCTCCTCATGCTTAAGTGCCGGAGCCGATGATCGCTGACGCAAATTCGGCCTCAGTCACATTCAGCATCGGGTCGTACTCGGCGTCTGGGTTCCCTGGACGCCACCTCTCAACGGTCGACCCACGAGCGGGTCAGTATCGATTCAAGATGATCTCTTAGTGGTCGTAGCGAAGCCTTGAACGGCGATGTTCTTGGCCTCCTCGGTGAATTCCCGTCCGAGCGCTGCCATCGCCTGGGCATCGCCGGTCAGCTTCTCGGCGACGGTTCTGAGGAATTCCTGCTGCTTGCCGAGATACCCTTCAGATCCTCGGGGCCGGCGATATCGGCTGCAGCCTTGAGTTGGCCGAGGCTCAATTCGGTGTACTCCCGCAGGCTGGCGAACTGGAGCGAGACAAGCTGCTCGAGCTTGGAAATGGTCAGCTTACAGAACTCACGCGGTGGCCCCAGCAGTTGCGCAGATTGGTCTTTGAAAGAGCCGAAGGCTTGGTCGGTCATGGTGTACCTCGATGGTTGGGTCTTTTCGTATGCGATGCATATTGCAGCCATTGTTGCTATGCAACGTCACTGCCTGCAGTTCTCTTCGGTCTAGATCCGGCTCAGCCTCAGGCGTTCTTTGTCCCACTCCGGTGGAGCCTGTGGATCCGCGGGCAACATAGGGCTGGCCGCGGCGCATAAGATGGCGCGGCCTCAGGCTGCCTCAAAAATCCCCGCCGCGCCCATGCCGTGCCCGATGCACATCGTGACCATGCCGTATTTGAGCCTGTCCCGCCGCAGGGCATGGACGAGAGTCGCGGTCTTGATGGCGCCGGTCGCCCCGAGCGGATGGCCCGTGGCGATTGCGCCGCCGAGCGGGTTGACCTTGGACGGATCGAGCTTGCAGGTGCGGATCACCGCCAGCGCCTGCGCCGCAAAGGCCTCGTTCAGCTCGATCCAATCCAGGTCGTCCTGCTTGAGTCCGGCTTTCCTGAGCGCCGCGGGAATTGCCTCGAT
>JGI26340J50214_10000843_pt1 | contig 10265 bp, 9 predicted proteins | sample BogFormECP12_OM2_FD_50214 | JGI IMG/M metagenome (IMG submission 50214)
CGGTGGCCACCCGCGGCGGATTACGGGATCCTGGCCAATGGAGAGGCGATGCCACCAGACCCCAGCGCAGACCAGGCCCGGGCCGCGATCCAGGCGGCCCTCGGCCAGATCGGCTTCACCCTGCCCGGCAGCATCACCATCCGCCGCGCCCGGTGCGGAAAGCCCCGCTGCGCCTGCGCGGCCGACCCGCCGTCCCTGCACGGTCCCTACATCCAGTGGACCCGCACCGTCCACGGCAAGACCGTCACCCGGCTGCTCACCCCGGCCCAGTACCAGGCCTACGCGCCATGGTTCGCCAACACCCGCCGGCTCCGGGAACTGGCCGCCGAACTGGAAGCCCTGTCCCTGGCCGAAATGGCCAGAGCGGAAGGCTGGGCCAAGATCACCCCCGGCACCCCGGTGCCGCCCCGCACCCGCCCCGTCCGCGGCCCGAACCCGAACTACCCCAAACCACCCGAAACGCCGGGAGATCAGCCCTCCTAACCCGGGAACCGCCCCCTGCGGAACACCCGTAACCGCAGGCCACCAGAGTTCTGTCGTTAGCCCGCCACCGAACCGCAGGTCAGGGCCTTCTTCTCAGGAATGAGCGGGGCCCTGAATCCTTGTTTTGGGGAGGCCCCGGCCGGCGCGCGCCGGCCCGACGCCCTCAGGCCATCGCTGATCATCCAGGCTCACCCGGCGACGCAGCCGGGTACTCCACGGGCCGTCTTCCTCGGTGCGTCATTGTCCTGCTCCCGGTCGCCGCGTCTAGGCCGTCCTTTCGGCGTCGCATGCGGTCGGCTGCGCCGAATCCCTGGCCGCCGCTCGCCAGGGTCGCTGCGCCTACGAGGAAGGCGGGGAAGGTTAACGGCCTGTCAGTGCTCCAGGTGGAAGGTCAGTATTCCCTCGGTTGGCGAGACATTCTGGACGTGTAGCTCACCCTTCGCACCCTCGTATTTGCCGGTGCCGCCGGTGATGGACCCGTCATACGGCGCCGTTGAGCCAAAGATAACCAGCGCCTGGGCGGTGATCTGCCCGCCGGGGAACGAGTAGGTAGCGATGCACTGCGCCTCCTGGCGCGCCACGGACACCTCCGTGCACACCGAACCATCGTGCCCAACCTGGTTTGCGCCCTGCAGCAGCTTCTGGGAGAACACGATCTCGTTACCAAGGGAGAACCCCGGGCCGCCAAGATCAAGGAGCTTCTGCTCCGTGGTGACGGCGGTCACGCGGATGGTCTTATCCTGAGCGGCGTTACCAGTTGAACCTGCAGCGGGAAGAGCTATACCAACCGCCAGTGCCACCACTGCAATGACTGCGCCGAGCGCGCCTAGCCGCTTGCCCATAGAGCCTCCCTTGCTCCGCCGCCAATCCCGGCGATGGCTATTTCGTCTAGTTCTGCCCAGTCCTACAGGACCGGGGATACGATCTGCAAGAGCTTGCCACGAACACCGACCTTGAGGACGAGCACCTCGCGGTCGGCGAGCGCCGGGGTGATGTCAAACGGCGAGCGCGGGGGTGATGTCAAACGGCGAGCGCCGCCTGGCCTCGTTGTAGGTCTTCGCCGCTCGCATGGACGTGGGTCTGTGGTGAACGCCGAGTCGTAATGGCCCGCAACGGGAGGATGGGGGAAGATGGCATGGTGGCAGCGACGCGGACCTCTAGCGCGTGGGAGCGGTATGCCTGGGTGGCGGGCATCCTTTACGTCATCGCGCTGGTGGCGGTGTCCGTGGTCGAGCTGCTCGGCGGCGGCTTGAGCCAGAATGCCTCGGCGGCGAAGATCGCGAACACGCTTTACGACCACCGCGGGCGGCTGTTGGTGGTCACATACCTATCCGTCGTCTATGCCGCCATGTTTCTGATCTACCTGGCCAAGCTGCACGACCTGCTGCGCCGGGCCACAGATCGGCCGCGGTTCCTTGGCTCCCTGGTGCTAACCGGCGGAGCGCTCTTTATTGCCCTGCATGCCGTCAGCGACATCGGTATCTTCGGCTTGCTCGGCGCGAAGCTCGCGTCGTTCGGGTTCCACCACGATCAGGGCGTGTCCTACGCGCTGTACCTGGTGACCTATGGCCTGGACAGCGTCGGGGACGTGTTCGGCAGCCTCTTTGCCTTCGCGGCAGGCGTGCTCGTGATCGGCAGCGGCGTCCTGCCGCGCTGGCTTGGGTGGGTTTCGATCCTCGCCGGGATCTTGTTCTTCCTCCAGGGCTTCGGCCTCGGCGGCGTCATCGCCTCGTTCGGGCTCGTTCTCGACCTCATCGCGTTCGTGCTGTTCCTGATCTTCGTCCTGGTGAGCAGCGTCATCTTGCTGACGCGCCAAAACGCGGTCCCCGACACCGCGGGTGCAATCGAGTAGACAACTACATCGCAGCTACGAGAAGACGGGGAAGGGGCAGAAACCCGCAGGCCACGCGGTGGGTCTGCTAACGGATTCGCCAACGAGACCCTGCAGGACGCCGGAGATGCTGCGCGCGGCGTGAGACGACTCAGTTCGTCGTGTCCTGGTCAGCGAGACGCAGCGGTATCCCACGGACCAGCAAGACGTGCGTCGTGGTGCTCATAACCCAGCGACCGCATCTGCTGGTGGACGGACACGGCTCGCAAGATCATCGTGCCATTAACGTGCCATTTGCCAGGGTAGTGAGCGGTCAAACCAGGTCATGTGCGGTCAACGAAAACGGCAGGTCAGACTATATAGCCGCCATTATCCCGGCTCCTTACAAGCGAGGGGTCACTACCGATGGGTACAGCAGCGGAATACAGCAACGACCCCTCGCAGCCACCAGCCCGTGCGGCCACGAGCACCAGGCGATGGCTGGGACGATGACCAAACGCCCAGCGCCGCGCGTAGTTCGGGACGAAGAGGCTGTTCGCAACCACGGCGGAACAGCAGCATCAGTGGAGGACTGTCTGGACGGTTTAGCCGCAGGTAGAGGCCATGGGTCTAGCGAGGCCGCCGACTCCCTGATGTAAAAGCCGTCGGCTTTATTGCGGGGGCGCTGTCCCGGACCCCGGGCCCTCCCTCGGAGATGGGGGATCAGAACGGGGGTCATCTCCTCGCCCGGGCAGGCAGAGCGCTACTCCCGAACCCCCCGGACGGCAAGGGCTCGTTTCGCTCGACCCTTCGGGCAGACCCTTGCCGTCCCGGAGAACCGGGAGTAGCCCAGAGGGTGCCCCGACCGAGGAGATGACGCCGAGATGTCGCTAGGCCCTGTTTGGGCGGAACACGAGTGCGATCGTCAGTCACGAATGCCAGTAGCTTAAACCGCATGTCAGCCCGCGGAAACGACAGCACCGACGTCCTACCTTCCCAGGCACTTGGAGTTCTATGCTCGTAGAGGTCGCCTTGATGATTAGGAGGTTGCCAGGGGCACCTGCACAAAAGCAACCTAGGGGAACGTTCTTACTCGGGAATCGGGAGACCACATGGATGTCAATGCACTGGTCAAGAAGGTAACCGGCGGGGCGCAAGGCGCCCACGGCACGCTGTCAACGGTCATGGGCATGGTGGGCGGTCAAGACCATACAGGCTTCAACAACTTGCTCTCGTCCCTTACCAGCGGCGGACTGGGCGATCAGGTGAAGTCGTGGGTCAGCACCGGCGCCAATCAGGTGATCACCAGCCAGCAGGTGGCCAGCTGGCTTGGCAACGACAAGCTGAACCAGGTGGCCCACTCGGTCGGACTGAGCCCGAACGAGGTTGCCGATCATCTGGCCAACGAACTTCCCGCCTTCGTCGACAAGCTCACCCCTCACGGCTCGGTACCCGACCAGTCGGGTCTCGAGAGTGTCGCCGGGCAAATTGTCGGCCAGTAGGCCTAGGTCACGACGCCACCGCCGAAGCTCGACGGCGCATGCAACCAGTGATACCGCGAGCTAACTGCCGAAGTAGGGTCCGCTGATGGAATAGCCATGATCCCCTGCAAGCAACAGGCAAAGTGTGTCCAGACCCTACCACCCCACCACCGGGCCGTGGGCCGTGACACCGGCGCCCGTTGCATCCTGTGCGTCTTGGGACGAGGACTATTCCGGTCAGCGACGACCGTAAAGCCGACGATGACTGGTCCCAGGCGTACTGGTCGAGCTATTCCTGGTAAGCTTTTGCTTCGTCGATCCAGGTTTGCGTCTCATGTTCGGACAGGCCCACAACTGGTCCATGCCGTTCTTCGATCATCTCTTTCAGGTGGGCCGGGTTGCGGTGACGCAGCTCCTTGATCGAATCGACGCCAATGCTCTTGAGCATCTCTTTGTACCTGGGGCCAATTCCCTTGAGCTTGTCGAGGTCGTTCACCACGTGCTCAGACATCTTGCCACCCTCCCCCTGTACCGGCGGTCGGCAGCGTACCGACGGCTTCCAGAATCCCTGAGTCTTAGACTAGGGTGCCGTGGGGTGTTCCTACAAGCCCTGTGTGCCGCGCCATCCCCCGCCCCCAGGGCTAAGGGGACCCGAACCCCTGACCCCTGCTTGCAAAATACGCCCGGACTGTCGGGCACCGTCGATTACCTGGGATGGAGCCTTCCGTGCGTCGGCTGGAATCGGCCCGTGTCGGGTCCCGTTGTGGTCAGCCCTGGTGATCAGCGCTGGCCACGTCTCGGTCGCAACCATCTGATCCGTAGTGATCTACAGTCGCGTCCACTACCTGCTCATTCCAGCGCTGACCTGCTGAAATACTCGTCAGCGATGCACAGTGAGCGGCAACCTTGAGCGTTGTCGTAAGGCCAAAACAGGGCCGGCCATGTCTGGCTATCGACCTGAGGCTAGCAGCTGATCAGCCATCAAGACCGAGTTGACGTCAGCTCACCTGGAGTGCTCGCTGAGCATCTAGCATCTGGCCCCTACGTGGCCCGCCCGTTGATGACACCTCGGTCTGTTGTCAGGATGGTTGCAGCAGGAACCCGGTCTCTGCAGTGGAAGGTCGTCATGATCGCAGCAACCGGTACCGGCCTGGTACCGATGCGTATCAGCAAGGCTGTCGGTCTCTTTAAGGAAGGCGATGACTATTCCGGGTTCATGGTGCTGGATGAGCTGGATGGGGATCGGCACCTGGTGATCCGGGTCGGCCAGGAGGAGGCCTTCAGTCTCGCCGCCAGCTTGCAAGGCTGGCAGTGGCCCCGCCCGATGACCTATCAGTTCACCGCAGTGCTGGTGCGCGGTCTTGGCGGCCGGGTCCGCGAAGTCAGGCTGGATCGGATAGTAGAGGGCGCTTATGCCTCTACCGTCGAGGTCGAGGGGCCGCAGGGCACGGCCCTGGTGGATGCCCGTGCCAGCGATGCCCTGAATCTCGCCGTCCTTACCGACGCATCAGTGTTCGTCGCGCCGGATGTGCTGGCCGACTGCATCGGCCGACAGGCAGGCGATTCCGCTGAGGCGGCGCTTATGCGCCGGGCCCTGACCGCTGACCCGATGACAATTCACGCGGCCGATCCGCCAGAAGGCTTGCGCGAGTGACCCTGCCCTGTGTCGCAGCGCCGGTCAAGCCGCACTGCGAACTGGACGGCTAACGGCTCCGCAGGCTGCAGGTTTCCCGTGCCGTTACAGGGTGGCCACGTCCACAGCACCTATCCCATTGACATGCTCAGGAATGGGGCTAAGCTCGCTGCGCCATCAGAGTCTCCTGAGGGGGCCAACAGAGGACGGGTGAAATCCGATGTCGGAAACCAAGGGATCGGTAGAGGCGAAGATCGCGATGATGCGGGCTGCCTATGAGGCATGGCCTGATCTCGATGCCTACCTCCGTGAGTTCCGAGACGACGCGGTCTGGCACAGTCCGTTCGCGGGCGACGTGAGCGGGAAGCAGGCCATCAGAGCTTACTTGAGCAAGGGGCTGCTGGCAGTCGAGGAGTGGACGTTCGAAATCCATGACATCGTGGTCAACGAGGAGCACATGGTTATCTTGGGACGGAACGACGTGCGGTTCACGAATGGTCAAGTCCTCCCGGGCCTACTCAGCGCTGAGGTCTTTCACGTGGACGATGAGGGTCTGGCCAGGGATGCGTGGTCCATTTTCGACACGGACCGCTGGCGCAAAGCCCTAGCCGGGACTGGTTAAGTCCGCCAGCGACTGGTTTGACGATGACCACCCTGGTCCCGGATGACCGTGGACAGGGTGGGCTGCGCGGCGAGGTCCCGTGTCCCGTGTGGGTGCCGGCCTTTCCTAATAAATAACCTCCACTCGGGTCCGTGTCACCTGGGGCAAGGTAACTGACGGGTAAGTGTCGGCCCGACTGGAGGGCCTTACGGCCGTTCGATCTGACATGAACCACCATCTTTGCGATATCGACGGACGGCCCGGGTCGGGACCGATAGTGTCCGAGTGTCCATCTCAGCCATGCCGTCGCGCGCTAGTGACCGTCCAGGCGCTATGGACGACGAACAGCCAGCGCCGAACACCTGCCGTCTCGTGCTCCACCCGGCCGTCCGAGCAGTAGTGCGGCACCCCAGGAGGTCTCGATGAGGTCTGGCGCACACAGTCAGCGGCACTTCGAGCCAGAGCGATTGGCGGGCCAGTCGGGCGCCGGATGGCCGCCCATTCCGGAGCGGCGCCGGCGACGCAATATCGGGCTGATTGTAGGTGCGGCCCTGCTGTTGGTCAGCGCGTTGGTCATTGTAGTGAACGCGCTGGCCGATGCGCCCGGGCGGCAAGCCCTCGTGGCCACCACGGGTGCGTCCCAGAACCTGGCCGGTGCGCCCCGGCGGGAAGCCCCCGTGGCCACTACGGGCCCGTCCCACAACCTGATTGCGAACGGCGGGTTCGATAGCGGTACCGCCTCGTGGACGGTCAGCGATCTGAAACTTATCACCAGCCCGACCCACAGCGGCAGCCACAGCGCCCAGCTCTGCGGATACACGGGCTGCGTGGGTGATCTCTCCCAGGCGGTCCGGCTCCCCAAACCGGCGACGACGTTGACGTTCGGCTACTGGATCCTGGTGCAGCCGGGCGGAAGCGCGAGCGTAGCGTGCAGCGCCTCGGTGCAGGCCACGCTGCGCACCACGAGCGGTGGTGTGATCACGACCGTGGGCACCACCTGCTCGTCCGCGCCGTCGGGCGCCTGGACCTGGGTCCACGCCGATGTCAGTGCGCCGCTCGCCCGTAACGCGGGCAAGAAGGTGTCGGTTCGCTTCCACGGCAAGTCGGGCAGGGGTGACGACACGAGGTTCGTGGTCGACGACGTCTCGCTGGTTACCGGGACCACCACGATGCCGGCTGCCGCACCGACCGCGACCCTTGCTCCAAGGCCGAGCGCAAGCCTGAGGACGACAGCCACTCCGGCGGTTGCCCCGACGCCGACGACGACCCCGACGCCGACGACGATCCCGACGCCGACGCTGGCTCCGGCCGCGGCCCCGGCCGTGGCCCCGGCCGGACGGTGGATCCCGCCGCTCGGCAATGTGCCCTGGCAGTGGGAGATCGACCATCCGCTCGACCTCGGCAGTGCGAGCGACATGGGCACCGGGGTGACTACATACGGCGGCGCCGCCGCTCCCAATCCTGTGGTGTACGACATCGACGGTTTCGATAACTCGGCGGCCACGGTCGCCGCCCTCCACGCTCGCGGCTTCCACGTGATCTGCTACATCGAGGTCGGTGCGGCCGAGAACTACCGTCCGGACTACTCGCAATTCCCCGCATCGACACTCGGCAATGCGTTGCAGGGGTATCCAAACGAGCGCTACCTTGACATTCGCAGCAGCGCGGTGGTGGGCGTGATCGAGAACCGGATTGCCATGTGCGCGCAGAAGGGCTTCGACGCGATCGAGCCGGACATCGACGACTCGTACACCGAGAACACGGGCTTCGGCCTCACGATGGCCGACGACGTGGCGTTCAACCGGACGCTGGCGAACTACGCGCACGGTCTCGGGCTCTCGTACGGGCTGAAGAACGGCGACGATCCCTCCTACGCCGCGCAGATGCTGCCCATCGTCGACTTCGCGCTCGATGAACAGTGCTTCGAGTACTCCACCTGCGGTGCGTTCTTCCCCAGCTTCCGGAACGCCGGGAAGGCGGTGTTCGAGGTGGAGTACAACATCGGCACCCCGAGCTTCTGCCCGCAGGCGGTGTCCGACGGCTTCAACGCCGTCCGCCAGAATGTCAACCTCAACGGTGGACGGCAGCCCTGCAGCTGATCTGACCTCCGAGCGCGCCCGAGGTCTTCATCCCTGACGGAGCGGGCCGGTGTCAAGGGGGTTGTTGACCTGCGGTTTCGTGTGCGTGCTGCGCATCCATGATCGCTCGCGCCGGAACGCCCTTGTTTTACCGGTATGTGGCATAGCCGTGCCGCCTAGCCTGGCGCCCCACTGGCACGATGCTCGTAACGACGCGGCTACGAGCGCTCACCGCCATCCATCCGGCCGAAGTGCAGGAACGCCGTGAGTGCCGCGATCACCACCGCCACCCCGACGCCGAGGTAGAGCGTGTCCAGCCCGCCCTTGGACTCCACCACATCATCCACGAAGCTGACCCCCGCCACCAGGATGATCATCGAGATCACCCTGGCCTTGAGGTCGTTGAGATCGTGCATCCTCAGCCAGCCGGGCAGCCTGGTGCCTGGGCCACTGGCGCCGGTCCTGCCGATGAAGAGGTCGTAGAAGCCGAAGGCCGCGATCATGAGGGTCGCGCCGATCAGGAACAGGTCGGTCAGGAGGAGCAGAAAGCCCAGATTATGGCTGGTCAGCTGGGGGTCGTCCACGACATGGGTGACTGACCTGACAAACACGTCGGTCCCATAGGCAAAGGACGCCATGGCGGAGAGCAGGAGAACGATCACCGGGACGACAACCACGACCCGGGACAGGCTTAGCGCCCGCTCGAAGCGTATCCCCAGCCGTGGCCAGGGGTTCTCAACCGGGGATGCGTCAGCCGGGTTCCTCTCGACGGTGACCGCCTCAGCCTGGGGTGACCCGTCCTTGACGTTGCCCAGGGAGGTCGCCTCATTTCCCTCATGCGGCGCATCAGCCATGCCTCATTGGACTCCTTCCCTCCCGCCAGGTACAAGCATCCGGCCCGGCCCGCTCGCACAACCGCGAGAAAGAGTGCGAGAAGTTGTCCGGATCCATCGGCGTCTTGACCTCGCTAGCGAAGATGAGCCCGTGATCCTGCCACAGCATCCTGGCGGCTATCTGCGCCTCAGCCTGGCGAATGCGGTGCAGCCAGGACCCGGTCACCATCTCCGGGTAAGCGCGAGCGGCCGTCGTGATGCCCGCTGCCACCCACGATAGGTGACGTTCGCAAAGCTCAGCGGAGCTGCGTTCGGGGGAAAGCCCAGCCGCGGCCTCCAACCCGGCGGTCCGCCCTCGGCCGTTTCCGCAGTTGTTGAGGTCGGGCTGGCGACGGCGAGCATGCGGGTGTAAGCGTGGGTGTCCTCTCCCCGAACCGCCGTGGGATTGTACGTTCCGGTCAGAGGTGGCGGTCTCGCCTGAACTGTACAGATTAGGGGTGGCGGACTAGCGTTCCAGCTATGACGCGATAGGCGCCGATCGGTGAGCGACTGAGGACGGGAAGGCTGAGGACGGGGAAGGAGCCACGCAATGAGCTGGAACGTGCTCGGCTGGATTCCCCGGGGCCCGGTCAAAGACGACGTGCCGCCCTGTGAACGCTGCGTGCACCGTGCCAGGGCCCGCCACGACGCCACGGGCTGCTCCGCCCGGGGACGCTGGGGACGCTGGGGACGACGCTGCCGTGGCCGCGGCTACACCAGATTCGATTCGACTATGCCCTTCGCGCCTGCACCGCGCTCCCCAGTTGACCGCTAGCAAGCGGCCGGACCGAGAACGATGATGACTGAGCAGGCAGTCCGGGTGGAGCGGTCCGGGCCCGTCAGCACCGTCTTCCTGCACCGCCCGGCCCGCCGCAACGCCGTCGACGGCCCCACCGCCGCCGAGCTTGCCGCAGCCTTCCGTGCGTTCGACGCCGATCCGGACTCCGCTGTAGCGGTGCTGCACGGCGAGGGCGGGGTCTTCTGCTCCGGCGCCGACCTGACCGCGATCGGCACCGAACGCGGCAACCGGGCCGCCCCCGACGGCGACGGGCCGATGGGTGTCAGCCGGCTGCGGCTNTCNAAGCCGGTCATCGCGGCGGTATCNGGGTACGCGGTGGCCGGNGGCCTNGANCTGGCNCTGTGGTGCGACCTGCGGGTNGCNGANGAGACNGCCACCTTCGGNGTNTTCTGNCGGCGCTGGGGCGTNCCGCTGATCGACGGCGGCACCGTNCGCCTGCCCCGGCTCATCGGGACCAGCCGGGCGATGGACATGATCCTCACCGGACGCGCCGTCGACGCCCAGGAGG
>JGI26340J50214_10000847_pt1 | contig 10238 bp, 7 predicted proteins | sample BogFormECP12_OM2_FD_50214 | JGI IMG/M metagenome (IMG submission 50214)
GTTCCCCGGCGTTGGTGAGGGACTGCCGGTCGGGATGCTCTGGCGACGTCAGATATTGCAACTGTCGGAATGCCTCTCCTCAGCGGTATGTTCTGCGGCTGATTTCAGCGGCGTAGTCGGTCCAGTCGCCTGCGGAGGCGCGTTGCCAGGCCACGGCGACGGTGATGTGGATACCGAGCATGCGGGCCAAGACGGCGGCGGGCAGGTCGGTGGCGAGCTGGAACAGCGCGGTGGAGCGGTCTCTGGCGGGTTGGAGTCCGAGTTGGCGGAGTCGCTCAGTGAGTGCGTACGGGCTGATCGGGCGCCCGGGTTGCCCGCCGGGGAACAGCCATGGCGAGGTACCGGGGTCGCCGACGGCGGCTTTTCCGCGACGGTTCGCCACGACCGTGAGGGCAAGTGAGGCAACGGGTTCGGGCAGCACGACGGGCTCGTCGCCGAGACGGATAAGGACCTGCCCGCCGCTGGTGCGGGTGTGGTCGATCGTCAGCCGGCTGATCGCGGCCGGCCATTGGGCGTAGAGCAGCACGAGCAGGCCGGCGAGGCGGTCTTCGGGTTTGATCGTTCCGTCGTGGAGCAGCCGCCGAGCCTGGTCCCATCGGGCCTCGGTGTCGATGACGCCGCAGGGACCGTCCCATCTGACGGCTGGCGCGTCGAGGGTGGTGAGTTTCTGCTTCTTGGCCCATCGCAGGAAGTGCCGGGTTTCCCGCCGCAGTGTGGCGTTGTCGCTGGCGGTCCATTCCTCGAGGTTGCCTTGGCGTGCGTCCGCGAGCGAGAGGCCTTGTGTGGCCAGCCAATCGAGGAATCCGATCGCGGCTCGTACGTGCTGCCGGACGAGGACGTACTGGTTGTGGGTGGTGTCGGCGCCTCGTGTACGTTGTCGCAGGCGCCGCAGCATGTGCCAAAGGGCGTACCGGCGCAGCAGGTGTTGTTCGTCGGGGTCTGCTCGCTCGGCGATGGCGGCACCGACCCATTGTTCGAGTCGCATCATGTGTTCGTCGCGGGTAGGCAGGATTCCCGCGGCGATGAGGATGCTGCGCAGGTGCTCGACGGTCTTCCCGGTGGGCAGCTCGTCGAGTGTTTGGTGTGTGAGGGTGCGTCCGGCGAGCTCACGCAGCATCTGGGGCGCGGAGCTTTTGTCCAGCCAAGCGCTCAGCGTGCCTGGCCGCTCGGTCGCGGCCAGCGCCCGGTAGAGGACTTCCCGGTCGACCGGGATGGTGGCGGTGTCGTCGGCGAGCAGTTCGTGCAGGCGTCTCGTGACGGAGCAGCGAGCGCACCGGCCGTGGTGGAACCGTCCGGGTTGGCCGCAGCTGGGGCAACTGCGCCAGGCGTTGTCGGGCCGGGTGCACAACGAGCACAACGGCTCGTCGACTGTTCCGCCGCGCAGCGGAGCGACCTCGCCGCAACCAGCGCAGCGGATCCACCGCTGCTTGCACGCGAAGCACCAGGGTTTGGCGGTGGCCTTGGAGACCACGCACGCTGCGGTCCGCCCGCAGACCGCGCACGTCAGCACGGAGCGAGGTACGCACTTGCCACAGAGCGGTCCGCCGGGTGTTCGAACCTGGACCGGTCGACGTCGACCACACTGGACGCATGTTTCGCGGTTGGCGGGATCGGTGATCAAGCAGTGGGCGCACAGCGGTCGCCCTAGCTCGTCGCGGGTCGCGGCCTCGCGGACCGCCCCGCACCGGCCACAGGGTTGGGCGCGGGACTTGGCGGTGCAGTTGCGGCACAGCCACTTCCCGTCGATTCGCCTGTGCAGGTGAATGATTCGACCGCAGCGGGGGCAGGGCGGGCGGACTATCGCGCTCGCTCCGACGTCGCACAGGGTGTCGATAAGGCGCAGGACCGACCGGGTCGGTGCTTCGGCGCCGGCGCCGGTGAGCAGCTCGGGCCGGTCCTGCAACGCCCAGGCAAGCTGATGACGGTGCCCGGACCGGGGGGCCGCCAACCTCACCGCTGCGGCGGCGACGTCGGTCGACAGCGCCGCGTCGGCGGCGACTATCACGTCCACCGCGAGCTCGAGCGGGTCACGCCCGCCGTCGGGCGGACACGCCACGCAGCGTGGGTTTCCGTCGCGGTCCCGCGTGTGGATCGGGCGGACGCGTCCGCACTGGCCGCACGGTTCGCGGACCGGACCGCAGACTCCGCAGTACCAGTCGTCGCCGCGGCGTTGCAGCGTGCGCAGGTGTTTGCCGCACTCGGCGCACACCGGTGCCGAAATGCGCGATGCACCAGCCTTGTTCAGCGCAACCAGCAGGTCCCCGACCGCGCGAGGGGCGGGCGAGCGGCCGTCATCGAGAACTCGTGGCCGGTCGAGCAGGGCCTGGGCGAGTCGGCGGCGTTTGACCCGACCGCCGGCGATCTCCTCGACGACGCACGTGATCGTCGACCGGTCCAGGCCAGGCTTACACTCGGCGATCAGGTCGACGACGACCCCGATCGGGTCGGCGAGCACCTCGGGTGCGAACTCGACGAACAACGGTCAGCTCTCAATCCCGGTGATGCGGGCCCGTCTCGGTCGCAGCGAGCCGACACCAGCGTCGGCACCGTCGGCGGTGCGCTTCTTTCGAGACGGTGTTGCCGCGGCGATCGGTTCGATCAGCTCGTCCATGCTGCAGTCGAGGATGTCCAGCACCGCCATCAGGATCTTCAGGCTCAGCCGCTCCGGGCGGTCCACCACCAGCCGGTAGACCTGGCTCGACGACAGGTGGATCCCGCGCTGCGCCAACGGCTCGATCAGGTCGGTGGTGGCGAACATGCCGCGCGCGGCCATCACCTGCCGCAGGTGCCAGCGGTAGTCGAGTTTGCGCGCCATTCAGAACTCCTTCCGGCGCGAAGATGCATGGTCGTCGAACGCTGGGCCGAGGGCCTTTCGCAGCGCGGTGTTCATGAAGTCGCCGGACACGTGGGTGTAGATAGCCGTGGACGTATCGCAGCGGTGCCCAACGGCCTCCTGAATGAACCGCCGATCAACGCCGTCCTCGGTCAGGTGTGTCACCCAGGAATGCCGAAGGCTATGGGGAGTAAGGATTTTCGGCAGCCCGAGCGCATCGCGATAGGCGACGAACCGGGCGTTGATCTCCGCCGGGGCCACCCGACCGCCGCGTTCGGTCAACCACATGGCCGGATGCTCCTCACTGCCGAAGCGGGGCCGGATGTTGTCGACATAGTCGGCGACGGCCTCTACCGCCCAGCCCATGACCGAGGGCACGTTGCGGCGTCGCGGCGGCTGGCCGCGCACCGCCTTGCCGTAGCGGACATGCAGCATCCCGAACCGGCCGAACTCCGGGGCCGCGGGGTTGCGGCCCCAGTCAAGAACATCCAACTTCGCCGTCTCGGTGCGCCTTAGGCCCCACGCGTAGACCACCTTAAATAACGTCGCGTCCCGGTAGGCGGCCAGCGCGCCCTTACGTTTCGCGCGCACCGCACGGTCGACCTGTTCGTCGGCGTAGTCGAGGAACCGCTGCAACTCCGTGCGGCTGAACGGGCGGGCCTCCGGATTGCCCTCGTAGTCATTGAGATGAGCGATCGTGTTCCATTCATGGCAGATCGGAACCGGATGCACCCCTGGCCCGAATTGCTCCTGACACATCGCAGCCCAGCCATAGCGGGTGTCGCACAGATACTCGCTGAACAGCCGCAGATCGGTCTGGTAGCCGCGGATCGTCGACGGCGCCAGATGGGACTCCGCCATCAACGATTGCGTCCACTCGTCCACGTGCCCCGGCAACCACCGCCACGGGTACTCGTTGGTGAACTCGACGAACCGGCGCACCAGCCGCTCCCGTGGCGCGATGGTGTCCTCGCGCAGTCCGCGCGCCGTCTGTTGGGCACGCCAGCCACGCAGCATCGCCTCCAACGCAGCGTCTTCCGGGCGCAGCTGCACCACACCAGAAACCAGCTCGAGATGCGCCGCACCCGCCAGATCCGCCCGTCCCACACCGCCTCCAACCCCGAATCGGCGCGACCTTCCAGAGCAAGGATCATGCATCCAACGGGCGGACGATTCAAGCAACCCAGGTCAGGCGGCGTGTCGAGCTGCTGGCATGGGACCATTGCCATAGCTCACTCGCCAGGCGACCTGCCGAAACGCGCCCATCTGATGCAATTCCCGAGGGTTTTTGTAACCCATCGTGACGTTGATGTCGCGGTGGCCGGCGACGAGTTGGGCGATGTGGGGCGGCATGCCGTGCATGATCGCGTCGGTGATCAGGATTCGGCGGAAATCGTGAGGGGAGAACCGCAGCGGTTTGCCGCTGCCGTCGGTGATCCCGCTGCCGGTCAGGGCGTTGCTGATCAGCTCACGGACGGCGGGTCCGGCGATGGGGCGGTGCTCGCCGCCGAATTGGCGTTGGAACAGGAGCGGCATCGGCGGGTTCCAGACCCGTTCGTGGTAGTCGTAGGCCGCGACCAGCGGGACGGCGCCGTGTTCGTCGCGTACCCGGCAGATGATGGTGCTGAGCACGTCGGCCAGTTCGGGGCTGATCACCAGGAGCCGTTCGGTGTCGGTTTTGGACGGCGCGATCTGCAAAAGGGGGATGAGTTCGCCGGTGGCTGGCAGCCTGTAGTGGATGAGACTGTGGTGGGAAAGTTCGCCGAGTTCCTCTATTCGAATGCCGGTATGGCGCAGTACGTTCACCGCGGCCAATGTCCAGAACGCCTGGTGTTCCTCCAGGCTCAGGTCGCGTCTTTTGCCGGTGCCGGGGTCCTCGGCCCAGGTCTTGCCAACCGTGGCGTGTGTGGTGCGTGACCGGCGCAGGGTCTGCCCGCCGATGGTGAACGTGTCTCCTGGGGCAACGGCCTGCGCGGCCTGCATCCGGTCGGTGGCGGAGGTGAGGGCGGTGTTCAGGGTGGTGATGAGGACGGGCAGTATCGGCAGCCGTTCCCGGGTCCGCTGATCCATGCGTGATTTGCGGTGCGACCGTTTCTTGCGCTGCAGCGACGGTTCCGCCTCGCGAATCGGGCAGGGCGCGACCCAGGGGCCCCACCGGGACGGGTCCTCGGTCGCCCATTGGGTGATGTCGAGGTAAAAGGAGCGGACGGCGAGCAGGTGGTCCAGGGCGTTGATCCGCGGCGTGGGCACCTCGCTGATCCGCCCGTCGCGATCGGCGGACCGGGTGATCTTGGTGGTGATGCGCTCCTTCCACCCGGTCGCGACGTCGGCCGGCAAGCGGAGCGAGTCGATGCCAGGATGGTTGATTTCCAGGTCGCGCCAGAACAGCCGGCCGAGGCTGTAGGACAGCTTGTGCAGGGTCGCGTAGTCCACGCCGGGGCGGCGTTCGCGGAGGTAGTCCACGAGTAGGTCACGCAGCGGCCGGCACGCGATGCCGTAGCGGTCGATCAGCTGCTCGCAGCTCAGCTGGCCCTGCGTGCGCAGGCCGCGCACCGTCGGGGCGTCGGCAGAGAACACACCCGCGGTGTGCAGCAGCTGGTAGAAGTAGGGGCTGCGCACCCCGCGGCCGGCCTGGTGTTCCTCCAGCGTGTGTAGCAGTTGCACGCAATCGCCGACGGTGATGTCGTCGACCCGGCCACCTTTGGCGGCCAGGATGGCAGCGACCCGGCGTAACGCCAGCTGCGTGGTGTGCGTACTGGAGCCGTCCACTCGACAGACTTCGGCTAGGCGGGCGAATCCCTGCGGATCGCGGCCGCGGGTCAAGTCGGCGACCAGCCCAGCCGGGGTCGCCGGCGTCAGTAGCCAGCTCAGGCTCGGCCGGAGCACGTCCGCGCAGACAAGCACCGATATGGCGCGGGCAATGTTCAGCCCGATGTGCTCGGAATCCCCTGCCCCGTAAGTGATCCCCACTTGTTCGTGCATCGGTAGTCGCCGCCAAGCCTGGTTGCCGTGCGCGTCGGCAGCGCTGGCCAGCCACCGGTCCTGCCAGGTGTCGCCGGGTTGGCGCTCCAACCAGTCCAGGACCCGGATCAGACCGCGACGGCGGTTACGCAGCCCGGTGGCGGAACCGCTGAGAAACGGGTCGGCCATCAACCAGGTCATCACCTGTGCTCTCGGGGTCCCGGTCGCCGGCCAGTTAGCGGTGAGCGCACGGGGTGGGAACTGACGCAGCAACATCACCGACGGCGAAGGCCCGGGCCTGGCCCGTCCAGCCGGTCGGGCCCCCTGATACAGACCGCCACCAGCTTCAGCGGGCGCCTCGCCGCCGACCTGATCGGTGGTGCTCACGCGGGTCCCTGCCCAAACAGCACATCCAGGGACTGCTGGCGGTAACGCAACCGGTCGGCATCGGCGGGCGGTGACGCCCGCGGTTGCGCGCGGCGGGCGTGATGGGCCACCACCGCAGCGATCATGTCCTCGACCGGCGCCGTCAGATACACCTGCGTGGTCGACAAATGGGCGTGCCCGAGAACCCACTGCACATCCGTCAGCGTCATCTGCGGATCCCGCGCCATCCGGTAGGCCGCGGAATGCCGGAGATCATGCAGCGACCAGTTCGACCCCAGCAACGCGTTCGCGCGCCCGAACATCGCCCGCGCGGCGTGATAGGTCAACGCCCGCAACGGCTTCCGCAGCGTCCACCACAACGGCTGATCCGCCCCGGTCGGCGCCACGCCCTGCAGTTGCGCCTGATACAGCCGCAGCCACACAAACGCATCCGGTGACGCCGGCAGCTGCTGCAGACACCGGCTGCCCTTACGGATGACCGTGATCAGCTGCTGACCTGGGTCGGCATCGGCGCGGGTCGCCCCCAGCAGCTCCGCCGCCCGCGCCCCGGTCGACACCCAGAACGCGACCAGCGCCCGGTCCCGATGCGAACCCAGCGCCGCGAACAGCTCATCGAACTTCTCATCCGGAATCGCCCGCGGAATCCGCACCGCCACCCTCGGCCGGTACCGGCCCGACCGCTGCGCCCCGACCGGATCCATCAGGTTGCCGTGTGCGTTCGCCCGGCCGGCTCGTCGTCCGCGGACCAGCGGGAACGGATTCACGATCGGGCCGCTGCCCGCCTCCAGATGAAAGGCATAGAAGCTGCGCAACACCGTCTCACAGTGAGCCACCGTCGACGAGGCGTACTTCAGCCCAGGCGTTCGCTTGCCCGTCACCGCATTCGGAACACCGGCCCGTCGGACACCCTCCGGCGGCACCGACCGTGCAGTCCTTTTGATGCCGCTCGTCGGATCCTGACCGGCCTGCCGCCAATGTTGGCGAATGGCCTTGTCACTGGCCTGGATCCAGCAACAGAAATCCCGCGCCTCCACTTGAGTCGCTCGATCCCAACCGACCTCGGTCGCCCACAAGAACCGGAACCAGCGCAACAAATCCATTCCGTAGGAGCGCTGCGTGGCCGGCGAACGACCAGCCGCCTGCAGATCACGCAGATAACCCGCGACCGATCCGACCACCCCACCCGCAGCGTCCACCAGCCGATACGGCTCGAACAGATCCCCTGTGTTCTCAAGCGACCCGCGACAGGGCACCACCAACAACGACAGATCCCGCGGCATATCCATTGCTTCGACCATGGCACGGGACGCTAACCACACGCTGCGGAATCTCGCCGCAAGACACGGACACCCCTCCCGGTAGTTCAGTCAACAGGGCGTCTTCGAGGAGCTTCTCCAATCGCTGGATCTCGCGGGTGCGTTCGCGAGTCACGGCGGTGCGGGTGCGGGTCAGGTCGCGCAGCTGCCGGATCGGTTCCGGTGGAACGAACGATCCACGGACCAGACCGTGGGCGCCGAGCTGAGCAAGCCAGGTGGCGTCGGCGACGTCGGTTTTGCGGCCAGGCAGGTTCTTGACGTGTCGGGCATTGACCAGCATCACCTCCACCCCAGGCAGATCCTCCAATAGGTAGTAGAACGGCTTCCAGTAGTCGCCGGTGGCTTCCATGACGACGCACGTAACCTGCTGCGCGGCAAGATGATCCCGCATCGACATGATCTGGCGGGTGGTCGCTCCGAACGTGGTCACTGTTTCACTGGTCCTGCGACGGCCTGCGCCGTTGATGCGGACACAGACTTTGGCGTCCTTCTTTGAAATGTCCAGGCCCGCGCAGCGCGGATGAATGACGTCCACGGCGCCGCTCCCTTCTCTCGTAGCCCACTGTGAAGGTGTCCGTCGTGGGGAGAGCAGGAGAGTCGGAAGTCTGACGCACGGGCTCAAGGCACCAATCCACGGTTCCCGTGGAAGCCCTCCGCCGCCATGCTGACTTACAGGCTCAAAGCACCAAGGTCTTTCCGGGGACAACCACGACGAACAGAAATAATGATCCCGCCGCTGCTGAGGTGAGCACAACAGGTGACCACCGCCGAATCTTCGCGCACCACGGTGCGCCCACCGGGCGCCGGTTTGCTGAGTTGGGCCAAACTAGTGCACACCGGCGCTGCCGATCTTGGCCAGCGCGTCGCGGAGGTCGTCGGGTAGTGGGTCGGCGGCAGTGAGGGTCTGGCGGCCGGCTTTGATCGTTACGGTGCGGTAGCGGCGGGTGGTGCGCACGAATTTCTTGATGCTCCAGTCGGTTTGGTTCTCGATGTAGTGGCTTACGGCCATCGCGGCGAACACGATGGTCAGGTGGGCTTCGATGGATTCGCGGGTGTGGTGGTAGATGGGCCGGGCCTGTAGATCGTGCTTGGACATTCGGAAGGCCTTCTCGATGCGCCACAGCTGGTGATACGCGTCGATGACGAACTCCGCACCCACGGTGGTGAGGTTGGTGGTGTAGCCCTTCCACCCGGCCAGCGCCCGGGTCTTGGCCTCCAGCTGGCGATTCACTGACTTGGTGGCGCCGGACAGTTGGATATAGCGATTGCGTTTGACCGGGGCGTGCCCGTCGACGGCGCGTTCGGCCTTGGCGACTTGCTCATCGATGCCGCGCAGGGTGCGTCGGGCTCGATCGTGGCGGAACTGGTAATAGATGACGCGATCCGGGNTGCCGCGGGCCTTCTCCGACGAGGTCGCCGGCCAGGGCTGGGTCAGCACCAACCCGTCAGGGATCTGCTCGTCGGGGTGCTTGTCACGCCATTCGCGCACCACATCGGGTAGGTACGGGATGCGGGCACCCAGGATGTAGGACAGCCCGGCGGCTTGCAGGGCGACCTGGTTGGCCTCAGAGATCATGCCGGCATCGGCGACCACAGTCACCTCGCGCAGTTGGTGAGCGGTCTTGAAGGCGTTGATGACCGGCACCATGGTGGCGGTCTCGGCTTTGTTGCCCTCAAACGCCGCCACCGTCAGGGGGAACCCGGTGGCGTCGGTCAGCAGCCCCACAGTGATCTGCGGCTCCAGGCGCCGTTCCTTGGAGAACCCGGGCTCACGAAAACCGTCACCGGCATCAGTTTCGAAGTACAGGGTGGACACATCGAAAAGCACCAGGCTGGCCGGGCCCAGCCCGGCGTGAGCAGCGCACGCCGCTGATAATGCTTGTCGGACAGTAGGTTTGGCGATCACAGGTAGGCGTCGTTTGACGGTGCGGTAGGACGCGGCGGCAACTCCAGTCTCGACCAGCACCCGCTCTGCGTCGATCTTGCTGGTCGGCTCGATGATGCGGGCCAACACCAGATCGCGCAGCACCTCATCACCGTCGAGCACCCGATCGAACCCGAGCACACCGTAGGCCCGGCACAGCCCATCCCACAGATGGCTGGCCCGGGAGCTGACGATCTCCAGCGGCGCGCCACCGGATCCGGTGTCAGCCAGACCCAGATCGAGCACCTGCTGGCCATCGGCCAGGCGCTGGGCAGCCGCGGCCTTCAACGCCTCCACTTCGGCGTCATCGTGGGCAGAACCGAGATGCTCGATACGGCGCGAACCACGCCGCGAGGACCACACGATCTGCACCGCTGTCGCCCCCGAGCTGGTCTTCACGGTGCGCACGTAGGCCACCACCGCACCCTAGGAGCCCACCGCTAGTGCACACTTTCCGGCCCATCCCAAAGAAAACAAGCAGGTCAACGCCCTGACTTCAAGCGAGTACCAACAACGTGGCCCAAGTCGGGCCCGCAGTTCTTCCGCATCGCCAATGACTTGCCCCAGGTGGCTGGTGCGGGCGAACGTCGAGCGGCTGACTGGTGCGACCGGCGTTCAAAACGAGATTCATGTCGAGGCGGTAGGGGTTTCACGAAGCCGCGCATATCAATTCGACTTAGCGCGTGGGCTTGCCAAGCGCGCGAGCCCGCCTGCAAGTGCCGGTGGTTGCCGGAGGCCCACGCACGACGAGCGGATTGGGAGCGGCACAAGCCGCGCGGCAAGCTCTCGCGGCGGACGAAACCCTACATCACAACCA
>JGI26340J50214_10000848_pt1 | contig 10238 bp, 11 predicted proteins | sample BogFormECP12_OM2_FD_50214 | JGI IMG/M metagenome (IMG submission 50214)
CCGCGCTCGCCATCTCCAAATGAAGAAGGCATTGACCATGTCTACATCCGACAGATAGGTGTTAATTGCAAAGATCTTGCCATCACAGAGCAGGCAGACTGTGGCAAGGTGCTCATTGAGGATCAAGTCTCCTCGCCGGGCCGTGTTGTTCAAAGATAGCGCGACACCATGCNGACCAAAGAGAATGTGCTTGAGCGTGAAGGTCAGTCCATAACTTACGANGAGCTGGGACCGCTGAATGACAGCGTCTTTTTTCGCTGGCGACTTGATATCGATCGCATGTTCGCTGCCGGGTTCTGCCTAGGCGGCTACGGTCCTCGTTCTGATTGGCGCTTGATGCGAGAGACTTGCACGATGAGATTACCGGAGCTACCCTCGTTACGGTCATCTTCCAAGCAAGGGGATTCCGTATGTCGACGCTGGGTAAGCAAGCAAGCGTTCCGGAGCAAGTACAAGCTTTCCACAACGAGTTGAGATCTATCAGGCAGGACCTCCACGCTCACCCAGAACTGGGAATGGAGGAGACACGCACTTCAGCGCTGGTCGCAGACAAATTGCGTGGATGGGGTCTCGACGTTACTGAAGGCATCGGAAAAACAGGAGTCGTTGCCACCGCGCGGGGCAAGCAACCTGGTCATCAACGTGCCATTGGACTAAGGGCCGATATGGACGCTTTGCCGATTCGTGAAGAAACGGGCCTGCCTTACGCATCGCGCAATCAGGGCAAGATGCATGCGTGTGGGCATGACGGCCATACAACGATGCTATTAGGCGCCGGGCGATTTTTGGTGGAACATCCAGACTTTACAGGCACGGTGCACCTGATCTTTCAGCCTGCAGAGGAGGGTCTCGGAGGGGCGTCAGCCATGCTGCAGGACGGATTGTTCGAGCGCTTTCCGTGCGACGCCGTCTATGGTATGCATACAGGGCCGGGACTCCCAGCCGGTAAGTTCGCGACCCGCACCGGACCCTTGATGGCAGGAGTCGGCCGGTTCGAAGTAAAATTTCTCGGGGCAGGGGGACATAGTGGCTTGTCCGCGATTGCGACAACGGATCTTACGATTGTACAAGCGAATTTTATCTTAGGGCTTCAGACCATTGTCGAAGGCGGCTTGGGTAGTAAAGAGCCCGCAATGATTCGAGTTGGCTCGATCTTTGGGGGGCAGCGAGAGGCTCCGGCTGTGATGCCGACGGAACTCTATGTAGGGGGTACGCTGCGCACCTTTACTCCTGAGGTTCAATCGTTCATGGAGCACCGGATTGACGAACTCGCACATTCTTCGGCCAAGAAGCAGGGCGCTACGGCCGAAGTGAATATTCGCTGGAGCAGTCCGCCGCTGATCAATCCTGGCGAGCAAACAGTTATCGCTGTTAGGGCAGCGCAGGTAGTTGTTGGAATCGAGAACGTGATCACCGAAGGGAAGCCAATCACTGCAGGTGAAGATTTTGCCTTTTTGTTGAAGGCGCGACCGGGCGCTTTCGTGTTTCTTGGCAATGGGGTTGCAGAGGATGGCAGTTTTCACAACATTCACACACCGTATTATAACTTTAACGACGAAGTGATCCCGACGGGTGTGGCTTACTGGGTTAGCCTAGTGCACGAGGAGTTAGGCGTGGATTAGCTTTCATGCAGTGAAAGGGTCTCAGTAATTGATGTGTCTCGCGCCGAGACATGCAGACTACGCCATGCGTCGAGAATGACGTTCCTTTTCGTGTGCAGGGCCGTGGCCGTGGCCGGGGAAACGTAGCGGCAGAGCGGCTTTGCGGTGCTCTCTTTGTTGGGCTGACGACCCTTAAAGGATATTTTTACATCAATCTGGGCGGAACCCAAAATCGACATTTACATGGCGCAAATTATTCACTTTGCGGCGAGGACATTCCCGCTTACGCTTGCTGAGTGTCGGTTAACCTGACCGATCGCAACCCGACCTCAGACCCCAAAAAATGCATAAACATTCTTCTTTCAGGTTCATATTCAAGAATTCCTTGAAGGAATCGGTTTAAATCGGTTCAGTTAGAAATATTGGCATTGCGGAAAGCGAACTGCCAGCGCTCGCGAAACAAACGATGGTACGTCCTGATTACACGAACAATCCGAAGGTGCTGACTTTCGAAGAAGTGCGGGACTTTCTTGCGCGTTCGCTCTAAATTTAGTCGAACCCCTTTCCACAAGTCGGGCTTTGTTGCATGAGTGACCCTCTTCTACTCAAAGTCAGCAACGTCGGGAAACGCTTTCCCGGGGTGGTGGCCCTGGACAACGTCTCTTTAAGCGTCACCCGCGGGGAAGTGCACGCGTTGCTGGGTGAAAACGGCGCTGGCAAATCGACCCTGCTCAAGATCCTGGCCGGCGCCCAATACCAGGACAGCGGCACCATCGAGTTCGACGGTAAGCCCCTGGGCCATGAACTGCCCCATGAACGCCAGCAATTAGGCATCGTCACGGTCTATCAGGAGTTCACCGTGATACCCAACCTGTCGGTGGCAGAAAACATCTTCATCGGCCGCGAGCCGCGGCGGGGCACTTTCCTGAGCTGGCCCACGATGTTGCGGGAAGCCAAGAAGGTCGCTGAAAAACTGGACCTGCGGGTCGAGCCGCTCACCCCCGTCTACGCCTTAAGCGTCGCCGAGCAGCAAATGGTGGAGATAGCCCGGGCGCTGACCATGAACGCCAAGCTCATCATCCTGGACGAGCCCACCGCGGCCTTGAGCGATCGGGAGGTCCAAAAGCTGCACCAGATCGTGCGGGACTTGAAAGCGCAGGGCATCAGCATCATCTACGTCACTCACCGGCTCGGTGAGGTTAAGCAGATTTGCGACCGGTTCACGGTGTTGCGCGACGGCAAGTACGCAGGGGAAGCTGAGGTGGCCAACACCAACATCGACCAGATCGTTCGAATGATGGTCGGGCGCAACGTAGAGTTCATGCCCGGCGAGCACCACGAGGGCGCCGAGGTGATCGCACGCCTGGATGGCATCACGCGGCTCAAACGGCTGCCGGGCAGCCAGGCGGTGCCGTTGCGGGGCATGAGCTTAGAAATTCGCAAAGGCGAAATCCTTGGGTTGGCCGGCCTAGTGGGCGCCGGGAGAACCGAACTGGTGCGCGCGTTGTTTGGTGCCGACCTGTTTGAGCGCGGCAAGATCTACTTTGAAGGGCATGAGGTGACTATGAACTCACCCAACGAGGCGATTAAGCTCGGGATGGCCTTGGTTCCCGAAGATCGCAAGCAACAGGGTCTTTTTCTAAGGCACTCCATCCGTCTGAACATGACGTTACCCAGCTTGGCCAAGTTGCTGGTGGGCCGCTTCTTTATCGATCGACGCAAGGAAAACGCGCTTATTGATAACTTTCGTAAAGCGCTGCGGATCCGCATGGCGCACCAGGAAATTGTCGTCGGAACGCTGTCGGGAGGTAATCAGCAAAAGGTGATCCTGGCCCGCTGCATGGCCTTAAAGCCCAAGGTACTCATCGTCGATGAGCCCACCCGCGGCATCGATATCGGCGCCAAAGCCGAAGTGCATCAACTGCTGCGCGAGTTGGCGAGAAATGGCACGGCGGTGGTCGTGGTTTCCTCGGAGTTGCCCGAAGTCATTTCGCTGTGCGATCGCATCATCACCGTCAAAGAAGGTCGCATCACCGGCGAGATGCCCGCCCTGGAAGCCACCGAAGAAAAGCTGATGAAATTGATGGTATTAGCCCCCGGTGAGCAGCACGTCCACGTTGAGGCCACCCGCAGCCCAACCTAGCCTCTCGTTCCCTCTATGGCTCAAACCACCACCCCTACCGACAAAGTCGTTGAATCGGAAAAAAAGCAAACATTCGAATGGATCGCCTTTCTGCAGAAGTTCGGCGTTTTTTTATTCCTGATCTTGTTGATCATCTTTTTTGCCACACAGAACCCGCGCTTTTTATCGATCCGTAACCTGTTTAACATCTTAACTGACGTGTCCATCTACGGCATCATGGGCGTGGGCATGACGCTCGTGATCCTGACGGCCGGGGTGGACCTGTCGGTCGGGGCGATTTTAGCCCTCTGCGCCATGTGCGGGGCGGCGGCCATCAAGGGTACCGGCGCCACGCGGTCTGAAACGCCTGACCCGCACAAATTCGGGGGCTTTAGCTGGTTGATTGCCTTGCTGATCTGCGTGGCCTTGGGCACGCTGGCGGGTTTCATTCAGGGCAAGGTGAGCACGAAGTTTCGTATCCCGCCTTTTATCGTGACCCTGGGAGGCATGACGGTGTGGCGGGGCGCCACCCTCTTGATCGGGGCTGGCTCGCCCATCAGCGGCTTTGATGACGGATATAACTGGTGGGGGAGCGGCTCGTTGCTGGGGGTGCCGGTGCCGGTGGTGGTGTTTTTGTTCGCGGCGGTGGTGGGCTACATCGCGTTGCGCTACACGCCCTACGGGCGGCACGTCTATGCGGCGGGCGGTAACCCCGAGGCGGCGCGCCTGAACGGCTTGCGGGTTGACCGAATTCTTACGAGCGTGTACGCCATCATGGGTCTTCTGGCGGGGCTGGCGGGCTTTATCCAGTCGGCCCGGCTGAGTTCGGCCGAAGCGACGGCGGGTTTGGGTTTTGAGTTAACCGTGATCGCCTCGGTAGTCATCGGCGGCACGAGCTTGATGGGGGGCATCGGCGGGATCGCGGGCACGGTAGTCGGCACGCTCCTGATTGGGGTGTTGCTCAATGGGCTCGTGATCATGAACGTCAACCCTTATTACCAACAGATCATCATCGGCGGGATCATCGTGCTGGCCGTCGGCTTCGATACCTACGCCAAATCCCACCGCGGCCGACAGTAGTCACGAGATGGCCTCGTTAGGTTTTCTGTTCGTTTTGAACTTGGTGGATTTACGGCCAGCCATTTCTGTTGCTTTTCGCACCTTTATTGGAATAACCACCGAGGAAAACGCCGAAGCGTGAAAGGCCGTTCACCCATTTTATTCCCTTTGCTGCTTCAAATCAGCGCATGCGGATGAGGTATCGCGAGATTCAGCGTGTGCGTCTAAGCCTAGCAGCGTCTTAAGAGATCTTCGTTAGCCGCGGCCAGAAAGTTCTCGTCGAGGACATTAGGATGGCATTGATAACTAAACAGAAGCTTCTCCAGAGAGAAGCCTAGCTTCATTGGGCGGTCCAACCGCCGTCGACCATCAATACGGTGCCCGTTACTAGGGCGCCTGCCTCTGAGGCGAGGTAAATTACGGCTGCGGCAACGTCGGTGATCGTGCCCACGCGACCGATCGGCAAGCGCGCGAGTACCCCTCCACGATATGCCGGGTCGTCTAGCCTCTCGGCTGTCCCAGGAGTGTAGATAAAGGTGGGCGCGACCGCGTTCACGGTGACCCCCGCAGCGGACCATTCCAGCGCGAGCACCCGAGTCAGTTGGTTGACGCCGCCCTTCGAGGCGCAGTAAACAGCGTGATCACGGATGCCGACGACGCTGGCCTGCGAGCTCATGTTGATAATGCGGCCATGCCTCTGCTCAAGCATAATGCGGCCAGCTTCCTGGCAGCAAAAGAAGAGCCCTTTCAGATTCACGGTCATCATTTCGTCCCAATCGGCTTCGGTGACGTCGATTGCCGGGTGATTGGCACCGAGCCCAGCGTTGTTTACTAAAACGTCCAGTCGGCCCAGGGTTGCCTGCACCGACCGCATGCATTCACGCACTTGGCCGACCTCGCGGACGTCGAGCGGAAACGCCTGGGCGGCTCCGCCCTCCGCGCGAATCTCTTTGGTGAGCATTTCGAGGTCAGCCACCGAGCGGGCGGCCACCGCCACCGTTGCGCCAGCATGCGCGAGCGCTTTCGATAGACCAAAGCCGATGCCCTGGCTGGCCCCGGTCACCAGGGCCACTTGGTCTCTCAAGCTGAAATCAGGATAGTTCATGATAGGGAGTTATCTTCTTTGATAGCACACCTGCAAACGTTAGTAGTGCTTTGTGCGGTTAACCGGCAATATCAGGTTGTGCTTCTGATTAGCGACGTCCTTGGTCATTCCGGTGATTAGGGGCATTTGTTATCGGGGGTTGACCGTCTTGGCTGAATGCCGTGCACTTGCCCGAAAAACAGGACATCAAAAGCAGGGGGGAACCTAAAGCACACTTCATGAGTGATCCCTCGTCCGGTGGACGGGTATTCGTGGTCGCGGCTGTAGCAGCCACGCTCCACCTAACTTGTTCGTCATCATCTGTGGTGAAGTCAACGCTTTCTTTTCTGTGAAAAGATTTGGGACTCAGCTCGAGAAAATGTGCTGCCGCCAATTTTAGTTGATCTGTTGCCTTCGGGATTGGATCCTCCTGAGAGGTCCCACCCTCATCGACCCTGGCGCAAATCGGTAAAGATATGACGCAAATAATCACTTTGCGATAAAGGCCATTTTCCCCTAATGTAACCGCTGGTACCTCAACTACCGACACATCCCCCATCTCCGGTTTCTTGAACGCTTTTTCAACTGCTTACATTGTAAACGATGAAATACCGTCGACTGGGAAAAACTAACTTTGAGGTTTCTGAGGTAAGTCTTGGTACTTGGCAGATAGGGGGATCCTGGGGATCGGTTTCCGAAGAAGACGCAAAAAAGCTTTTGCATGCCGCGATTGATCAGGGAGTTAATCTTTTCGACACGGCGGATGTGTATGGAGACGGACGCAGCGAACGCCTTATTGCACAAACGATAGCCGACCGTAGCGAGAAAATCTACGTTGCAACTAAGGCCGGCCGCCGGCTTCAACCGCACACTGCGGAAGGGTACAATAAAGAGAATCTCACCGCGTTTGTCGAACGCAGTTTGATCAACCTCCAGCGCAACGTTCTTGATTTAGTACAGTTACATTGTCCACCCTGGGAAGCCTACTACCGCCCCGAGGTCTTTTCCGCGCTGGACGATTTGAAACGCTCAGGGAAAATCCTTCATTACGGCGTCAGCGTCGAGAAGGTTGAAGAAGCCCTAAAAGCCACTGAGTATCCCGGTGTCGCAACCGTTCAAATCATCTTCAACCTGTTCAGACAACGCCCGAAAGAGCTTTTTTTTCCGCTGGCACGCAAACGCGATGTCGGAATCTTAGTTCGTCTTCCGCTCGCCAGCGGACTCTTAAGCGGCAAAATCAGCAAAGACACGCAATTTGCCCAGGACGACCATCGTCAGTACAATCGTCAGGGTGAGCAGTTTGACCGGGGCGAGACCTTTTCCGGAGTGGATTTTGACGTCGCCCTGGAAGCGGTCGAAAAGATCCGGAAAATCGTCCCTCCGGGCGTAAGTATGGCGGATTTTGCTTTGCGATGGATCCTTCAGCACGAGGAGGTAAGTTGCGTCATTCCCGGCGCCCGAAAAGAAAGCCAAGTCATCGATAACGCGCACGCGGCCGACCTGGCTGCATTGAGCCAGGAACAAATGGAGACTTTGACCCAGATTTACCAGGAACACATCCGGCCCCAGGTTCACCAGCGCTGGTGATAGCTCGTTTTCTAAATCAGTTAACCAACCCTAATCCCCAATAATCCACTTCTCAATACTATGATCAGAACCATTTACCAACGATTGCTTCCTTTAGCGATTGCTTTTAGCCTGGCGTTACCTTACCCGGGACACGCGGAATCTAAGAAGTTGAAGATTGTCTTCACTGTCCCAAACATGGCATTTCCTTGGGCGGCTTTTACCACCAAGGTGGCTCAGGAAGAAGGCAAGAAACTCAACGCGGAAGTGCTTCTGCAGGATGGCCAGGGGAGTGCCGCCACGCAGTCGAGCGATTTGCGCAATGCTATTAACCAAGGCGTTGACGGGATCGTTTTGGCGCCCACCGACGTCAACGCCTTGGTGCCTGCCGTGAATGACGTAAATGAGGCCAAGATACCCATCGTCACGATTGACCGGTACGTCACCGGAACCAAGGTACCCGTGCCCCATTTCGGGGCGGACAATGTGGCTGGCGGAGTTGAGCAGGCCAAGTACGTGGTCGAACATTTTCCTGCAGGCGCAAAAATAATCCTGCTAACCGGTGAGCCTGGGAGCAGTCCCGCCATTGATCGTGCTGCCGGGGTTCACGAGACGCTCAAGGCGGCCGGCGACAAATACAAGCTCGTTGGGGACCAGACGGCGAACTTTGCACGGGCTCAAGGATTTACGGTCACACAAAATTTATTAACCGCATTGGGAACTCCGCCCGATGCCATCATCGCGTCCAATGATGACATGGCGCTGGGAGCCGTAAAGGCGCTTGCTCAGGCGGGAATTCCCAAGGGCAAAGTGATGGTGGTGGGTTTTGATGCCCTTCCCGATGCGCTCGTCGCGGTGCGGGACGGCGAGATGGCCGCGACCGTGGAACAACTGCCCGCGGAACAGGTTGAGACCTCCATGACGGCTCTGGTCGACTTCATTCGAGACAAAAAGCCGTTGGAATCCAAAAAGCTCACGCCCGTTTTGATCACCAAAGACAACCTCAACCAAGCGGAACGCTATAATGAGGTGAAATAGGCGACGGGCACGGCATTGGACTGAGGTGAGTACTGTCGAATGCCGGCGTAAAGCTTTCCAGGATCAAGCCAGATAAGCGCCTAAGACTCCTTATGACAAACCCCAATCAACCTTAACAGATTGAGATAAACGATGGACTATTACGCCAACTCACATCGCTACTCGGAAATGCTTTACCGGCCCTGCGGCCGCAGCGGGCTCAGATTGCCTGCTTTGTCATTGGGATTGTGGCACAATTTCGGAAACACGACACCCCTGGAGCGACAGCGCGAGATCCTGAGAACGGCGTTCGACCTCGGCATCACCCATTTCGACCTCGCGAATAATTACGGGTCGCCCCCGGGGAGCGCCGAAANCAATTTCGGACGTCTGCTACGGGAAGACTTCAAAGCGTACCGAGACGAGTTGATCATCTCGACCAAGGCCGGGTGGGAAATGTGGGCCGGGCCCTATGGGGAAGGCGGTGGCTCACGCAAATATATGTTGGCGAGTCTCGACCAAAGCCTTCAGCGCATGGGACTGGACTACGTCGATATTTTTTATTCACATCGTTTTGATGTCGATACGCCGCTGGAAGAAACCGCGTCCGCCTTGGCGACGGCAGTTCAGCACGGCAAAGCCATGTACGTGGGCATCTCGTCCTACTCGGCCGGTAAAACTCGCGAAATTTCGACGTTGCTGAGGGAATGGAAAATTCCATGCCTGATCCACCAGCCGTCATACAATATGCTCAATCGCTGGATCGAGGGCTCTTTGCTGGGTGCGCTTGAGAAAGAAGGCATCGGCTGCATTGCTTTTACCCCTTTAGCTCAGGGGCTCTTGACGGAGAAGTACCTAAATGGGGTTCCGGAGGACGCACGGGTTCGGCAGCCCGGTGGCGATTCGTTGCAGGAAAGTCATCTAAATGAGGAGAACCTCAGCCGCATTCGCGCGTTGAACGAGATCGCGAAAGCTCGGGGTCAAAGCCTTGCCCAGATGGCCCTGGCGTGGATACTGCGCGATTCTCGGGTCACCTCTGCCCTTATCGGCGCAAGTAAACCGAGTCAGATCATGGAAAACGTGGCTGCCCTCAAAAACCTCAACTTTTCGGCCGATGAACTTGCCGCGATTGAGGTGCACGCGCGGGAGGGCGGTGTCAACCTTTGGGAACGCCCCGCGCAAGACCTTCGACCTTAATCAGGGATTTTTAAGCGCGACGTCATTTCGTTGCGTGTGATCGACGAGCCGACGCTGCGTATGGCCGTCGAAAGGGTGAGTAATGCGCTCCCAGCTCCAATAGCGCCGGGTAAGCGCAACAACAACAACCACCAGGAAAGCTCCCAGCACAGCCAGGGCGGCAGACACCCCAAAGAAGCCCAGGGCTGCGCGTACGGCAATAAACTCGGTCACCAGCGTCAGCAGGTTGCCAAAAACTAAATCCGCCATCGCGAAGAAGCCCCAGAAGCGACCGAAGCGCGTGTAGATTAATTAACTCGGCATGCCCGCGTTTGGGGACGGCACCGAGCCGGACGGTCATCTCCTGGACTATAAAGGCCATGGCGAAGGTCAGCGCAATGAAAGGCAGGAAGAAGCCAACGCCATAGGTTGCATCAGAGGCTCCCTGCTAAGAACGATGTTTTTGCATTTTATTTGTAGACCAAATGAGGGGTCCAAATGGTCTACGATTTACCTGCAATTTGCTTTGCAATTAAATCGTAGACTCCGAGGGAGAGGAGCTCATTTTTGGTCTACGATTTAACCGCAATCGACAATCGTCGTCGTGCAGAAT
>JGI26340J50214_10000853_pt1 | contig 10217 bp, 9 predicted proteins | sample BogFormECP12_OM2_FD_50214 | JGI IMG/M metagenome (IMG submission 50214)
GCCCGAGAGAAACAAATCCGGCAGACGCATCCAAAAAGGATGCTCCACCGGCCACCATGAACTACCTCTATGATGGTGATGGCGACAATGCCATCGAGGAAGTCGATAACGCCGGTAACGTCCTTGCTCGCTACACACAAGGACTGAAGACCGATGAACTGCTGTCTGAATTACGCTCCGGCACGACCAGCTATTATGAACAGGACACTCTGAGTTCCGTCACCTCTCTCAGTAATCCTGCAGGCTCTGTTACCAACACGTACACGTTCGATTCCTTCGGCAACGTGACCACTTCTACTGGCAGCCTCACAAATCCCTTCCAGTACACCGGCAGGGACAATGACTCGGAAATCGGTCTCTACTACTACCGCGCCCGATACTTCGATCCCAAAGTTGGGAGGTTCATGAGTGAAGATCCTCTTGGGGTGCGGGATCACCTGAACATGTACGCCTATGTGCACAACAACCCAATCAACTTCGACGATCCGCTAGGTTTATATCAGACGAGAGGATTCGACGCTGATCAGAAAGCGCTGTTAGATGCTGCCATCGCTGAGGCGCTAGCCAAACTGAACGAGAAGTGCAACAACTGCGCCGGGGCCGACGGTCCGAAGATCGCTGCTGCGATCGAGGGACTGACATTCGTCTACAAACCTAATCTGAAGGAGTGCGGGGAAACCGGACCGCTGACGTACATACGTATACGTCACGAGGTTGCGTTGGGGCCGAGTACGTTTCACCCTGGAGAGTGTTGTTCTGTGGCTTCCACCGTTGTCCACGAAGCCGTCCACTCTATGAGGCATTTTGAAAAGAGAGCCCGTGGCATTGAGGAAAAATGCTTTGGAAAATGTGGTCAGTAGTAATAGGAGGTCACGATGAGTTTCCCGCGGCCAATACTTTTCAACTTAGTCCTTTTGGCACTGAGCTCTCCTATGGTCGCGCAGTGTCCGATAGGCACTGTGAAAGTCCGTGGGCGGGTTGACAATCTCCCGGCAGACGCGGCTTCCGCAGAGGTATCGGTCAGACTTGAGACGCCGAAGGAAGTCAAATCCAAAGCCTCGCCTATTTCGAACGGCCAATTCTCAATTGAGATTCCGTTTGGAACGGAGAGTGCTCCATGGTTTCCGTTATGGGGACACCGCTGCAACACCGTGCCAAAGTCCATTGATGTTAAGGCGACACTAGCTGACCGTACCGTCGGCCAAGTGAAGCTCGTTTTTGGGAATGACTTTGAGACCGAGAGTCCCAACGTATACCGACTGAAACGCGAACTAACGATCAAGGCATCAAACGACGGAGGATAACCCGAAGATCAAGGGATTCACAGTTCAGAACCCGAAACCGGGACAGAGGGACGTTCCCAGTTGTCTCACCGACCGACCGCAAGAACCAGACGATTCAGTACGTCTACTACGCCATGAACCGGCTGAGCTCGAAGACGTATCCGGATTGACCTGATCCCCGTTCCCGCTCACTTGAGAATTCGACGAAATCAAGTTCTCAGAATTAATCCTAGCGACCTTGATTCACTGCGTTTCGCCCCCTAGAATCAGTCTTCCTCCATGAAGCAAAAGCGACGCCGTGAGTCCCACAACGAAGGAGCCGCTCGGTCCGAGAAGCTGTCTGCGCACAAGGAAAGAAGCGCCGATGCGCCCACTTGGCCGGGTGAGCGGTTCCGATTGCTCCCGCTCATCGGCCTTGCCCTCATCGCCCTTTGCACCGTCATCATTTATGGACAGACGGTCCGAGTTCCGCCTATTGAGTACGAGGATCCGTTCTACCTGGTGCATAGTCCATACGTCGATGTGCCGACCGCACTCTCCAGTCTGGGCGCAGTTTGGAGTGAGGCGTACTTCGCGAACTTTCATCCGGTCACCACCACCACATGGCTCTTGGATCGCACGCTGGCCGACAAGAGCAAACCCTTCGATGGACGACCGTTCCGCGTCACGCATCTACTCTACGCCGCGATCGCGGCATCATTGCTGATCCCTCTGTATCGCAGGCTTGGAGTTCCGCCCATTCTTGTCGTGTTTGGCGCACTTGCGTTCGCCGTTCACCCGATCCACACGGAAGTCGTTGCCTGGCTCTCAGCGCGGAAAGACCTGATCTCGCTCCTTTTCATAATTCTGTCGTTTCTCGCATGGCTGTGGGCACGCACTGCCAGAAGGCCGAACCAATGGAGAAAGCGGCACGCGATCTCCATTCTCCTGGTTCTGCTAGCGGTCCTCTCGAAACCGATCGCCGTAATTATGCCGGCACTGTTCGTGGCCTACGAGTTTTGCTCCGGACCGCACGCCGGCATCCTGCGCTGGCGCTGGGCGAGCTGGCATGACCACCCACTCCTCAGCCGTACGCTGGCGCTAACGGCGATCTTCGTCTCAGCAGCTGGCGCCTCCGGCATAGTCTTCCGTAGCCTCTCATTGAGAGATCCGATCCACGGCGGATGGTTGATTCTCGTACCGATCGTATTGTTGTTGCCGATGTTGGCGCTGCCGCCATCGACGTCCGAATTGGCGGCCTTCAGCGACAGGTGCGCTGGAATCCGAGTACTGGGCCCACCGCTCGTCGTCCTAAGCGTAGTATCTGGCGCTGGGTCTGCGTGGACGTTCTGGGCGCAATCGCAGGTAGGTGCCATTAAAGGCGGGCTGACTCTGTTGCCGACCCTCGACCTCACGTTCGAAGCCATACTGGCTTACGCCTGGAAAACAATTGTACCCGCTTACATGAGCGCCTCCTACACCTGGAGCGAATACCCGTATGTCAGCCTGAAAGGTATGCTGGGCGCAGCGTTGGTGTGCGCCGCGGTATGGATCGCCATGCGTCTGGCAGGGGCGCCGGACCGCAACCGCCGACTCATTGCCTTCGGGATTCTCTGGTTCCTGATCGCACTGGTCCCGGTCTCGAACATCGTTCCGACCAGCACCAAAATGGCCGACCGTTACCTGTTTGTGCCCACCGTCGGAGCCATCTTGGCTCTGCTGGCGCTGGCCGCGAGTTTAGTCCCCAACGTTCGCCGTAAACAAATCGGCCTGTGCGCCGCACTCGTAGTGGTCGTGACGATCTACACCGCATGGTCCTACAACCGCACCGAGGTTTGGTGCGGCAAGACCACGATGTGGAAAGGCCGTCCGCAGCCGGACCTGAGCCTGTGGACAAGTGCCGTGGACACGAATCCCGACGACACTCTGGCGCTTACGAATCTGTCACTGGCGTTGCTGCGATTAGACCCGCCCGAATCCGACCAGGCACTAGAACATCTGAATCGAGCGCTCCATCTCAGCGAAGGCAACCAGACGAAGATTGCGGGTGATCGACAGCTCATCCTCTCGCCACTATACGAGGGGCTGGGCGACGCTTATCTAACGCAGGCAACCCGACTTGCTCACGTGACGCCCGCAGTCGGTGTCGCGCAGCAAGAGAAAGACGCGTACGTCAATGCCGTGAAATATTTCGGAATGGCGTCGCATTCTCTGTCGGGTTTTGCGTCATCCGACGCCCGGCTCTTCAGCCGACTGGCAGAGGCCTGTGAGGGGCAAGCACAAATGGAAGCCGAGGAACTCGCCAACGCCGCGCCGGATCGCCGTGGTTGGCTGATTGGAGAACGCGACAGACTGCGCGGTGAGGCAGAGGAGTCCATGCGCCGCGCTCAGGAAATATTGGTTGGCGGCAGAGTTGCGGCCACCGATGCCAACTATCGAATGGTGATGATCGCACGTGGCAGCCTCATCTTTGGTCGTGAAGCAGCTGCTACGAGCGAGGAGAAGGCGGCTTACTACCGTCAGGCGCTTGTGCTTTATCAGGATGCGGCTGCGCTGTTCCCGGACGACCCCAGACCACTCTTATACCAAGGGCTCTGCTACGAACGGCTCACTGGCATTGCACAATCTTCGGAAGAAAAGCAGAAGGACTTCACACTCGGAGAGCAGGCCTTGCGCACGGCGCTCACACTGAAAGTGGACACGCCGGATTACAATCCGGCTATGCCTTACCGCGCGCTGGCATCGCTTTACGCCCACATGAACGACTTTCATTCTGTGCTCGATTCACTGAAGCATGCGCGGCAAGCCAACCCGACCAGCCCCGATTCAGCTCAGGTAGAGAGGGATATCCAGAGTGTCGAACAATATCTCGCGAGCCAGAGTAAAGAACGCTGAGATCTTGGTCTGATCTTCAGACTCAGTCGCCGCTTGGAGCGTGAGTTGTTTTCCGAGGACATCAACGGAGTGGTGAAGCGTAAGTAGATTCGAAGGGCGCACACCCCGGTCGCAGCGCCAGTTCCGTCCACTCGCTTCAAACATTTCCAGGTGCCTGCCGGTGTCCAGACGTACTGAATCGTTTGATTCTTGCGGTCGATCTAGCGAAAACGGGGAACGTACCGTCAGTACGGTTTTTTCTCGATTTTTCCACGAGCTGACCTCTCTACCCCTCAGGGTTATCCGCAGTGCTATGCCAGCCATGGTTGATGGCCTTCACCGCACCCTCGAAAGCATCGGCCTTGCTGGTTGGCCCCTTCAACATCGAACCGGGATAGGTGCGACCNGGAATTCTTGGATTTTTACTCTCATATTTCTTTAGAAGGGGCAGCATCCTCTTGCCTCGCGCAATCACGGAGTCGGTCTCTTCCTGCGACTCCCCCACATCGAAACACATCAGGACGACAAGTGCCTCATCCGCAACGTTCCCCTTCTTCTGTGTCAACCCATACAGCAAATTGCTTAGCCGACTCTCGTCATGCTGCGCGCCCTTTTCTTTTTCGTCCAAGATCGGACGAAGGAGCGCAGCAACCTGCTCGGGCACAGCCACGCCCTGCGTATTTGTGTCGGATTGCGATGTTTCCTTTGGCGCTGATGCCTGTGCCCCCGCACCCAGAGCCGTTAACAAGCAGCAAGAGAGAAACCACGCTTTCCAGTTCATGTAAGCCTCTTTAGAGAGCCTAACAGAACCTGCTCTACGGCTTGCCAGGGATGAGGCCCGCCGCACCGTGTATTCACTTGGATTGTCTCCTGCAAAGGCGAGAGAACGAGAGTACCATCCCTGACCTCAGCCGATCAGAAATTCACGCGCCATCGGCTCGGGAAACGCCAGCGGAAGGTATTCTGTCTGACGGTCGGATCAGGGCAGCTAAGGAAAAAATTGGCTTAGGCTGTCCCTGGTTTAGCTGTTTTAGGCTGCGTGTCGGCCCACAGTTGTGCCTCATCGTAGGCAGTCTTAAGATTGGAGTCAGCTTTCCAATCGGCAAAGGATTGGCGCAGGCCTTTTTTCTCGAAGAGATGTTCTAAGATTCCATCCACTATTGCCCGCTTGATCTTTTCATCCCCGGCTCGGTACAGCTTCTCCATCCACTTCTTCCATTTCACGAACGATTCGGAGCTTCCGCCCTCCCTCTCCCAAACGTCCAAGATGCAAGCTTGGGCTTCCCAAGCAGCGCCATACCTGGTTAGTGTCCATTCACCTTTGGGATCAGTAAGGATGCAGCGCTCGAAGTACTCTGTGATGAGGCCATCGAGTTCCTTATCCGCTAGAGGCGGTTCAATTCTCTTCTTGAGTTTGTCGGTCGTAACGATGTCATAGATAGCTCCCGCAAGCTCAGTGTCGTCGCTGCGGATGCTGGCCACGATATCGGCTTTGGGAATCGACCCTTCCCGCGCCTCGTCCTCGGCGATTGCAAACAAGAAGTCCCTATCCATTTCACTCCTCAAGCTGGTCCTCAAAATGGAAACACAGGTTCGAGCGGGAATATAGGCTCTGGCATCGGCTCCGGCATTGGCATCGGTGGGATAATCGGATCAATGGGTATCGGCATCACACTCGGCGTATTGGGATCCGGTGCTGGCTGCGGAGCGGGCTCTGGAAAGCCTTCATCCTTATCGCACTGCTTCTGATCTTTCTTGCATTTCTTCTCGAACATTTGCATGCATCGGGCTAATGCATTCCAAAAATCCGCGATCTCCTGACTATGCCGCCCGCCGCCTCTAGGCCATCCCATGGTCCAGTCCCAACCCTGGTGAGAACTGATGGTCTGTTCAAGAAGGAAGATTTTCCCTTTTAACGTGCTGCACGAGTCGGTCGGCCTGCAACGTGTACCCGCTCTTGGATTCTTTGGCCCCGCAACCAAGCCCAGCGGATCGACAGCGTTAACAGGCGAGTTGTCGACGTATGGATAAAAATCAACTCCTCCACCGAAACGAATCGGGTCCTCGGAGATGAATCTGCCAACGGCGGGATCGAAGTAACGAGCCCTATAGAAGTAAAGCCCCGTCTCTGAATCGAATTCGCGACCGGTATACCGGAACGGATTGGTGAGAGTTGCAGTGGATGCAGTCAGATTCCCGAAACTGTCGTAGGTGTAGGTACTGGCAAGCGCACCAGCGCTGTTGCTGAGCGACGTAACCGAACCCAGCGCCTCATCTGCCTGGTAGTAGCTCGTCGTGCTACCACGAAATTCTGAGAGCGGCGAATCGATATCGCGGTCTTGCGTGTATCTGGCCAGTACGTTTCCGCTGTTATCGATTTCTTCGAGCAGGTTCGCGCCGTCATAGAGGTAAACAGTGGGCTCCAGCGTGTTTTTCCACCAGGTGAGATTTCTATCCTCCCGATGCGTTCCCGAGCACTTAGCCCATGATCGGCAGGCGCGAAGCGCCTTAAGTCCGGAAGAGTTCGCCCGATGCAACTTCTTGGGTGCAACGGAGCTTGAGAAAATATGCCTTTCGAGCAGAGCGACACCAACGGCCGACGCAAGAACCTCTACCGAAAGACGCGTTTCTTTGACGGCCCTCAGCATGACTGCTTATTGTAGCTAGCAGGAGCCAAGCAAAGAAGTGACTTCGGGAACGCTGGGGGAACTTTTAGCCAGCCAATGTCAAACATGTGAGGCCCGCAGTTATTCGGTTCAAAACTTATACAAAGCCTATGTAGTACAAACCTGCAAATCTCAGCCTCGGCAGTTTACAGAGCAGCGCTTATAAGCGGTTCTGGGCTTCGCCTTCCTTCCTGACGCTTTTGCACCGTTCAGCGGGATGCGTACTTGCGTGCACTAGCTTCAGTTGCCGAATCGAGACGTGGGTGTAGATTTGCGTGGTCGAGATGTTCTCATGCCCGAGAATCTCCTGTAGGAAGCGCAGATCGGCGCCGTTGTCCAGCATCAGGGTTGCCATCGTGTGACGTAGCAAGTGTGGCCCTCCACCTTTGCCAACCTTCGCAGCCTCGACGTAATCATGCACCATGCCACTGAGATGGTCACGACTGATCGGCTCCCCATACTGCGAGAGAAACAGCGTCCTATCATCCGGCTCGACTGCGAGTCCCGGCCTGACTTTGCAGAGATATTCTTCGATCCATGAGATGGCTCGGTCGCCGATGGGCACGACGCGGTCCTTTTTGCCTTTGCCTTGTCGGACGAAAACCGTGCCGTTGCTTAGGTCGATATCGTAAAGTTTCAGCTGGACGCACTCGCCGCGCCTTATTCCAGTCGAGTACAGGGTTTCCACGATGGCGCGATCTCTCAGTCCTATTGGGTCGGACACGTTCGGTTGCTGCAGTACCCGCTCGACTTCTTCCGCGCTGAGCACGTGCTTGGGCAGATAGTGGCCTGTGCGTGGCAGTTCAAGATCCAACGCTGGATTGTGCGGGATGTAATTCGCCCGCGTCATCCAGCGAAACCAGACGCGCAAAGGAACGAGCATTCCGTACTGTGTACGGAAGCTCAACGGCTTGGCGGTTCCTCTTGCGATAGTTAAACAGATAGCTCTGGTAACCTTCCAAGACGGGTCGAGTGATGTCATGCGGATTCTCTAGACTTCGGTCGACGCACCAACGGATAAAGACTCCGAGCTGATCGCGGCGTGTTTTGATGGTCTGTTGGGAGTACTGTTTCACCGCCAGCGCCTCCAGGTGTGGCTCCAGCATAGCCTCGATCGCGTTGTTGGGAACGGGCGCCGCCTTCTGCATTCGTTTCGGGGATCTACGAACCCGCGCTATCATTTTCATCCCCTGTGCGTGCCCTTCGTTGCGGCGGAGCTTAATTTTGCTTCAGGTAAGACATGTGACCTGACTTTCTTAATCGCTGCAGGGGGCGCTCAGGTCCAACGATAGAGAAAACCTACCGTTCGCCGACGTGGGTGCTGACTATTGGTAGCGCACGCAACAAGATCAGCGCATTCCCCGCGGGCTTCCACTAGCCGCTGTGGAGAAACCTCCTGCTTCGATTTCTCCTTCACAGGTACCGGCGGCATTAATTCCTCGTTTCGCAGGCTTCGGTTCTCGGCCAAGGATTGTTAAGAAGTCTTGTCGTTCACGAAGTGCGATGAAAAAACACTGCGTACTAATACGTAAACGATCATCCGGAGTTCCCATTAACTTAACCGACGCGTCCAAGAAATCCCCCGAGAACGGTCGGTTTCAAAAACGGACAACGCTTCGGTTCAGAAGGGTCTCTGAAAGGCCACGCCGAATACGTGCTGCGCAGCGGCCGATGCGCCTGGGACTCTTCGACCGCGAAACGCGGCACGCTGCACGGCCTTGACATTGGCCGGCCCTTGGCTATGCTCTGGCTATTCGGGGCATGTGATTCGGGAATGCTGCATTACAGACCAAGACTGGAAAGGCACAGCAAACCGATGTTGCATTGTTCGAGAGGTCGGTCTCCGGGCACCCTCCGGGCACCCAGAGGGATGTCTTGTTCGTATCTGCTTGATTTTCTTATGCCGTGCATGGAGTAAGCTGGACGTGCAAGTTGTTGTTTGTAATTGGGTTGGCGACCCTTTTAAGGCATGGGTCGCAGGTTCGAATCCTGCCGCGCTCACCAAGATTTCCGGATTTCTCGCTGGGTTCTAGGCCCGCAAACGCAGCCCGTTCCTCGCTTATTCCTTTTTCATGTCTTCCTTCTTTTGTGCCTCTGCCTTCTTGGCTGCTGCCGTCCAGGGTGGAACGACGCCGTTTTCCCGGGCGTAGGCGACGGACTGGCCGAGGTGTTCATGGGCGTCGGCGACCAGCAGGTAGACCACGTCGCCCGCATTGGCATCGGGACCGAGCTTCGGCAGCGGCTTGGCGAAGTCGGCGTTGGTCATGGCGCTGATCGCCTTCTTGGCGAAGTCCCAGGACTTGTTGAGTTCCTCGACGATCTTGGCCGGGTCGGTAGTGGATTTTTCAAACGTCTTGCCGTCGAAACCGGTGGGGGGTTGCGCTCCCATAAGGGCGAGAATCTGGTAACGCTCGCCGGAAACATGCAGAAAAACTTCGGCGAACGAACGGGAGTCGGGCGAGGGGCGCCAGGTGAGTTTGTCGGCGGGAAGAGCGTTGGCGAGGTCCACAAACTTTTTCTGCATGGTCTCCAAGTCGAGAAGCGACTGGGGTTTCATGTCATAGCTGGGGGGAGTGTGGTCGGCGGGTTGGTCGACTGCGACCGCTGCGGTTGCTCCTGCGATCATTGTCAGCAGGACCAGGGAAGCTGCTAGGAATGACTTTTTCATGGGGTTAGTTCCTCCTGAGAGTCAAGACTGTTGGCTTAGACGGGCGGGGCGGGAAAAGGGCTTGGGCGGGGAAACAATTGTTTTTCGAGGGACGCAGAAAGACAAGCATTTAACCACAGAGGACACGGAGGATCACAGAGGCCTTGAATTGCATGTGTGTCTCCCTGGGGTGACTCGTGGTGTTGAGAGGCTGCCAGGCTTCTCTGGTTTTCCGGTACTGGTCTTCCTGTATATTCTCAGCGTGATCAAAACACATTTGCAGTTGGTTTTGTTTCTGGCGTCCGTGGGGTGCGCTGGCGATTTCGCGCATGCGCAGTCGTACCAATATTTCCGCATCGGAAACAAGGCGGACGTTCAGACCAGACCCGTGGCGGGCGTGGCCATGATGGGCGGGGGGAGCGATCTGGACGAGGCGTTTCGCTGGCTGTGCGAAAAGGGCAATGGCGGAGATTTTCTGATTCTGCGGGCGCGGGGCGATGACGATTACAACTCGTATGTGAACGGGCTGTGCAAGGCGAATTCGGTGGCGACGCTGATTATCCCGGATCGCGAGGCGGCGGAAGATCCGGCGGTGGCGGAGATTATCCGCAAAGCGGAGGTTGTGTTCATCGCGGGAGGAGATCAGGCGAATTACATTCGCGGGTGGAAAGGGACGCCGGTCGAGACTGCGGTGAATGAAGACATTGCGGCGGGGAAACCGATTGGCGGGACCAGCGCGGGGTTGGCCGTAGAGGGCGAGTATGTGTT
>JGI26340J50214_10000857_pt1 | contig 10204 bp, 8 predicted proteins | sample BogFormECP12_OM2_FD_50214 | JGI IMG/M metagenome (IMG submission 50214)
GCGCGTCGAGTTCTTCGGCCGTCAGATGGAAATGATCATGCAGGAAGCCGCGCAGGTCGGCAGAGCCGTTGCTGGTGTGAGTTACCAGCTCCACCCGGTTGCAGGTGGAAATGATCATCCCTTCTTCGATTCCCGGGTGTGCCGTGAGATCGCGGCAGCAATCGGGCAGCTTCGACTCAGGGATTGCCAGGCGCTCGCGCACTTCGAGCGGCGCGCTCTTGTGATTCACGCCGATGAGCTGATATCTCATGAGGCGGCAAACCTGTGTATTGCAGAGAAATAGTTCGCGGCCCAGGCCACGATCGCGGCCACGAATGCAAACGTGGCCAGTACCGCTGCGCGGCGTCCGCGCCACCCTGAGTTCCAGCGGGTGAAAACCATGATCATGTACACGGCCCACATCAAAATCGACAGCAGGATCTTGGGATCCTCGAAGTCGATATGCCCGTAGGTTGACATGGCCACGATCGAGCCGGTAATCAGCCCGAGCGTCATGAACGGAAAGCCGAGGAGCAAGGAACGATAGCCAATCTGGTCAATCACTTCCAGCGCGGGCAGAAACGAAATCAGGCTGCTCGGTTTCTTGGCCTTCAGCCGCCGCTCCTGCAGCAGGTACAGCAGGCTGGCTCCAAAGCTCAGCACCAGCGCGGCATATCCCGTAAAGATCAAAATAATGTGCGCGATGAGCCAACCCTTATGCTGCACGAACGACGTCGATAACACAGGTTGCTCGTCAATCGCGGCAATAAAGGTCAGGAAAAACACGATCGGAAAGACGACCACGCCAGGCGAAGTGGTTTTATAAATGGCGTAGATGATCATGAAGAACGTCATCGAAAAGAACGCCAGCAGCGATTCACCGTTGTGCACCGAGGCCCACACCACCCGCCCGGATAGGAACAGCTCGACGAGTGAGACGAAGTGGAAGACCATCCCCATGCTGGCGGCGTGCAGCGCGATGCGGCTGAAAAGATCGCTGGTGCGGGTCAGCGCAAAGAATGCGTAGATCAACCCGATGAAGTAACAAGCCAGCGCGAAGCGCAACCAAAGCAATGCCATAGGTTAGGTAAGTATTAGAGTCCGCTGAGGTTAAGGCAATTCAGAGTCCGTTTGTAAGCGTCTTCTCCAGTCCCCAGAAACCCCATCTCTTTCCACGCATTATATTCTGCGCGGAGAAGGTACAGCGGGAAAACGCCAGGCATCACTGAGGAGTGTGATCTGGATCACAAATGATCTATTCCACGCCCAGACTGGCCAGCGCTTCCTCCAGCAATCCCGGGTCAAGCACTAGCCTGCGTCCCTGCGCTTTCATGTCTTCCAGTTCATCGAAGCCCCGGAACAGGCGCAGTTTAGCTGCGGCGTACTGTTCCGCCTCGGTCAGCGGCCGTCCGTGAGCCGTGGCCCATGCCTGCAGAGATTTTTCCGGCAGGAAGACGCTTACGGCGTAGGTCAACTTGCGATCCGAAGTGACGTCGAAGACAAATTCCGTGGCTGGAGCCTCGGGATCATCGGCCAGAGCGGCCCGTTTTCCCACGAAGTAATACTGGTACACATACCCCTGACTGCCGGCGTAGGTCTTGAGGCGGCGGAGGGTCTTATCGAGAGACATGCCGCCATTATGAACGGTCGCTGGAGGTTTGTCGCGACCGCACCGTGAAGGCGCGTCTTTTTCTGATGATACGAATTCGCCTGGCTCCGCACTATGAGAGAGGACGGGCTGGGTGAATTCGCACGATGAATTCCCCCGCGGCATGCACCGCGTGCCAAGGGCCTGTCCCCACAGGAGAGAAAAAACCGATGTTTCGTATCTCAACGTCCACACTTCTGAATTCGATTCCAATCACCTTGCTTGTTGTTGCCCTGACTGCAGCCCAAGCTCTAACCCCCGCTGGACCAAAGCGCCCAGCGACAGTTCCGGCAGGTTATGTCATCACGCCCTACGGCTACTTCGATCCAAGCTGCGTCACCCACCTGGCTAAGGGAGATGTTGTGCGGCAAGATGCAAACGTCGTCCAGCATACGAATGGAGCCTCCGACAACATCCATGTGTGCGCCTATCCACATTACAAAGCCGACGGAGAAAAAGTAATGGGGGATGAGAAGGCCGTTGACCAGCCCACCATCAGCCACGCCTGGGTTGAATATGCGGGCACCACCACCACTTCCTCGTATGGCTTTATGTATGCCTACTGGAACGTCCCACCAGCGCCGAGCACGAACGACGGGCAGACCGTGTACCTCTTCAATGGTCTGGAGGACTATAGCGACGTTGTGACGATCATTCAGCCTGTCTTGGGGTGGAACTCCGATTACGGCTCGGCGTGGGGTATCGCCAGCTGGAATTGCTGCGTAACTGGCACTGTCTTTGAGGCCACGCCGGCGCCAGTCAATTCCGGAGATCTTATCTTGGGCTACATGTTCGACACCTGTGCCGCGGGAACAAAGTCCTGCAGTTCGTGGGACATCGTTACCTATGATGTGACGACGGGAGGCGAGTCTGAGCTCCTCAATACCTCAAGCTTTGGACAGACCTTCAATTGGGCCTTTGGCGGCGTCCTGGAGGTCTACAACATAGCTCAGTGCGGCGATTATCCTTCCAATGGCTTGATCAATTTCTATGATCAGGGGCTCTACAACGATAAGTTTGTCCAGATCGCCAAGCCGACCTGGAAAGTAAGCAATCTATCCTCTGGATTGACTCCACAATGCAACTATGGCGGATCGCTGCCGGAGGAGGTAATTCTCAACTACTGATCCGTCTTTGCATCCAGATGTGGGGTATCCCGGACCCCACCTTCCATGTAGCTCCCCGCACTCCACCCACCCCCAGCTCTGATATGCACAATGTGCGTTCGCACTCGCACCACTCTCCCGCATGTTGACCAAATGGCACTGCAGCCCCGGGGAATTAACTTTCTGACGAAATCCGCCGATATCTTTCCTTGAAGGAACTCTTCAGCAATCATGACCGAACACTGGCAATGGATCGTCTTTGGCGCCTTCCTCATCCTCGTGGTTTATCAGGAGGTTCGTGTTTACCGGATTCGCCGCGAGTCGAAGCAGCGCGAGGAGTTGTTCCAGATCGTCACCGAAAACGCCGCTGACATGATTGCCTTGGTCGATGTGAAGGGCAACAGGCTATACAACAGCCCGGCGTACCGGCGGATCCTCGGCTACTCCATGGCAGAGCTTGGAGAGACCTCCGCCTTCGACCAGATCCACGCCGATGATCGCTTCAAAGTCCTGGAGGCAGCCCGCGAAGCGCGTAGCACCGGAGTCGGCAGAAAATTGGAATACCGCATCCGTCATAAGGACGGCACCTGGCGGGTGCTCGAATCGGTGGCCGGCACCATCCGGAACGAAAATGGGGATGTCGCCAAGCTGGTGATCGTGAATCGCGACGTCACCGAACGCAAGCGTGCGGAAGAACAGCTGGAGCACAATTCCTTTCATGACGCTCTGACGGGCCTGCCCAATCGCCGCTTGTTCCTAGACCGTTTGCAGCAACTATTCGAGCGGGCCCAGCGTAGTCCCGAACGCCAATATGCCGTCTTGTTCGTAGATCTGGACGGATTCAAGGTTTTCAACGACACCATGGGTCCAACGGTAGGCGATCAAGTGATTGTCGAGATTGGCCGTCGCCTTCAGGCAAGCCTTCGAGACGAGGACACGGTCTCACGCCCGGATCACTCGGCCACGAGAAACGCGATCCTCTCCCACATGGGCGGAGATGAATTCACCATCCTGCTGGAAGGCGTGGCCGATCCTAGCGATGCGATGCGAGTGGCGCAACGCATCCTTGCGGCGGTGGCTGCGCCCTTTGTGGTGCAGGACCGCGAAGTTCGTACCTCGGCCAGCGTGGGAATCGCGGTGAGCGCAATCACTCATGTCCGACCCGAAGATGTGCTGCAGGATGCCGACGTCGCCATGCGCCGGGCAAAAGCTCTCGGAGGCTCTCGTTGTGAAGTCTTTGACGAGGCCATGCACTCCCGCGCCGTCAACCGCCTTAAGCTGGAAGCCGAGCTGCGGGAAGCCATTGAGAGAGCCCAGTTTCGCGTGTATTACCAGCCCATCATGCAGCTTGAAAGCAAACAAATTACTGGATTCGAAGCCCTGCTGCGCTGGCAGCATCCAGAACAAGGCTTAATTTCTCCATATCATTTCATCGACGCTGCCGAGGACACAGGACTGCTGTCTGCCGCAGGCCACTGGCTCATTCTCGAAGTTTGCAAGCAGCTGCAAAGCTGGAAGTACGAGGATCCCGCGATGGCCACTCCCACCGTAAGCGTGAATCTCTCCGCCAAGCAGTTCGCCGACGCTCGCTTCGTCAACGAGCTCCAGACGGCCATTCGCGAAACTGGAGCCGATCCCTGGCGGCTGCAACTGGAGATGACCGAGGAAGTCGCAGCCACCGATCCGAAACTCACAGTGACTGTGCTCTCTTATCTGAAGCACCTGGGAATTGGCGTGATCCTTGATGACTTTGGAACAGGAAACTCTTCGCTCAACGGATTGCGGCAACTGCCTGTCGAGGCTTTGAAAATCGATCGTTCCCTTATTTCCGGAATGCTCGCCGACCGCGTAACCTGCGACACGGTGGAGTTGATCATTCTGCTGGCCCGCAAGCTAAAGTTGAGAGTGATTGCGGAAGGCATTGAAAACGCAAAACAATGGGAATACCTCCGCGACTTTGGTTGCGACCTGGGGCAAGGATATTTCTTCTCACCACCCCTTGACCCCGAAGCGGCGAGCAAACTCTTACGCACACGCAGTAGCGCCTCGCAAGCGAAGGTAGCCGAAGCGTAATCGGTTAGGTTCCTGCGCGCATCGAGCTCAGCTTTGATTCCCCGCTCGTTCTCTCCAGTGTCTATACTCATCTGTCTGGTCGAGATCCGTGCAGAATCCCAATGCCAAGCACATACGTCGCGTTAGCTGGGCCATCACCGGCCTGGAGGCGGGCGTCGTGCTCTTTGCCGTTGGTCTGACCCTCCTCTATCTCAATCCGTTCTGGCACTTTGATGAAAGCGGCTTCCTGGATTGGCGGGTGCACTGGTGGAACGCTGCGAGTACGATCCTCACCGCCGCTGGTTTGTGGATCGTGGCCCTAGCCCTGATCGGATCAGTGGCCGTCATCGTGTCCCGTTTCGCCGGTCGGCACCCTTGGCCCTATGGGCTGGCGGCTTTGCTGGTGGTTTGCACTCTGGTGTGGATCGCTCCGGATGGCTTCACTCGAAATCTGGGCGCGCATTTTGAGTGGAATGCAGCCGATGGTTTTACTGCGTTTCACCTGCAATCCTGGGACGAATCGTCAGGCACCTGGCATCCGGCCGGAAGTTCTGCGCTGCAATCCATTGTTGAAGTGGAGATTCAGCCTTTGTTGCACAACTACTTCAAACTCAACGATTGGCGGAAGATGAATGGGGATGTCAACGTCAAAGTGACCCGACTAATTCCCATCGCTTGGCCTGTGGCGCTCGGAAGCGGCGGCGAAACTCTCGAGGATCCTGATCAAACCCCTCTCATGCGGGCTGCCGCGCAGGGCGACCTGAAGACTGTCCGGCAACTACTGACCGACACCACCGCTGCCAGCGTCAATGCACTAGACCAAGGCGGGCAGTCCGCTTTGATGCTCGCCTGCCAAAATCCTAAGACAAATCCGGACCTGGTGAAAGCGCTCATCGCGGCGGGTGCGAACGTAAACTTGCGCAGCCGGAACGGCTATACCGCTCTTACGTGGGCGCTCGCACGAAATAATAATGACGTCAGTCGGCTACTGCGCCACTCCGGCGGCAGACCTTAGCAGGGTTGGCATCTGTGGCTTTCCCGAAGTACCGCGCTGAAAAGGAGCCGCTCCGTACCTAGCGGCTCCCGTTTCCCGGCGACACAACTCTCCCATACTCCGACGCGCGGCTGAGACGATCGAACATTCTCCAGGCCGCCAAGGAAACTTTGCTGATGGCGGCTTCGCCGTCGCGCTCATTCGCCAAGTACGCCGTCATCACACAGATCACATAGGGCCGACCCTCGACAAAGACGATCCCGGAATCGTTCCGCACCCCTTCGAGCGCGCCCGGCTTGTTGGCGATCTTCACATCGGCCGGCAGATCGCGCGGAATCCACGAGTCCTTACCGGTGCTCAGAACCTTAAAGAAGTCGGTCGTCGATTCCTTGTTCAGAACTTTGCCTCGATAGATTGCATCCAGCAAGCGCATCATTTCGCGCGGAGTGGAAATATTTTCGCGGCCTTGCTTGGCGGCTTCGAGGTCCATCATCTTCCGCCGCAGGCGAGTATGCTCAAGCCCGAGCGAATCGAGCATGGCATTCACGTTGTCCATGCCCACGCGGTCTATGAGCACGTTAGTCGCGGAATTGTCGCTGACGGCAACCATCATGGTCGCGAGATCGCGGAAGGTGACGCGAGTGACGCCGGGCGTGAGTCCGCCCATAATGTCGCTATCGGGAACGAGGTCAGAGGGCTGCACCGTGTATAGATCGGTCAGCTTCAACTTGCCTTGCTGCGCCTGTAGATACAGATTGGCCAGGACTGTGATCTTGATGGAGCTGGCCTGGGCGAAAACTTCATTCTCGTGAAGGAAATATTGATCGCCGGTGGTGAGGTCTTCAATGGCGACACCCATCACACCGTCGAGGTGAGCATCCACATCGCGAATGCTGGCATCGAGTTTTTGCCAGAGAACTTTCTGCTTTTCGCTTTTTTGCGCTCCCGCTGCCGGATTACTGGCGGTCTGGGCGAAGGACACTGCGAGAAATAAAATAACGCAGGCTAGAGGCTTCAACGGGCATCTCCTGAGAGCAGGATTGTAGCAGTCGGGAAGTCCCGCAGCCCTCAGCCAGCCCCGGATAATCGGCAGAAGCCAGCGGCTATTTCACCCATCAATCTTGGCCTCGCGCATCTGCCTCACCGCCGTTTCCGAACTCACCGGCGAGTAATACACCTCCTTGAAAGTGTAAGAGCGCGCCTTGGTCGCAAGGACTGGCATGATCTCAATGTGCCAGTGATAATCCTCGTCGATCGTTTTCCAATATCCCAGAGTTTTCGAGGGATGCAGGCTGTTGGGCGAAGTGTGCAGCACCAGGTGGAAATCTTCCGTGAAGGTGCGCACCCGCTGCAGCGTTCGGCGCAGTAGTGCTGCAAGATTTACTCGCAGTCCGGGCTTCGTCAATCCGGTGCGCTCGAAGGATGCCTCGTGATTGCGCGGCAGAATCCAGGTTTCGTAGGGCACGCGGGGGGCGTAAGGCCCGATGGCGACATAATCACCGCGTGCCTCAATCACGCGCGCCGCCTGGCGCTCCTCCTGCGCCAGAATGTCGCAGAAGACGCAGCGCTCCTTGCTGACGAAATATTCGCGGCCGGCTCGTAGTTCGTAAAGCACGCGCCGAGGTACGAACGTCGTCGCCGTGATCTGCGAAGTGGGATGAGCGAACTCCTGTCCCGCATTTTTGCCGTAATCCTTGAAGAAGCTGACGTACTTGATACGGGGATCGCGCTTGAGGTCCAAAATGCGTTCCGCGGCCAGGCGCAAAAACTGTCCGATCTCATCGTCAGTGGCATTCCACAGATGGCGGTCATGCCGGGGATTCTCCACCAGAACTTCGTGAGCGCCCACCGAACTCATGCGATCATAAATGCCATCCCCACGCCGGCTTGGTTCCCCTTCGATGTGATACAGCGGAGTAGGGTGCACCACCGATCGCGCCGACCACGCCCCCGCGCTCGGAACTGAAGAAATCAACTGCGTGGCGTTGGCGGCATCGGGACAAAAACGGCAGGCCGTCTCAGGACGCGGGCTATGCTCGACTGGATCGTCCCCCGTGATAACCCAGGAGCGAGTGATCGGATCTTTGCGCAGTTCCATGCATCAGCTAAACATTGTGGAAGAAGCTGCGTCAACTAGGATTTCGCTTTTGCCGTGTGCGCGGGATCACAAGGGACGAGTGGGGCTTTGTTATAATCCGCGCCAAGCCCGCTGCTGACCGAAAGAATGACCGAGCCCTCCACTCCGCTGATGCGGCAATACGCCGCCGTCAAGAACGAACATCCCACCGCACTGCTATTCTTCCGCCTCGGCGATTTCTACGAGCTTTTCTTTGACGATGCAATCGTAGCCGCCAAAGAGCTGCAGATCACGCTGACCTCGCGTAATAAAGAAAAAGGAATCGCCGTGCCCATGTGCGGTGTTCCCCACCACGCGGCCGAGGCTTACATCGGCAAACTGATTCGCAAAGGCTTCAAGGTTGCCATCTGCGAGCAGATGGAAGATCCGCGGCTGGCCAGGAAACAAATTGGCGCGAAACTCGTGCGCCGCGAAGTCACGCGGGTCGTCACTCCTGGGACCGCTGCGGATTCGCTGCTCGGTTCGGAAGAAAATAATTTCCTAGCCGCGCTCGCGCAAGTCGGTGACCGCGTGGGCTTCGCCGCCCTGGATCTTTCCACTGGAGAATTCCGCGCCACGGAGTTTTCCGGAGAAGCCGCGCTGCGGCGCGTGCGGGAAGAACTGGAGCAACTTCGCCCCAAGGAACTCCTGTATGGATCAGCTGCACCGCTATTCGACGCCCAAAGCAACCGAGATCAAATCAGCCGAGACCAAATCAAGCAAGAAAAGATCAGCCAGGAGAAATCCAGCCGCCCCACGCCATCGCCGCAGCCTCGTCCGTCCGGGGCCACCTGCGCCGAGACTCCGCTCGACGACTGGATCTTCGCACCCGACCACGCCATCCCGCTGCTGGAGAATCATTTCGGTGTTTTGTCGCTCGAAGGATTTGGACTGTCTGGCCGCATCGCCGCTGCCGCCGCTGCCGGAGCCATTCTCTACTACGTTCGCTCCACGCAGCGCGGATCCCTCACCCACGTCGACCGCATTGGTTGGTATGAGCGCCAGAACTGTCTGGTGCTCGATGCCGTCACCGTCCGCAACCTGGAGCTGATTGAGCCACTGTTTGCCGGAACTGACGCGGGCGTCACGCTATTTCGCTCCATCGATGCCGCCGTTACTCCCATGGGCAAGCGTCTGCTACGCGCATGGCTGCTGCGGCCATCGCTCGATCTCGCGGAGATCAATGCCCGCCTCGACGCGGTAGAAGCCGGCGTAAAGGAAACCATCGCGCGCGAAGAATTGCGTCGGGCCCTCGATGGCGTCCTCGACATGGAGCGCCTTCTCAGCCGCGTTACGCTCGAGACCGCGAATCCGCGGGACGTATTGGCTCTGGCAGCGTCACTGGCAAAGATTCCGGCCATCAAGCAGGCAATCTCGAAGTTGGCGGCCGAGCGGCTCAAAACTTTGCACGCCTCGCTCGACGAACTTGCCGACCTGCGTGACCGCGTCGAAAAGACAATTGTCCCCGAACCCCCATTGAGCTTTGCCGACGGCGGTGTGATTGCCGCTGGCGTCGATCACGACCTCGACGAACTGCGCGAACTCTCCCGCAACAGCAAGCAAGTGCTGGCGCAGATCGAGCACCGCGAACGCGGGCGCACCGGAATCAGCTCGCTTAAGGTGAAGTTCAACTCCATCTTCGGTTACTACATCGAGGTTTCAAAGCCCAACCTGCACCTTGTTCCGCAGGATTATGAACGTAAGCAAACTCTGGTCGGGGCGGAGCGCTTCACCACTCCTGAGTTGAAAGAGTACGAAGCCAAGATTCTCGACGCCCAGGAAAAAATTGTCGAGATCGAGCGGCGCCTGTTCACTGACTTGCGCACCGCAATCGCCGCTGAGGCAAAACGTATTCGCCAGACTGCACTGGCGCTGGCCGAAGTGGATGTGCTGGCCTCGCTAGCTCATATTGCTGCGCTGCGTGACTACTGCCGGCCACAATTTCTGGCTCCGACAGAAGGAGATGCCTGCGATCTCGAAATCATCGAAGGCCGCCATCCAGTCATCGAGCAGCAGGAGATGGCGGGAGGTAGCGAGCGCTTCGTTCCCAACGATCTTTATCTAAACGCATCCACGCACACCATTCTTCTGCTGACCGGGCCAAACATGGGCGGCAAGTCCACCTACTTGCGGCAAACTGCGCTGATCGTAATCCTCGCGCAAATGGGTTCGTTCGTTCCTGCCCGCTCGGCGCGCCTCAGCGTGGTCGACCGCGTCTTCACCCGCATCGGCGCCAGCGACAATCTGGCCCGCGGCCGCTCCACTTTTATGGTCGAGATGACGGAAACGGCGGCAATTCTGCACACGGC
>JGI26340J50214_10000864_pt1 | contig 10166 bp, 6 predicted proteins | sample BogFormECP12_OM2_FD_50214 | JGI IMG/M metagenome (IMG submission 50214)
TTGGCAGCCCAAAAGAGAAAGGCAACTGCTAGCATCATCGCCTTGAGGAATTCCTTTGCTGAGGGCCTGTGAGCGCTCTGATAGAGGAGGTAAGCGATCGCGATCATGGCAAGTGGAAACGCGGCAAGAAAACCATGAGCTCTGATTGGGAAAAACTTTGGATTGACATTCCATGCTAAGAGCACCCCAAGGCTGACAAGCGTCAGCACCCCAAGGACCAGCGACATTGCGCGGTGGGCACGATCAAGACGCTTGTACATAGAAGAAGTCTCCAGTGGTCTCTGGCTGCGATGATTTCATACTTATGGATTTCTCTTGCATCGATCTCTCTGCAAGAGCATTCCGGATAAATCCTTTTCAACACCCACGGGACGCCTTCGGTTTGACGCGTCGTCTAGCATGCCGTTTGTCTGGTGCGCCCGCTCGCTCTGAAGGTTGTATGCTGATCAGCTAAAGATCGCGAGACGGCGATCACGCAGAATATCGGCCAAATAATCACGCAAAATAATTCCCAAACTCACAGATAGGGCAAGCGTATTGCCGCCGCCCAAGGTGTCGCAGAAGCCTTCAAAGGTCGATTATGCCAAATAATGCGCAAAACTTATGCCAAATAATTCGCAAAGTGACACATAGCCTTCCTCCGGGGCCAGCTTGGATTACCCCTCATAACCCGCGTTCCGGAGTGTTTATGGACCAGCCGCCGACCGCAATTTAGGGGGAGTAGGGCGGATCGGTTGAGAGGAACGACTGTCTTACGCAAAGTGGGCGGCAAAGCGGCTGCTTCGCGATGGATATACAGCCGAACAGCTAAATCAAAACTTAGACTTCACCAAGCATATCCTGCGGCGGATCGCTACGGAAGCTGATGTAATCGGTTTGCCATTTTTTTAGGAAACTCGCCTGCGCGACGGTCATAGCAGTGTCTGCAAGAACTTCACAATCTGCTAATTCGATCCATTTCCAATGAATACCGTCCAGACAGCACTTTTTTTTGAAAACGGAGCGTACCGATTTCGAGAGTTCCATTGCGGCGTGTTCAGCTTCATCCGGTGCAGCCTCGGTGCTGTAAAGCAAGGAAATCGTCAGCTTGTACGGGTTGTCGGGACCAATATGCGCGACGTCTTCTCCATCATCGACGTCGAAATAAATGGCAAGAATATGCGCACCGTGCTGTTTCAATATCCTGAGAAGCTGATCGCGAACGCCGGTGGCGGTGAGCCTGTGATCAAACTCATCGGGAAAAGCGGAGCGACGGTAACGGGCTGCCAGCCACTGCTGAAGGATGACAAGTTCCCCTCCAGACAGGCGGACATCCTGTCGCGGAGCGTGCTTGAGCAGCCCCGTGTCGCCTTCTTTTGGAACGACCATCTTATCAGTGGCCACTAGTTCTACCAAGAATCGCTGCNTGCCGGCTGTGCACTCCAGATGCAGCTTCCGCGGGTTTTTGCTGTATGTAAAATTGCCGTCCGGGGNTTCAATCGCTCGNCCGACAACTATCTCCACATTCGGCTCAACCGAGGGTGTTTGGACTATGTCGCAATCATGGGATATGACGATTGCCAATTTGTCAGCAGATTCCGTAACTCCGAATGTTCGAAGAGCTTCGTCCGGTAAAAAGTGGCCTTGGCGCCAGGGTACAGATCTGCCGGTCGGTGCCATCTACCGTCTATGCTTCTTCATCGAGCATCGGGATTCCCAAGTCGGCTTGATCCATCGGTGGCCGTTTGCGGTTCCTCAGTCGAGCGTCGAGCGCTCGTCGTTGCTCGATCTCGCGGCGAAGCACTTGGATTAAACTGCGAGTTGCCTCTTCTGCGGGTCCCCCGTCACGAACCACATCGAATAACGTTTTGCCACTTGCAAGCTTTCGCCGAAGCGTTCGCGGCGAAATCGATAATCCTGAATCGGCAAAGAGGTCAGCCGCTTTGGAGAGTTCCTCGAGCCTATCAGCACGAACAGCACTAATTCCCTTACCCGACTGCCAATCGTAGACAGTCTGACGCGATACCCCGAAGAGCGCTGCGAGCTCGGTTATTGTCAGCTTGAAGATCTCTCGAATTCGGAACACCGCCTGAGCCGTCGGGTTTTGAACATCGCCTAAGACTGTGGGCTCGCTCGAAACAAGGCTGAAAGGCCAGTTCGAAGTCGCGCCACGCTGCGCGAAATAATTAGGTGTTACGAGCCCTAATGTTCCCGTAACAAAGGCACAGGTAATCGACGCGAAATTTCTAATACCTGCCTCGAGTTCCGATCTCCCGTGTTGGGGAACCGCGAATGTCGTGTCATTTATGTGAGCGTACATTGTCTTCTCAAAGTTAGCACCAAGCTTCCTTAGCCCGATCGGTCACCGTCGCCCAAAACGCGGTCCCAATCACATCGTGAAGCGCTTGGAGCCGTGATTGAAGCGCACCGGCATCAAATTTCTCGCGTCCCAGATGAAAGGCATCTGTATCCAGAATTGCATGCACCCCTTGGATCTTGCTGAACCGCTCGGCCACATTTAGCCCGAGGGGCTGTAGGTCGATCGGGAAACCTAACGGACCGTTACGGATAATAGCTCGCGCGATCAGAGTTCCAGCTGTGGTTAAGATGTCGGTCTCTGAAAAAGACTGGGTGACCTGAACAGAGTCGGGCAAAACAGAAGAAATCCCTAGGGCGCCCGGAACTAGATATTCAGCAATGGCTTTCTCGGTCGGCGGAACTACTGCATCCAGGTAACGGATTCCCACGCGCTCGGTATAATCCAGTTTGACGACTTCATGGATGATCCTCAAGCCCTTAAAAAACTCTTCCGAAAAAGCCTCATAGGTTTCGTACTGTGTAGTCTGAAGCGAAAAGGCGCCTGGTTCGACAATAAAACCTCTTGTCCCATCGAGCGTGGAGAAAAGATACCGTTCAATTTGTTGAGCGACCGGGGTAGAGACCTGTGATGTCTCTCCTGACGCAACTTGCGGAAGAACAATCTGCACGTTCGGCACACGTTTATAATCAGGGTACCCCTCCCGGCGCATGCATTCCTGAATGTCGGCGAGGTAGTCCTGGATGCTGAGGATCGGATTGTGCCGAACCTGAGCGATCGTGAAATAGACCGGAGCGTTGGTTAATTTCTCACCCATTGTCGCGTCGGACTCAGGATTGACATCANACTTGACACTTTACACACAACTTGACACCGAAACAACCTCAATTTGGCGGTTTCGGGAACCAGACAAATAAGCAAATAAGCGACNGAAAAGGCGACCAGGTATGGTTACCGGCTGGCTACGAGTTAATTGCAAAAATCTGGCCTTAGCTGTCCCAGACAAGCCGAAAGCGCGTTGTCCGCCCAGCCTAGTTATCCACACTCTTTTTCATTTCATCCACGGCTTTCTGATCCTCCGCCGTTAACTGCGACGGACCGAGCTTGAACGTCAGCTTGTCAATCGTACCGGTGAATTTAAACGGCAGCTTGTAGCTGTCATCCAGCCCTGTGCCGGTGTCCAGGCCGACGTCGAAGGTCTCGTCTACGCTCATGACCAACGGAATGGTGTGCGCGATTGCTTTGCGGGCCAGTTCCCGGCCATCCACCGACAACACTCCGGTGCCGCCCTTGCCGGGGCCGGGGCCGTCGTATTTGAAGTCGAACACGAGCGTGTGCTTGCCCGGCGTGAGCGCGCGGCCAAAGAAGTCCTCGCTGATTCTTCCACCTATGCCACCTTCCCAGCGGAATCGCTCCAAATCGAGGAGATTGTACTCGAAGACCGGCTTGCCATGTTGTAGGAACAGCCCGTAACCGCCAAAACGTCCGCCCAGCGTCACAATCATTCCTTCCGCGCCGCCCTTCGGGATGGTCACCTCCGCGGTGATAGTGTAGTCCTTGTCCAGAATGCTGGGCGCATTGCCAAAGGGAATGCCGGCGTTCACCCCCGTGTAGGTGAATTCCGTTTTACCGGCCGTCGCGCTCGGCTTGGGTGACAGGATGCGCACAAAGCCGGAGTTGTCCAATGGCAAGACCTGGTATTTCGCCGCCTCCGTCTGAAACAACGCCTGCATTTCCTTAAGCTTGTCCGGCATCTGGGCCGCGAGGTCGTTATTCTCGGAATAATCCTTGGCCACGTTGTAGAGTTCCCAGTGGTAGTCACTCAGGTCGGGCATCTTGGCTCCCAGGAGCCAAGGCGCGACGGGAGGTGTCGTGGCGGCCACCCAACCATCTTGATAGATCGCGCGGTTGCCGACCATCTCGAAATACTGGGTGTCATGTTTCGTCGGCACATCCTTGTCGAAAGTGTAAACCATGCTCACGCCTTCCATCGGCTTCTGCTTGATCCCGTTGACCTCGTCGGGCACTTTGATGCCCGTGGCTTCGAGGATGGTAGGCACGATGTCAATAACATGATGGAATTGCGTGCGGATGCCACCCACATCCATAATGTGACCGGGCCACGAAATGGCCGTACCTTGCCGCGTGCCGCCGAAATGCGACGCCACCTGCTTGGTCCACTTGAACGGCGTGTCAAATGCCCACGACCATGCCACCGACATGTGCGGGTAGGTCTTGTCCGAGCCCCAGTCTTCATAGTGCGCCAGTTGCAACGCCTCCGGGATGGTCAGAATGCCGTTGTAGGCGGTTAAGGTATTGTAGGTGCCATCCAGCGTACCTTCGGCGCTGGTGCCGTTGTCGCCACAAATATAGATGATCAGAGTGTTGTCGAGTTTGCCTTCGTCCTGAACCTCTTGGATTACCCGGCCAATTTCATAATCCGTGTAGGCGGCGTAGGCGGCGAAAACCTCGGCCTGACGAATGTAGAGTTTCTTTTTGATCAGCGAAAGAGAATCCCATCGCGGCAGCTTGGCACCACCATACGCGGCCTGACCATCCGGCCACGGGGTCAGTTGCGTGTCCGCCGGAACGACGCCGAGACGCTTCTGGTTGGCGAAGATCGTATCGCGCAACTTTTCCCAACCGTTGTCGAACAGGTGCATCGCGTGGATTTTATCAATCCACTCCTTCGTCGGCTGATGTGGCGAATGGGTGCCGCCTGGCACGTAATAGAGAAAGAACGGCTTGTCGGGCGCGGCCGCGTTCAGCCCGTGCATATACTTGATGGCCTCATCCGCCATGTCCGTCGTAAGGTTGTAACCGGGATGCCCTATCCATGGAAAAATCTGGGTGTGATCCTTGAACAGATAGGGCGTCCACTGGTCGGTCTCGCCTCCCATAAAGCCATAGAAATACTCGAAGCCCATCCCCGAGGGCCATTGGTCGTAAGGCCCGGCGAGGCTGTATTGATAAGTGGGGGTGTTATGTTCCTTGCCAAACCACGACGTGGCATAGCCGTTCTCCTTGAGGATCTCACCGATGGTGGCGTTTTCCGGGCCGATGATGGAATCATAGCCCGGATAGCCGGTGGCCAGCTCTCCAACCACGCCGTAGCCCACCGAGTGATGGTTGCGGCCGGNGATGAGNGCGGCGCGCGTGGGTGAACAGAGTGCGGTGGAATGGAACTGCGTGTAGCGCAATCCCGCCTTGGCGANGCGATCNANCGCNGGCGTNGGGATGACGCCNCCGAANGTGCTCGAAATGNCGTAGCCCTGGTCGTCNGTNANGATGAGCAGGATGTTNGGCGCGCCCTTGGGCGGTACGACCTGCGGCGGCCAGTACGGCGTGGAATCCTTGGCATCTTCCTTGATCACGCCACCGAACGGCAACGGCGGCGGCGGAAGCTGTTTGCCGTCAATGGTGGTTGTGGCGCTGGGCGAACCGGGNGTGCCGTTGATCTCTTGGGCGTTGACCGGAACANCCGCCGGCAGCACAAAGAATAGGCAGGCAATGGCCAATCCAAGAGGCCCTCGATTCTGATCGAGTTTCATCAAAGCATTTGAGTGTATTCGCATTTTGAGGTTTTTTGGGGGAGTGGGTATTTAAGAGACGGGTAGACTAGCCGAACGTGTAGCCGCTGAAATGGTAAGACGGTGGGGCAATGGCCGCGCACGCTAACAAGGGGGTGCNGCGACCATTCGAACCTCAATACCGAGGATCCCGTTGTGAGGTAGCTCGTATCAGAAAGCTCGTCGCGGAACAAGCTTTCCGTGGCGAATCGGATAGGCAAATCCTCTCCAGCGAGCGTATAAACGCTCAAATGACACCCAAAAACTCGTACCTGAAATAGAGGAGTGCCGAAATGAGTGTGCCCGCCGCCCTGCTCAAAGAGTTCATTTCATCGCTCAGCGGCAAAGCCGGTACCACCGTGGATGCCTACCAGCGGGAACTGCGGAACTTCCTGGATTGGATATCGCAGCGCGCTGGAAACAGCGGCCCGTTCGACGCGCAACAGCAGTTAACGAAGACTGCCCTACAGTGCTACTTGACTCATTTGCAGTCAGAGGGCCACAGCGTTAGCCATTGCGCACGCGTCAAGTCGGCAGTGGGCGGATTTGCCCGATGGCTCATTGAGGAGAAGCAACTGCTGCGACGCAACCCTGCCCGGGGCGTAGAGCTTCCGCCTCAACCGCTTCTAGCGCCACGAGAATTAAGCCCTGACCAGCGGTATGTGTTGCGCAGCCTGGTCGAACGCCAGGAGGACGCCCGCGGGGAAGCGCTCTTTGCGCTCGGATATTGGGCCGGATGTCGGATCAGCGATGTGGCTTGGCTCCGCATCGAGCACCTCCACATCGGGCCGAAAGTGGGATGGGTGCATGTAGGTTATAAAGGCGGCAAAATGCGAGACATCGACCTGTTAAATCCGGTTCGGCGACCCCTGTATACGTATTTTCAGCAGGCAGACCGGGATCAAGACAGCCCCTATGTATTTAGCTCGCAACGCGCCGCGCGATTCACCGAGGCCGGCATCCACCATTGGTTTCGCTCGCTCAAAGCACGAGCCAATAAAGAAGAATGGAGTTTGATCCAGGACGTCACTTTCCATGATCTCCGGCACGACTTTGCGCATCGGGCACGCGCGGCTGGATGGACCCTCGAGGAGGTGGCTTACTACTTGGGCCACGTGACCAAAAAGGGTACACCCGCGATTCAAACCACCGCCCGCTACACCCAGGTTAGCCGGGAGCGACTGAAGGATAAGCTGCGGCTGATCTCCGGATGATGGCCACATGCCTGTAGACTTTTTAAGCGACGAGCAAGCCAAACGTTATGGCCGCTATACCGGTGAACCCACGCCCGCACAGTTGGCACGATATTTCTACCTGGACGATGCCGATAGCGGATTGATCTCGATCCGGCGCGGAGATTACAACCGGCTCGGGTTCGCGCTACAATTGTGCACCGTGCGCTTTTTGGGCACTTTTCTCAGCGATCCCACGGATGTTCCTCCTGGCGTTGTGAAACATCTTGCCGCGCAATTATCCGTTGCCGATCCAGCCTGTCTGAAGCGTTACTTGGACCGGCCGGCCTCGCATCGTGAGCATGCCGGCGAAATTCAGCGCCGTCTTGGCTACCGCGATTTCAACGACCAACTCGAACGCTTCCGGTTGCTGCGCTGGCTTTACACGCGCGCCTGGCTCAGCGCCGAAAGGCCAACGGTGCTGTTTGATTTGACTACGGCTCGGCTGATCGAACGTAAGATTCTTCTGCCCGGAGTGACCGTCCTGACACGGCTGATTGCTCGGGTGCGCGATCGAGCGGCCTCACGGCTGTGGCGTGTTCTGGCGGCGCTTCCGAGCGCGGACCAGCAGAGTCGGTTGGAGGCGCTACTCGTAGTCAAAGATGGCNATCGCGTGTCACCGCTGGACCGGTTGCGCCGCGCTCCGACACGCATCAGTTCTCCGGCCATGGTAGATGCCCTNAACCGATTAACAGAGCTTCGTTCCGTGGGCGTGAGCCGTTTGGACATGGCTCGNCTNCCGTCAGGTCGNGTCAAGGCGCTGGCCCGCTATGCTGCNGCAGCGTGGGCGGCTAATATCGCNCGCATGCCGCCTGAACGCCGCGTCGCCACCCTGGTCGCTTTCGCACATCTCTTCGAAATCGTGGCACAGGATGACGCGGTTGACTTGCTCAATCAATTGATCACTAAATGCATGGCTCGTGCGGAACAGACCGGAGAACAAATGCGGCTGCGCACCATTCACGATCTGGATGCTGCGGCTATCCGGCTCAACATCGTATGTAAAGTCGTTCTGGATCCCCTGTGCGAGGATGGCAAGCTCCGCTCGATCATTTTCGAGCGTATAGCCAGAGAACAGCTCGAACGAGATTCGACCGCCATCGATAGATTAACTCGGCCGGAAGACGACAATTACTACGAATTCTTGCTTGGCAATTACGCTACGATCCGGCGTTTCCTTCCCTTGTTGCTGCGAACTGTCCAGTTCGAAGCGGCAAAAGCTTGTGAGCCCACGCTCAAGGCGATTGAGTTCTTACGAGATATTGAAGGTAACTCCAAACCAGCCATGTCCGAAGCGCCACGCGAAGTGCTGAATCGAGCGTGGCAGAAACTGGTGATTCAGCCCGACGGAGCCTTGGATCGCCGGTTTTACACCTTTTGTGTGCTCGAAAGATTGCAGGATGGATTGGCNCGGCGCGACATCTTTGTGAATCCAAGTGAACGCTGGTGCAATCCCCGTGCGAAGCTCTTACATGGCGCGGGATGGGAAGCGCTTCGGCCACAGGTCTGCCGGACTTTGGATCTTTCCTCTACCGCCCAACCAGCGTTGGAGAAGCTAGGCGTCCAACTCAATGAAGCCTACCATCGTGCAGCCGCGAATTTGTCCACCAATCCGGATGTGCGCATAGAGCAAGTCAATGGCAAAGACAGACTCACGTTAACGGGATTGGATAAACTCGATGAGCCCTCCAGCCTCATCGCCTTACGCGGCCAGATTGACTCCCTTCTGCCCCGTACCGATCTAACCGATGCGATACTCGAAATCCACGGGTACACGGGATTTGCTGAGGAATTTACTCACATTAGTCAAAACAACGCTCGCGTGGACAATCTGGCCCTGAGTATCTGCGCCGTGCTCGCCGCCGAAGCCTGCAATATCGGCATTGAGCCCTTGGTTGATCCCGAAGATCCAGCCTTGACCTACGCCAGACTGGCCTGGGTGCAGCAGAACTACATTCGGGCCGAAACGCTAAGTCGCGCAAACGCGTGCCTTGTCGATGCCCAGTCCCGGATTCCGCTTGCGCAGGCCTTCGGTGGAGGCGAAGTCGCTTCTGCCGACGGACTACGCTTTGTGGTGCCGGTGCGCACGCTCAACGCCGGACCCAACAGCAGGTATTTCCACGATGAACGTGGCGTGACCTATTACAATTTTACCAGNAACCAGTTTTCGGGTTTTCATGGCATTGTTATCCCCGGCACACTTCACGATTCTCCATACGTTCTGGATGGTCTGATGGAGAATCAAAGCTCTCTGGAACCAAAACAGCTGATGACCGACACGGCCGGCTATTCCGACATTGTTTTTGCTCTGTTTTGGCTGTTGGGTTTTCAGTTCAGCCCGCGGCTAGCTGATATCGGGGAATCGAGATTCTGGCGCCTGGATCGTCCAGTTGATTANGGCGCTCTGAACGGCTTGGCTTCGCATCGGCTCAATCCGAAGCTGATCACCCAGAACTGGGATGATTTCTTACGGGTGGCCGGCTCCCTGAAGATGGGAAAACTTAGCGCGTCCGAACTGATCCGTGCCTTGCAGCGAGGAAGCAAGCGATCCCTGCTGGCGCGAGCCCTGGGCGAACTTGGCCGCATTCCGAAAACTCTGCATCTGTTGACATTCATCGATGATCCATGTTATCGCCGCGGCATTCTCACGCAGTTGAATCGTGGTGAGGGCCGCCATCGGCTGGCGCGCAAATGCTTTCATGGCCAGCGCGGGGAACTCCGACAACGGTACCGCGAAGGTCAAGAAGACCAACTCGGCGCGTTGGGTCTGGTAGTCAATGCGTTGGTCTTATGGAACACCCGATACATGGATGCGGCGCTGAGCCAGCTTCGTTCCCAAGGCGCTGAGGTCAAGCCGGAAGACGTGGCTCGGTTGTCTCCCTTAGCAGATAAGCATTTTAACGTGCTTGGACGCTACCATTTCACAGTGAACGATTCGATCTTGAGAGGCGATCTCCGGCCTCTTCGCGATCCCAATGCCCCAGAAGAACTCGTTTGGGCTGCCGGCCCTTAGCGTACGTTTTGGTTCCAATGATAGTGGGACCCCTATCCCCGCAAAAAGGTCCAATC
>JGI26340J50214_10000865_pt1 | contig 10165 bp, 8 predicted proteins | sample BogFormECP12_OM2_FD_50214 | JGI IMG/M metagenome (IMG submission 50214)
ATCCGGGCGGCGCGCTCCTCGGTCAGCTCGACCAGGAACTGATCCCGCACAGTCCTGAAAAATCGTTCGATTTTCCCCTTCCCTTCTGGCCTTCTGGGCTGACTGTGGACCAGCTTGATACCCAGCTTGGCGCAGGCGCGCAGCAGCCACGCATCGACGAACGCGCTGCCGTTATCGACGTAGGCGTGCGCCGGGATCCCCCTGGATGCCAGGGCGGGGCGCAGCGCGGCGGCCAGCCGGATGGTGTCCTCGGCGAACCCGAACCGGGCGGCCATCACCGCGCGGGAGTGATCGTCGATGAACGCGAACAGGTAGGTCTTGCGGCCACCCAGCCGGATCGCGTGCATCGCGTCCCCGGTCCAGATCTCATTCGGCCGCGATGCCTCCCACCGCCCGAACGCGGGCGCGTCCGCGGCCGGGGTCAGCGCGGTCAGCCCGGTCCGGCGGAACATCCGCTGGATCGTCGTCTCATCCGGCGCCCACCCGCCCTGGGCACGCAGGATCCGCTGCACCTGCGCCGCGGTCCTGGCCGGGTTCTCCTTCTTCAGCGCCACCGCCAGCTCCATCACCTCCGGCGGGGTCCGCGGCTGGGACTGGCGCGGCGCCGGGACCAGCGCGTCAAACCCGCCCTGCTGCCACATCCGGATCCACCGGTCCAGGGTCCACCGGGTCAGCCGCACCGGCCGTCCCGACGGGTCCGCGTGCTCGCGGGCGGCGATCGCCCGCACCAGCTTGCCCCGCTGCCGCGTGGACAGCGCCGGGTCAGCGGCCTCCCGGATCAGCATGTACCGGAACAGCCCGATCGCCCGGGCCCGCTCCAGCCGCGCCTGCTCTTCCTCTTCCGCCTTGCTCATGCCCACCAGGGGCACCTCCTCCGGTCATAGGCATCAATGACCGGCACACCATCTCGCGCCGCCCCGGGGGCGGGTAACGGGTCAGCTCGTGTAGCGGCCCGCGCCCGGCCAGCCCGGCGCGATCAGCAGCCCGCCGCTGGCCGCCGACGCCGCCGTCCACACCGGCACCGTGCCGAGCCGGGGCCAGCGCTGCGCCACCGCCGCGGCCGCACCCGCGATCGCCGACACCGCGGCCGCCACCGGGCCGGCCGCCCCGGCCGGCATCACCGGATCGGGGCTGGTCCTGGCCAGCAGCACCGTGAAGAACGCCCGCACCGCCTCGGCCCGGGCAGCGAACCGGCGCAGCCACCCCCGCACCGTCGATGCCGGGCGGCCCAGCCCGGCCGCGATCGTGCGGTGCCCGGCCCCCGCCGCGGCAGCCTGCAGCGCCGACCCGATCACCGCGCCCTCATCGGCCCGCCGTGACAGGCACCACGCCGGCAGCAGCACATGCGTCGCCCCGCATCCGGGGCACCGTGACCTGCGCGGGGCCAGCACCACATCCGGCCCTTCCGCCATCCGCACCGGCCGCGGCCGGGCATGCCCCCACCCGCCCAGCGCCCCGCCACACAACGGGCAGCCCAGCTCCCCGCCCGCCAGCTGCCGCTCGACCAATGCCCCGTCACCGTTTACCGTGAGCACGACGCCTCCAAGCGTCAACCCAGCGGTCCTCCCCGAGGGCTTCGCCAAAAAGACAACGGGGAGGGCCGCGCCGCATCCGACGCCCCCCACCGTGCCGGCACCCGCCCCCGGATGCAACCCCGCAACGCCCCGCCCCGTCGGCAAGGCGCCGCCGCCAACCAAAAGCCGGTCAGCCGCCCGCCCGCTACACCCGCATCGGCATCCCCAGCGCCGCTTCCCCGCCCCCGCCATAAGAATCCTGAGCGCCGTCGAACACTGGTCAGCGGTCCCGGTCTGGGTCACAGCGGTCATCGAAGCTGTCCTTCCTGCTGGCCGTGCCAGGGCACGGCGGAACGAAATGAAATGAGAGCAATGCACTGAAATGGATTGAGATGAAATGAGATGAAATGGGCTGCCGGCGGGCCGTCAGGCGCCGCTGGCGTCCCCGCCGCCGGTCAGGACCTGTGTCAGTCCGCAGCTGACCTGTCGGTTTCTCACGCGAGCTGTCGGTGAAGGTGTCGGTTTCTCATCTGATGTGTCGGAGTGTCCGGTGACAGGCATCTCGGCCCGCTATGACGCCTCTGACCTGGGCGGGCCTTCTTAAGTGGCAAAGAGTTGGGGCTGCGCACGTCATCGAAGTCGGCCCGCCACAGCGTTCGACGCATGATCTGCCAGTCGACGCAGCCCGGCGACTGCCGCGCTGGACCTATCGATAGTCCTGGTAGACGCCGTGCTATCCGTCAGCACGGGCCAACTCAAGTGGCAAAAACGACCGAACGGGCCGAGTTAGCTGGCAACCGGCCGATTTACATGTCACCGGACACGGAGGCCCGGTGTGCCTGAGGCGGCGTCCACCTTGCGGGGTGTCCGGTCTCAGTTGATGTGGCAGATTCTCGCTGCGTGTGAGGGTGACTTGGCGCGTCTCAGTAATCCTGGCGAGCCGCCCGCGCGGCTGTCTGATCTCAGCGCGGCTGATGTTCCGTCCCGTGCGGTTGCGCCGGGCGTGAAAGTCAATCGCCGCCGCCGGATACGCGCATTACCGTTGGGGATGACGGGTCACCAGCGGAGGATGGCATGGACAGGGCGTTGACCGATCGCATCGAGCAGCAGGTCAGGCAGGCCTTTCCCGAAGGGACGATCGCGCGGGTCCAGGTGCTGCAGTACGGCGACGATCCGGAGGTCGAGCCCGGACAGGCCGCGATGCGGGACTGTTCACCGGTTCGTGACGGCCAATGACGCGGCGTTCGGCGTGCTGCGCGACGGGCTGCCCGGCGTCATCGGATGGGTCGAGTTCCGCCCCGAAGGCGAGGCCGGGGCGGCCAGCCCTCATGACCTGGCCTACAGGATTACCGACCGCGGAAGGCCGGCCCCCGCACGCGATGAAGCGCCGGAAGACCGCACTCCTGTGATGGTCCGGCTCGGCGCCGCCGATCTGGCGACCGTGGACACCCTGATCACCGCGGGCGTCGTGAACAGCCGGGCCGAGGGCCTGCGCTGGGCCCTGAGCCGTCTTCGGGAACAACCGGAATACGCCCAGCTCCAGCAGCAGGCGCACGAGAACGATGAGCTGAAGACCTGATGGCGACGGGGCATGTCCGCGTGGACCGGGAAAATGCCAGGTTAACCGAGACAAACGGCGAACCAGAGTCACAACCGATCTGGCATATCTCCTGGAAGCAGAACCGGGATCTGCCAATTCAACTGAGACCGGACACGTGGCTGGGTCCGGCGGGCCGTGACGGCTGTGCCGGGGATGTCCGGTGACAGTTGATCTTCCTTTTTGCCAGTGGATCTTGCTCGTCCGGCGTGTCTTGCCACCGAAGTTTGCCCGGTTCGGGATCATCGATGTGATCACCGCCGAGCAGGGTTAAGCCGTGGAAGCCCAGTCCGGGCAACTGGGGAGGCTTGCCGGTCCCGGTGCTGGTTTCACCGGCGTCATGCCGCGCCTGGCGACGGCCTCACGCCACGCGGTGCCCGGCCCGCCCGGGCGGAAATACGCTGCCGGTGCTCCCGTGACTTGTCAGCCCGCAGGTCGGCGCGGTCCTGGTCGGTGCGGAGGCCGGGGGGAGCCGGGCCATGGCCGGTGCTGGCGCGCCGTTCGCCGTCGAGGGCGTAGCCGCCCGGCCCCGGTCGCCGCGGCAACTGCCTGCGGGAGCGTCTCAGCTTCCATGAGGTCACCACCCCGTGCACCAATATGACGGGTACCGCGAGTGCGGCGATCTGCGCCAGGACAAACAACGGGAGAGCCCGGGAATGACTGGGATTAGGGGGGCCGCCTGGATCGGCGAGGGCGGCGCCCCACAAGGCGGCGGCCGCGACGATCAGGCAGATGCCCGCTTTGACTGCCGCCCTGGCCAGCGGTCGGCGGTGTGCAAGGGCGGGCTGGCGCGCCGGCCGGGCTGCAGGGCCGGCCGGGATGTCGGCGATGAGGGCGGCCAGGTCGGCGTAGGTCCGCGCGGCGAGCGCCTGGCCCGCTCGCGCGTCAAGTTCGTCCCTGGTCAGCCGGCCGTGCACGAACGCAGTCTTCAGCGTGTCGATCACGTATTCGCGGTCGGCTAGCCAGCCCGCCTTGACGAGCGGTCTGGTCCGCCAGTCGCGGGCCCGGACGGGCCGCCGCGGTAGCGGGGCCGCGGCCGCATCGGCCGGGATGTCGGCGATGAGCGCATCTAGCTCGGCGTAGGTCCGCGCGGCGAGCGCCTGGCCCGCTCGCGCGTCAAGTTCATCCCTGGTCAGCCGGCCCTGCCCGAATGCGGCCTGAAGAGTGCCGATCACCTGCTCGCGGTCGGCGTGGCACGCCCTGAGCCGGTCACCGCCCGCAGCTGCCGGGTCTTCCGGTCCTGTCGTCACCGGCATCTCCCCCCGCTAGCACAATGCAGGTAAAGCGTAGCGCGGCTGCTCCCTGGAGGCCATGCGCAGCCAGAGTCCTCCAGGTCCCGCCAATCCGCGCCCTTTCTTAAGCCAACACACATTCAGGCAAGATCCACTGACGAACTCGATCGACAGGCACCGGGCGATCGGCCATCCGCCGCCACATCCGGCGAAAACCTCTGCCACCGAAGATTCCTCACGCCAGGTCATCACCCACCCTGCGAGGAACATCAGCTGTCACAGGACAGGGGAGGCGGTGCGGGGGGCAGGGGCTCGCGGTTTCTCATCTGATCCGTCGGAAGCGGGCTGGTTTCTCATCTGATCTGTCGGAACAGGTGGCGGGCTCTCGCCCGGGTTGGCCAGGATTGGGCCGACACCGGGTGGAGGGGAAAGGGGCTGAGCGCTGGCGTGACCGCTGATCTGCTGTCTGCCCGGTGGGATCCCGGCGATGCCGGCCTGGCGGCCGTGTGGCTTCCCGGCGGGTTCGAGGTGGAGTACGCCGAGCCGGACGGGCGGGAGGTCCGGGCAGGGCTGGACAGGCTGCGCAGGGTGGATCTCGGCTCGTGCCTGCCGGTGCGCTCGTTCCCGTCGTACAAGGGGCAGCGGAACTACCCGGGCTGGTTCTGGTCGGCGAAGATGGGGAAGCACGTCGGGTTCGAGTCGTGGGTGGAGCGCGGGCACCTGGTAGCGCTCGACTTCGCTCCCGAGGTCACCGCGATCGTCTCGCAGCCGTTCTGGCTGTGCTGGCGGACGCCGGCCGGGAAGCCTGCCCGGCACGCGCCCGACTTCTTCGCCCGGCTGGCCGATGGCGGGGCGCTGGTAATCGACTCCCGGCCGCGCGACGTGGCCGGCGACGATGACCGGCAGGCGTTCGCCGCCACGCGGCGGGCCTGCGAGATGCTCGGCTGGACGTACGCGGTCTGCGGCGAGATGGATCCCGTGGTGGCCGCCAACCAGCGGTGGATCGCCGGCTACCGGCACCCGCGCTGCGGGGACCCCGCGACGGAGGCCCGGCTGCTGGAGGCGTTCGGCCCCGGGCTCCCGCTGATGGAGGGCGCGGAGGCGGCCGGGGACCCCCTCGCCACGCTGCCGGTGCTGTTCCACCTGATGTGGCGGCGGGAGCTGGCAGCGGACCTGTCGCTGGTGCTGAGCCACCGCACCGTGGTCTGGAGGGCGGGCCGTGGCTGAGCGCCCGGGAATCCTGCGGATCGGCGACCGGGTGGCGTTCTCCGGTGCCGAGTACTCCGTGGTCGCCCTGTCGGGCAGCCTGGTGCGGCTCGTGGCAGACTCCGGGGAGACCGCCGTGGTCGCGATGGCCTACCTGGCGGGAGCGCCCGACTTCGCCGTGGTCGGGGCCGGGCCGCGTGCGCGCGTGTCGCCGACGGGGCTGCTGGAGGCCCTGCCCGGCGGGGTCGCCGGCGCCGCCCGCGAATGGGAGCGGCACCTGACCGAGGTGGAGACCGGGCTTCCCCCGCGCGCGGAGCCGGGCACGGCCCCGAAGCCGGAGTTCGACCCGGTGGCCCGCACGCTGACCGAGCGGGCGCAGGCCAAGGCAGACGAGCTGAGCGTGTCCCTTCGGACGGTCGAGCGGATGCTGCGCCGCTACCGGGACCAGGGACTGTGGGGCCTGGTCGACACCCGCCACGCGAAGCGGGCCAGGCCGGCAGGGAACGTCGACCCGAGGGTGGTTGCCGCCGCCGTCACGGTGATCGACGCGCAGACTCACGCCTCGACCGGCACCAAGTCCCGGGCGGTACGGCAGATCAAGGAGCTGGTGGAGGACGAGCACGGCCCGGGAACGGTGCCGATGCCGTCGAACGCGACGTTCTACCGGCTCCTGGACGTGCTCTCGGCCGGACGGCACACCTTCGGCTCGGCGGTCACCCGCAGGCAGACGGCCAGCCGGCCAGACGGGGCGTTCACCCCGATCACCGCCGCCAGGCCGGGTGAGCAGGTGCACATGGACGGCACCCCGCTGGACATCATGGCCATCATGGACGACGGGGTGCCCGGCCGGGCTGAGCTTGTCGGGGCGATCGACATCGGGACCAGGACGCTCTGCGCCGCCATCCTGCGGCCGGTCGGGGCCAAGGCCGTCGACGCCGCGGTACTGCTGGCCCGGATGATGGTGCCCGAGCCGATGCGGCCCGGCTGGGACCAGGCCCTGGCGATGTCGGCCTCGCGGATCCCCTGCAGGCGGCTGGCCACCCTCGACCAGCGGATCGAGATGGCGGCCGCCAAGCCGGTCATCATCCCGGACACCGTGGTCATCGACCACGGCAAGGTGTTCCTGTCGGAGGTCTTCCTGCGGGCCGCCGGCACCCTGGGCATCTCGGTCCAGCCCGCCCACCAGCAGACGGGCACCGACAAGGCGACGATCGAGCGGACCTTCGGGTCCATCAACACGTTGTTCTGCCAGCACGTCGCCGGCTACACCGGCCGGGACGTCACCCGCCGCGGCTCCGGCATCGAGAGCCAGGAGCTGTGGCCGCTGGCCGACCTGCAGGAGCTCCTGGACGAATGGGTCATAGCCGGCTGGCAGTGCCGGCCGCACGACGGCCTCCGCCACCCGTTCACGCCGGACCAGCCGTGCTCCCCGAACGACGCCTACGCCGCCCTGGTCGCCGCCGCCGGCTACGTCCCGGTGGCCCTGACCGGAGAGGACTACATCGAGCTGATGCCCGCCGACTGGCGCACGATCGGGGACGGCGGCATCCAGATCGACTACCGCACCTACAACTGCGGCGAGCTCGGCCCCTACCGGCGCACGGTGTCCGGGGTGGCGGGCAAGGGCACCCGCTGGGAGGTGCACTTCGACCCGTATGACGTGAGCCGTATCTGGGTCCGCAACCACCACGCAAAGGAAGGCGGCTGGATCACCGTCCCGTGGACCCACCAGTCCATGGTCGCCCAGCCGTTCGCCGACTTCACCTGGCGGCACGCCCGCAAGATCGCCGCCGGGCGCGGCCTCGACGACACCAACGAGACCGCCGTCGCGGCCGTGCTCGGCGCGCTGCTGCGCAGGGCCGGGCACGGACCGGAAAGCCGCCGCGTCCTCGCCCGGGCCAGGGCCATGGCAGCGCTCCCGCCCGCCCTGCCCGAGGAGGTCATGCCGCCCGCCCTCCCGGAGCCATTCTCCCTGCCCGCCCTGCCCCCGGCGGGCGATCCCGGCTACGGCGACGGGCCAGACGACGACCCGGACAAGGACGAGGAGCAGGAGATCACAGGGACCGTGGTGGGCTTCGGCCTGTTCGACCCATTCAGCGAGGACAAGGGGCCGCGCCGGTGAGCACCGACGGGCCGCGGCACCCGCTGACCACCAGGGAAGGCTGGAACGCGTTCGTGTCCCGGCCGACCCTGCCCGAGCCGCCCCGGCTCCTGGCCGCAGCCGACCTCGAGCGCCTCGACCCGGACGAACGGGACCTCTACAACTACGCCCGCATGGACTACCACAGCGAGCTGAACCTGGTCGCCACCCCCGACATCCGCAAGATCACCACCACCGGCGAGAAGCTGATCATCGGCAACCGCGGCAAGCAGCTCGGCCGCCGCGGGCTGATCGTGTCCGGCCCGTCCGGCACCGGCAAGTCGACCTCCATCACCTGGCTCGGGAAGATCCACCAGGTCGGCACCGAGCGGCGGGCGCCGCGCGGCACCGGGCGCATCCCGGTCGTCTACATCATCGTCCCGCCGGCCGCCACCCCCAAGATGCTCGCCATCGAGATCGCCGCATTCCTCGGCCTGCCCTTCAGCAGCCACGAGCCCCAGCACTTCATCACCCAGTCCGTCACCGGGGTGCTCCGCAAGGTCGGCTGCAGCCTCATCCTGGTCGACGAGGTCCACCGGCTGGACCTGCGCACCCGCAGCGGCGCCGCCGCGTCCGACCAGCTCAAGTACTTCTTCGACTCGGTCAGCGCGACGTTTGTCTACGCTGGCCTGGACCTGGCGGAGAACGGCATGTTCGCCGGGATGCGCGGCCGCCAGATCGCCGGCCGGTTCATCAGCCTGACCACCAGCGCGTTCGGCTACGCCACCGAGGCCGAGAAGGAGGACTGGCACAACCTGGTCGCCCCCGTCGAGGCCTCCCTGCGCCTGCACCGCCACAAGCCCGGCACCCTGCTGCACCAGGCCGCCTACCTGCACCAGCGGACCGGCGGCATGATTGGCAGCCTCGACCAGCTCATCCACGAGGCCGCCAACGATGCCATCAGCGACGGCACCGAGAAGATCACCCGCAAGCACCTGGACGCCGTCGTCCTCGACACCGCCGCGGAGGAGCAGTACCGGCCGCCCGCCCCCCGCCGGCCTGCCACGGCCGCCGCGAGGAAGGCCAGCTCATCATGAGGCTCTGGCACGCCCCCGCCCGCGCCCTGCCGGTGACCGTCCGCCCGGTCGGCGGGGAAACCATCGTGTCCTACGCCCGCCGTCTCTCCGCGGCCAACGACCTGCCGCCGACCACGATCCTGCGGACCATCGGCCAGCTCACCGGCAACGGCAGCGGGAAGCACCTGCTCATCTGCGACGCGCGGCTCAACGAGCAGGCAGCCGCCCGCCTCGAGACCTGCACGGGCATCCCCAGGCCCCGCCTCGCCCGCGCGCTGCCCGCCCTGCGCGGGCAGCTGCACCCCGGCCAGTCGCTGCCGCCGGACCGGCCGGCCCTCCGCTTCCACCGGGTGCATCCCCGGCCAGCCTGCCGCCAGTGCGAGCTGGCCGCGTCAGGCCCGTCCGGGCCGTCCGTCCTGCTCCTGCCCGGCTGGGCTCCGCTGGCCTGCCGGCGTCACCGGCGCTGGCTCGGCCCTGACCATGAGCCCGGCCAGTACGATCTGTCCGCAGCCAGGGACATCCTCACCGCCCACCGTCGCCTCGCCAGGCTCCTGGCCCGCAGCGGCGACCGCGCCTGGGCCTACGGCGAATTCCTTACCGCCTGGAACATGGCCCAGGACTGGACCAGGTGCGAGCCCCGGCTCATGCCCGTCTTCAGCCAGCGATGGCGCGACCGGGCAGCCGCACTCGGCATAACCACGACCGGGAAGCAGCCGCCCCGGGTCGTGACCTTCCCCGAGGCGGTCACGCTCGCCGCGATCCTCACCGACCTGGACTGGCGGCGCAACGTCGCCCTGGACTGGGACGACCGGCCGTACTACCAGCGCATCGCCGAGTCAATCGGCGAGCGGTCCTACCCCCGCTGGCTCCTTGCCAACGACCCGGTCCGCTGGTGGATCCGATACCACCGCGCCAGGTTCGAGCAGCTCCGCCACCGGCCCTGGGGCAAGCCACCTCCCGAAAACCGACACTTCAAATGAGAGACCATGACCGATGTCAACCAACCAGCCAAGTGTCGGACCCCAGGTCAGCGGCACCCCGGAACGACAGATTCAGCGAGAAGTGACAGGCGTCCCCGCCGCCGGTCAGGACCTGTATGCGGACGCCGGTCGCGGTGGCGAACTCGCGGGGATCGCGGGCGAACCGGGCCGTAGTGACCCGGGCCGCGGCGTCACCGGCCTGGCGGCTGCGCGCGGCGGCCTGCGCGGCCTGCTTCCCGGTGCCCTTCTCCACGATGGACTTGATCTTGGCGACGCTGATCACGTCGAGCTCCAGCGCCGCCGCGCACGCCTGCCCGACCGGGTCGTTGCCGTAGGTGCGGCACAAGCCGATCAGCGCGTAGACCGCGCGCATCCTGGTCCACGGCAGCGGGATGTCGAGGATCCGGGCGGCGTAGATCCCGATCGCCTCGCCGCGGGCGGCGGCCATCTTCGCCAGCTTGTCCACATCGCGGCGCGCAT
>JGI26340J50214_10000875_pt1 | contig 10102 bp, 10 predicted proteins | sample BogFormECP12_OM2_FD_50214 | JGI IMG/M metagenome (IMG submission 50214)
AAAACGCGCATATGAGCCGATATGGCCGTCATCGTGGTTGAGCACTCCGTCACGGTCGAGAAAGACGGCCGGGCGCTGACGCTGGCGTGGAACTTCGTGCTGCGCGCGGGCGAACGCGTCGGGAACGCCGATATCGATGAAATAACCCTCGAAGGGTATTGCCAGCAGCTTTTCGGCACGGGCAAGCAACGGGAAGACGTCTTCCTCGAGCGAGCAGCAGCGATCGAGCCAGTCGGTCAAAGAACTCTGGAACACATAGACGCCGCCGCTCACCAGCCCACTTCCCGAACGCTCAGGGCGTTCGCGAAATCGGGTAAGTCGACCGTTGTCAATCTCGACCACCCCATAACGGGAAGCATCTGGCAGGAGTCTGACGGCAATTGCGCCGGTTGCGGACGGTTCGCAGATGACGCCGCTGGCAAGTTCGAGCAGATTGATGTCGAACCACGAATCGCCGTTGAGCAGAAAGAAACGGTCACCGAGACGGTCGCGCGCATGCCAGACCGCGCCGCCGGTACCGGCGCGCTGCGGCTCGATCGACACCTCGATCTCCAGGCCGAACCGCGCCTTCAGCGGGGTCGACGCCGCGTATTCGACAATGCGCTGGGCTGCAAACCCGGCGAGCAGCAAGACCCGCGTCACGCCATGGCGGGCCAGCTCGAACAGCAGCACATCAAGAAAGGGGTTCCCATCGACCAGTAGTAATGGCTTTGGCGTGTCTGCCGCCAACGCACCGAGCCGGCTCCCGAGACCGCCGCACAAGATCACCGCCTGTCGCACCATTCGCGGTCTTCTCGCTTGCGTTGCTCAAGTTAGCCGCGGGAAAACAGGCGCTCCTCGACAAGGCCGCAGATGATGTGTCCGGCTGTTATGTGGATCTGCTGGATCAGCGGCGTCGAATCCGAGGGCGCCCGTAGGCACATATCGCAGCGCGAGGGCATTTCGCCGCCGGTCCTGCCGGTGAAGCCGACGGTGACGATCCGTCTTTCCCGTGCAGCGTCGATCGCCCGCAGGATGTTCGGTGAACGGCCCGATGTTGAAATCGCGATGAATACATCTCCGGGGCAGCCGAGACCGAGGATCTGGCGCTCGAACAGCCGGTCGTAGCCGTAGTCATTGCCGATTGCCGTGAGAACCGAGGTGTCGGTGGTGAGCGCGAGCGCGGCAGCGGGAGCACGATCATAATTGAGCCGAGACAGCATCTCCCCGGCGAGGTGCTGGGCGTCCGCCGCACTGCCGCCATTGCCGGCGAGAAGCAGCTTGCGTCCGTTGCCGATGGCGATCGCTGTAACCTCGACGATGTCCTGGATCACGGCCAGGAATGCTGGATCGTCGATTGCCGCCTGGACCGTATCGCGAGATCGAACCAGGTAATCCAGGATGGCCGTCACCGCAGCACCTGCCATGTTTCACACCCACGTTCCGCAAATTTGACCGGCCCCGCGATACCGCCGGTAGCATTGAGCGCGTCTAGCAGCCCCAGGCGATCCTCTGGATGTACGAGGAACATCACAAAACCGCCGCCGCCAGCGCCGGAGACCTTTCCGGCAAGCGCGCCGTTGGCGACTGCAACCTCGTAGAGCTGGTCGATGCGGTCGGTGGAAATCCCCGGAGCGGTCATTTTCTTCGCCTTCCAGGAATCATCCAGGATTTGTGCCATCGCGTAAATATCGCCGGCGAGCAGCGCATTCTTCATTTCGATGGCATCGGCCTTCAGGCGATCCATCGCTGCGATCGCGCGTGCGCTGTGATCGACGATGCCCGCCGTCTGCTGCTCGATGATCGCCGTCGCGTCGCGTGAACGCCCCGAAAAGCAAATCACGAGCGATGACTCGAATTCATTCCTAGCGCTGTCGGAGACCCGTAACGGATTGACGATTACCCGATCTTTGGCAAGAAACTCGATGAAATTGGTACCGCCGAAGGCTGCGGCATATTGGTCCTGCTTGCCGCCGGCCAGTCCGAGATCGAGGCGTTCGATCTCGAAGGCGAGGTGAGCAACGTCATACTGGCCAAGCGGGGCGCCGAAAAGCACCCGAAACGCGTCGACCAACGCGACTACCAGTGCCGAAGACGAGCCAAGACCCGACCCCATGGGCGCGTCGACGGTGGTGGTGATCGTCGCGGAAATCGCTCTTCCCGCGTTATGGTCCCGCACCAATCGCTCGTAGACCCCACGATGCAGCGCCAGACTTGCCTGGGGCAGCTCCGGGGCGGCTTCAAGCGCCTCTTCTCGCCCCAGATCCTTGGCGCGGAACACCACCTTCCCGTCGTCGCGCGGGCTGATGAATGCATAGGCGAAGCGGTCGATCGTCGTATTCAGCACTGCACCGCCGAATTGATCGCAATACGGGGAAAGATCGGTACCCCCGCCAGCGAGCCCTAGCCGTAATGGGGCTCGCGCCCGAATCGTTGTATGCAGGTTCGCCGTCAAACGCGACTCCTCAACAAGGCTCATAAGGCGAGCAAACTGGCAAATGACACATTGCCTGAGGAAGGTAAAGAAAACCATAGAAATGCGAGAAGGTAAGCTTAACCGAGAGATGTTCCCAGCTAATGGCTGGCTTGTGTCACGACGCCTTATGCGCTAAGGAGTTAGGACAGAGGTGGTTGCTCATAGTGCATGCCACATTATCGAGCCAACGGCCGGTTTACGTCTGACTAGCAGCTCTTCCGAGGGAAATTGATCGGATGCGGATCGCGATGATCGGAACCGGCTACGTCGGATTGGTTTCGGGGGCGTGTTTTTCCGAGTTTGGCGTGTCGGTGAGCTGCGTCGACCAGGATGCGGCGAAGATCGCGGGCTTGCAGCGCGGCGCGATGCCGATTTACGAGCCCGGGCTGGCGGCGCTGGTGGCGGCCAATGCGGCAGCGGGACGGCTTTCCTTCACAACCGATCTGGCGGCGGCGGTGGCGGGTGCGGATGCGGTGTTCATCGCGGTCGGCACGCCGTCGCGACGCGGCGACGGGCATGCCGATCTGTCTTATGTGTTTGCCGCGGCGGAGGCGATCGGCCGGGCGCTGCGCGGCCCGGCAGTGGTGGTGACCAAGTCGACCGTACCGGTCGGCACCGGGTACCAGGTTGCGGCGATCCTGCGCGGCAACCGGGCCAAGGGCGGGGTCGAGGTCGCCGCCAACCCGGAATTTTTGCGCGAGGGCTCGGCGATTACCGATTTCATGCGTCCCGACCGGGTGGTGATCGGCGCCGACAGCGAGCGGGCGCGCGTAGTGCTGCGCCAGCTCTACCGGCCGCTCTATCTGATCGAGACGCCGATGCTGTTCACCGACGTCGCCACCGCCGAGCTGATCAAATATGCGGCCAACGCCTTTCTCGCCACCAAAGTCACCTTCATCAACGAGATCGCCGATCTGTGCGAGACCTTGGGCGCCGACGTCCAGGACGTCGCCCGCGGCATCGGGCTCGACGGCCGCATCGGCCGCAAGTTTCTGCATGCGGGGCCGGGTTTTGGCGGATCGTGCTTTCCCAAGGACTGCCGCGCTTTGGTGCGCACCGCCGGCGAGGCCGGTGGCGGTCTGGCGATCGTCGAGACGGTGCTGCGGGTCAACGACGCGCGCAAGCGCCGGATGGCAGACAAGGTCGCCGCCGCATGCGGCGGCAGCCTCGCCGGCAAGAGCTTGGCGGTCTTGGGGCTGACCTTCAAGCCCAACACAGACGACATGCGCGATGCCCCGAGCCTCGAAATCCTGCCGCGGCTGATTGCTGCGGGGGCGCGCATCCGGGTCTTCGACCCCGAAGGCATGGACGAGGCGAAAAAGCTGATGCCCGAACTCGTCTATTGCCGGGATGCCTATCAGACGATGGAAGGAGCCGATGCGCTGATCCTGCTGACCGAGTGGAACGAGTTCCGTGGGCTCGATCTCGGGCGCGTCAGGGATCTGCTGGCGAGCCCGCTGGTGATCGACCTGCGCAACATCTACCAGCCGCAAGAAATGGCCGCCGCGGGTTTCTCTTATCTCAGCATCGGCCGCCCGGCGCAGCGTGCGCAGCCCGAATTGCGGGCGCTCGCGTGACGAGGACAATATCATGAGCGTCGTGGCCAAGCGGGTTCTCGTCACCGGCGGTGCCGGGTTCTTGGGCTCGCATCTGTGCGAGCGCCTGGTTGACCAGGGNGATGACGTCTTGTGCGTCGACAATTACTTCACCGGCCGCAAGGANAATGTCGCGCGCCTNTTGGGCGACCCGCATTTCGAGGCNCTGCGCCACGACATCACCCACCCGCTGTTTGTCGAGGTCGACGAGATCTACAACCTCGCCTGCCCGGCCTCGCCGATCCACTATCAGTTCGACCCGGTGCAGACCACCAAGACCAGCGTCATCGGGGCGATCAACATGCTGGGCCTGGCCAAGCGGCTCAAGGCCAAGATCTTCCAGGCCTCGACCTCCGAGGTCTACGGCGACCCGGGGGTGCATCCGCAGTCCGAGGCTTATCGCGGCAACGTCAATCCGATAGGGCCGCGCGCCTGCTACGACGAGGGTAAGCGCTGCGCCGAGACCTTGTTCTTCGACTATTTCCGGCAGCACCAGCTCAAGATCCGCGTCGTCCGCATCTTCAATACCTACGGGCCGCGTATGCACCCCAATGACGGGCGCGTGGTCTCCAACTTCATCGTCCAGGCCTTACAGAACGCCCCCATCACAGTCTATGGCGACGGCTCGCAGACCCGCGCCTTCTGCTTTGTCGACGACCTGATCGAGGGGTTTTTGCGGCTGATGGCCGCCGCCGACCACGTCACCGGCCCCCTCAACCTCGGCAATCCGCAGGAGACCTCGGTCGCCGAACTGGCCGACCTGATCATCGCGCTAACCGGCTCGCGCTCTGCCGTCATCCGCCGCCCACTGCCGATCGATGACCCCGTCCAACGCTGCCCGGACATCACCCTGGCGACCACCCTGCTCGCCTGGCAACCCACCACCCCACTCGCCGACGGGCTCACCCGAACCATCGCCTATTTCGATAAGCTCCTCAGCGAGCGGCCGGGAAGGGCTGGGCTCGTCGTGCCCGTCGCAGACTGAGGCTCCGGGCCTATGGCAGGAAGACCTCCTCTAAATTGTGGATGCTGACCACGTAGGGCCGGCAGCGTCCCTTCTCGGCGATCAGCTCTCCGGGCGCCGCCCGGAGCGATTTCTCTTCGAGCGGAATATACGGCGTGGCGCAGATCTGGTCCGCCAAGAGCGCGTTGACGCTGGGGTCGTAATTGTTGAACTCGGCGAATTCGGGCGGGATGTTGCCGGTGGGTTTCAGGGCACTGGTGCCAAAGGCATCCTCGACCGGGATGTAAGGCGTGCAGCCTCCGGCGAGATTTGCGAGGAGAACCGATAGAAGGCCGATGGTGCATGGACGCCGCATGCCGAAATCCATAACTGGTTGGCATTACGGAGTGTGCAGGGCGAAAGCGGCCGGCGCAACCATCTCCCAAAGGCCATTCCGCGACTATCGCGCGCGGCAGACTATGAACGCCCGGGTCGGAGCAAGACCGAATCAGCGTCCGGCCGCGAGCGCGACCAACAGGGCAGCGACAATCACGATCGCCGCAACCAGCGAAATCACAGCGCCCCCGTTTTCCGCCACCCAACCGCACCCAATCAGCAAAAGGTTGGCGGCGATTACGCGCTTGACCACCGCGGCGTGGGCGAGCCCGCTGCGCACTGCCTGCTGGTAAAAATGCTGGCGATGCGGTTCCCAGAAGCGCTCGCCGGCTAGCAGCCGGCGGAAGAGAGTGATGGTGGCGTCCGCGAAGAAGTAGAGCGGCAGAATGAGCGCTATCTTCCAGCGACCGCGGGTGGCCAGCTCCAACAGCAGAAACCCCGACAGATAGCCGAGCGGGACGCTGCCGACATCGCCGAGAAAGATCCGCGCGGGTGACCAGTTCCACACAAGAAACCCGATCGCCGCACCGATGATGCCGGCGGCGAGCAACGCCACTGTGGGATCGGCGCCTTCGCCGACGATGGCGAAGAGCAGCAACCCGCCGCAGATCGCCGCAGCCTCACTTACGGCGAGCCCATCGATCCCGTCCATGAAATTGAACAGATTGATCCACCAGACCCAGACAAGGCCTGCCGCGACGAAAAAGAGCGTGGGACCCAACCAGGTTGCGAGCGCGCTAGGCGCGCCGGGCAGAACTAGCATACCGATCGTCACCGCCGCACCCTGCGCCACCAGGCGCATCCCCGGTGAAAGGCCACGCCAATCGTCGATCCAGGAGACGAGCGCCAAAAGGCTGGTACCCAGCACAATGCTGATCAGGCTCGAAGCGACCAAGCCCACCTTGTGGAGGGCGATCCACGCGAGCAGTATCGAACCCGTCACGGCGATCCCGCCGCCCCGCGGCGTCGGAGCGTAATGTGATGATCGCTCGTTTGGGTAATCGAGCATGTCTCGCCAACGCAGGATAGGGATTAGCGCCCCGGTAGCGAGCCAACAGAAGAAGCCGGTCGCAACGGCCACCGCAGCCGGCAAGAGCGCCTCAGCCATTCACCACTGGCCGACTTCCGGAAGGCTCATCCCGGAGCCCTTCCTTGGGCTCGCGGCGCAGCGCCCAGCGGACTGCCGCGCCTTCCGCTCCGACCGTCCCGCTCAACACCACTTGCTGGGTTTTTCGCACCTTACTCGAGCCAAGATAAACGCTCTCGCCGAGACTCATTTCGCCGCCGGCGGCGCGCAGCCGCCAGCACATTCCGCTCGGCAATCGGAACAAAACCGCGCCGTCTTGGGCCAGCGAGGCTTGCACCGAGGGATGCAAGTGAAAGCGCACGGCAAAGGCCGCGCCGGGCCGGCCGGTTAGCCTCTCCTCGCCGCGTAGATCCTCGCCATCGGCGGCGAGAAAGAGCTGTCGCGCATAGGTCAGGCCGAACCGCTCGCGATAGCCGTCATGTGTTGCCGAGATCCATTGCTGGCCTTCGTGCTCGGCGCGCTCACGAGCGATCGATGGCGGGCCGCGGCCGAGCGTGCCATCCTCCCGGATTTCGACCGAGTTGGTGTCGGCCACTACGAGCACCGAGTGCGCCGCACTCGCCCGTGCGACGCGCGACCAGCTCGACTTGGGTCCGCGATAGGCGCCGCAATTGACGATGATGCGCTCGCGCTCGTGGCTCATCTCAAAAGACAGCATGCCGGCGTGGGCGACCTCGTCGAAACCGCGCGGCGGCGGTCTGCCGGTATCCATGATTGCGAGGCTCCTGCCGGCCTGCAACCGATCGAAGCCGGTCTGGGGCGCCTGTGTTGGTGCGCCCCCCTTGGTCTCGGACCGCGTCAGAACCAGGTCGATCAGAACCCCGTCGTCCTCGAGAGAGTCGTTGAACAGCGCGAGGCGGCGATCGCCGTGTCGGAAAAAACGCAGCATCGGCGCCATTCGCTCGATCGCGTGCTGCAGCCCGCCGGGTGTCTCGATCTGTGCCGCCCGCAAGACGGCGCGCGTATCGATCAGATCCTGCAGAACCTGAAGCTGCAACGAGGGATTGCGTGACAAGTGGCCGCCATCCGAAAGGATCTGAACTGCACCTCGCGCTCCAGCGCTTTCAGCACCTTGGCGAGCCGCGTCGCGGAATCGCCGAGCGCGGCTCGGCCCGCGATCAGGCCCTTGAGCGCGCGCAACCGCGCGGCGCCGGCGACTTCCCAGTTTGCTGTCCGGGCCAGATGGCGCAATTGGGCGGAAATGCTCGTCAGCATCGCGCGACGCAGCGTGTGATCGTGATCGCGTCTGACGATCTCGTCGAAGTGCGCGACCCAAGCGAAGACCCGCGTCGCCAGGACGTCGGACCGCCACACGATGCCATGCCAAGCGGTATTCTCGCGTAGCCAGCTCTGCACCAGATCGCCGGCCGCATCGCGCGTGGGCCCACCCGTGGTGGCGAGATCGGCGATCCAGCCAAAGCCATGCCAAGCGGCGATCCATTCCGAACCGGCCGAAGGCGGGAGCCAACGTGGTGTGGGATTGCGGATCAGCTCTCCGCCAAGCTCGATCTCGCCACCGGCGATCGCCGCGCCCCGTTTGGCGTCGCCCGGCCAGCGCAGACCGATGCGCACCCTCAGGTCGCCGGGAACCCGGCCAATCAACGTGTGACGATAAAGCGGCTGGGAGGCGAGCGCTCGAAGCGCGTCGCGGCGCAGCCGCGTCAACAGGCCGGGAGCATCGCCGGCCAAGTGCCGGCTGATGGATCCAACTGGCTTGTCGGTCGAAACCCGCGTCATTGCTTCGGCCCCGGTCCGCAAGACCGCGCAGGCCGGGTGACCCACAGGTCACTGATGGCGCGCCGGACAGGGGAATCCATGCCTTTTCGTAACAAGGAAACAGCAATGCCGCAAGCGAGCGGGCTGTACGCGCCGACGAGCGGCACTCACCGACAGCGCTGCTGCAGTCATCTGTTCGAGGCTGGCGAGCCGTCCTTGACCAGCCGCGCGCAGAAGAAGCCGTCGATGCCGTCGTATTCGTCGAAATGGCAGGGCAACGTCCGTAGATCGCCCTCGACGGTGATCCATTCGGGTCGGGCGCCGATCTCATCGGGATCGATCGCTCGCCGCGCGACCGGCGCGCTAGCACGCAGCAGCCCTGCGATCCGATCCCGCCCCTCTTCGGGCTCGAGCGAGCAGGTGCAATAAATCAAGGTGCCCCCCGGCCGCAGCATATCGATCGCCGCGCGCAGCAGGTTATCCTGCACCACCGCAAGCCGGGCAACGTCGTCCGGGGCCTTGAGATGCGGTACGTCCGGATGCCGGCGGATCGCGCCGGTCGTGCTGCAAGGGGCGTCGAGTAGCACCGCGTCGACCGGCCGCGCAGGGCGCCAGGTCAACGCGTCCGCCGCCACCGCCTCGATCGGCAGAGCGAGACGCTGNAGGTTGGCAACCAGCCGCTCGAGGCGACGGGTCGAGCGATCGACCGCCGTCACCCGGGCGCCNGCGGCGGCGAGCTGGGCGGTCTTGCCGCCCGGCGCCGCGCAGAGATCAACGACCTCGCGTCCGCCGAGGGCACCAAACAAGCGCGCCGGCAGTGCAGCGGCGGCGTCCTGAACCCACCAGGCGCCCTCGGTGTAGCCCGGCAAAGTGACGAGAGAACCGCCGGCTGCCCGGCGCACCGTCCCGGTCGGCAACAACATTCCTTGGAGCTTGACACACCACGCCTCGGCATCGTTGCGCAATGTCAAATCGAGCGGAGCCTCCTTCAGGTGCGAAGCGGCGATGGCGCGCGCGACGGGCTGGCCATAGGCCCGGCTCCACGATTGCCACAGCCAGTCCGGCGTGTTCAGTCGGGGGACATCCTGCTGATCGATGCGCGCGGCCCCCTCGATGCTCAAGCGCCGGAGCACGGCATTGACGAGCCCCTTGTGCGACAAGTAGCCCCGGCTATGGGCGATGTCGACGCTGGTCGCTACCGCCGCGTGCGGCGGGGTGCGCAAAAACAAAAGTTGGGCGACACCGAGCCGCAATATGTCGTACACCGTGGCCGCCCGCGGTGCTAACGGCGTGTTGAGACAATCGGCGATCAACGCATCGATCTGGCCAAGGCGCCGCAGCACCGTCGCCACCAGCAAGCGCGCGAACGCGCGGTCGCGGCCGGCCAATTCGTGCATCGCCGGATTGTCTTCGATCGCCTCGTCGAGCGGCCGCTTGCGGCGAAGCACCGCACCGATCAAGTCGAGCGCGACGCTCCGCGCGGTTGGCGCTTGGGATATCAAGGTTCTTGTATCCACCGTTGGCAACGCCGGAGGCTGATGGGCCCAAATTGCCCGGTCCAACGCTGCGCGACAAGTTTGGTTCCGAGATTTTTATTACCGGCCCAGAGCCATCCCCTCGGGCGCCACCGAAACGGTTGAGCGGGAGAGGGCTTCGAACCCATATTCCCGTCATGGACGATCGAGCGCATGATANGGACNNGCCNCCACCCGCCGCGCCGGCCCGGAAGGTGCAGGCGCCCGTGCCGCAGCCGCGCGAGATCGGCGGCCCGGAGGGCCCGGAGCCGACCCGCTACGGGGACTGGGAATATAACGGCCGCTGCACAGATTTTTGAACTGCCTCCGTGACCGAGTGTCGACTCGCGAGGGAACGCATATGGGGCTTGTCGTAGGGCCACGCCTGTCGGAGGC
>JGI26340J50214_10000880_pt1 | contig 10076 bp, 2 predicted proteins | sample BogFormECP12_OM2_FD_50214 | JGI IMG/M metagenome (IMG submission 50214)
CAGCACGCGATCGGGTGCGCCCAGCGTGCCGATGTCGGAGACGTTCAGCGGAACGTCGAATTGGTCGGACGGGGGAGTGGGGATCAATCCGAGTACGGCGGACATTGGAGTGACGACCAGTGTCAGTGCGGTGCCGCTGACGCAGAATTCCACGTACATCATTACGGTGACGAACAACGGGCCGTCAGCGGCGAACACTGTTGTGCTTACTGATGCCTATGCGGCGACGGGATTGACACTTCAAACGGTGGCGACCAGCGTTGGAAACTGCCCGACCACAACGCCCACTATTACTTGCAACCTGGGGACGCTTGCGAGCGGAGCGGTTGCGACGATCACGGTGAAGGTGTCGACCACAGCCGCTGGGTTCTATCCGAACACGGCGACGGTGACCGACTCTGGGACACCTCCCGATCCGAACACCGGCAACAATACGTACGTGGCGCTGGCTCCGGTGGTGAGCGTGGTTTGTTCCACCAGCACTCTGACCGCGGGCGGAGCGCTGGGTGGCGTGGTGAACACATACTATCCGGGAACGGCGAACGCGGCGAAGGGGGCAACTTCGATTTCGGTGGGGACGCCGACCGGGGCGGCCGGAACGATCGCGAATGGCACCGAACTGCTGGTGATCCAGATGCAGGATGCCAGCATCAACGATTCCAACACGGTCGCTTACGGAAACGGGTACACAGGTGCGGGATTTACGGCGATCAATAACGCCGGCAATTATGAGTTCGTAACCGCGACGGGGCCGATTGCTGGCGGCGTGGTGCCCATCAAGGGAGCGGGGCCGACTAACGGACTGGTGTTTGCGTACACGGCAGCCGCGGTTTCGGCGACCAAGGGACAAAGCACGTTTCAGGTGGTGCTGGTGCCGCAATATTTGTCGGCCAGTTTAGGCGCGCTGGTGGCGACTCCGTGGAACGGAACCACGGGTGGGATTGTGGCGTTGGATGTTGCGGGGCAGCTGAATCTGAATGGCGGATCGGTCGTAGTGGATGGGCAAGGATTCCGCGGTGGCGCGGGAATGCAGTTGACGGGTGCGGCGGGGTCGAACGCGGACTATTGGCACGTGTCGCCTGCAACGTATACGGGCGTTGCCGAAGGGGGCGCCGATGCTGCCAAGGGAGAGGGCGTGGCGGGCACGCCGGAGTGGGTCGAGTTTAATAACAGCTACCTGCAGACTACGAGCAATTATCCCAGCGGCACCGCTGGGACCGACGGCAGCATGGCGCGCGGGGCGCCTGGGAATGCGGGTGGCGGCGGCACGGATGCGGACCCGGGTGCGAACGACGATAACGCGGGCGGTGGTGGCGGAGGAAATGGAGGATCCGGCGGATTCGGGGGCGATTCGTGGAACTCCAATCTCAGTACGGGCGGCGAAGGTGGATCGTTGTTTCCGGCGACGATTGACCGCATTGCGATGGGCGGTGGTGGCGGGGCAGGAACGCGGAACAATACTCCCGGAGACAATCAGGCCAGCGGCGGAGCGGCGGGCGGCGGAATTATCTTCATTCGCGCGGACAGCCTGACGGGTACAGCGACTCTGACGGCGAACGGGATGGCCGCTTACAACGGGACTCAAAACGACGCGGGCGGAGGCGGTGGCGCGGGTGGAAGCATCATCGTGCTGGCGGCGAATGGCGGGGAGAGCGGTCTGACCCTGCAGGCGAATGGCGGCCGGGGCGGCGATGCCTGGGACTCAGACACTTACAAGTTGGCGGATCGTCATGGCCCGGGTGGAGGTGGCGCCGGCGGAGTGGTTCTCGTGTCCGGCGCGGCGGCCAGCATCAGCGTCACCGGCGGAGGGAATGGAACGACACTGACGCCGGGCGTCGCTTATGGAGCCACGCCGGGCGCGGCGGGCACGAGCGCGACCAACGCGACATTGTCGCAGGTGACCGGGCTGCAGTCGTCGTCCGTGTGTGTTCCCGACTTGACCATCAGCAAGAGCAGTTCGGGAAGCTTTACCCGCGGATCGACTGCCAGCTACACCATCACGGCTTCAAACGTGAGCGCGCTGGGGGCAACGATCGGAGTTGTCACCGTCAATGACACGCTGCCGATTGGCCTGACTCCGACCGGCGCAATCGGGACGGGATGGACGTGCTCGGTTTCCGGGCAGACGGTGAGTTGCACGCAATCGACCCCGCCGCTCGGCCCCGGCGCCGCCTATCAGCCGATCACGCTCAGTGCGACGGTCTTGCAGTCGGCTCCGGCCACGGTGACGAATACCGCAGTGGTGGGCGGTGGGGGCGAAGCGAACCTGCTCAACGACACGGCCAGCAATACCGCCAACGTGATTTCGAGCGCCGACATGAGCGTGACCGACGCGGGCTCACCCAGCCCGACCGTCGCTGCCGGGGCCAACATTACTTATACGCAAGTGGTCACTAACAACGGACCGAGCGCCGCGGACAACGCCACCGTCGTGGCTACGATCCCCGCAAATACCACGCTGGTGTCTTTTTCCGCGCCGGCGGGATGGAGTTGCCTGAACACGACGGCCGGCGCGACCGGCAACGTGGTTTGTTCTAACGCCAATATGGGGGCGGTGAGCTCGGGTACGTTCACGCTTGTGGCGAAGGTTACCGCCGGAACGCCGAACGGGACGGTGGTCGGCGAGATGGTGTCGGTGGGTTCCTCCGCGCTCGATCCGAATTCGGCGAACAATACGGCTTCGGTCAGTACGCTGGTGGGCGCAACGGGACCGAACCTCTCGGTGACGAACGTGGGATCGCCGGTCCCGGTGCAGGCTGGCACCGACATCACCTATACGCAGGTGGTGACGAATACAGGAACGACGGCGGTTACCGGCGCGACGTTCAGTGAGACGGCGACGCCGGCCGCGGACTTGACGTTCCTTACTGTGACTCCTCCGGCGGGATGGACGTGCGCGGGATTTCCAGTGACCGCCTGCACAGACCCGAGTGTGGGCGCAGGCGTCTCGGGAACGTTCAAGGTCATTTACCTGGTAAAGGCGACAACACCGAACGCCACGCCGATCGTGGATACGGCGACGGTGACAGGAACGAACCAGTCGTATGGAGCGAATTCCGCGACCGCGAATGACGTGGTGGCCGGGGCTGCCCAGGCCGACCTGGTGCTGAGCGCGGCTGGGGCGCCGGGGACGGTCCTGGCAGGGAACGACATCACGTATACCGAGACCGTGACGAACGACGGCCCGGCAGCAGCAACGACGGCGAGTTTCACCGAGGCGACGCCGGCGAACACCACGTATCAATCAGTGCTGGCGCCGGCAGGGTGGACGTGCACGACCCCGGCAGTTGGCGGCACAGGAAATGTGACCTGCACCGATCCTACTTTTGCGGTGGGAGACACGGCGAATATTGTTGTTGTATTGAATGTTCCGGCCAGCGTGACAGTGGCTTCGATCACCGCGCCTTCTTCAGTGTCTGCGACAAACTCGGTCAGCACAGCCAACGCGTCGGTCACCACCAATGTGAGTACCGTCTGCGACCTGACGGTGACCAACAGCGGGAGCCCGAGTCCGGTGACGGCCGGGTCCAACATCACCTACACGCAGACGGTGTACAACCACGGTCCCAGCAACTGCATGACGGCGACATTTACGGAGCCGACGCCGGCGAACACGGCGTTTTCCTCGGTGGGGGTTGTGACCACAGGCGGAGGCACGTGGACTTGTCCGAATACGGGTCCGGTGAGTTGCACCAATCCCAGCGTTCCTCCGGGTTCGACGGCAACGATTACCGCGGTCTACACGGTGGCCGCGGGAACGGCAGCGGGAAAAATCATTACTGACACCGACACCGGTGCCAGCGCAACGCACGATTCGAATCCCGCGGACAACTCGGCGACGGTGAATATTGCCGTGGCGTCGGGCACGCAGGCGGATTTGAGTGTGACCAATTCAGCGAGCCCGAATCCAGTAACGGCGGGCAACAACATTACTTATACGCAGAGCGTGACCAATAACGGTCCGGCAACGGCGAACGCTCCGGTGCTTACTGAAACGCTGCCCGCGAATACTACGTTTGTGTCGTTGACCGGACCCGCGGGATGGACGTGTGCGGGCCTTACTTGTACGGACACGACCACGATGGCGGCCAACACGACGGCGAACTTCAGCTTCGTGGTGACGGTAGGCGCGACTGTGGCGAACGGAACGACCATCACGCAGACCGATTCGGTTTCCTCCAGCACCGGTGATCCGAACGGCGGCAACAATGGCGCAACGGTTAACGTTCAGGTGGCAGGATCGGCGGACCTTTCTGTCGCGAATTCGGCGAGCCCGGTTCCGGTAATCGCGGGCAACAACATTTCCTATACCCAAGTAGTGACGAACGCAGGCCCGAGTGCGGCCGCGAGCGCAACTTTTACGGAGAGCACGCCCCCCAACACCACGTTCTTCTCGCTCGCAACGGTTCCGAGCGGCTGGACTTGCTCGACTCCGACGGTTGGCAACGCGGGCACGATCAGTTGCACGAATCCCAGCTTCGCACCCGGGACGGCCAGTTTCCCGGTGGTGCTGGCAGTGGCTTCAGGCACTGCGTCCGGGACGCCGGTGAACGACACGGTTACGGTGGGCTCGTCGACGGCGGATCCGAACTCGGCGAACAACACGGCGACTGCGGCCGACGTAGTGGCCCTAGCGACACAAGCGGATCTAGTCGTGACGAATACGGCTTCCCCCACTACGGTTACGGCGGGAAGCAATGTGACTTATACGCAGAGCGTCACGAACAACGGCCCGGCGGTGGCGACGGCTGGAATGACGTTCTCAGAGGCTACGCCGCCGAACACGACCTTTGTGTCGATGACGCCGCCGGCGGGATGGACTTGTGGCACGGTGCCGGCCGTGGGCGGCACAGGCACAATTACCTGCACCGACAGCGGTACGTTGGGGATCGGATCGGCCAACACCGCGACCTTCAGCCTGCTGTTGCAAGTGAATTCGGTAGCGCCGTCGGGAACGAACATTACCGACACGGTCACGGCTACGGTGACCAATATCGTCCCCGGCATCACGACCAATACCGCCAGCGCGACCGTGGTGGTGGGCACTGCCAATAGCGTGGATATGTCGATCGTGAAGACCGGCACTCCGAATCCGGTGACCGAAGGAACTCTGCTTACCTACACGCTGACCGTCACCAATAACAGCACGACGACATCCGCGACCAATGTGACGGTGACTGACACTCTGCCGTCGGTGGTGACGTATCTTTCGACGAGCACGACCCAGGGTTCGTGTTCGGAGGCCGGCGGAACGGTGACGTGCCTGCTGGGCACGATGGCGAATTCGACGACGGCGACGATTTCGATCCTGACGATTCCAGCCGCTGCTGGCGTGGTCTCGAATACCGCGACTGTCACGGCAGACCAGACGGATCCGAACCAGGCGAACAACACGTCGACCCAGACCGAGACGATTACGGCGCCAACGCGGATCGCGCTCCAGTCATTCTCCGCCCACGTCGGCACCGACAAGAACGGAGCGAGCCGAATCATATTGACGTGGAAGACCGGCGGTGAGGCGCACAACCTGGGCTTCAATGTGTACCGCGAGCAGAACGGGAACCGGGTGCGCATGAATGCTTCCCTGATCGCCGGTTCGGCGCTGCTGATGAGCGGTGCGCAGCCCAAACACGCGGGCAGAAGTTACGCCTGGATTGATGCTGCGGCGGCGGTCGGCGGAGATGCTTACTGGCTGGAGGATGTGGACGTCAACGGCACGCGGACGATGCACGGACCGGTCTCGGTGTCGGCGGGGACAACGACGGCGACTCAGGCCGAGAGCGAGGCAACTGCGTCGGAGACGCGAATGTTAAGCCAAATGAATCAGGCGCTGCCTCCGACGCCGGGCAGCCAAGAAAGTCACATGGTTGAGACCTGGCCGGCGGCTACTGCGCCCACTCCGCGTCAGATACAGAAACAGTTTGAACTGGCAGCGCATCCGGCAGTCAAGATTTATGTACGGCACGAGGGGTGGTATCGCGTGTCGCAGGCGGACTTGGTGAAGGCGGGGCTCGACCCGAATGTCGATCCAGCGCTGCTGCATTTGTACGCCGAGGCGGTCGAGCAACTATTGCAGATTACGGGCGCGACAGCGGGTCCGGGCGGCTTCGGACCGCAGGCGGCGATCAATTTCTACGGGACGGGGATCGATACCGTTTTCTCGGGCACGCGAGTCTACTGGCTGGTGGCCGGCGAAGGCCGGGGCGCCCGGATTCCCCAGCTGCCGGTGTCCTCGGGATCGAACCAGCCTCCGGCGAGTTATTCCGCGACGGTGGAACTGCAGCAGCACACCATCTATTTTTCGGCGCTCCTGACCACCAACGGACAGAACTTCTTCGGCGCCCTGGTCTCGTCCACCCCGGTGGAACAGGTATTGGAGACGCCACACCTCAGCGCGGCTTCGGCGCAGATCGCGCAACTTGAAGTCGTTCTACAGGGCGTGATCACGGCCTTCCCGCACGATGTGTCGGTCGTGCTCAACGGAACCCCGCTGGGGGACGTGACTTTCACCGGCCAGGCCCAAGGCAATCTGACCGTAAACATTCCGCCCGGCGTGCTGCAATCAGGGAGTAACACTGTTACNTTGACCGCGCAAAANGGNGANTACGATACCAGCCTGGTCGACTANATCCGCATCACGTATCCGCACACGTATGTCGCGGACTCCGATCAGCTGAAGTTTACGGGACAGGCCGGAGAAGAGCTGATGGTGAGCGGCTTTACCAGCGCGCCTGCGGTGCTCGATATTACCGATCCGAACCATCCGGTGCAGTTGACGCCGCAAATGATTTCGATGAGCGGGCAGTATGAGGCTGCGGTCCAGGTGCCGTTTACTTCGACGAATCCCGCGATCTCGGGGACGCATACGCTGCTGGCCGTGGCCGCTGATCAAATGTCTTCCGCCGCTGGCGTGTGGCCCAACCACCCGTCGCATTGGCACAGCGCGCAGGCCGGAGCCGACATTGCCATGATCACGTACGGGCCCTTCGCGAGCGCGCTGGTGCCCCTGGTGAGCGCGCACCTGGCGGAGGGAAAAACTTCCGCGGTGATCCCCATCAATGATTTGTACGACGAGTTCAATTTCGGCGAGCGTACACCGTTTGCCATCCGGTGGTTCCTGCAGACGGCGAAGCAGAACTGGAAGAAGCCCCCGACTTATCTGCTGTTAAATGGGCGGGCGTCGCTCGATCCGCGAAATTATCTGGGCTTCGGATACCTGGACATGGTTCCGACAAGGATGGTGGCCGCGACCAGCCTGATGACAGGGTCGGACGACTGGTTCTCCGACTTCAACGACTCTGGCATGCCGACCATCGCCACCGGGCGCTTGCCCGTGAGCACGATGGATGAAACCACGACCGTGGTGGGAAAAATCGCGACCTACGAAGGCCAGTCGACCAATGGTCCTTGGACAGCGAACGCCCTGATGGTTGCCGACAAAGACGACACCGAGAACTTTACCGAAGACAGCCAGACGGTGCAGGCGAAACTGCCGGTGACGATGCAGGTTACCCACATATTCACCGATACGGTCGGCACGGCCGCGAGAACGGATATTGTCAACGCCATCAACTCAGGACAAGGGCTGGTGAACTACCTGGGGCACGGTTCGGAAGAGCAGTGGTCCGGTTCCGGCATCTTTGACACTGATTCGGTGAGTTCGTTGACCAATGGATCGCAGCTTCCGGTCTTCCTGATCATGGACTGTCTGAATGGATTCTTCCAGGACGTATATGCGCAGCCCCTGGGAGTGACGCTGTTGCTGGCGTCAAACGGCGGCGCAGTGGCCGTACTGGCCTCGAGCGGGCTGAACCAGCCCTCGCCGCAAACCCAACTCGACACACTGATTGTGCAGCATGCTCTGCGTGCAAAGGGGGCGGCGCTGGGCGATGCGATGGTGAAGGCGAAATCGCAGCTCAGCGATGCGGACGTGCGCCGCACCTTCGTGCTTTTCGGCGATCCTGCGATGCAGGTGAAGCAGCCTCCGGCGAACGCGGGAGCTAAGTGGCCTCAGGCGCGGTAAGTTACCTCAGCGGCGAAAGCCGCCCGTGCTTAACCACGTCTAGCGGCGCGGCTAGAAGCCGCACCCTTTTAAAAACAATTTCCTCCTACGACGCCACCTGCGCCGCCGCGGGCAGGCTGGCAGTCTGCCGTAGTGGCTCTGCCAGCGCCCGCATGACCTTGCCGAATCCAGCGAAATCAAGGGACTGAGGACCGTCAGACAGAGCGCGTTCCGGGCAGGGATGCACTTCGATGATGAGACCATCGGCTCCCACGGCGACGGCGGCGCGGGACACAGCCGCGATCAGGCTCTGCTTCCCGGTTCCGTGGGAAGGATCGGCGATCACGGGCAAGTGCGAGAGATCGCGGGCGAGAGCTACGGCCGCCAGGTCGATGGTGTTGCGCATCTCGGTTTCGAAAGTCTTAATGCCGCGCTCGCAGAGAACGACTTGCTGGTTGCCTCCCGACAGCAGATACTCGGCGGCGAGCAGCCACTCTTTCACCGTCGCGGAGGGGCCTCGCTTCAGCAGGATGGGCTTGTTGACGGTGGCGAGACGGCGCAGCAGGGCGAAGTTCTGCATGTTGCGGGCGCCGACCTGCAGCATGTCGACGTGCTCGCAGATGACGTCCACATCCTCGGTGCTCATGACTTCGGTGACCACGGGCAGTCCGGTTTCTTCGCGAGCTTCGCGGAGAATCTTGAGTGCCTCCAAGCCAAGGCCCTGAAAGTCGTATGGGGAAGTGCGGGGCTTGTAGGCTCCGCCGCGCAGCATGGCGGCTCCCGCGCGCTTTACGGCGTGTGCTGTGTCGAGCAACTGTGTGCGCGATTCCACCGAACAGGGGCCGGCGATGACCACGACTTCAGGTCCGCCGATGGCCACACTGTTGATTCTCACGACGGTGCGCTCCGGCTTGACTTGCCGGCTCACGAGTTTGAAGGGCTGGGCAATGGCGACGACGTTGTCGACCCCGGGAGCGACCTGGAGGGCTTCGATCTCGTGGCGGCGCCCGCTGCCCACGGCGGCTACGATGGTGCGCTCGGTGCCGCGGGTGACGTGAGGCTGGTATCCGGCCTCGCGGATGCGTTCAATGACGTGGTTGATTTCCTGCTCGGTGGCTTTCTCGGACATGTTGACAATCATGGGCTGGTTCTCCTCGATAGGTTCTTCGTAGTCGTTTGCAGCATAAGTTCGCCTCGAAAACAAAAGCCGCGATCCCTGGATCGCGGCTTGCGGCGGAAGCTGGTTTTCTAGGTGGCCGTCAGTGGCCCATCCTCACCCCAAGCTGCGCTTCAGCCGCTGCTCCTGGAAACCAGAAGAAAGCGGTAGATGCGAAGCCCGGAGTAAATCGTGTCATAGAATTTTTCATTTCATTAAAAATCATACAGAGCATACTTCGACCGGCTGGACCGCACTTGCCTATTGGAGCGAACTGGCTACACTGGAGAATGCTGTGTTGGCATTCGATCCGATCAAGCGGACCGTTCCCACCACCAGAACCAGAATGACCGCCAGCATCACCGCGTATTCGGCAATATCTTGTCCTTCATCTTCCGACCAAAGCCGTAGCATTAGTTTGGACATCTGCTCTCCTTCACGCCGCCGTCAGTCCCTCGACAGGGTTACCTTTGACTGGGTGCACACATGATGCACGTGGGCGGAGGTTCTTGTCAATCCGCGTTTCGACATTTTCCACAGAGGGGGTCAACGTTTCAGAACGGGCGCTGGAAGCTGGGTTTGAGCGATATTCGGCGGGACTGCCGGGGCCGGTTGCGGAAGCAATTGCTGAGCGCCCTGCTGGACGTATTGCAGCACGCGGGCGGGAAGAATACCAAGATACAGCGTGGCGATGATGCTGATCGCAAGAGCGAGCCCGAGTCCAAAAGGAACAGGTGTGACCGGGACGGGCTTGCGCGGCTCGCGCATGTACATGACGACGATCACGCGCAGGTAGTAGTAGGAGCCAATGGCGCTGTTGACCACGCCGATAATGGTGAGCCAGATCAGGTTGGATCTTACCGCGGCGCTGAAGACGTAGAACTTGGCGAAGAAGCCGCCCGTCATGGGAATGCCAAT
>JGI26340J50214_10000882_pt1 | contig 10071 bp, 11 predicted proteins | sample BogFormECP12_OM2_FD_50214 | JGI IMG/M metagenome (IMG submission 50214)
AGCCAGGCCACGAACCCAAGCACGAGCCAGGCCACGAACCCAAGCACGAGCCAGGCCACGAACCCAAGCACGAGCCAGGCCACGAACCCAAGCACGAGCACCGGAGCGTCGCCTGCCTCGCGAGGCCACTAAGCCCCGCCGCCCGCCCCTATACACTCATCCGGTGCCTCGCACGCTGATCGTGACCAACGACTTCCCGCCCCGCCGCGGCGGCATCCAGTCGTTCGTGCACGCGCTGGTCACCCGGCTGCCCGCAGGCACGGTGACCGTGTACGCGCCGGCCTGGAAAGGCGCGGCGGAGTTCGACGCGCGGCAGCCGTTCCCGGTCATCAGGCACCCCACCTCGCTCATGCTGCCGGTGCCCGCCACCTCACGCCGGGCCGTAGCCATCGCCACCGAACACGGCTGCGACACCGTCCTGTTCGGCGCGGCGGCGCCGCTCGGCCTCATCACCCCGGCCCTCCGCAAGGCCGGAGTAACCAGGGCGGTCGCACTGACGCACGGGCACGAGGCGGGCTGGGCTGCGCTGCCCGGTGCCCGCACCCTGCTGCGCCGCATCGGCGACGAGGTGGACGTGGTCACGTACCTGGGCGAGTACTTCCGGGTGCGGCTGGCCCGCGCGCTCTCGGCGGAGGCGGCCAGCCGGATGGTCCGGCTGGCGCCCGGCGTGGACGTGACGTTCTTCCGCCCGGGCGCGGGCGGTGACGCAGTCCGGGAGCGGCTGGGCCTGACGGGCAGGCCGGTCGTGGCCTGCGTGTCCCGGATGGTCCCGCGCAAGGGCCAGGACACGCTGATCACGGCCTGGCCGCAGATAGGAGCACAGGTGAGCGGCGCGGTGCTGTTGCTCGTCGGCGACGGCCCCTACGCGCCCGCGCTAAGACGCCTGGCCCGGCGGCTCAATGTCAGCGGCGACGTCATCTTCACCGGCCCGGTACCGTGGCCCGAACTCCCCGGCTACTACGACGCGGCGGACGTGTTCGCCATGCCCTGCCGCACCCGCCGCGGCGGGCTGGACGTGGAGGGCCTCGGCATCGTCTACTTGGAGGCGTCGGCCACCGGCCTGCCGGTGATCGGGGGCGACTCGGGCGGAGCCCCGGATGCCATCCTCGACGGCGAGACCGGATACGTCGTCAACGGCGCGACGACGGTGGCCAAGCGCGTCACCGAGTTGCTCTCCGACCCCGCGAAGGCCAGGGCCATGGGGGAGAAGGGCCTGGCGTGGGTGGACCGGGAGTGGCGTGAGGAGCTTTCCGCCGCCCGCCTCGCCGCAATCTTGGAGGGCTAGGCCCCCAGCCCGCGCCTAAGCCTGGCCCAAGCGCGTCTAAGGCCCCTCTGAGCAGGAGAAATAGGGATTTCCTCCGATGCGGTACGGGGGGTCTTACCGCGAGACTCGATGGTGAACGGCCGATATACCAGTCGGCGCATCGAGGAGGAACAATGAACCCGAACATGGCCCAGATCCTGGTCTGGGATCACATCATGGAATCCCGCCAGCAGGCGGCGGCGGCCCGGCAGGCCGGCGCGGCACGCGGGGCGCGGCGCGGCGCTAGCACCCGCGCGGCCCGGCGCGGCGCTAGCACCCGCGCGGCCCGGCGCGGCTACTGGCTGGTGCGGGGGGCATGACGATGACCCAGCGAACCACGATGACCCGGCGGACCACGGGGCCAGCCCGGCTCAGCTCCGGGCTGGCCCGGATCGCGCGGCGCGTCGCCGACGTCGTCGCCGAGTGCGACTACGCCCAGCGCCGGTCCTTCGCGATCATGACGAACCCGGATAGCTACGTGATTGACCGGGACCAGGCGCCCGACACGTATGCCGAATTCCTGTTCCGCACCTCGGGCGGACTACTGGAGGAGCCGGCCTCCGCCCAGCGGGCACACGGCCGGTTCCCTGCCTGAACCAAGGAAACCAAGAAACCAAGCAATCAGGAGTACAGTGCATCGATGTCGGCGGCGAAATCCTTGAGCAGCACGCTCCGGCGAATCCCGAGCTTCACGCTGAGCTGGCCGGATTCCTGGGTGAAGTCCACGTCGAGGATCCGGAACTTCCTGATGGACTCCGCCCGGGACACCGACTGGTTGGCGTCATCGACCGCGTTCTGCACGGCGGCGATCAGATTAGGGTCGTCGCGCAGCGCCGCGATCGTCGCGTCGGCCGGCTTGCCGTGCCGTTCCTTCCACAGCTCGAACGCCTCGGGGTCCAGCGTGATCAGCGCCGCGACGAATGGCTTGCCGTCCCCGACCACCATGCACTGGCTGATCAGCCCGTGGCTGCGGAGCCTGTCCTCGAGCACCGCAGGAGCGACGTTCTTGCCACCGGCGGTCACGATCATCTCCTTCTTCCGTCCGGTGATCCTCAGGAAGCCTTCCTCGTCGAGCTCCCCGACGTCGCCGGTACGGAACCAGCCGTCCTCGGTGAAGACCTCCTTGGTCGCCGCCTCGTTGTGCCAGTAGCCGGGGAAGACGTTCACCCCCCTGATCAGGATCTCGCCATCCTCGGCGATCCTGACCGCGACGCCGGGCAAGGGCATGCCGACAGTGCCTATCTTGACCCGGTCCGGCCGGTTGACGGTCGCCGCGGCGGTCGTTTCAGTCAGGCCGTACCCTTCGAGCACGGTCACGCCGGCGCCGCGGAAGAAGTGGCCGAGCCGTTCGCTCAGCGCGGCGCCGCCGGAGACCGCGTACTGCGTCCGGCCGCCGAGCGCGGCCCGCAGCTTGCCGTAGACCAGCCGGTCGAACATCGCGTGCTGGGTGCGCAGGCCGAGGGCGGGGCGGCCGGGCTCATCAAGCGACCGGCTGTAGGCGATCGCCACCTCGGCCGCGCGGCCGAAGATGGCGCCCTTGCGCTCGCTGTCGGCTTTCTGCTCGGCGCTGTTGAACACCTTCTCGAACACCCGCGGCACCGCGAGGATGAACGTGGGCCGGAACGAGGCCAGGGCAGGCAGCAGCGCTGTCAGGTCCCCGCAGTGGCCGAGCACGATCCCGCCCTCGATGCAGCCCACCTCGACGACCCTGGCGAAGACGTGCGCGAGCGGCAGGAACAGCAGGGTGCTGGCGTCCACGGTTTCCGCCACGGTCGCCAGCGGCCCGTGGAACGCGTTGCGTACGTTGGCGAGCAGGTTCTGGTGGGTCAGCTCGCAGCCCTTGGGGCGCCCGGTGGTGCCCGAGGTGTAGATGACCGTGGCCAGGTCGGACGCCTTGGCTGCAGCGCGCTCGGTGATGACCTCGTCGCCGACGTCCGCGCCCGCCGCGCGTAGCGAGTCCAGGCCCTCCTCGATCCGCCACACCTGCGACAGCGCCGGCAGCCGGTCCCGGAAGCTGGCGATCGTGTCCTCGTAGCCAGCCGTCTCGACGAAGCAGGCCTGCGCGCCTGAGTCGATGAGGGTCCATTCGGCCTGCTCAGCGGAGGAAGTCTCGTAGACCGGCACGGTCACGGCGCCCACGGTCCAGATGGCGTAGTCGATCAGCGTCCATTCGTACCGGGTATGCGACATCAGCGCGACCCGGTCCCCGACACCGATGCCCGCCGCGACCAGCCCCTTGGCCACCGCGACAACCTCGGCCTTGAACTGGCTCGCGGTCACGTCCTGCCAGCTCCCTGCGGGGTCTCCGGGTCCAGGGCGGCGCATCATCACCGCGTGCGGCTGTTCGGCGGCCCGGCGGAAGACGGAGTTGGCCAGGTTCGCGGTCGCGGGGATCTCCGCCAGGGCCGGAAGGCTGAATTCGCGCACGGCATCTCTCCACTGAGGTAGCGCTAATTGGCAGTACCAGCTTAGGCAGTATCAGCTTAGGCTGGCTGCCAGTCGTTTCCTGGTTACGATCTTGCGTCTCGTCCGGCTTACCGTGGTGTCATGCGAGTCCACGTGGTGAGCGACGTACACGGCCGCGTGGATGCGCTGGCCCGCGCGGGCGAGGGTGCCGACGCGCTGATCTGCCTGGGTGATCTGCTCCTGTTCCTCGACTACGCCGACCACGGCCAGGGCATCTTCGCCGATTTGTTCGGCGCGGAGGCGGCAGGCAAGTACGTCCGGCTGCGCACCGCGAAGAAGTTCGACGAGGCCAGAGAGTTCTCGCTCAGCCTGTTCGCGGGCCGGCCGGAGAGCCGGGCCAGCCTCTTCGAGGCCGCGATGACCAGGCAGTACGCCGAGCTGTTCGGCGCTCTCCCCGAACCCGCCTACCTGACCTACGGCAACGTCGACGTCCCCGGCATGTGGGAGCGGTTCACCAAACCCGGGCATCGCGTCCTAGACGGCGGCACGGCCGAACTGGACGGCTGGACCTTCGGTTTCGTCGGTGGCGGCCTGAGATCGGTCTACCGGACCCCGAACGAGATGAGCGAGGAAGAGTTCCGCGCCAAGATCGAGGCGGTCGGTGAGGTCGACGTGCTGTGCACGCACATCCCGCCCGCGGTCCCCGAACTTCTCTACGACACCGTGGCCCGGCGCATGGAGAAGGGCAGCGTCGCGCTGCTCGACGCGATTAAGGCCACCCGCCCGAGGTACTCGATCTTCGGGCACGTGCATCAGCCGCTGGCCCGCAGAACGCGGGTCGGCGTTACGGAGTGCCTGAACGTAGGACATTTCCGCGCCACCGGCGCCCCATTTGTCCTGCAGTGGTAGCGGGTACGATCATGGGTAGGAGGCGCCAGGTGTCGGAATCCCCAGGCGATGGCCAGCCAGAAACCAGCGGCCCGTCGCAAAGCAGTAACCCGCCGCGAAGCAGTAACCCGCCGCGGAGCAGCGGCCCGCCGCAAAGCGGTAACCCGCCGCAAAGCGGTAACCCGCCGCGAAGCAGTAGCCCGCCGCGGAGCAGCGGCAACAACAGCTACAGCGGTCAGACCAGGACCAACGGCCAGTCAGGCAGCCGTAGCCAGTCGGGCAGCGGGCGCGGCGCGCCCAGGGGGAGCGACCCGGTCGCCGACTTCCAGCGCTGGCTGATGAAGGCGGGCGCGCGCAGCATGGCGAACCAGGTCGCCGACCAGGTGAAGCGGACTATCGGTGCCGAACGGCGGGACAGCGGCGGCGACGTGTGGGACACGGCCACCAACGAGCCGCCGCCCAGCGAGCCGCCGGAGTGCCAGTGGTGCCCGGTCTGCCAGGCGGCCCGCGCGGCCCGGATGGGCAACGCCGGGGGTCTCAGCGCGCGGCTGGCTGACGCGGGCGGGGTGCTGGCGTCCGTGGTCCAGGATGCCTTCTCCGCCTTCGAGCAGGTCCTGAAGACCCAAGATCAAAACCATTCGGCCGAACGGCCAGGGGTTTCGCCGCCACGGCCCGGTGCGTCGGATCGCGGGGAAACCGGTCAGTGACGCTCGCCATTGGCGTCGATGTCGGTGGCACGAAAGTCGCGGCCGGAGTGGTCGGCGAAGACGGCCAGATCATCGCCAAGCTGAAGAGATCGACCCCGGCGGCCAGTCCGGCCCGCACCGAGCAGGCCATCGCCGACGCGGTGACCGAACTGCTCGGCCGTCACCAGGACAACGTCACCGCCATCGGGATCGGCGCGGCCGGGTTCGTCGACAGCGCCCGGGCGACCATCTTGTTCGCGCCCAACCTCGCCTGGCGCGACGAGCCGCTGAAGCAGCGGGTGGAGGAGCGCCTCGGCCGCGAGGTCCTGGTGGAGAATGACGCGAACGCTTCGGCCTGGGCCGAGGCCCGGTTCGGCGCGGCCCGCGGCTACCGCGACGTGATGCTGGTCGCCTTGGGGACCGGTATCGGGGCCGCCATCCTGATCGGCGGCGAGCTCTACCGCGGCCGCTGGGGGATGGCGGGCGAGCCCGGCCACATCCGGGTGGTGCCCGACGGGCGGCTGTGCGGCTGCGGGAACCGCGGCTGCTGGGAGCAGTACTGCAGCGGGAACGCACTGGTCGCTGAGGCGCGCGAGTTCGCCAGGCGAACTCCGGAAGGCGCCATCCGGTTGCTGCAGCTGGGCGGGGGAGTACCCGAGGGCATCTCCGGCCCGGTGATAACCCGGGCCGCGACCGAGGGCGACCCGGCCGCGCTGCGTTGCTTCCAGATCGTGGGCGGCTGGCTCGGTCAGGGGCTGGCCGACCTGGCCGCGATCCTCGATCCGGCGTGCTTCGTAATCGGCGGCGGCGTGTCCGAGGCGGGCGACCTGCTGCTCGATCCCGGGCGGGCCGCTTTCGAGCGCGCGCTGACCGGCCGCGGTCGCCGCCCGCTGGCCGAGATCAGGGTCGCGCAACTCGGCGAGGACGCCGGAATCGTCGGCGCCGCCGACCTGGCCCGGATGAGCAGCCAGGCGGCGCCTATTCAGAGCACGGCCGCGGCCCGCCAGACCACGGCCCTTCAGACGACGGCACCGTCGCCGTCGTCGTCGTCCGGGCCGCCCGAGCCCGGGTCGTTCATCCGCAGCACGAGTATGGCGAACCCGGCCACGAACGCGGCGACTGCACAGAACGCGGCGATACCCGACACCGACCAGCCCGCCGCAGTGGCGACGACCAGGTAACCAGGCCCGCCGAACAGTGCCGCCCAAGCGCCCTTGGCGATGGGGTCCAGCGAGGGCAGCGGCGGCGGCGCGGGCGGGATGAAGTGCTCGTCGTCGTCCTGCGGCGCGGGCCGCGGCGGTGCCTTGCGCGCCCGGATCTTGCGCGCGCGCGTACTGTGCGCGGCCGCCCGCCGATCTTGCCGTGCGGCCGGGATCACATCCGGTTCAGAGGTCTCCGGCCGCCCGCCCGGCTCGAACGCCCGCCGCACACCCTCATCGTCAAACCCCCGTATCCCCTCTACCCCGCGCGCCCCCCGCGTATGGTCGGCACCTCTAGCCCCAGGGGAACCTCCAGCCCCGTGCGCTCCGTCAGGCCCCCGCAATCCCTCGGACCCAGCAGGCCCGTCCGGTCCCCACGCCCCTTCAACCTCGTCCGCGCCCCGTACGTCCCAGTTCCCGGGAGTCCCTTGTGCATCGCCCGCCCCGGGCACCTCCCTTGACGCGGACGCCCCAGCGGAACCTTGAGCATCCCCGGTCCCGAAACCATCTAGCTCACTTTCGACCCCGTGAACCCCGTCGATCCCGTGAACCCCGTCGATCCCGTGAACCCCGTCAGCACCGTGAACCCCGTCAGCACCGTGAACCCCGTCAGCACCGTGAACCCCGTCAGCACCGTGAACCCCGTCAGCACCGTGAACCCCGGACGTCCCGTCTGTTCCGTCCGTTGCCCGGGCGGCCTGGTCACGCGGGCCCGGCACGTCTTCGCGTTCAGGCCAGGGTGCCGGTCCGGCCGCGATCGTGGGCTCCTCGAACCGAGCGACCAGATCACGCCACGCCGCGTCCTCATCGCTCTCTCTGCTCTCCGTGTTATCCCAGTCCGGCACGTCCCCACCGATGTCCGAATCGAAGCCTGCCTCCACGATAGCCCCGCACTGTCCGGTGCCGGGAGGGTAAATCTCAGGAGTACAGGTGGTTATTCGCCCAAGCCAGAAGGATTAAGCCCAAGGCGTATTAAGGCTGTTGCTCGCTGGTATCGTCACCTGCCGCCCGGGTCGCGTGCTCGGCTTCGGCTTGGCGTGTGGTCTGCGGGTCGGCCGTTGGGCCGGTGCGCGGCTTCGGCGCGCCGGGCGGCCCGCCCGGTTTCCGTACGCTGCGATTCGGCGGCGGCATACGGCAGCGCCCGCCGGGCCTCGAGCCAGCGCTGCCGTTTGTCCGCGGTCGCGGCGTCGGGCAGCTCGAGCACCGCGGCGATCGCCTCTGACCGCATGCCCATGGCGTGCGCCGCCTCGAAGAGTTCACATTCGAGGCGGTCCAGGGCCAGTCGAGCCGCCTGCACCAGCACGAGGGCGGCCCCCATGTCCAGCCCCTCGGCTTGCCCGGCGGCCGACGCTTCGGTCACCGACTTGATCGCGTCCAGATCTGGGATGAGGCGTTTTTCCGTTTCCCACAGCAGCAGGTCCACGCCGGACGCGTAGCGTTCGGTCAGGTGCCTGTGCGAGGCGTTAACCATCTCGGGCGATGGGGCAGGAGGTTCCACGCCTTCCAAGTTAGTGGGTCGCAAACCAGCCGTCGACCACACGGACGGTCGCTGTGCGCCGGCTAACCGACGTGATCCTGGATGAACTTGCCACTGCCCTCGAAGATGGCCTGCGCGTCGTTGTCGAGCGTCGCGACATGATAGCTGTCGGCGCATTCGCGCACGGTCAGCTGGCCGCCGGGCAGCCCCGCCAGCAGCGCTCGCATGCTCGCGGGCCCGACGACGTGGTCGGTAGTGCTGCGGTAGACGAGCACCGGCTGGGTGACGTCGCCGAGATGCCTGACCGTAGTGCCCCAGAGCTTCGGCAGCGTGGCCGCGGCCCGAACCGGCACCCGGTCATAGCCGACCTCGTGTGCGCCCGGTTTCTTGATGTCGCTGGTGATGCCGGGCAGCGACCGCAGCACGTGCTTGAGGACCGGAGCGAGCAGGAACAACCGGGTGTCCGGCGCTAGCGACGGGTTGACCAGCACCAGGCCGCGCACCGCGCTGCCGTGGGCCTCGGCCAGCCGCAGCGCGAGGCAACCGCCCATGGACAGGCCGAACACGAAGGTCTGCTCACACCGGCTCGCCAGCCTGGCGAACGCGGCGTCTACCTCGGCGTACCAGTCGTCGCCGCCGGTCCGGGCCAGGTCCTGCCAGGTAGTGCCGTGCCCGGGCAGCAGGGGGAGGCTGACCGTCAGGTTCTGCCCGGCCAGGTAGTCGGCCCAGCCGCGCAGCGTCTGCGGGCTGCCGGTGAAGCCGTGGCACAGCAGCACGCCGACCGGGCCGCCTGCGGCCTCGAATGGTTCCGCGCCTGGAAGCACTGGTGCCATGGTGGCATCGTCGCATAAGTGTTTGCCGCTCGCCTCCGGGGCCCCCACCCACCTCCCATCCCCCTTCACTGCGCCCCCTTCCCCCTTCCCTCGTCGCTCGTTCCTCGGTCCAGGCGACGCCGCGGCCCGGCGGGGATGGCGGCAGCCGTCACGACCAGGATGATGGCGATTTGGGTGATGTTGCCGGGGCTGGTGACACCTCCTGACACCTCAACTGCGGCGGGGGCGGCTTTTAGTTTTCCTCGGCTCGTGCCGCAGCCATCCGCGCGGGGCTCTCGCCCACTATGGTGGGTGGCATGCGAGTGGGAGTTCTCACCGGTGGCGGCGACTGCCCCGGCCTCAATGCAGTTATCCGCGCCGTCGTCCGCAAGGGCGTGCAGGAGTACGGCCTGGAATTCGTCGGGTTCCGCGACGGGTGGCGAGGGCCGCTCGAAGGCGACACGATGCCCCTGGACGTGCAGGCGGTGCGCGGCATCCTGCCGCGCGGCGGCACGATCCTCGGAACGTCCCGGACGAACCCGCTGAAGAACACGGGCAGCGGCGGTCGCAACGGCATCGAGCGGATCAAGGACAACCTGGCCGGCCTGGGTGTCGACGCGCTGATCGCGATCGGCGGCGAGGACACGCTCGGCGTGGCCGCCCGCCTGGGCGAACAGGGGGTCCCGGTCGTCGGGGTGCCGAAGACAATCGACAACGACCTCGGCGCCACCGACTACACCTTCGGCTTCGACACGGCCGTGAACATCGCCATGGAAGCCATCGACCGGCTGCACACCACGGCGGAAAGCCACCACCGGGCGCTGATCGTCGAGGTGATGGGCCGGCACGCCGGCTGGATCGCGCTGCACGCGGGCCTCGCTGGCGGCGCCAACGTGATCCTCATCCCCGAGCGGCCATTCGACATCGAGCGGGTCTGCGCCTACGTGCAGCACCGCTTCCAGACCAGGTACTCGCCGATCGTGGTCGTCTCCGAGGGAGCCCACCCGGTGAGCGAGCAACTCGCCACCAGCACCGAGCAGCTGGACTCGTTCGGGCACGTGCGGCTGGGTGGAGTCGGGCAGATGCTGGCCGAGGAGATCGAGAAGCGGACCGGCAAGGAGGCCCGCTACACGGTGCTCGGCCACGTCCAGCGCGGCGGCACGCCGACGGCGTTCGACCGGGTGCTGGCCACCCGGTTCGGCGTGTACGCGGTGCAGGCCGTCCACGACGAGGCGTTCGGCGTGATGGTGGCGCTGCGCGGCACCGACATCATCCGCGTGCCGCTCGCCGAGGCCACCAG
>JGI26340J50214_10000890_pt1 | contig 10009 bp, 6 predicted proteins | sample BogFormECP12_OM2_FD_50214 | JGI IMG/M metagenome (IMG submission 50214)
GTCGGAATGGTTCAAAGCTGAGGTTACCAGGAACGGTAAAGTCTATCTTATTGCGTTTTCCCGCGGCAAAACGACTCGCAAACTCGAAGTCATCGGCGAGGTCCAAAACAAAAAGTATTCAGGAACCCTGATCACATTTTTGCCGGATCCCGAAATATTTACAATCACGACGGAGTTTAAGTTTGAAATCCTTGCGACCCGGTTACGCGAGCTCGCGTTTCTGAACAAAGGTTTGGAAATCCATCTGATCGATGAACGCACGGAACCGCACCGGAAAGAAGCTTTCAGTTACAAGGATGGGATTCGCCAGTACGTAAAGGAACTCGGTGAGACCAAACAGCTCATTCATCCCGAGCCGATCGTCATTAGCGGGATGCGAGAGTTCCAGGTCGACGACAAGATGGAGGTCTGCTACGTCGACGTTGTTCTGCAATACACTGATGCCTACTCAGAGTATATTCAATGTTTTGCCAATTCGATCGCAAATAGCGATGGCGGGATGCATCTTGAGGGACTCAAGACAGGGCTGACCAACGCAATCAAGAACTACGCGAAGGCCAATAACCTGGTGAAGGAGAAAGATCCTGATCTCACCGGAGACGATCTACGGGAAGGTCTCGTCTGCGTACTGAGCGTGAAGCTGACAAATCCGCGATTCAGTTCACAGACGAAAGGGAAGCTGGTAAACAACGAGATCAAGCCGGTAGTTCAATCTGTCACCTACGAGGGACTGAGCCGGTTTTGCGAAGAAAATCCGGGCATTGCAAAAAAGGTTATCGACAAGTGTCTGATGGCCGCACGCGCTCGGGAAGCCGCAAGAAAAGCCAGGGAAGCGGTGCGAAAGACCGCGCTTACGGGAGGTGGCCTACCTGGTAAACTGGCGGACTGTTCCGAACGCGACGCTGCCCTGACAGAGCTCTACATTGTGGAAGGTGACTCCGCCGGTGGCTCTGCCAAACAGGGGCGTGACCGACGATTCCAGGCCATTCTTCCAATCCGCGGAAAACTCTTAAACGTCGAGAAAGCCCGATTAGACAAGGTGCTGCAGAATCTGGAAATTCAAACGATGATCACGGCCATCGGCACCGGGATTGGAGAAGGCGATGGCGAAGGGTCTTTCAACCTCGAAAAGCTCCGATACGGCCGGATCATCATCATGACCGATGCGGATGTGGACGGCTCCCATATTCGAACGCTTCTGCTCACCTTCTTCTACCGCCAGATGCCGGAGCTTGTACGGTGCGGCCACATTTACATCGCGCAGCCGCCGCTGTATCAGATAAAAAGGAAAAAGCGGGAGGAATACGTCGACGACGACGCCCAACTGAACAAGATACTGATTTCCCTCGGGGCAGAGGAAGTCCAATTAAGGCACCTGGCAGACGGTCGGGAGTTTACCAAGGAACAGCTCGGTGAGGTTCTCGATTTGCTGGAAAGATTGTCTAAGCTGAGCGATTCGATTCGACGGCATGGCGGAGATTTCGAAGAGTATCTGTCTCATCGGGATCCGGCTTCGGGAAAACTTCCGGATTATCTCGTGAAAGTGCGGGAGGGAAACAACGAGTACGTAAAGTATTTCTACGACGAGAGCGAATTACGGGATTTTGCTAGCCAGAACCTGGATCTTAATCTCTATGAGGAAGAGACTGTCTTGGAAAATGGGGACAACGCAGCATCGGGCAGCGTTGCCGCAGCTAACACCAACGGAAGTGCCATGGTGGCTCCTCATCTGCGACGCAGGGCGCGACGCGTTGAGCTCCACGAGTCGAACGCAGTCGCAAAAGTTTTCCAGGAACTCGAGAACCGTGGGATGATGATCGATCATTACTCTGTGAGCGACGAGCCGATCTTCGAACTAATCGAGGGAGAAGGTGACAGGACGACTGTTACTCCGCTGTTCTCGATTCCAAAGATTCTCGACGCAATTAAGGAAATTGGCCGCAGGGGAGTTCAGATCAAACGGTTCAAGGGGCTCGGTGAGATGAACGCAAAGGAATTGTTCTCCACCACGATGGACCCGCTCCACCGCAAACTCCTTCGAGTCGATCTGAATGAGAACAACGCCGGGGAGGCCGACAAGATGTTTACTATTTTGATGGGCGACGTGGTCGAACCGCGCCGCGCTTTCATCGAAGACAACGCGCTCAACGTCAGAAATCTGGACGTCTAGTGCGGTTTTGAGTTTTGAGGGGTTTTGAGTTTTGCGTCGAACTACACGTCATATGCTGAAATGCGTGAGCTAAGCGGTTTGTCTCAACTCAAAACCCAAAACCCAAAACGCAAAACGCAAAACTGCCTTCTCAATGCCGATTCATCCAAATGAAAAAGTAGAACCAGTAAACGTCGCCGAAGAGATGTCGAAGTCGTTTCTCGACTACTCGATGTCCGTCATCATTTCGCGCGCGCTTCCGGACGCAAGAGACGGGTTGAAACCTTCGCAACGCCGAATTCTCTATGCTATGAACGGTCTCGGGCTTCTTCCGAATCGGAAACATAGCAAATGCGCCAAGATCGTAGGCGAAACGATGGGTAACTATCACCCGCACGGCGACATGGCGATTTATCCCACGCTTGTGCATATGGCCCAACGATGGGCTATGCGAGAGATCCTGATCGAAGGCCAGGGAAACTTCGGTTCGATGGATGGCGATCCCCCGGCTTCGATGCGGTACACGGAGGCGCGATTGACCCATCTAGGCGCAGTCCTCATGGAGGATATGGAAAAGGACACGGTCGATTTCGTCCCGAATTACGATGAGACGACGACCGAGCCCAAGGTTTTCCCCGCCGCATTTCCTAATCTGCTGGTCAACGGCGGGACTGGTATTGCCGTCGGCATGGCAACTAACATTCCACCTCATAACCTCAGTGAGGTCATTGACGGCATTTGCGCGCTTATCGATGATCCGGACCTCAGCGCCGATCGGTTGCTAGGATTTATCAAGGGGCCGGATTTTCCGACAGGATGTACCATTTACGGCTCCAGCGGGATTCGGCAATATTTTGAAACTGGCCGGGGCAGCCTGAAGGTTCGTGGGAAAGCCACGATCGAAGAGGCCCGGAACGGGCGTGAACAGATCCTTATCACTGAAATCCCGTTTAATGTCAATCGCGCCGAACTGATCAAGCGCATTGCCGGACTCATTCAGGAAAAGGTCATTACCGACATTGGTGACGTCCGAGATCTCTCCGACGAGAATACGCGAATCGAGTTGGAACTGAAGCGGGATGCGAACGCCAAGGTCGTTCTCAATAACCTCTACATGCACACGGCGATGGAAAGTTCCTTTGCGGTGAACATGCTCGCGATCGATCATGGACGGCCTAAGCTCCTCTCACTCAAAGAAGCACTGCATTGCTATATCGAGCACCGGCGAGACGTAATTCTCCGGCGTACCCGTTTTCTTCTCCGCCAAGCCGAGGCCAGGGCTGAAGCACTCGAGGGCTATCTGATCGCGCTAGCCAATCTCGACGATTTTATCGACATTATTCGTCGTTCCGCGAATCGCGAAGAAGCAAAGATTAAGCTTCTCGCATACGAGTTCGGTCGCGAGACGGTTGAGCAAATCGGCATTCGGATCCGAAACGAAGCCCGGTTGGTCGACGGCCGGTATATTTTTAGCGAACATCAGGCGGACCAAATCCTGGACTTGCGTCTTTACCAGCTCACCGGACTCGAGCGCGAAAAATCGTCAATGAGTACACTGAAATCATCCGAAAGATAGATGATCTACTTGATATTCTGAAACGGGCGGATCGGGTAATGTCCATCATCAAAGAAGAACTGCTGCGAATCAAGGATAAATACGGGTCCGAGCGGCTCACTGAGATTCTCCCCGGCCAGGGCGAAATCGATATCGAGGATCTGATAGCCAGAGAGGGATGCATTATTACTATTACCCACGGTGGCTACATCAAACGGACCGCCGAGAGTGAATTCCGTGCCCAGCGGCGCGGTGGCCGAGGCGTCATCGGGATGAGCACACGCGAAGCACAGATAGCCGGAGATCAGGGGGATTTCGTTGAGCACCTCTTCACGGCTAGTACTCATGATTTCTTGATGTTCTTCACGCAGTCGGGCCGGTGTTACGTGGAAAAAGTCTATGAGATCCCCGAAATGAGTCGCGCTTCCAAAGGCCGCTCCATCGCGAATCTGCTCGAACTGCGGCCCGAAGAAAAGATTGCTGCGACGCTCCGAATTGAGGCCGTCGACCAAAGTGGCGATTCCGACCGGAGTGGCGGTACATGGAATTCTGACCTGCACATTATGTTTGCCGCACGGTCCGGTATCGTGAAAAAGACGAATCTTGCCGACTTCAGCAATGTCAGGAAAGGCGGCATCATCGCGATTCAGATTGAGCCAGAAGACGAACTAATCGACGCGCTTCTTACCTACGGGATGGATGAAGTTGTGCTCATCACGCGCCGCGGCATCAGTATTCGATTTCACGAAAGCGAGGTTCGAGACATGGGACGAAATGCTGTCGGCGTCTGGGGCATTCGGCCCGAAAGCGGTGATGAAGTCGTAGGAATAGCAAAGATTATCCCCGACGCGCAACTGCTCGTGGCAGGTTCCAACGGTATCGGGAAACGGACCGGCTTCGAAGAGTATCGGGTTCAATCTCGCGGCGGCAAAGGCATCATCACGATGAAGACCGGTGAACGCACGGGCGACGTCGTCGGTGCGTTAACCGTCCACGATTCTGACGAATTGATGTTGATCACTACCGGCGGCCAAATGGTTCGGATCCGAGTCAGCGAAGTGCGCGAAACCGGCCGGAACACGATGGGCGTGAAGCTGATAGATCTTCGCGAAGGTGAAACCCTTCAGGACATTGCACCCGTTGTCTCCCAGGAAGAAGGAGATGTTGAGCAAAACATAGAAACATGATGACGGCGAATCACGTTCGTTGACGTTCGCTGGCGTTCGCTGAACTTGCCTCCGATGAAATACCGCAGACTTGGCAAAGCTGGAGTAAAAGTGAGCGAACTTTCTTTCGGTTCGTGGCTGACTTTCGGAAATCAGATCTCGGACGATATGGCCGAAGCATTGATGCGAAGGGCATACGATAGCGGCGTAAACTTTTTCGATAATGCTGAGGGTTACGCACGGGGACGTTCCGAACTTGTCATGGGCAAGATCTTGAAAAAGCTCGGATGGCCCCGCGACACTTGGCTTGTCTCGAGCAAAGTCTTCTTTGGCGCCGCGCCTGAACCGCAGAAGCCAAATCAGTATGGGCTCAGTCGGAAGCATGTTTACGAAGCCTGTCACGATGCATTGCGCCGACTGCAGGTCGAGTACCTCGATTTCTTCTTCTGCCACCGGCCTGACAGTGAAACCCCAATCGAGGAGACCGTTCGCGTCATGAGCGACCTTATCGCTCAAGGAAAAGTTCTTTACTGGGGTACAAGCGAATGGAGCGCGCAGGAGATCATGCAAGCCTATGCCGTGGCCGCTCAGTTTAACCTTATCCCTCCCACCATGGAGCAACCCCAGTACAGTCTCATTGTGCGAGAACGGGTCGAAAAAGAGTACGCGCGTCTCTATTCGGAGATCGGCCTCGGCACCACCATCTGGTCCCCATTGGCAAGCGGTCTTCTGACTGGCAAATACAACCTTGGCATACCCAAGGAGACGCGTCTCGCATTTGAGGAAAACGAGTGGCTTCGAGACTATGTCCTGAGCGACGAGAGGGTCGCGAAAGTAAGAGAACTCGCCGCCGTGGCATCCGACCTCGGAATCTCCCAGGCCGTCCTCGCAGTCGCCTGGTGCCTGAAAAACCCGAATGTCAGTACGGTGATTCTCGGAGCCTCGAAAGAGCACCAACTCGAGGAGACTCTAACAGCCTCCCAGGCTGCTGAAAAGATTACTCCTGACGTGCTGGAGCGAATTGAGCAACTCCTTCAAAATAATCCACTTAAGTAAGATCANACAACGCTTGCNATTTCTCAGTGGATGCACGTCGAGAACCTGTCGGCGGGTTTTACCCAGAGCCCGCAGAAGGCTCGTATGATACGGCCAAGACGCCCGCCGCAGTCGGACCCGCGTCTTAATGCGGACCCTGAAAAAAATTTGTTCCTAACTTATCTCTTTGCGGTTGCGACTCTATTTTTACCCTCTAGACTAAGGGCACTTCTCTTATGGGAAAGCGAAAGAGAAAACTGTCATTCAAAAGGCTTCCCGCTCAACGGCAGCTTCTATTTTCCCCGGAAGGTGAGTACTTCGATCTCAAGACGCTATTCGACAAGTTGAACGCTGAATATTTCAGTAACGCGCTGCGAGGTTACACCATCACCTGGGGCCGCAAGCGAAAGCACCCCCCAAAGGAATACTTTGTCTTCGGAACGATCCAGGAAGAAGATAAAATGATTCGCATCCATCCATTACTGGATGCGCCATTTGTTCCAACCTGGTTCCTCGAATACGTCATCTACCATGAAATGCTCCACGCGGTGGTGCCTGAGGAGATTGACGATTACGGGCGTAGAAGAGTTCACACGCGTGAATTCTACCGGCGAGAGCGTCAATTTCACTGCTATCATCGTGCCAGACGCTGGGAGGACGAAAATCTCGACCGATTCCTTCTTTAGTGTCCAGTCACGTAGCATAGGCGTCCTGCATGTGCCAACTACAGGCTGGAAGCCTATGCTACTTTGAGGGAGTTTTCTGTCCGGCGGGTGGCGGACTATCGTGGCTTTTTACCTAAATCGCCGGCAGGTTTGACCGTAGTCGCCGGGGTATTCGTCGGAGCGGCGGACGCTGGTCTTTGGGAAACGCCGGGTGTTGGAGTGGCTGCCGGACGATTCGCGTTAAGCTTTGTGATAACAGATTCGCTGAAGTCGTAATTGTCCCTCGCATACAGCAACACAGGAACGATGTTGTTCGCACTGAATCCAGACCTGTCGAAGACTATGTCATAGTTCTGCGTTTTCACCTGATCGTTGACGACTTTCATGATCTCTTCAACAATGCCGTCGCGCATCCGCTTCAACTGATCTTGAATCTGTCTCTCCCGCGTTGCACGGAAATCGGAAATCTCTTTTTCCAGGCCCTTCGTTTCGGCAATCTTCGCGTCACGTTCCTGCGCCTTCTGATCCTTCGACGCACCGCTCAACTCCGGCTTATTCATCTCTTCATTTAGCTTATTGATCGCGTCGAGATTCTTTTTATAGGCATCCATCCGCTGATCAAGTTCGTCTTTGTAAGCCTTCTGAGCCTCTTTGAGTTTATCTTCGGCATCGTGAGTCTTGTAGTAGGCAGTAAAGACCTTTTGCATGTCGATCGTGCCAACCTTCATCTCCGCGCGCGCCTGCGATGCCAAGCCGCCGGTCATGGCAAACACACAGATCATCGTTAACAGTGAGGATTTCTTCATAAATTACTGTGACTAATACTAATCAAGGGAACTCGGTTTGAGGTCAGACCGCAGGACAGACGTTTCGTTCAAAATTGATATCCGACACTGAACTGGAACTGGCCGCTCTTGCTGCTGAAGCTGTCTTCCTGGATTGGATAGCCGTAATCAAGCCGAATCGGTCCGATTGGCAAGTTCAGACGCACTCCGATACCAATGTCCTGATTGTACCCTCCGGAGAATTTTCCGGCGTTACTCCCGCCAGGCGGGGTCGTCGGAACTTTCTCCGGACTAAAACTCCACGAACCGGGATTAACAAATCCACCATCATAGAAAACTGCGAAGCGTACTCGTTCGATGATCGGGATCGTGTACTCCACCGTCAGCCGGGCCAGGGTATTTCCGCCGAGCGCATTTCCCTGGTCATCCTTAGGTCCTACATCACGGAATCTGAACCCGCGGAGAGTGCTCGCGCCGCCAAGATAGAGACGATCGAAAATCGGGACGATAGTGTCGTAGCTCCAGTTTGAGACGACACCCACCTCACCGTTCACCAGGAGGATCGTATCGTACGGCAAATGGAAATACTGAGCTGCATCAAAGTCAAAACCGTAAACGCTGACATCACCCCCGAGGGGACCGCCGGCGACATAGGTAGAGAGATCGATCCGAGTCCCTTTCCGAGTGAGAAAGGCGCTGTCGCGGGTATCATATGTCATGGCCAATGTCACACGGCTCTCCAAATTGTAGGCACCTTGCTGCTCGATTATGCCTAGCAGCTGCTGCGTAATGGCGCTCTGATTGATGTTGTAAATGCCTATCTCCTGCAGGGTGTAGTCGAGCTTCACTGACAGGAAATTCGTGATCGGTTTGCGAGCGTTGATGTCGAATCCATAATCCCGCTGATCATACACATCGCTGTAGTAATTGTACTCGTCAAAAAACAACCGCCCGCCAAGCGCCAACCGTTGATCGAGAAAATACGGCTCGGTCAGCTCCACCGAAGAGTTCTTCGTCTGGGTACCGAGCTGAACTCTAGCACGAAACTTCTGGCCGGCACCGGTGAACGTCTTCCAGTTTCCAATATCGAAATTGCCCTGCGACAATTCAGCAAAGCCCAACAAGCCGTCGGTCGTGCTAAACCCCAGACCAAAATTCAAGTTCCCCGTCCGCTTTTCTTGCACGACGACGTTCAGATCCTTGCGCCCCGGAACCGCAGTATCGCTGGCATAGGTATCCACTCGCTCGAAATATTGCAGGCCTTCCAAGCGTTTCTTGCTGATATCGACGCGCACGGTATCAAAGACGTCGCCGGGCGAGAGCACAATTTCCCGGCGGATGACCTTATCTTTGGTCCGAGAATTGCCACTGATGTTGATATGCTCGACAAAAGATTGGATGCCTTCATCCACCTTGTAGGAAAGGTTTACCAGAGCTGGTCCCCCAGGTGTTGTCTCCACGTTTACCTTCGCATCGGCGTACCCGGCAACCCCATATGCATCTTCGACCGATTTAATGTCCTTTTGAAGTTTTTGAGGCGAAAAAACCTTGCCCTCAGTGACCTTTATCACCTTTCGAAAATTCGGCTCAGTCACGACGTGGAGACCCTCGATCGTCACCGTCCCAACATGGTATTGCTGGCCCTCGTTTATATAGATCGTAATGGCTACATTCTTCTTGTCCAATCGATCAATCTTCACATCTGTAACCTGGACGTCAGCGTAGCCGTTATCCTGGTAGAGTTCCTTGATTTTCTGAACATCGCCGTCGAGTTGCTGATTGTTCAAGCGGCCAGCACCGGTCAGGAACCCCAGGATGTTATTCTCTTTCGTTTTCATCTCCTTGCGGAGCCTCTTCGACCTAATCGCCATGTTCCCGACGAATCTGATNGTTTTGACGACTGCTTTCCGACCTTCACTGATTGCGAAAGTGACCTTGGCAGTTCCTCGCTCCTCGTTCACGTCGACCTTGTATTGAACATCGGTGTCCGGATAGCCGCGCTTTTGATACATCTCCACAACCNTCTGACGAGCNTGTTCCAGAGCCTGCTCATCAAGAGGTGAACCAGTCTTTAAATTCAGTTCGCGGCGAATACGCTTCGCTTTAATAATCTCGTTCCCCTGAATCGCCACCTCCGTCAATGTCACGCGCGTCTGTACCACGACGATCACTTTCACGCCGTCTGGAAGCGGTTCGCCGTAAATTCGGACGTTGGTCACTAATCCCGTTGCGTAGAGCGAGCGTACGTCATCCTCGACTGTCTGTTCCGAATATGGCTGGCCCACAGTCGTCTTCATGTTCGACAATATTCTCTGACGGCTCAAAGTCGCGGGACCGGCATATTGAATCTCAATCTGGCGAACGATCGGAGACTGCTGAGGCTTTTCCGGTTGCGCCGGCGGCTGCGTCTCCTGCCCGGGCGCCGGCGGATTCTGGCCGGCCGGAGGTAGCGGAGGCTGTCCCGCAGGCGGTTGCTGGGCCCGCCCCTGTGGACCAAGGAACGCCAGAATGATCGTTACCACAATCCAGATGCGCCAGTGGGGACTCGAAAAATTCATATTTTGGAAGATCGACAACAGATCAGAGCGAATGGGCGTAATTCATGACGATGACGTCACAAACGTCAACAGAAAAACCACAAGCGCGAAAATCTC
>JGI26340J50214_10000892_pt1 | contig 9992 bp, 12 predicted proteins | sample BogFormECP12_OM2_FD_50214 | JGI IMG/M metagenome (IMG submission 50214)
CTCAGTCCGTGAACTGCCGTGAACATTGATGAAACAAAGAGAAACGTCTCAAGGTTCCTTAATCAGCGCCGACCGCCAAACTCTCTCGTTCACCGGGTGTCGCCTGGCTTCAGCTTGTTTCATGCAATTTGGTACCTATGTGGTACCTATTAACGACCTCACGAGGTGATGATGCCGGTTCAGAATTTCACCGATCGAGGCGTCAGGGCGTTGCCGATTCCGACCTCGGGTCAGGTTGACTATTTCGATGCCGGACGTAAGCCGGCGGGGTTCGGTGTCCGAATCTCCTACAAGGGCACGCGAGCGTGGATCTTCATCTACCGCTACAACGGCGTGAAGCGCCGGATGAAACTTGCTCTGGTGGACGAAATTGGCCTTAAGGGCGCCCGCGACCTCGCGTGGGATGCACATGCGAAGGCGCGCAAGGGCCTCGACCCGGCGAGCGAGCGCAAGAAGCTTACCGAGCGGGCTGAAACCGTAGCGGAGTTGGCCCGATCCTATATCGAGGAATACGCCAAGCCGAAGAAGCGGTCCTGGAAGAAGGACCTGGAAAATCTCGATCGCGACGTGATCCCGCAGATCGGGCGCAAGCGGCTCGTCGATGTGACGCGCCAGGACATCCGCGATCTCCTTAAGCCAATTCTCGACCGCGGCGCGCCCGTCCAGGCGAAACCGCACGCTCGAGGTCGTGCGCAAGATGCTCAACTGGGCAATCCAGGAGAAGGACCTCTTAGCCGTAAATCCGGCGGCTCTGGTAACGAAGCAGACCGAGAGCGGGGGGCGGAGCCGGTTCCTGCGCGAAGCCGAGTACAAGCGCTTCTGGGCTGCACTGGACCCTGAAGTCCTGGGCCATGCCGGTGGTGCTGTCGCATTCAAGGTTCTCGCCCTCACCGCCCAGCGCGAGATGGAGTTGCTGCGGACGCGCTGGTCGGATATCGACCTCGACAGCCAAACCTGGACCATCCCCGCTGACAACGCCAAGAACCAGTGCGAGCACCTCGTGCCATTACCGCCCCTGGCGTTAGCCCTGTTCCGCGAACTGCATCGAATGAAGGGGGAGAGGCACGACTTCGTCTTCGAGTCGCCGGTCAAGCCCGGTTCGCACGTGCGCCGCGTCTTCATCGAGAAACGCATCATCAAGATCCGGAAGGCGGCCGGCCTCGAGGATGTGACCGTGCACGATCTGCGGCGCTCGGCAACAACCTATTGGGGTAAGCTGAGGGTGGATCAGCTGCTCAAAAAGCGCTTGCTCAACCACTCGCGGCGCGGTGACGTGACCTCCGCAGTCTATGACCGGTTCGAATATCTCGACGAGAAACTCGACGCTTTAAGACGGTGGGAGGCGCTGCTCCTCGACATGGTTGACGGGATACTTGACCCGGTCGAGGCGACGGCGTCGAACGTGGTGCCCTTGGCGCGCGCCTGAATACGAATCGCGGCGGATAGGGATTGCAACCCGACAAGGTCAGCTCCGCACCCGACCTTCCGCCGCGGTCACCTTTGCGGGCTCCCTGCGGGGGGGGCGATGCCGGATGTCGACAATTGGACCGCGGCGATGGTCCTAAAATGGGTTCTAGCTGCAGATCTGCCGACCGTGCTTGCCATGGCCGAGAGCTATGGGGCTACGGCCTTTTCGGAAGACGGCACATCACGGCCGGTTGTATCCGAGGATATCGGCGCCGTGATGACGGCGTACTGTATTGACCCGGAACTGCCGCCCGGCCAGGAAAGGACCAGGAACGCAGTGCTGCGCGGCCAACGGGCCATCGCCACGCAGGAGGAGATATACCGGGCTTTGCGGCGTGGCGATCTCGAAGTACGAGCGCGCCGGAACGGGACCGGCGATATGGAGAAAATAGCGTCCGAGCAATGGCTCAGCCTGAAATTCCAGTCCTGGAACGGGCATGACCTAGCGGTGCCGATCAACGTAGAACAGGACGTTCTCAAACTGCCGAAGGCGTTCGACGACTATATTAGTGGAGCGGTGCCAGCCGATATCCTTCCTGCGGTCTGGCCAGACCCCTATTTCGCCGCCGAGCAGGTTAAAAAAGATTTGGCCCTTTGCTGAGCGAAACCGCACGCCTGTGGACGGCGAGGCCCTGGATCAGCCATACAATCTTGGCGCTGGGCGAGACCGATCAGAGGAGCAAACAAATCGCCTCACGAGCAGCCCTCAGACCAAGTGCGAAAGCTGGCTCCAAAAGGTCGGCGCTGATGAACTCGTGAAACAATCAAAACCCTACTGGCGGTCCAAAGCGACCGCCAAATTCGCTGGGCTTTCCGGCCGCGGGTTCGATCGGGCATGGGGGAACGTCGCAGCTGAGTTCCCGATATTGTCAAAAGCGGGCGCGAAACCGAAGAAAAATAATTGAATCGCCGCACCAAGAATTGTCGCACCGAATTATGACGTCTATTTCACCCCGCTGCTGATCGTTACCTCGTGCATCGCCGGCGATGGATTAGCCGGCGATGGTCAGAGCGAGGTGACATGTCTACAACGGCCGACGCGGGTAACCCGTTTGGCAGCGAGCTGATCCGCGGCTGGCGCGGCGTCTGCACCGAAACGGGCAAGAGCCGGGTGCAGCTTTGGCGGGACATTCGCGCTCGCCGATTCCCGTGTCCGATCGAGTTGGGGCCGAATTCCATTGCCTGGTACCGGGCGGAGATCGAAGCATGGAAGGCGTCGCGCCCGCGCCGTCGATACGGCAGCTCGTCAGAGCCGGACGCGACATGAAGCCCGACAAGATCCGGGGACGTCCCCCTCCCGAAAATGGTCGGGCCCGGCGCTCCCGTGGCGGGGAGGCCAGGCCCAAGCACTTCAGCAACAGCAGCGCCGCCGCACATAGCCCTTCGAGGCTCGGCGCGCAAGTGCCCTACCAGGGCTCGCTCGAGGCCGCGGCCAAGCTGTCCGTCTCCGAGGCGGCTGCTCTCGACGACCGCCACTGGTTCGCCGACCATCCGGATCGCCTGTTTCGAGCCCGCGCCGGAAGCGGTGGTCTCTGGTTGATCCGTCGTCGGCCGCAAGGCACCGATTTTGACGCCTACCTACGGGCGTTCAGCAGGTCGATCGATCGTGTTCCAGGCAGTCCAGTCCAGGTCGTCGTTGGGGATCACCTCCAGCGCAGCGACGATATCGTCGATCGGCGCCTGGGGATCACCGGCGACGGTGTGCGCATGGCCGTTGACCGAGCCATTCGGCTTGCCGACGGCGATTTCGTCTAGCTCGTCGCATTGGTCGAGGGTCGCGGTGCCGTCGACGATCTCGACCTGCGGCTCCGGTCTGGCTTCAACCGCGCCAAAGTAATAGCTTTGGCTTAGCGTCCAGCTTTCGGGAGCGAGGACACCGCCCAAGACCCCGTTGAGGCGCGACATCATCTCGTAGTGCTGGTCGGGCGGCAGCGGCGCGGAGAACGGGCAGCAGACCCGCCAGCGCGGGCCGTGCCCGTCCCACATGTGACTTGGGCTGTTGTAGACGAGTGCTGTAATCCCGGCCTTGTCGAGCCTCTCGACCGCCTCGTCGATGCTCATCTGCTCGCCGTCGTGCTCGCCGACGACGCCGCTCAGCTCTCTGACGTCGCCGTTCTAGCGGAGCGATCCGTTCTTGGTGGGCAGCCTGCCGAAACGGGCAAATTTGAGCCACGGCAGGTCTTCCTTCGCCGGCGCCGTCATCGCGCGGATGCGCTCAGCCAAGGCATCGAGCGAGAGCCGCTCCTCGGTTTTGGTCCGAGCCCCCCCAATCCTGGAAGAAGGTGACGATGACCTCGGTCGAGGCTGCGGCAGATAGATGCGGGGCGGCGCCCGCCAAGCCATCGGGGTCAGCCGCGGTGCTCATCCGCCCTCCCTTTCTTCAGCGCCCGCCGCGCCCGTTTGCGGCAGCGCTCGGGCGGCCAATCGGGGAAGGCAGCCGGGAACCAGAGGGCAGCAATCTCACCATCGCAGTCGCCACAAGGAGGCGCGATGGCGACATGGCGCGCCTCGGCGCAGCCCGGATGGAACCCGCCGAGCCGAAAGAAAACGACCGCCGGCTGCCAGAGCCCTAATCCCGATTATATTCGCGAGAAGCTCTTACTGGCCGACTGGTTGACCCGCGACATTGCCACGCCCGACCACCTGCTTGGCGACTTGCTATCCACAACAAGCAGGGTTCTTTTGGTCGGACCGACCGGCCTTGGCAAAACCAATCTTGGATTGGCCATTGCGTACGCGATTGCCGCCGGTGATCCGTTCCTGCATTGGCGCGCCAGTGAAGGGCCGCGGCGCGTGCTCTACATCGACGGCGAGATGCCGGAGCGGCTGATGCGCAACCGGCTCGAGGATGCCGGGCGACGTTTGGGCGGATCACCCGAGACGCTGTTCATCCTCAGCCGCGAAGACTTCACCGACATGCCGCCTCTCAATGTCGAGGCGGGTCAGCAATTCATCAATCGCATCATCGAAATTCTCTGCGGCGTTGACCTCGTCATCTTCGACAATATCCAGAGCCTGCTGGCCGGGTCCCTGAAAGAGGACGCAGGATGGCAGGAAATCTTGCCGTGGATAAGAGAGCTGACCCGGCAAAAAATCGGCCAGATCTGGGTTCATCACACCGGACACGATGAGACCCACTCCTACGGAGATAAATCGCGCGAGTGGCAGCTCGATACCGTCATCCTGCTCGAACAGATAGAGCGACCTGGAGCCGATATCGGTTTCAGACTAAAGTTCACCAAATGCCGGCAGCGCACACCGGACAACCGGGCTGACTTCGAACCGGCCATTGTCACGCTGGCGAACGATAAATGGGCATCCGAGCGCGGAAATGTCGGCGGTGGAAAGCGACCGGCCAAAGACCGCGCCCCCAGATCCCACCAGCCAACGAACGCATCCCGCCCGGGACACGCTGCGTTACCGAAGACATATGGCGCCGCAGCTGCGAAGCCGGCTGCATCTCCGAGGGCGATGCGGAATCGACAGCCAGGGTGTTCAGGCGTGCCGCAAAGGCACTGCTCGACAAGGGGCTCATCGGTAAATGGAAGTCATGGGTGTGGATCATCCGATGACGGCCACACCGGACAAGCGGACAGCGGACACCCCTTATAGGGGTTTGTCCGTCCGTCCGGACGCCTCGCGTGCCCTGTCTGGACACTGTCCGCCCAATGTTTCCGCCACTTTCCGGCAGGTTGTCCGGACAACGGCTGCTGAAATGTCCCGAGCACAGTTGTCCGGACACTGCAACCGGTTGTCCGGACACCTGTCCGCCTAGGACGAGCCTCAAACCTTCCATGGCTACAGCATGCTAGACCGAGACAAACCGGGGCGTTGTCCCACCAGGGCTCGACCGACAGGTGTCCGGACAACCGGGACACCTCTATCAGAGGTGTCCGGTGCCCCAATAGCAGGAGCCTGACCCGGCTGCCGAGAAGAAAAGAGACGCTTCTGCCGTCACCGGCGATCCCCGGATGGCTCATGACGAATGTCGGGCAGCCTCGCTTTTCTGATGCACGGCTGTTCGGAGGTAGAGCGGTCGGCGCGGCGTCGCGAGCTGCGGGCGCGCAGCCTCGGATGACGCCGATCACAGTGATGACCTGGCCCGACGAGGCGACACGGACAGCGAACTCCGCTTGCACCTGGGTCGCCGAGGCGATGGTGGAGGGGCGCGTCTATGCCGTGCGCTTGCGTCATGGTGCGCCGAACGAGCTGGCACGCCAGCTTGTCGTCGCCAGTGTCGCCGATCGGCCGATGGTGATCCGCTACCGGGGGCTCGCCGGGACGATGACATATCGCAGCTTCCACGCCGCGGCGAGGTCGACCTACAGCGAGGGCGACCGACCGTTGCGCCGCGTCCGGTACAAAGAGCGCCCCGAGATCGCGTTCCCTTGCATGCATAGCCGGCAAAAAGAGGGGGAGTCGCTCCCGGACAGGGCACTACAGCGGCCTGTGTTAACAGAGGCCTCTTGAGCATGAATTTTCGTCGCAAGCCAAGGCCGCCGATCATGGTCGAATGCAAGCTGTGCGGCTTTCGATTCCGGAAGCTGGCGCCGCTCAGCAAATTCTGTCCGTCATCCCGGCGGGATGAGCGCTATCGGGCCGAGCGGCGGCGGGCAGCGCGGGAAGGCATGCGACGGCTGCGGCAGCGGCGAAGATCGGCATGACGGCCCGCATGTATCGCATGCAAAGGTCGAATATGCACAGGTCGGGTATGCAGGACCGCATGTGGCGCGGCGAGCGTACGCGTCAGCGAGATCGAAATGACCATGCACCCAGGGGCAGTGGGCAAGGCGACAGTTGAATTCCCGAAAATCGCAAGAACTCGTGCCGACCACCCTTTGGGCCAGCGGCCCTACCCGTACCTTCGAAGGGGGTTCCGGCGAGGCACGTCGAGGGTAGCTGGGAACGACTCGGAGCGGACACGCTCACTCAATAGCCGCGCCATCGCATCGCAATCGGTTCCGGTGATCCGGCTGCTCTCTGTGTGGGTTTGAGGATGGGTAAGCTGCGAACGCTTACCGCGAACGCCAGCGTTTCTGCGGCTCACAAGGCTAAGTTAGGCGGAAGATGTTCCGCCGAGCTAGCTGCTGCCTGCCAGGTCCGCCCGCCCGAGGTGGACGGCCATCGCTGTCAACCGAGCGAGACTCGTCCGACTTAGGCGCGTCAATCCGCGACCCACACCGCTAATTAAGCGTGTATCGTTCCGTTCTGTCAAACACAGGATCGGGGGCGCAAGAACTCGGCCTGACCACCCTTGCCAGCCAGCGCCCTACCCGGTGGTTCGAAGGGGGTTCCGGCGAGGCAGCTCGAGGCAGGTTTAGCGGTACGGGGCAAACCATCGCATCAGTGTCGCTCGATGGCAGCCGATGATCGCCGCGATGACCGCGAGCGGCAGATGATCCTCGTATCGTAGGCGCCGCGCCTCCTCGCGCTGAGCCGCCGTGTAGTCGGCCGCGGGTCCGAGCCCACCACGAGTGATATTGCCGATCCTGGCAGGGTCTTGGCGCCCTCTCGTTACCGAGTCGAGCCAGTTGTCCAGGTTAGAGTTCCATCCAACAAATGCAACTGGTTACAGCATCCGGGTTTATCGCAGCGGTGCCGGATGACGAGATCACCCGGCTCGCGCTGGTGGTGCAGCGCCCATACCACCCGGTGCGCCGTAAACGAGAAGCCAACGTAGTCATCACAGCCCTGAAAGATGCCGTGCCACGTCAAGCTGCGGACCGGCACTCGCTCAGTGGTTGCATGGCGGCCCGAGTAGTGTCCTATGTCCAATCTGGACATTGCGCCGCGCCACCGCCCCAAGCAGTCTGCGATACTTATCCGTATGTCTTTCCGGTTGTCAAACATGGGCGCAGACGTGCAGCTGCGGCGACAGCATGGCGTGGCGGTCTTTGCGGCCCTTGCCCTGCTCGACCCGCAGCAGCATGCGTTCGGAGTCGATGTCGCCGACCTTGCGCGCGACCACCTCTGAGACCCGTAGCCCGGCGCCGTAGGCGGTGGCGAGCGCCGCCTTGTACTTCGCACCCGGCGCCGCCTGGAGCAGAAGCGTGACCTCCTCAACGCTCAGCACGGCCGGTAGCCGGCGCGGTTCGCGCACGACCGTGAGCCGCCGTGCAAGGTCCGGCCGGTCGAGCGTCACAGTGAAGAAGAAGCGCAGCGCCGCAACCGCACTGTTAATGCTCGGCGGCTGCATGCCGGTCTGCGTCTGGTGCAGTTGGAAGCAGCGCAGATCCTCCGCCGTCGCAGTGTCGGGGGACCGGCGGATGAAGGCGGCGAACGCCCGCACGTTCCGAACGTAGTCGTTGCGCGTCTTCTCGGTGAAGCCGCGTACCGTCATGTCCTCGATCATGCGCGCCCGCAGCGCGCTGACGGGCCGGTGGGAAGGATGGGAGGTCATCGGGGGTTCTCTCTCGAGCTGAAGGTTGCTGGACCTTCAATGCTCGGGATCGGATGCCCCGATCGTCACGCCTTACCGTTCACGCACTCACCGCCGCCGCCGAAACGCACCCACCGTCACGCGCGCATCCTCCCGCGAGAGCGGGTTCGTTCTTGGGTGGGAAGCCGCCGTTCGTTCCAGCGCCCTGAAATGGCAAGAGGTGCTCAAAGCGGTCACCAACGGGACCTTGGACAGATGACGACGCCGACCCATAATAGACGGTTGGGGCCACGGTTTCGCCAGGATCTGGTTTCCGCGCAGCTTCAGATCGCAAGGCGAAGCGAACGGCTCGGAGGACTTCTCGGCTCTTGCTCCCGCCATATGTGACGCGCAACGTACCGGACGGATATCTAGAAAGTGGATCAGCGGTTGTCTGGATTTATCGGTGATCCCCCAAATGCGGCGCTCAGAGCGTCTTCGTCCCAACCGCACAGTGATGCGGCCATGTCATGAAGTAATATACACAAACCGCCAAGATTAGCTGTGCTGGAATGGGATAAGGCCAAACGGCTCAAGAACCTAAGCTGGCGCGGCCTCGATTTCGCAGATGCCGATCTCGTATTCGACGGCCGCCCGGCCCCGCCGGCAGCGGCGACGGCGTGCCGCCGGATTATACGCCGCGGTTCTGCGGGTCGGAAATGTGGTAATTCAGCCGTTAAACCTAAGGTGCATGCGCATTGTCCATTCCTATCACCTATAGCCTAATGCGTTACCTCGCTGCCAAGAAGAGCGTAGACGACCGGGCGCTGAATTGGCAGGTCTGGCAGCGCTTGGTCGCGGCTCTGCCACGAGCCACCCCGCAGCAACCCCTGCGCATCCTCGAGGTGGGAGCGGGCATCGGCAGCATGGTGGAGCGGCTTTTGGTTGGTGATGTGCTCACCCATGCGACTTAGACGGCCATTGACATGACGCCCACGTTGATAGCCGAAGCCCACCGCCGTCTCCTCCAGTGGGCTGACGAGCGGGGTTTTCAGGTAGACGAGAACCGTCAGCGACAGCTGCAACTGCAGCGGGCAGCGCAGCATATCACGATAGAAACTGAGGCGATCGACGTGGCGCGTTTCACGGTCCGCGAGCACGGCCGACGGGCCTGGGACCTGCTGATTGGGCAGGCGTTTCTCGACTTGATCGATATGCCCGCGACGTTGCCTGCACTCTGCTCCCTGGTGCGCCCCGGCGGGCTCCTGTATTTCCCGCTCACCTTTGACGGCGGTACGGTCTTCCAGCCGGAAGGCGAGGCGCCGTTCGATGGGGCCATTGAAGCCTGCTACCATCAGACGATTGACCAGCGCGTGCTGGAGGGGAAGCCGTCTGGAGACAGTCGCGCCGGCCGGCGTCTATTTGCCCACCTGCGAACTGCCGGGGTGGATGTGGTCGCTGCCGGCGGCTCCGATTGGATGGTTTTCGCTGGCGCCAACGGTTATCCTGCCGATGAGGCCTATTTCCTGCACGATATCATCCATACCATCGGCGCGGCGCTGACCGGGCATCCCCAGCTGGACGCAGAGCGCTTCAGCACCTGGGTGGCGGAGCGCCATGCTCAAATAGAGCACGGCACACTCGTATACATCGCGCATCAGCTGGACGTCCTGGGACGCGTGCCCGCGCGCGTGGGGAAAAGACAGGTCGGATGTCAACCGAGCATCTTCTGCGAGAGTTTTACAATGAGATGTACCGTATCCATACGCAACCCGGCAATGTCTATGATATAGGGGACCATCTGTACCATTTGACAGTGCACAAGCATCTGGATCAGGATCCGATACCGTAAAACGTGGCCATTGATGAAGACCCGAGTCCGCGTAGCTGCGGAAAGACGAACCACATCCAGTGGGTGCGCTTGCGCCCCTTCTTCAGTTCCTGCAGGGAAGAGGCGAACACTGGGGCCTGCGCTGTCATAAAGCGCTGGAGGTCGAAGGGATCGGCTGCCCCAATCTCAGGCCTCCTTCATTCGCTGCCGCGGTTTCGTGCTCCTGCCAGAATGCCCGAGTTCGATCCAGGTCGGCGCGTGATCGCTGGCCTTTTCCCAACCGCGCACCTCGCGGTCGACACCCGCCGTGACGAGACGCTCCGTTACGGATGGGCT
>JGI26340J50214_10000897_pt1 | contig 9986 bp, 8 predicted proteins | sample BogFormECP12_OM2_FD_50214 | JGI IMG/M metagenome (IMG submission 50214)
CGATCACCTGCGCCCGGCCGAGCGCCTGCAGAGTGTAGCAGAAGTCCTCGCCGCCGGAGAAGGTATGGCTGCTGGTCAGGACGTAGACCGGCCGGTCGACGCCGGTCCGGTGCCGGCACGAACACCCGTACCAGCAGGTGACCCGGTTCGATCGCCGGGTCGTCGCCGTACTGCAGCAGTACGGCCCGCTCCACCGCGCCCGTGAGGAAACGCGTCCTCAGCTCGTGATTGATAACCCGTTCGATCTGATCAAGCTCGCCCCGTTCCACGGCGCCTCCACCCCGTTAAGTCCCCGGTTACCCTCTCAACGTCACCCGTCATGTACTGGTTCCGGCACGGAATGTCAGTGGTCTCTGCTGGAATGTAATGGTGACCACGGTCAGGGACGGGGCTAGCCAGATCGGGCCGGTCCCACCAACCCAGCTGGCCCGGCTGCTCCGGCTGCCTGAGCCGACGCCGGAACAGGCGGCGGTGATCTCCGCGCCGCTCGGCCCGCTGGCGGTCATCGCGGGCGCGGGCTCGGGCAAGAGCGAGACGATGGCGGCGCGGCTGGTCTGGCTGGTCGCCAACGGGATGGTCCGCCCGGACCGGGTGCTCGGTCTCACCTTCACCAGGAAGGCTGCGGCCGAGTTCGCCGACCGGGTGCGCTCCCGCCTGGAACGGCTGCGCCGGGCGGGCCTGGCGGGCACCGGGCCGGCGGGCACCGGGCTGGCAGGTACCGGGCTGGCGGGCACCGGGCTGGCGGGCACCGGGCCGGCCAGCGTCGGCCAGGCCGGGGCCGGCGAGACGGCGGACCCGTTCGGCGGGGACCCGGTGATCGGCACCTATCACGCCTACGCGGGACGCCTGGTCAGCGACAACGCCCTGCGCGAGGGACTCGAGCCATCCATGCGGCTGATCACCCCCGCGCTGTCCTGGCAGCTCGCCGCGCAGATCGTGGCCGCCTACGACGGGCCGATGGACGAGATCATCTGGACCCCGCAGACGGTGACCGCGGCCGTGCTCGAGCTGGCCGGCGACCTGTCCGAGCACTTGCGCGATAGCGGGGACATCACCGCCGTGGGCCTATGGCTCACCGCCGAGCAGGACGCGTTGCCGGGGCGGATACCGGGGGCCGTTCGGAAGATAATTGCTACCCAGCGGGCCAGGGAGCAGCTTTTGCCGCTGGTCAGCCGGTACGCGGCAGCCAAGGCGGCGCGCGAGGTGCTCGACCACTCCGACCAGGTGGCGCTCGCCGCCCGGATCGCCTCCAGGCACCCGGAGGTCGGGGCGGCCGAGCGCGCGCGCTACCAGGTAGTCCTGCTCGACGAGTACCAGGACACCAGCCACGCCCAGCTCGTGCTGCTGCAGGCGCTGTTCGGCGGCGGGCACCCGGTGACCGCGGTCGGTGACCCGTGCCAGTCCATCTACGGCTGGCGCGGCGCGAGCGCGGGCAACCTGCGCCGGTTCACCGCCGACTTCCCCGTGGTGGCCCGGGTCCGGCCGTTCGGGGCCTCGGCGCCGTCCGGCCCGGCCCCGGTGCTGCAGTTGTCTACCAGCTTCCGCAACTCCGCGCAGGTGCTCGACGCGGCCGCCACGATCCAGGAGGAACTGCGCTACGAGGCGCCCGACGTGCCCCGGCTGGTGTCCGCGCCGGACCGGTCCGGGCGGGGGACGGTGGCCTGCGCCCTGCTGGACACGGTCACCGACGAGGCCGAGTGGGTGGCCGCGCAGGCCGCCGCGCTGCTCGCGTCCGAGCCCGGGTGCGCGCCCGACGGCCAGCCGTGGACCCAAGGACCCCCGGGCCCGGACCGGCGGACGAGCGGCGTGCGGCCGTCGGACATCGCCGTGCTGTGCCGGAAGCGGTCGCAGTTCGTGCCGCTGCGGCACGCCATCGAGGCCCGCGGCATCCCGGTCGAGGTGGTGGGGCTCGGCGGGCTGCTCGTGGTGCCCGAGGTGCAGGACGTGGTGGCGACGCTGCGGGTACTGCACGACGCGGGCGCCTCGGACGCGCTGGCCCGGCTGCTCACCGGGCCGCGCTGGCGGATCGGGCCACGCGACCTGGTCGCGCTCGGCCGCCGCGCCCGGGCGCTGGCCCGCGGCGAAGGCGACCAGCCAGGGACCATCAACCAGGCGCCGGGCGATCCGGGCCACTTTGACCAGGACGCCGCGGACGCGCTGGCGGAGGCGATCACCGACCTGACCGCGGAGACCGGCAGCCTGGTCGAGGCGCTCGATGACCTGGGCGATCCCGGCGCCTACTCGCGGACCGGCTACGCGCGGATGCACACGCTGGCCGGCGAGCTGCGGCGGCTGCGGGCGCACATCGGGCGGCCGCTCGCCGACCTGACCGCGGAGGCGGAGCGCGTGCTCGGGCTGGACATCGAGGTCGCGGCGCGGCCCGGGGTCGATCCGGTCGCGGCGCGCGCCGACCTGGACGCCTTCACCGACGTGGCGGATGCCTTCACCGGTGAGGGCGCGGCCGGGGCTTTTGGCGCCGAGCCGACGCTGGGCGGGTTCCTGGCCTACCTGACCGCGGCCCAGCAGGAGGAGTTCGGCCTGGAGACCGGCCGGGTGGGCGAGTCGGACTCGGTCAAGCTGCTGACCGTGCACGCGGCCAAGGGCCTGCAGTGGCCGGCCGTGTTCGTGCCCGGCCTGGCGGTGGGGGAGCGGTCGCAGGTGTTCCCGGCCCGTCCCCGGGTGTCCACGCGGTGGACGGAGAACCCCCGGCTGATCCCGTTCGGACTGCGCGGGGACGCGGGGGACCTGCCCGAGCTCCTCGGGCTCGACGCCTCCTGCCTCGACTCCTTCAGCGAGGCGTGCGCGGCCAGGGACCTGGCCGAGGAGCGCCGGCTGAGCGGGCGCCGGCTGATGTACGTGGCGGCCACCCGGGCGGCGTTCTGGCTGGGATGTTCGGGCTACTGGTGGGGTGAGGGCGGCACCAGCCGCCTCGGGCCCTCGCCCTTCCTGGCGGAGGTCCGCCGGTCCGGCGTGGCGCAGGTCTCGGCGTGGGCGCCCGCACCCGAACCCGACGCGGAGAACCCGCTGCTCGCGACGGTGGAGGCGGCGGACTGGCCGGCCACCCCGGCGGGCCGGCGCTACCAAGCGGTCCGCGAGGCCGCGGCCATGGTGGAAGCGGCCGCAGCGTCCGCCGGTGCGCCCGCACCGGCGGAACTGGACGCGCTCACGCCAGCGGACCAGGAGCTGGTGGCGGCCTGGGACCGGGACGCGGGGCTGCTGCTGGCCGAGCGAGCGCAGCGCCGGGGCGACGGCGCAACCCGGGTGGCGCTGCCCGCCAGGCTCTCGGTGTCGTCGCTGGTGTCGCTGGCCCGGGACCCGGCCGAGCTCGCGCGGCAGGTCCGCAGGCCCATGCCGCGGCCGCCGGCCAGGCAGGCGCGCCGCGGCACGGCGTTCCACCAGTGGCTGGAGCGGCGGTATGGCCAGCAGATGCTCATCGACGACAGCGACCTGTTCGGGCCGGACGACGACGAGACGCCCGCCGCGGGGGATCTCGCCGAGCTCAGGTCCCGGTTCGAGCACAGCGAGTGGGCGGATCGCTGGCCGCAGGCGGTCGAGGTGCCCTTCGAGACGCAGGTCGGCGACCGGCTGGTCCGCGGCCGGATCGACGCGGTGTTCGCCGACGCGCCCGGGGGCGGCTACGACGTGGTCGACTGGAAGACCGGCCAACCACCCAGGTCCGAGGCCGAACGGCATGCGGTTTCCGTCCAGCTCGCCGCCTACCGCCTGGCCTGGGCGGCGCTGGCGGGGGTACCGGTGGCGGCGGTCCGGGCGGCGTTCTACTACGTCGCCCGCGACCAGACGGTCCGTCCCGCCGACCTGCTCGACGAAGCGGGCCTGGCCGCCCTCATCGAACAGGTCCCGGCGGAAGCCTAGGTGTGCTCTGAGACGAGCACGGCCTGGGTCCGGGGCTCTAGGGCCTCGAACACGTGCGGCACGTCGCCCGGGTAGCGGAGGTAGTCGCCCGGGCCGAGTTCGGTCGGCTCGCTGGCCGTCCCGACCAGGGCGCGGCCGGCGCCGATCACCACGTGCTCGACCACGCCGAACATGTGCGGCTCGGACGCGCGCGCGTGGCCGGGTTCGGCCTGGATCCGGTAGACGTCGCGGCGCGCCCCTGGCGGGCAGGCGGCGAGCAGTGTGGCCTGGTAGTCGGCTTCGGCCGCGGCGACCGTGGGGCCCTCGTCGGCCCGGATCAGCAGGATGTGCGGCTGCGGCGGATCGAGCAGCCGGGAGAACGGCGCGTCCAGCGCGACGCAGATGGCCCACAGCGTTTCCAGGCTGGGGTTGCCGGTGCCCGACTCCAGCTGCGACAGCGTGGACTTGGCGATCCCGGCGCGGCGGGCGACCTCGGTGAGCGACAGCCCGGACCGCCGGCGCTCCCGGCGCAGTGAGGCCGCGATGAGCTCGAGCGGCGCCTTCGCCTGCCCGGCAGGACCCGCGGCATGTGGGCCGGGCGGCTCGGTGTTCGTCATATAAGTTTATCCGTTCGTTTTGACGAACGACGGGTTGGTGTTCAGAATAGCTCTATGAGTTCGATAGGGAGAACTCTAGGGCGCGACGTGCTTCGCGACATCGCGGTTACTTGCCTGGCCGTTTTCTTCATCGGCCTGTCCTACGGGGCCATCGCGGTCGCCTCCGGCTTCCCGCTCTGGCTGCCCGCCGCGCAGAGCGTGCTCGTGCTGGCGGGCGCCTCGGAATTCCTGTTCATCGGGATCGTTGCGGCGGGCGGCAACCCCATCGCGGCGGCGCTGGCCGGCCTCCTGGTGAACGCCCGCCACCTGCCCTACGGCCTGGCCCTGCCCGACATCACCGGGCCCGAGGTGACCGGGCGGGGCTGGCGGCAGATGGCCGGAACGCACCTGATGAACGACGAGAGCGTGGTCTTCGCCCTGGCCCAGGACGATCTCCCGCGCAAGCGGGCCGCCTACTGGGCCTGCGGCCTCGGCGTGCTGATCTGCTGGCCCGGCGGCGCCGTCCTCGGTGCGCTGATCGGCTCGGCGGTGCATGACACCGGCGCGTTCGGCCTGGACGCGATGTTCCCGGCGGTGATCCTGGCCCTGATCGTCCCGGATCTGCGGACCCGGCTGACGCTGCGAGCCGCCCTGGCCGGAGCGGCCATCGCGCTGATCGCCACGCCGTTCCTGCCCGCTGGGCTGCCGGTGCTGCTCGCCCTGGTGGCGGTGCTCCTGCTGGTGCGATCGTCAGGTGTGACCCCGGAGGCGGGTGCGACCACGGATACCGGCGCCACCCCGGAGGCCGACGGGAAATCCGGTGAGTGCCCGGTGGGGGCCAGGTGAAGGACACCACGCTGGTCGTCGCCGGCATGGCGACCCTGGCCGCCGGAACCTACGCTTTCCGTCTTTCCGGCCAGGTGCTCCGGGCCCGAATCAGCTTCCCGCCCCGGGTCGGCAAGCTGCTCGAGGCCGCCACCGTAATCCTGCTCGCAGCCCTGGTGGCCACCACCGCGCTCACCGAAGGCCACGGCTTCTCCGGCTTCGCCCGCCCGGCCGGAGTGCTGGTCGGCGGCGTCCTCGCCTGGCGCAAGGCCCCGTTCCTGATGATCGTCATCGCCGCCGCGGCCACCACCGCCCTGCTCCGCCTCCTCGGCGTGCCCTAGCGTGCCGGTCAGGCCGGCAGGTAGCGCTCCACGGCTTCGACCTTGGCGGTGAGCGCACCGGTCACGCCCGGCCTGATGTCCGCCTTGAGCACCAGGCTGACCCTGGGCGCCCGGGCCGCGACGGCGTCCACGGCCTGCTTGACCACCGCCATGGTTTCGTCCCAGGTTGACATGTAATTTGCTACCATTTAATCATGCTGAACGGCACAGATCAGACAGCCAAGCCCTACGACATCTACGCCCGAGTCAGCGTGGTCAAGCGTAAGAACACGAAGAACGAGCCGTCCACGGGCGGGCAGGTCGCGATCTGCCGCCTGCGGCTCGCCGATCTTGATATCCCGGAAGGTAAGGTTCTGGTCGATCCGGGGCGTTCGGCGTGGGACCCGACTGTTAAGCGCCCGGCGTGGGACGAGCTGATGGACCGGCTTGAGCGCGGCGTGTCTGGCGGGTTCATCGTCTTCGACCTGGAGCGGTTCACCCGGCAGCCGAAGGACGGTGAGCGGATGATCGAGCTGGCTGTCCGCGGGGTGGGGGTCTTGGACAGCGAGAGCGAGTACGACCTGACGACGCCGAACGGGAAGAAGGCGTTCCGCGACGCGATCAACGCCGCCGCCTACTACTCCGACCGCCTGTCCACCAGAGCCCGGCGAGGCAAGCGCCTCAAGGCGATGTCAGGGGAGCCGAACACCACAACCCGTCCATTCGGCTTCGAGGACGATTTCGTGACCGTGCGCGAAGCCGAAGCCGAGATCATTCGGGAACTGACGAGGCGGTTCTTGGCGGGAGAATCACAGCACGCGCTGGTGCGTGACCTCAACGCACGCGGCATCCTAAGCAGCAAGGGCAACCCCTGGACTGTGAGATCCCTGCAACTTCTTCTGCTCAGAGAGCGCAACTGCGGAAGAATCCTCTACACCGACACGGAAAAAAACGTCAAGTCCGTTGCCGGTCATCTGCCGGGGAAGCCGATCATTACCGAAGACGACTTCGACCGGGTATGCGCGATGTACGCCGCGCGCCGGGGCAGCGAAGCGCCTTCGGAGATCTATCTGTGCGCGGGTATGGCCTTCTGCGGCCGTCCGGACTGCGGCAAACCGCTCACCGGTCACCCACTGACGGCTCTGAAGCCGTACGAGGACGGTTCGGTACGCCGTGAATACAGGTGCGGCCCGTCTTCCAGCGGCAACGGCTGTGCCAAGATCAGCGTCGATCAGCGTGGCTTGGATGAGGCGGCCGGAGCCATCGCGGTGGCGATTCTTTCTGACTCTCGCCATGCCGTGGCGATCGAATCCGCTACACGGGAGCTTGAGAGCGAAGCCGCGCGGCTGGACCTGGCCATCGCCGAGGCTGAACGTGTCGCGGAAGCGCTAGCCGACCGCCTTGGGCGCGGAGAACTGACTCTCTCGCGCTATGACATCGCTAACCGGCCGCTGGATGAGCGCATAGCCAAGCTTAAGGCCGAACGCGAAGCGCTAGGCGACACAGCTCCAGGCGCTTTGCGGCAGCCAAGCCGGGCGCACTGGCAGCGGCGGTGGGACGAAGCCGACACGGCAGACAAACGCGAGCTACTGAAAATGGCCTTGCGCGGTAGGCGCCTCGTCGTCGACCCGGCCAGCCTTAAGCGCGATGAGCTGTCCGACATCACCCGCCGGGTCAGGATCGTCTCAGCGGAAGGCGAAGACCTGCCAGACGCGACGATGACGATCGCCGACGTGATCGCAGCCAGGGCCGAGCACGGCGGGCTCGTGTCTACCCCTAGCGCGCCGGACACCAGATGGTCCAAGCGCCGGTTTTTCACCGAAGAGTACAAGAGCCGCATTCTTGACGAGTACGAGAACGCGGCACCGGGAGAGCGCACTGCCCTGCTGCGCAGGGAGGACCTGCACTACACGAATATCTCCTCCTGGCGCCGCAAGAGGATGGGGTAGACCGTGGCCGCCGAACTTGTCAGCTCAGACCGGCCGATTGATATCTACGCCCGTGTCAGTCAGCTCAAGCGCAACGAGAAGCGCGAACCGTCGACCGACGGCCAAGTGTCGGTATGCCGGGTCCGCCTCATCGACCTCGGTCTTGCGGAAGGCAAGGTCTTGGTAGATCCTGGCCGCTCGGCGTGGAACCCCGCTATCCAGCGTCCGGCGTGGGACGAGCTGATGGAACGGCTAGAGCGTGGCGTTTCCGGCGGGTTCATCGTGTTCGACCTGGAGCGGTTCACCCGGCAGCCCAAGGACGGCGAGCGGATGATCGGGGTGGCCGCCGCCGGGCTCCTGGTGCTGGACAGCGAGAGCGAGTACGACCTGCGGACCCCGAACGGCAAGAAGGCGTTCCGCGACGCGATCAACGCCGCCGCCTACTACTCCGACCGCCTGTCCACCAGGAGCGCCCGCGGGAAGAAGCTCAAGGCGATGGCGGGCGAGCCGAACGGCTCGGCGCGGCCCTTCGGCTTCGAGGACGACCGCGTCACCCAGCGCGAGGACGAGGCTGCCATCCTGCGGGAACTGACCGCCCGGCTTTTGGCGGGCGAACTGCAAGACGCGCTGATCGCGGACCTGAACGCGAGGGGGATTCCCACGGCTCAGGGCAGGCCGTGGACGCGCCCGGCGCTAAAGACGCTGCTCACCCGCCAGCGGAACTGCGGCAGGATCATCTACACCGACCCCGCGTCGGGCCTGACGTCCGTCGTTGGCCGCCTTCCAGGTGATCCGATCGTTTCCGAGGAGGACTTCGACCGGGGGATCGCGATTTACGCCGCGCGTCGGCGCGGGCGTCCGAGTTCACCGCACTACCTCTGCTCGTCCTTCGCCGTCTGCGGGAAGCCCGGCTGCGGCCACATCCTTCACGGCCGGACCCGTAACGGCCTCAAGCCCTACCCGGATGGATCGGTGAGCCGTTCATACTGGTGCAACCCCACCGCCGGAGGGTGCGGAAAGACCGAAGTGGACCAGCGGGCACTGGATTCAGCGGCACGCGCGCTCGTGGTTGAGATCTTGTCGGACACGCGCAACACCGACGAGATCGAGCACGCCGCCTACGAGACAGCCAGCGAAGCCGTCCAGCTCGACATCAAGATCGCTGAAGCTGAGGCGGTGGCGGAAGCTCTCACCGATCGCCTAGGACGAGGCGAGATCACCCTCGCCCACTACGACCTGGTCATCAAGCCAGTCGATGAACGCATCGCTAGCCTCCGGCCCGAACGCGCCGCACTCCCTGATCCCGGCCCCGTCCCTGGAGCACAGCCGTCGCTGGGGACAAGCCGTGCGCAGTGGCGGCAGCGGTGGGACGCCGCCGACTACAAGGGAAAGCGAGACCTGCTCAAGATGGCGCTGCGGGGCAAGCACCTGGTGATACAGCCAGCCCAACGGGGCAGGGGCAGCGCCGACCAGGACGATGTCGTAGGCCGCGTCAGCGTTGGTCAAGGTTGAGCAGGGCGAGCATCCTGCCAGCCCGCGCTCCAGGTCGACGTCGAGGTCACTAGTGAAGCTGTGGCATCCCGGGGCTACGCTGGCAGCATGCTTGTCGCTTTCTCAATTACGCTACGCCGCTCGGCACGGGTGAGGGCGTCGGCGAGATCGTCGCCGAGGCGGTCCGGGTCGTCCGCGAGAGCGGGCTGCCTAACCGGACCGACGCCATGTTCACGAACATCGTGTGCTTAGCGCACTGTTAGCACTGAACGGCATCGCCGCAGCTCAGGACACCTACAGGAGGTCTCTCTGTCATGATCGTCGCGTTCTCGGTCGCTCCGTCCGGTACCGGACGCGCCGACGGTTCCGTCTCCGATGCGGTTGCCGCAGCGGTGAAGATCGTACGAGACTCCGGCCTGCCGCACCGGACGTCGGCGATGTTCACTGAACTCGAAGGCACCACCTGGGACGAGTGCTTCGACGTGGTGAAGCGCGCCACCGAGGCCGTGCTCCCGTTCGGGTCGCGGGTCTCGCTGGTGCTGAAGGCGGATATCCGGCCAGGCTACGAGGGCCAGATCGACTCGAAGCTTGGGCGGCTGGAGGCAGCGATCGAGAAGCAGGACGACCAAGCCCACTCGTGACCCGCCTGTTAGATGTCTAGGTCATGGCGGAGGCCGGTTGTTACCGCCCTCGATATTTGAACATCCAGCGGCCGAATTATCTGTGGACGATTCGGCACAGCTCAGCGAGGAGCGCAGACAACCTGATCACATATCGTAACTGCCGACGTGACTCAAGGGCGCGCGCGTACCCGCCGTTATGCGTTGACGTGGCCTATCAGGCTTGTATGTCGATTGAGCCTTCAGATCGGGGTGTTCTGTGCTGGGGGTGTCAGCGCGCTAAGGTACCCCTGGCTGGTCGCGGCCCTGTCATGCGATCCGTGGGGGCGGGTCCAGCAGAGATCGCTGTCGCCC
>JGI26340J50214_10000898_pt1 | contig 9986 bp, 6 predicted proteins | sample BogFormECP12_OM2_FD_50214 | JGI IMG/M metagenome (IMG submission 50214)
TAGCGGCAGTTATTTCCCGGACTGGCTGCTGGCGCGCCGCAAGCGGGCCGAGCGGGCGCTCACCAGCGTGGTGGCCACCTGCTATCTGGTTGGCGTGTCGACGCGGCGGATGGAGCGGCTCGTCGAATCCCTCGGTGTGACAAGTCTGTCCAAGTCCCGAGTTTCGATCATGGCTGCCGAGCTCGACGAAGCTGTCGAGGCGTTTCGCACCCGCCCACTCGACGCCGGGCCGTACACGTTCGTGGCCGCTGATGCCCTGGTGCTCAAGGTCCGCGAGAACGGACGCGTCGTCGGGGTGCATACGTTGATCGCCACCGGGGTCAACGCCGAGGGCTACCGGGAGATCCTCGGGGCGCAGGTGTCCTCGGCCGAGGACGGGGCGGGCTGGTTGGCGTTCTTCCGCGACCTGGTGGCCCGCGGCCTGTGTGGGGTCGGGTTGGTCACCAGCGACGCTCACCCGGGGTTAGTGGCCGCGATCGGCGCCACCCTGCCCGGGGCGGCCTGGCACCGCTGCAGAACCCATTACACCACGAACCTGATGTCGGTCACCCCGAAGTCCTCATGGCCCTGGGTGCGCACCCTACTGCACTCCATCTTTGACCAACCAGACGCAGAATCTGTTGTCGCTCAGTATGATCGGGTGCTCGACGCACTAGCGGACAAGCTGCCGAAAGTGGCCGAGCAGCTCGATGCGGCCCGCGCCGAACTGCTGGCATTCACCGCCTTTCCCAAACAGATCTGGCGCCAGATCTGGTCCAACAACCCCCAGGAACGACTCAACAAGGAAATCCGCCGCCGCACCGACGTCGTGGGCATCTTCCCCGACCGCACCGCGATCATCCGCCTAGTCGGTGCCGTGCTTGCCGAACAACACGACGAATGGATCGAAGGCCGCCGCTACCTCGGACTTGATGTGCTCAGCCGCTCCCGCGCTGCACTCACCACCCCCACCGCACAGGAGCCATCCACCGCACCAGCGCTGACCGCCTGATCCATCCCCGACAGGGCTGACGGGTCCACGAAACTTCTACGGCCAGTCAGGACGCCGGTGCGCCCTGGCGCTCCTCCGCGCGAGGAGCGGATACGCTCTCAAGACAAGACTCAACAGGATGCTCATGCCTGCATTGCTGGGATTGATGTATTCACGCATCGAATCGAAGCGTCCGTCCCGGATGTGAAATACCCAGCAGTATCCGTCGATCTTGACCCGAACTCCGCCGACGAGCGCTGCATGTTCGTATTCGAGGAGGAGATACTCGTTGTTGGTAAACCAGTTGGTGATATTGACCTTCGACCGGCTATCGTGCGTCCTGCGGCTTCCTGCGGCCATGACCGCGCTCATGACGTTGTTACGGCCTCTCCACGTGTGGCCGATGGGCATCAGGGTGAAACTGCAATCATCAGTGAGCAACTCGCCGAACCGCTCGTAGTTGTCGTTAGCGACGATGGCCAGGTATCGCTCAATCAGGTGGTTCGTGACGGCGCCATCAGTTTCGGTCACTTCGCTCCCCTCAGTCCTGTCCGTCGGCTCATGAACAAACATGCATATTTCCGAAGGTTGCCGTCAGCTTAGAACGCCGCGTGACCTGGCCTGTTGCGAACCGGATGCACATGCCCGGACAAATTGGATGACCGACGGCTCCACCGACTAATACAAACCAGGACTCACGACCTAAACTGCAGAACGAAGGTCACGCGATGGCCCGACTTGTACACCACCGCTCTGGGCGCGGCCTTAATCGCCTCCGGGTCGTCTGAGTGACATGCGAAGCGCGGAGTCAGCCTGGGCTACAACACATGTCGCAAGTATCTCAGCCGTGATCGTCCATCACGCGGAACCGCCCACCGAACCTACCGCCGGCCGTGACCTGTCAAACGAGTCAGGGTGTCCATCGTGGAGCGCCCGGGTTGATCGGGCAGGCCGAGCGCACGGGCATCATCACCGGCACCAGCTCAGGCTCGGTGATCGGGGCCAGATTGACGTACCACACGCCGTCGCCGAACTCGCTGGCCAGCTGCGCGGCGACCTGCAGCGCGAGACGTGTTTTGCCGGCACCGCCCGCGCCGGTGAGGGTCACCAGCCGGTTATCCGAACAATAGCTGCCGTACCTCGTTCATCTCCGAACCGCGGCCGACAAAACTGGTGAGCTGCACTGGAAGATGCTGGGCAGCAACGGTTGTCGCGGTCCGCAACGGCGGGAACTCGTTGCGAAGGTCAGAATGACACAGCTGCACCACCCGTTCGGGGCGGGGCGGATCACGCGGCCGATCGGTGCCCAGATCGGTCAACCAGGCACGTCGCAGACTGGGCGGTCAAACCGCGCCACGGCGACCGCCATCTCGTCGGGTTGGGTCCTCCCACAGCCACCTGGAGCCTTCGATGTCGGCCAAAAGCAGCGTCACCGTTCCGGTTGGCAGGTCGCTCATGCCGAACTCGCTCCCGTTCACCGGCGCGGGTCAGTGTCGCTCATGCTAGCCAGCATGCGGGGACCGCGTACCGCAAAACATCAGCGGATACGCGTAAATTTAGTGGCCCGATAATCCGACCCTTGGAAAGGCTTGAGGTTAATTGTGGCGGGCTGCTTCTTGGACGAGCTGCACGCGCGAGGTGAGGCCGAGTTTGTGGTAGACGTGGGTGAGGTGGGTTTGCACGGTGCGTGGTGAGACGAAAAGCCGGGTGGCGATGTCTTTGTTGGCCAGCCCGTCGCTGACGAGTCGCACGACGTCGCGCTCGGTGGGGGTGAGCGATGCCCAGCCGCTGGTGGGGCGTTTGCGTTCGCCGCGGCCGCGCCGGGCGTAGGCGATCGCTTCCTCGGTGGACAGGGCGGCGCCTTCGGCCCATGCGCTGGTGAAATCATCTTCGCCCATGGTTTGACGAAGCGCCGCGACGGAGGCTTCGTAGCCGGCTTGGTGGATCTGGAACCGGACCTCGCCGATGCGCTGCCGGATGGCCTGTGCCGCACCGAACAGCCGGGTCGCTTCGCGGTGACTGCCGCCATCACAGGCGAGATCGGCAAGGCACTCGAGGATGTCGGCAACACCCACGCGCGCTTCGACGTCGGCGCCGCACCCGAGAGCGTAGTGGACGTCGCGTTCGGCCTGTTCGGGCTCACCTTGTGCTCTCATCACGCGGGCACGCGTGGTCAGTGCCAGCATGTGCCACCAGCCCGTCGTGGTCGAGACCGCGTCGTCGGCCCAGCGTCGGGCCGCAATCAGATCACCGCGCGCCAGAGCGACCTGCGCCATGGGCTCGACGTTTATCGGCCCCTGCATGACGTTTGTCGGCTCCTGCACATGTCCGCGCTGCACGATCGCCTCGCTGGCCTCCCGGGCCGTGAGAAGATCGCCCGTGGCGATGGCCGCGATAGCCAACGCCGCACTGGCGCCGCTCTCAGCTCGGCCTCCGAGCTCGGCCGCGGCCGCGATAGAGGCGTCGGCAGCGGAGCGAGCCGCGCTGGTATCGCCCTGATAGGCCAGCGCGTAGCCCAGGCCCATCAGGGTGAGGACCATACCCATCACGTCGTGGGCGGCGTCAGCTTCGGGTTGCACGTCGCCGAATTGTGCAGCGGCTGCGCCCAGGTCCCCGTGCATGATCTGTGCCCAGCCAAGAAACACACGACACTGACGCGAGCCGAACCGGTTACCGCTGGCGTCGGCCAGGTCGCGGCCTTCTTCGGCGGCCGCACGGGCCGCGATCGGGTCACCCGCGAGCATCGCCCCGTATGCCTGCCAGGCGTGGATGATGCTCAGCATCCATCGATCGCCTCGTGCCTGGGCGAAGGCGACCGCCTCGGCGAAGTACGGCCGGGCGATCTCGGGCCTGTGGGCGGTGATACTGCAGCATGCGGTGAGCGCGCGGGCCAGCAGGGCCGGATCGTCGCGTTCGCGCGCGATCGCCAGCGCTTGTTCGGCCTGGTACATGCTGTCCTGCTCGCGCATCATTGCGTCGAGTGCCGCCTTGTCGGCGAGCGCCCGCGCCCGCACCGCGGGCACCCCCTCGCCACGGTGGACGTGCTCAGCTGTGAGGACAGCGTCAAACCAGGCCAGTCCTTCCCGGAGTCGGCCCCGTGCTTGCCAGAGCGGCTGCAGCGATGAGGCGAGTTGCATTGCGAGCGCGCTATCGGAGTTGTCGCGGCTCCACGCGAACGCGGCGCGCAGGTTGTCGATCTCGATCTCGGCCTGGGGGACAAGCCGCCCATAACCGTCGTCGGGCGGAGTGTCCAGCTGGGCCGCCATGGCCGTGTAGTGGTCGCGGTGCCGGGTGCGCACGGCGTCGGCTTCGCCGGACTCGCCGAGTTTCTCCAGCGCGTACTGGCGCACCGTTTCCAGTAGCCGGTAACGTGTCCGCCCCCTGCTGTCTTCGGCCACCACAAGGGACTTGTCCACCAGCAGGGTGAGCAGGTCGAGCACCTGGTAGCGCGCCACGTCACCGCCCGCGCCGACCTCCCGGGCGGCGTCGAGATCAAACCCGCCCACAAACACCGCCAGTCGGCGCAACAGGATCCGTTCGGGTTCGGTCAACAGCGCGTGTGACCAATCGACGGACGCGCGCAGGGTCTGCTGGCGGCGCACCGCCGTGCGGGAACCGCCGGTCAAAAGGCGGAAGCGGTCATGCAGGCCGTCGAGGATCTCGGCCAGCGACAGCGCGCGCACCCAGGCCGCGGCAAGCTCGATCGCCAGCGGCATGCCGTCAAGGCGCCGGCAGATCTCCGTCACAGCCGCGGCGTTGCCATCACTGAGGGTGAAATCGGGGCGAGCATGGCGGCCGCGGTCGGTGAACAGCTCGATGGCCTCGTCGGCCAGCGACAGTGACGGCACCCGCCAGGTCACCTCGCCGGCCACCCCGATCGGCTCCCGACTGGTCGCCAACAGCGTCAACCCGGCAGATGCGCCCAGCAGCGCGATGATCAGCGCGGCGCTCGCGTCGAGCAGATGCTCGCAGTTGTCCAACACCATCAGCATTTGACGGTCGGCGATGAAACGGGTGAGTGTGTCCATCGTGGAGCGCCCCGGCTGATCGGGCAGGCCCAGCGCCCGGGCCATCGTCACCGGCACGAGCTCGGGATCAGTGATCGGCGCCAGGTCGACGTACCAAACCCCGCCGCCGAACTGCCCGGCCATCTGGGCCGCGATCTGCACCGCCAAACGTGTCTTGCCCACACCGCCCGCGCCGGTCAGGGTCACCAGCCGATTGTCGGCCAGGATCTGGCACAGCTCACCTATCGCGGCCTCGCGGCCGACGAAACTGGTGAGCTGCACCGGAAGATGCTGGGCAGCAACGTTTGACGTGGTCCGCAACGGCGGGAACTCGTTGGCAAGGTCAGGGTGGCACAGTTGCACCACCCGCTCCGGGCGGGGCAGATCACGCAGCGGGTGGGTGCCCAGATCGGTCAACCACGCATCGGGCGGGAGCCGGTCGATGACCACCGCCTCGGTCGCGCCGGAGAGTACCGTCTGCCCGCCGTGCGCCAGATCGCGCAGCCGTGCGGTGCGGTTGATGGTTGGGCCGGCGTAGTTGGCGTCGTCCCGCAGCTGCACCTCGCCAGTGTGGACCCCGATCCGCAGCCGGATCGGCGCCAGCGGCGCCTGCTGCAGCTCCAAAGCACACGCCACCGCATCGCTGGCAAGCCCGAACGCGGCCACGAAGCTGTCGCCCTCGCCCTGCTCGACCGGGCGGACACCGTCATGGGCGGCGATGGCATCGCACGCGACGTGGTTGAGGCGCGCGATCGCGGCGGTCATCTCCTCGGACTGGGTCTCCCACAGCCGCGTCGAGCCCTCGACGTCGGCCAACAGCAACGTCACCGTTCCCGTCGGCAAAAGCCCGCTCACGTCAAGATCGCTCCAGTTCACCGGCGCCGTGTCCGCGCGTGGATCGATCTCGCCCATGCTAGCCAGCATCCGGCAGTCAGGAGTCGGAAACATCAACGCAAGCGCCTATAACCGCGCCGCTCACACCTCGCAGATCTACGACCCCCAGCGACCACAATTACGCGTACTGGCCGATGGTCCTTGCTTCGCCAAATCGCACAGTCCATAAGTCGACACGTGATTGGTAAGGAGCCCGTCATGAACCGAGTCAACGCCAGCCCCGCAGGCGTCACAGCTGCCGCGACGACCGCGCAACACCACACCCGCAGCACCCACACCCACCGGCAAACCCCAGTTCGAGTTGGAGGCCGAACCCACCCCCGAAGCGGTGCCCCCGCCGCCGATCCTCATCACCGAGAAGGAGGTTGTCCTCAGCAGCGCGGCAGCGGTCCCGGTACGTCCGACGACTATCCGTTGGTTGACAAAGGCTACGCACGTTGTCCTCGCGGCCATGCACCAGATTGTGCTGACATCCAGCGCGGAGGGCGCTCCGCCGCGTCGGGACTACCCGTCGCGTCTCGAATATCTGGAGCGTTCCCTGATGGCACGCGAGATGGATCGACTATGAAGACGCCGTCAATACCTGGTGTACCCCAAAATATCTGGCGGGAGTTGTTGATTGTCCGTGCGGCGAGCGGATTCATCGGATTTCGCATCGCAGCGGTCAGGCGTGCCGAGCCGCTTCTTGGACGGGCTGCAGCCGAGGTGAGCCCGAGTTTGGTGTAGACATGGGTGAGCGGCCTATCCCCGGCCGTCATCAGCGGCGCAAGCACGCGCCGTATGCCAGCTCGGGCCGTAACGGTGTTCACCACATGAGTGAGCGCCATGCTCACCGACGCGCAAGCGCAAGTCCGCTTGGTTCCCCTGGTCAGATCGGTGTCGCGGCTCGGCTGCACCTGCTTCGGCTCGCCGTGGCCATGATCTTGCCGCCCAGCTCCGCGGTGATCGAGCCCCTGAAGGTCTCGGGCCCTGGGGCCGAGGGTAATCCCATACCGACTCACCCGCATCGCCGCATCAGGCTAAGGCGCTCGCAGGCATTATTCCGGATCGGTTTGTGTCGACCACGAGATCGGCGTGCGGCTTTCGTTTCGTTCGCTGTTGAACCGCGCTTGGTGCGCTCGGGAAAGATATTTACCAAACACGATGCCGCGGGGCGGCGCAACCCGCATGCTCATGGTTGACGACCCCCAAGCCTGATCACTTCTGCGGAGCCTGCGTTCGAGTCATGGTCCTGACGGCTGTATTTGTGGTGCTCGTCTTCCTTTACAGCCTGGTCTCGCAGCGGCTGCAACCGACCGTCATCACCGCACCGATGCTGTTCACGGCCGCCGGCGCTGCGACGATCCTGCTNCCGGTAGCGGCACGCGAGCTGGTGCTNGATCGTAAGGTATTGCTCCTGATCGCGGAGTTGGGCCTGGTGATGTTGCTCTTCACCGACGCGAGCCGGATCAACCCATCGCTGCTCAAGGCCGGCCGCAGCCTGCCCATCCGCTTGCTCATCATCGGCATGCCGCTGACCATCGTGTTAGGCGCCGTATGCGCGATTGTCGTGCTGAGCGGGCTGTCGTGGGGGGAAGCGGGCATTCTGGCAGCCATCCTCGCCCCCACCGATGCCGGCCTCGGCCAGGTGATCGTGAGCAGCGAACGAGTGCCACCGATAATTCGCCAGTCTCTCAATGTTGAGGCCGGCCTCAACGACGGCCTCGCTGTTCCGTTCCTGCTGTTGTTCATCGTGCTTGCCGTTGCCGAGGAGAACACCGGGCCTGCGGGTGCAGTGCTGGCCCGTTTCCTCGCCGAACAGCTTGGCTACGGCACCCTGATCGGAATTGGGATCGGCACGGTAGGCGGATGGCTCCTCGGCCTTGCCCACCGCACGCGCTGGATGGCTCCACCACTCGGTCAACTCGGTGTGGTGGCGCTGCCGCTGCTCTGCGTCATCGTGGCCGAAGAGACCGGCGCGAGCATGTTCATCGCCGCGTTCGTCGCCGGATTCGCAGTCCAATTCGGCTTCAACCAGGCGGGCCGGCACAGTGTCGAGTTCACCGAGGAATGGGGGCAACTGTTCAACTATTTCGTGTTCTTCTTCTTCGGCACCGTCGTGGCCGGCGTTTGGGGGCATTTCACACCGGCCGTGCTGCTCTATGCCGTGCTGAGTCTGACAGTCGTGCGCATGGCGCCTGTCGCGCTGGCGTTGCAGGGAACCCGTTTGAGCCGGGCGACCGTGCAGTTCATGGGCTGGTTCGGCCCCAGGGGTCTCGCGTCCATCGTGCTCGCGCTGGTGTACCTGGCGCGCGAGGCAGGGTTGGCAGGCAACTCAACGATCCGACTCGCGGTGATGGCAACGGTGCTGCTCAGCATCTTCGCGCATGGCCTGACCGCGCAGCCCGGAATAAACCGGTATGCGAAGCGGATCGCGGCCCTCGACAAGACGTCCCCCGAGCACCAAGCGCTCGGGGATGGTTCACCCGAGCCGCCGCAGACGCCCCAGGTCGGCACCTGAGCGCGCGTGAACGGCCCCGGGTCCCTCAAGCAGCGGTCGCTGCGATGCGGCAGACAGCTCCACGGCTGTATCCAGCCCCGCTACCACCCCATCGACCCCGGGACTCCCTTGAAGGGGCCGACGACCCAGCTGGTTACCCAGCCGCCATCGAAGCCGCCGGGTTGCGGGTTTACCTGCTCGCCGTTGACGGTGCAGCGGTCAACGTGCGCGGCCATCACCGGGACCGCGCTGGCGTCGGCTCGAAGGCAGGCGTGGGGGGTCATCCCAGGCGGCTTTCCGCGCGACCGTTGTGTAGGTCACCGTTCGGCTGCAGCGCGGGCGCCTCGCTCATCGCCACTTTGCACCACCCCTCCGCGCTGCCCGCGACGTGAGGTCTCACGGGCTAGACACGATGCCGATGCGGGCGAGCATCCCATATGCTAGGAGCGCGCTCGCCTGACTTGGGACCGGTTTCCCTTCTCAGATCCGTATTCGGCTGGGCTGCACCCGCTTCGGCTCACGCTGTATCTTCGGGGTACCACGATGCCAATAACCATGCTCGCTTGTTGCAGCGTGCGGGTATCAGTGTTATTGAGTTCTCGCCGCAAATCCGATGCTGGCCTAGTTTCGCGGGCGATCTGATTCCTGAAAACCTCCATCGCCGAGGGCGATCACTGCGTCAAGGCCTTCACGGATGCACGCCACGAGCACGCCCAGGTCCGGGACCGCTGCCGCATCGACGGCGATTCCGATCAATGCCTTGTGGTGATAACCCACCAGCGTGATGTTGGCGGCGGTGCCGACCGGCGGCCCAAAGGGAAAAATATCGACCACCTTCGCGCGGCCGAGGTAGAACGCCGAATCACCGGCGTTGACGTTGCTGAGCACGAAGTCGTCGTGTTTCATGATCAACCCGAAAGCAAGGTTCACTGCCGGACCGAAGGCGTTTATCACCGTACCGAGCGCTGTGGCCAATGGGAGTTTCGCGTCCTCCTTCAAGCCTCTGATCAGACTGTGATAGGTCGCCATCGCCGCGCCGGGGTCATCAGCGCCGATCGGGATCGCCGTTCGGCAACCATTCACGCGGTTGCCGAACGGCGGGTCGCCCGGCTTGCGGATATCAACCGGGATCGTGGCCCTCAGTCGGCCGACGGGTTTGCCGTGGCGTTGATGGTACAAAGCGAATCCGTGGGCGACGGCGGTGACGAACGCGTCGTTGATCGTGCAGCCCCGTGTCTTGGCCGCTTTCCGCAATCTTTCGAGGTCGGCCTCGAGTGCCGCGAAGCGCAGCCACCCTCGGCGCTCGGTCATCAGGGGCGAGAGGGTCTTGAAATTCGGCGCCACGATCCGGGTCACCGCCCACACATTCTTTGCGACGGTGGTCGCGCTATCGCGCGGGCGCCGCACTACGGTCGGCAGCGTACGCGCCGTCGAGCCTGCGGACCGGCCCAGGAACCCGAGGATCCGGTGTCCGGTGTAGCTGGCGGCTTCGGCAGCCAGCGCGAGCCGGGATTGATCGTCGGGCTCGGGGATCGTGGGCATCGGCCCAAGATCACAGGGATTTCGGGTGCGGTCGCCGAGCAACCCGAAGATCGCGAGAAGGCCGGTACCGTCGCTCATCACATGATTGACCGTC
>JGI26340J50214_10000899_pt1 | contig 9984 bp, 13 predicted proteins | sample BogFormECP12_OM2_FD_50214 | JGI IMG/M metagenome (IMG submission 50214)
ACGACAAACTCATCCGCGAGCTTGAGGACGAGTGCGCCTTTAGCCTGCAACTTTGGAGCTTCCAGGTTCTCGCGATTCCGGAACTAAGGGAATCGGCGGTAGAATCTGCGGCTCAGGCAGACTTCGTTATCCTTTCGTTGCACGGCAAAGCTGGGCTTCCTGTCGACATTAGAGAGTGGATTGAAACCTGGTCCAAGTTGATTATCGGTCAAGGTCCCGCACTGATTGCACTCGTCGACAAATCTACGACGAGGGGCGGCACGAACGCTTCGGCACTGGCTTATCTGAAAAGTGTAGCCAAAAGAACCGAGATCGACTTTTTTGGTCACGCTTTTTTTTGACCTGCTAGGAACTAAAAAGGAACTCACTATGAGCATCGCATCGATCGCAAGCGGAAGGCCGAGAAACATAGAAAACTGGTTTCGTTTTCCCAACCAAGCAAAGGCGATTGGTTCGGAAGAGTCCGACGAGCACGTTCTCTTAGGCGATCTTATAATGTTCGTTGAAAAATCTGACCAAAGCATCCCTCAAATCGCGGAACTTTTGGGAGTTTCGGATGTAGCCCTGAGTATGTGGATGGCGGGGACGGCTAGGCCAACAGCGATCAAGCTACTCGAGATCAAAAGATTTTTCGAACTGTCTCTCGAGAGAAGCACCTTGACGTCGGTTCCGCCCTTTTCCTGACAAAGTTCCGTTGCTTTTGCTATAGCCTTGGCTGCATTCAAAAAATGTCCCTGGTTACACTGTCCTTCCAAGTTCTGGCCAGCGTAACGGTCGACCACGCCTCTCTAACCGTGATCCGCTGAACGGGTGACTCTCCCAACCGTTTGAGAGTCTCGTTGAAAAGCTCTGTGAGCCGGTCGCGAGTGAGATCGCCGCGGGCCAGCTCGTTCTCAGCCTGTTGCAGGTCTTGGGCAATCAGAAGAGCCTCAGCCTTTTTGAGCGACTTACCTAGGCGTAGGAACAAAACCAGAGGTTGTTTCTACAAATCCGCCATAATCAGCCACCAGACTTGATTCGCAAGCGCTTTTACCCTTTGGAAATGGTCCAAGTGAGAATAAACTGGGAATAAGACCGTAATTGACCGTAATCAAACGCCGTTATATCCACGGCTGTGCGGCTTGAGCTCGGCGAGCCGAAGGAGTTTCGAGATTGATTTGGAAATCGCCATCGTGCTGAGGCCAAATTGCCGGCCGATCGCGGCCTCTGTGAGCCTCGAGCGACGACTGGATGGAAGCCCGAGCGCTAAAGAGATTTGTTGCCATTCACGGGTCGGTTCCCGGCTTTTGGTCATCACCTCATCGATCGCGTGGAGAACGCGCAATAATTTTCGGGCCGCTAAGGCGTAGTCACTCGGGTTCGGCGCGCGAGCCAAATAGTTTTCGATCAGCGCGCCATTTTCGAACCGTAGAACGCACTCGAGCAAACCGGCGAGCCAAAGTAGATCCGCTTCGGCAACCTCGGCGCCAAAAATTGCCGTCAGCACATCCGCGACGGAGGTGGAAGGAAAAGAGAATTGGGTACTCGGCTCGTGCCAGGTATGGCGATTTGCGCAATGGTCATCGACTTCACCGCGTTGGCGGTACCAGTTCCAATAGCTGTCCATTTGTCTCAGCGCTTCGGAAGGAACCGGCCGCGCTCCCTATAAATCCAAAAGGTGAACAAGCCCCCTGGCAAACTTTAGAGAGCGGGCCGGAACGATGAACAATTCTAACTTTCCCTCGGACAAACCGGGCCCGTGGGAAATCTGTTTCGAACCTCCTCGAAAATCTTGCGCGCAACAGCCGGGAAATCGGATTCGCGGGTTACCACCAGTTCATTCATCATTTGGCGAACCGCGTCGACGGTTGTGAACCGATCCGTCTCAACCCGGCTGATAAACTTTCGCCACCGCGGCGCGTAAATGGCGGCTAAGCTTGCTTTGGCACGTTCGGATTCAAGCGCCAAGGCCTCAGCTACGAGCTGGTTCAAGAGCTCGCCTTTTAGCTGCGCGATCAACTCGGGCACGGATTGGCCGCGAGCCGCGGCTTTTTCCAATCGGCTGACGGCCTTGTCGCAATCACCGATAAGCTCCGCGATCTGTTCGGCTGATCGGCGAACGGGTGCGGGTGGGGCAGTCTTTTTTTCCGCACCCTCTACCGGTGGTTGCGGTCCGACTTTAGGTCCAGCCGCGGGCGGAACGTTCAGCGCATAGCGCATGCCGGTTAATTGGCCGGGTTGCTCCGGCTGAACCTGAAAAGATCCCAAACTTCCTAAACTATTAGACATAATGTTAGTTATACGAAATTGTTAGTGTTAATGTTCCATGTGGAACATTTGTTAGGCGCGGCGTTTAAGTTCTTTGTATAATTCCCAAACCACGTGCTCATCCTGTCTCGCACCCTTGGCCGTTTCGCGAGATAATAGGAGTTTAACTTCCGCGCTGCTCCGCTCGCTAAGGAAACGCTCGAGGGTAGCCGGCGCCATCGCACTCAAATCGAGGGTTACGGCATTCTTCGGGTTAATTCGGCTCTCCCGGGTGCGGATTGGGATAAGGATTGCCGGGATCTTTCGGAATCGACTTTCCGCCAGCCGGCGGACTCTCTCCCAGTTTTGTGCGAAGACTTGCGATGACGCTTTTGGCCTCGGCGAGGGTTTTCGGCGTCGACAGCGCGGATGTAGGCGAATCAGCCATAGCGCCAATATCTTTACGTCAAAAGATCTATTCTGAAAAGAGAAAGCTCCCGGCTGGAAATAGCCAGTCAGGAGCTCGCACGAAGCGTTGGAATTTGAAAAGCAAAAACGTTTCGGGAATTATTGGCTTAAGCTTTTCGACAACAAAGCTACCTTTGACCGCTCGCTTAGTAAAGAGTTTCGGAAGGTAAGGGCCCGCGGTTGCGACGGCGCCGTTGGTTGGCCTGGTAAAAAGCGACGATGGATTCAGGATCATCGATATCGCAACCTTCCGCGATCCAACCGCGGATTGTACTCGGGCGTCGATTCAAGGCGAGCGCAACCAGAGTAATTTTCTCGGCCCGGGATTTCGACCGTTTCAAGCGAGCCATATTCCTTATTTTGACGGCAATTTTGAAATTTACACAAACAACATTTTTATTGCCGTGGCCACTGTTTTTCTTGGGAACCTCTTCCGGAATAGATTCCTTACCGGGGGATGGCTCTCAGAGCCTCAGCATCTCTTCCAGCAAGTCCGCGATATCCAGACAAATGCATCGGCATCTCCCAAGATATGTGGGATTCGAGTGAACCGAATAAGCGAATATCAGCTTCCAGGCTTCAGAAAGCTTGTCTCCGATTTTTCGAATTGTTTCTGCTTCTGTCATTTCTCAGTCATTAATCCTTTATAGTAACATAATAGGAACATATGACCTGTTGGATCTACAGATCCATGTTTTGACCCAAACATGGATTTTAAAGTCCATGTTTATCGGGTGGTAAAACGGAAACCTTTCAGGATTTTGACTGTTGGCGCTTTCCGGCCGTTACGCTGAACGCTGACCCAACCCAGCGTTTCCAAATCTTCAAGCGCACGATTCTTATCGTGATGACTGAACCCGAGTTCCTTCAATGCTCGGTTACCAAATTTTACCGGCTGGGATTTATCCCAGGATTCAAAGTGCAGCCGATAAAGCTCGGCTAGTACTGCGAGCGTCGCACTTCGTTGAAAATGCGCGAGCTTAAACAATTCCCGAGTGGAAATCATCACCCATCCACACTTGAGCCTAGGGCTAGGAACTTTGGGCCCCGTCACAGAAGTTTCATCACTTTTTCCCACATCTCTGCTCCCTTTTTGCAAGTGTAGCGTTCCGGGTAGCGGAAGGGTTTGGCTTCAGTGCGAAGCCGAAAACCTTCCAGCACGAGCTCTGACGCCGTCCCCATAAAGCCGCGCATCGCTTCGGTGTCCATGTCGAGGCGCTCAAGCGGCGCCATGATCAGAAAGGCATCATGCATCGGAGCACAGATCTGGATTCCGGCTTCAGTCCCAAGAATCGCGGCAAGCCGCATCATTTCAGCACCGTTGGCCTGGCTGAAGAAATTCCCGGCTGATCGTGGGTTGTCCGACGCTTCAGTTATGCGTTTGCGCCAGCCAAAAACGGACTCTTGGCGAGCATTAATGAAAGCACAATTCCTGGCGTCATTAAGCCACTTCCAATATTCGTGATATGTCTCCCGATCAGCTCGCAGAAGCCGTCGGGAGACAGCTTCCGATTTCCCAATTCGCAGTGCCAAACTTCGACTCTGCATCCCGTACTGCGTCCCGAGTGTGCACTGTTTGAACTGCTCTCTTTCCAGTTCATGCGTTTCCTTGGTGGCGTCGACAGGGACAGCATTTGTCTCTTTGGCGAGCCACAAATACGAGTCCCCGCTAACGTACGCGACCATCTTGGCGGAATCCCCGGACATGGCGGCCGCAATGGCGAATTCCTGTTGCACCCAGTCGATGTAACAAATGCCAAACCCTGGTGGCGGCTTAACCAGGCCGCGTAGCCAGGAAGCAGCACCAAAGATAAACTCTGCCGGCGAAGGATTGTTCCTGCCGGTAATTGTCCAGAATGGACGGAGCCAGGCCCGGTTAAACCCGTCCCGTCCGACGGTAAAGGAAGAGAGTTTGAGCTTATCCAGCGCATTGCGCAGATAATGGAGCTGCCGGAGCTGCGGGAAACTGTCCGACATCTTGTCGAACACTTTGTCTGTCAATTCAAGGTCACCACTTTTGAGTACTGGCCAAGGAATGCCTTCCTTGTTCAGGTACTCAACAAACTTGCGAGTGTTGAAAGAACCGTCTACGTAGACGCCATATGTCGCGTCCACCTCTGCAATGAGCTCGGCCTTTATCGAGTCCCATCGTTGCTGCAAACGATGCCACAGTGGCATATCGACCGGAACACCGACATGTTCCATGCATGCCACTGCGTGCATATAACGGCCGCGCAAAAGAGCTCTCGGAAGATCTATTTCGGGAAGCATCGCTTCCAGCAATTTGGACGTCACGTCCACGTCCGTTTCGCAGTAATCGAGAATCCCTTGGCGTTCCTCCCGTGACCAAGGACCGCCGCGCAATACGAGCTTGCGCCAATAGTCTTTATCCGCTTCTGGTATTGCCTGAATTCCGTACGCAGGGAGCACGTTCAAAAGCTTCACATCACCGGGTGGCGTTACTCCATTGCTGAGCTGCCGAAACTCAACGTACGGATCGAGAACGGCTACCGGCCGCGGCCAACCGAGCACGAGAGAGCACGAAAACTCGGCTGATGCGGCAAACGCCACAAAAAGAGAATCAGAGCCTATCGAGTAAGGCGGGGATGCCGGGAATTCATCCTGCCAAAGACGGACTCTGCGGCCGCTAGCGAGCTCCCACGCCACCATGCAGACTGGCCAGGGCCGCTCTCCGTCTTTGCTTATAAACTCGTAATCGACGACCCAGATCTCACGAAACCGGAGATCTCTAGTCATTTTATGTCTCGCCGCGAAGATCTTTAATGATTGGGTGATCCAGATTGTCAATCACTCGGCCTTTAAACCCTAGACGCAGGATCTCGTTAAACGGGATGTCTACCCAAGCTGGCTCAGGCAATTTCTTTGCGGGAAGGTAAGATTGGTAACTTCCTTCTTTAGCTTCGATGCGTACCCACTCTGATTTGGCCGTTTCGGCATGTTGGCGAGCCGTGCGCCAGTGTTCATTGTCCTTTTCGCCGTTCAACGTGAACCGTACCGGCCATACGAACGGCTTTTCCGCATGGCGCTCGATTGCTAGGTAAAGCTTGTGCGGTTTGAAGGCGCTGAGGAGCTCGTCATCCAACCTAGCCGCAAAGACAGTGCTGACTAGATACACTTCCTTGTTCATCCCGTCTTCGTCCTTATCGGTGTAAAGGTAAGCTTCAGCCTGATAATCCTCACCGGGGTGGACACGGAAGAATGCGAAACTCTTAGGTTTCCTGACTGAGTAGCTGGAAATCAGCTTCTTTGCCGGCGCCACCAACTGGCTTTGGCTCAACCGTAAATTCTTTAAATCGAATGGATCGCTGGACGGTGCGGACATTTCCGCAGCCTGTGGCGGAGCATCACCGTTATCAGTGAGAATTTGACTGATGGTTGAAGTAATGGACTTTTTCATTGGGGAAAGAGTTCAGCGGTGTGTTGCGGTGCGAAGTTGAGTTCAGGTTGGCAGCTATCCTTTTTCCGTTTGCGATAGAGCCGCAGCGTTGCACGCACCGCGACCTCCACCCCTGGACAATTGCAAGTGACACTTGTTGGCACCCACCAACGGTCATTATTCCGATCAGCTCCGGGCATGTTGCGATAGGCAAAGCGGACGGTTAACGGCCGTCCGCATCTATCGCAGGAGAGCTCCCGGTGAATGTCTTCTGTCCAGTAGAGAGGCGGATCAACGAAAACATATCGGTATCCGCACACCTCGAGCTGCTCCGGTACTATGAGCTTGAGACGTTTCATACCCCGGCCCCCTGTTGTTGATTGGGTACCAGGCTTTGGAGATAGGCCTCCAGAGACTTAGTAGAAACCAGCCGGACACCGCGCTTGGAACCTGGCGCGCAAACCAGGACTGAAACGATTACACCTTCCTTGATTAGCCGGGTAGCTAAAGTCCGGCCGATGGGTAATTCGTCCATTCTCAACCACTCTCCGTAACGTTTCCGGATGAGTGCCGACTGACTTAAAGACCTTGTTTTATTCATTCCGGCCACTTTATGAATCGGCCAGGCTGAAAATTAAGGCGGCTGCTCTTTAAGAGTCGGGCGGGAGCTCCAGAATCCTTAGGCGGCTGCTCTTTGCACGCGGAAGATATGGAGACAGATCTATAGGGAGCACTTGTGGCGGCTGCTCATTGCAAGCACTTTTTTTACTTCTCCGCGATTTTTTTCCTGCTTCGGACTTTTTATGCGTTTTCCAAAGCGGGTAGAGCTCTTTGAGTAATTGGCAAAACAGTTCCCTGAAATTCGGTTCTTTGCTCCACTGATGTATAAGCCAATGTTCTCCCAAAATTCCGAGATAGCCGGAATGCTGAAGAAATTCCAAGAATTGATCAAAATAGATCTCTCGCCATCTCTTGGTGGTGGTGCCGAGTACATATTCTGCCGCCTGGACGCGAGAGAACGATCGACCAAAAGAGATTGACCGGCGGGACTCTACGAACTGCTTGAATATGAGAATTTCGCGCACGAAAGGGTCCATTTTCATTGCGCCTCCTTCGGAAGTCCCGCAATCGTCTCCAGGCTTTGCCTGACGACTTCGAACTCGTGATGGGTATAGATTTGGCATGGCTTTTAGCGTCGGCATGTCCAGTGAGCTTTTGGCGCACTTCGGCGGGCACTCCAGCGTTTGCCAGTGCGCTCGTGAATGAATGACGCAAGGAATGAAAAGAGAGCGCCGAGACACTGCGACCGCCTTTGCCGCTCCGGGCGCGTGCAATACCGCCATCGATTTGCGCTCTGGCCATGAGCTGCTTGAAACGGGTTGAAAGTCCCGTCCTGCCCGCGGCCGACATCACCGATAGGCTAGGGAAGAGTGGCCTGGATTCATCGTCAGGAACGGATCCGCTCAACAAATAGTCCAGAAGTTCGGGATGGATCGGCACCTTGATTTTGGCACCCGTCTTTTTCTGGGTGAAGGAGATGGAACGATCTGCCAGATCAATGGCGCCCCAAGTCAGTCGGACGAGATCACTGAGCCGCGCACCGGTGAAATAACCGGCCAGAATCAGGCCTTGCCATTCCGGCGAAGCAACACTCAAGAGTTTCCTGATTTGTTCTGGCGTGAAAACGCCTTTCTCAATCGTGATGTCGCGCAAGTGCCGGATACCGGCTGCCGGGTTGCGCGGGAGAAGGCCTTCATTGACGGCCGCCTTGAACGGCCGGGAGAGAATCTTGCGCACCGCGACGTTGACGGTCCGCGGCGCCAGACCGGCGGCCAACAGATGGTCACGATAAGAGAGAAAATCGTCGGTCGTAACGGCCTCAAGTCGGACTTCGGCGCGAGTACCTAGGAACCGCAAGAAAGCGTGGGTGACTTCCCGGTATCTTTTGAGTGTCCCGGGTGAGACAGCACCAGCTTCGCCTTTGAGCCAGCGTTCAATATGCCGGCGTACGGTAACATGCTCGATTTTCTTGCCGTTAAGCCGTTCGAAGGTCTGCTCGATTACTCGCCGAACCTGCTCTTCGCTGTTGAGCAGTCCGTCACGTCCAAAGGATTCGGCGCGCTCCCAAGCTTCGCAAATAATGCGAGCACGCCGTTTATCGGTCTCCTTGGTTGAGCGTTTGAGCTGCCGTCCGTCGGCAGCGGTGTAACAACAGGTAAAGAACTTTGATTCAGGCCGCTTATACAGTGATGACACACTGAGAATAATAACTGAGAATAAACCGTAATCAACGCCGACTCGCCGTTATAGCGTTTTTCCCTCGTACGGAGGTACTTGCGCCTAGGCGTACGAGCAAAACCAGAGTTTGTTTCCCTCTGAGTCCAAGAACCCACCGACCCAGAACTTGCCTTCGTACAGCTTCACCGGGTCAGATATTGTGACTGCTCGTTCTGTCAGTAGTTTTTCTGTCTCTCGAGCGTCTTGGACTTGCAAGGTGATGCGCGGATTTGGATCGTCGGTAGGAGGATGTTGGCGGATAACCACCACCGCGTTACCAATTCGGTAACCGACGTCGTCGGTTGCCTCGCGATCTTCTTCCAGTTGAAGGGTTTCCGAGTAGAAACGCCTGGCCCGAACGACATCAGTTGCGGCCAGAGCAATCACCTTGACTGATTGGAATCCAAGGGGGGAGCTTTTCATTTTAGGGCTTACAGTATGCCACCGGACCGGCAAATAAGCAAATTGGAAGCTTGCGCAGTTCACAAGCCAATACTTGAACTGTGCTGGAATACGAAGCGAACCGCGGGAGCCACCAACTTCGTCAACATCGGCCTTTTTTGGATGACGGCGATCCCACGATGCCGTAATTTCCCGCCTCCCGTGAAGGCCTTTTTTCGCATCGAGTTTATCTTTGCGAAAATTAACTAACCCTCAAGCAAAATTATGACTCAGAAAATCGTCGCGGAAATTTTTGTTGAGACGTTGATCTCGGCGGGTGTGAAGCGGATTTATGGCGTCGTCGGCGACTCGCTCAACGGGCTGCTGGAGGAGATCCGCAAGAGTAAAAACATCGAGTGGATCGGCGTCCGCCACGAGGAGACGGCCGCGTTCGCCGCCGGTGCGCAGGCACATGTGACCGGCGAACTGGCAGTCTGCGCCGGCAGCTGCGGACCGGGCAACATGCACCTGATCAACGGGCTCTATGATTGCCATCGCAGCCGCGTGCCGGTGCTCGCAATCGCCGCGCAGATCCCGAGCGAGGAAATCGGGAGCGGCTATTTTCAAGAGACGCGGCCCGAACAGCTTTTCCGCGATTGCAGCGACTACTGCGAACTGATTTCGCAAACAACGCAGGTGCCGCGCGTGCTGGAGATCGCTATTCAGACCGCCCTCGCGAAGCGTGGCGTTGCCGTTGTCGCCATCCCCGGAGATGTCGCACTCCGGAAGGCGACCTACCGAAAGCCGAGTGCGACTGTGAAGGCGGCGCGCCCGGTCGTCCAGCCCGCGGACGACGAGATCAAGGAGCTCGCGACGTTACTAAATAAAGCCAAGAACGTCACGATCCTGGGTGGTGCGGGCTGTGCCGGCGCGCATGCGGAACTGATGGACGCGGCGGGGAAGCTCAAGTCGCCTATCGTCTCGGCCTTGCGCGGCCGGGAGCACATCCAGTACAGCAATCCTTACGACGTCGGCCTCACTGGCCTGATAGGCTTTTCCTCCGGCTACCACGCCATCAAGGAGGCTGACACGCTGCTGATGCTTGGCACCGATTTTCCCTACCCACAATTCTATCCGGAGGACGCGACTGTCATACAGGTCGATCACCGCGGCGAGCATCTCGGCCGCCGCACGAGACTTGACCTCGGGCTGATCGGCGACGTGAAGGCGACTCT
>JGI26340J50214_10000901_pt1 | contig 9980 bp, 12 predicted proteins | sample BogFormECP12_OM2_FD_50214 | JGI IMG/M metagenome (IMG submission 50214)
GCATTCCAGCTCAAGTCGCACGTACAAGAGCATATTTTTGATTATCTAAATCAATTTAAAAAAGGCTCTCTTCTCGGTGCGGTTGCCGATCCAAAACCTGCAATGGAGTTGCCAGAAAAAGCAACTCCAACGAACTTGAAATCTGCAACTAGGCCTTAATAGGTCATCGCACAATCTGTTCCAAAAGATAGTGGGACCCCGGTATTGGCAATTGCAACAGCCTTAGTCGAGCAGCGTGCCTGTGCCGACGCTGTGGACGGTCTTACCTGCGAGGGTCTTCTCCTCGATGTCCAGCATCGTCGTCCTCTCCACGTACAAGGTAAGTCTTCCGAATAGGCGGCTCCGTGTGGTCCTCTCGAAATAACACGCGCCCTGAATCAATCATCTGCTTCATCTTCTCGAATGTGGAATAACGCCATCCGCCTTCAGGCACTTTGCAGGGCTGATGGCTCTCCGGGTGAGGAACGTAATAGGTCGGTCCCCCTCCCCCAGGCCAAGACATATTATCGTCTCGCCAGACACCGCGTTCGTCCACGTTGGAATATCGGCTGAGCTTCTTCCGGGCTGTTCCAGATAACGCGCTTAATGATTGTTGCACCTTTAACGATGAGAGCAAAAAAGCCGTTCCTCAAAGAACCGCGGCCGCCACAGTCAGGTGGCCGCGATTCCGGGAGTGGTTCATGAGGCCTGATATTTTTTTCACGTCGTCTTATTCAGATTTCAGCGACGCCATGTCGATGGAGAAGCGGTACTTCACGTCGCTCTTGAACATCGTCGAAGGCGAAGTTGTCGAAGATTTCGATCAGCTCAGGATCGCTGATCTTGAGTTGTGATTTGTAATTCGGAAACAGCTCTTCGTGATTCTTGTGCGCCGCTTCGGTGATTTGCATGTTCAGAGTCCCGTTCTTTTCTCGAGTTCTTCCGGATAGCGTTCGCCGGCCACGGTGATCCGCTTCAGGGCCTCGTCGATACGCTTCAAATCGTCCGGCGTGAGCTTAACGTCCGCGGCGCCGATGTTCTCTTCGAGGCGGCTCAACTTGGTCGTGCCAGGAATGGGAACGATCCACGGCTTCTGCGTCAGCAGCCAAGCCAAGGCGACTTGCGCCGCTGTGGCTTGTTTCTCTCCTGCCACCGCTTTCAGCAGTTCGATCAGCGACTGGTTGGCTGCAAGCGCGTCGGGCGTGAACCGCGGAACGATGCTGCGAAAGTCGGAGTTGTCGAACTTGGCGTCCTTGCCGATGCTCCCTGTCAGGAAGCCCTTACCCAGCGGACTGAACGGCACGAACCCGATTCCCAGCTCGTCGAGGGCCGGCAACATTGCTTCCTCCGGCCGCCGCCACCACAGCGAGTACTCGCTCTCGACGGCCGTAACCGGTTGCACGACGTGCGCCCGGCGCACGGTCTGCACCCCCGGCTCCGACAGTCCCCAGTGTTTGATCTTGCCTTCGCGGATCAGGTCCTTCATCGCCCCGGCGACGTCTTCGATCGGAACGTTCGCATCGACACGATGCTGGTAGTACAAATCGATCACATCGGTCTTGAGCCGCTTGAGTGAACCCTCGACGGACTGTCTGATGCGCGACGGTTGACTGTCCTGCACCTGTTTGCCGTCCTGGAGCTTGATGCCGAACTTTGTGGCGATGACGACACGGTCGCGATAGAGCTTGAGGGCCTCGCCGACCAATTCCTCGTTCGTGAACGGCCCGTACATTTCTGCCGTGTCAAAGAACGTGACGCCACGCTCCACCGCGGCCTGGAGCAGGGCGATGGCGTCTTTCTTTTCGAGCGTCTGGCTGTAGGCATAGTTCAGCCCCATGCAGCCGAAACCGATTGTCGATACTTCCAGTCCACTTTTTCCAAGTTTGCGTTTTTTCATAGGGCTTCTCCTCTCGTCTGCATCAGGCCTCGGGCTCTCGTAACTTTTAAGCCTTGCGCGCACCGGCCAGGTACTGTTCGTCAGTGACCTTTTCCATCCACTCGGCGGTCTTGCCGTTGAGCTTTTCAACAATGGCTATGTGCGTCATGGCCGTGGTTGCCGTGGCGCCGTGCCAATGCTTTTCACCCGGAGGAAACCAGATCACGTCACCCGGCCGGATTTCATCGATCGGCCCGCCCCAGCGCTGCACCCAGCCGCATCCTGCCGTCACGATCAAGGTCTGACCGAGCGGATGCGTGTGCCATGCGGTACGAGCACCCGGCTCAAAGGTGACGCTGGCACCAAGAACACGCCCGGGATCGGCTGCTTCAAACAGTGGATCGATTCGAACTGCGCCGGTGAAATAATCGACCGGTCCCTTGCCGGACGGCTGAGAACCGCTTCGTTTGATCTCCATTTGCTTTCTCCTTCGAGCTGATGCACCGCTCTAATTTAACAACGCCTACCACGTCCCGTCAGTGGCCACAAACGACACGGGCGATCGACGGCCGCTTGAACCAGGGTCCAAACCAGCCGGGGAGATTCGCGTCGCGTCTCGCCATGTTTGCGTAACTTTATGCATGCGAGTGGACGCGGGGAATGACGATTCTCGGAGATGCTTGTATAATCCTCCAAAGAGCATCTCTGTGCGGTGCGGTGATCGCGACGAAGGTGTTTACGATTCAGAAGATAATGAACGTCACGAGCGAACGACAGGCCCGCCGGGTACAGGCCGACCAGGAAGAACTCGCCGAGCGGATCGCGCGGGCGCTACCGCGCGACGGGACGGTCGAGCCGCAGCCTGACCTGCACTTCCGCCGCCATTCGACGCCGACCGACCAGGTCCACGGATTCTACGAGCCCGCGTTCTGCGTGATCGCGCAGGGCAGCAAAGAAATCCTGCTCGGCGAGAAAAGCTTCCGGTACGATCCCGCGCATTACCTGATCAGCACGGTCGAGTTGCCGCTGAGCGGCCAAGTCGTCGACGCTTCGCCAGAGCGGCCGTACCTTGGTTTCCGACTGGTGCTCGATCCCTCGGTCGTCACGTCAGTGATGGTGGAGTCGTGCCTCGTGCAGCCGCGCGGCGACGACTGCGTGAAAGCAGTCGATGTCAGCCCGCTCGACGCAAACCTGCTCGACGCCACGCTGCGGCTCGTGCGGCTGATCGACACACCAAGCGAGTACCGCGCGCTCGCGCCGCTCGTCGTCCGCGAGATCGTCTATCGCCTGCTGACTGGCGCGCAGGGCAGGCGCCTGCGTCACCTGGCGACGTTCGGCGGTCAAGCCCACCGGATGGTTCGCGCGGTCGAGAAGCTACGCGAGAACTTCGACAAGCCGTTGCGGATCGAGGATCTCGCGCGAGAACTTGGCATGAGCGTCTCGGGGTTCCACGCCCATTTCAAGGTCGTGACGGCGATGAGTCCGTTACAGTTCCAGAAGCAACTGCGGCTTCAGGAAGCCCGGCGGTTGATGCTGAGCGAGAACCTCGACGCTGCAGAGGCCGCCTACCGCGTCGGTTACGATGACGCCTCTCATTTCAGCCGGGAATACAAGCGGCACTTTGGCGAACCGCCGATGCGGGATGTCGAACGGCTGCGAGAATTGGCCGGTGCCGACATCGCTCCTATAGCGGGCGGCAAGCACATCATGAGCGGGTGAGCACAAGCGAACACAAAGATTGAGTTTCTGACGCTGAGAGGAAAAGATCCGCTTATGAATTCTGCGGCGAACCAGGATGCGCGATTCTATGACGTTGTCGTTATAGGCGGCGCACTTTCTGGCGCGGCAACGGCCACCTTGTTGCTGCGACAAAATTCAGGCCTTCGCGTATTGATCGTGGAAAAATCGGCGCAGCTCACCCGACGTGTCGGTGAGGCGACAGTCGAGGTCAGCGCCTTCTTCATGGGGCGGGTGTTGGGACTGACCCAATATCTCAATGAGTCGCATCTCGTGAAGCAAGGGCTGCGCTTTTGGTTTACCAACGACCAGGTGAAATCGCTCGACGAAGCGAGTGAACTGGGCGGGCACTACCAGGTTCGTCTGCCGTCTTATCAACTCGACCGCGCGGCTTTCGACGAGGAAGTCCTGCGTCGCGCCCGCACCGCCGGGGCCGAACTTCTGCGCCCTGCTACCGTGACAAAAGTGGAGCTTTCTCCAGGTGGAGAGCAGACGATAACGGTTCGTCATGGTGAGACGACCAAAATAGTTCGCGCACGCTGGATCGTCGATGCCTCGGGCGTTGCTGCATTGCTCGCGCGGAAGGAAGGCTGGTTGCGGCAGAATACCGAGCATCCCACCGCCGCCGCATGGTCGCGGTGGAAAGGTGTGAAAGATTGGGACAGCTACGAACTGGCGGAGAAATATCCCCGCTGGGCTGCTGCGGTCTGCGGCATTCGCGGCACCGCGACCAATCATGTGATCGGTGATGGTTGGTGGAGTTGGTGGATTCCGCTCAAGGGTGGCGACGTCAGCGTCGGGGTCGTGTTTGATCAGCGAATCGTCGATTGGCCGAACGCTGGCGGCAAGCTCGGCGAGCGATTGAAAAAATTTCTAATGAAACATCCAGTGGGACACGAGATGCTCGTTGACGCACAGTTCAATGAGGACGACGTCCATTGGCGAAAGAACCTCGCATATTACAGCACGACGTTTGCCGGGGACGGTTTCGTGCTCGTAGGCGACGCCGCTGCATTCATGGATCCCTTTTACAGTCCCGGTATGGACTGGATCTCGTTCACCACCACCAGCGCGGCGGAATTGATCACCGCGCAGCGGCGCGGCGAGCCGATGGTGCAACGCATCGAGCGCTACAACCGCGATTTTGCCCTGAGCCATCGCTCCTGGTTCGAGTCTGTCTATAAAGACAAATACGAATACATGGGCGAATGGGATCTGATGAGCCTCGCGTTCCGGCTCGATCTCGGATTGTATTACCTGGGCATCGTGTCGCAGCCGTTCAAATTAGGTGTCAAGGCGCTGCTCTCGCCGCCGTTTACCACCTCCTTATCGCGTCCGGTCTTTCACCTCATGCGCACTTACAACCGTCGTTTTGCGCAGATCGGCCGGTGTCGACGACGAATGGGTGCACTCGGCAAAGGCAACCGCGGACAGCGTTGTTTGATCAAAGGCTTTACACTGAGCCGGGGCGACATCCGGCTCCTTTTCAAACCTCTCTTCAAATGGGGCTGGCTTGAACTAAAGGAAGGGTGGCGTAGTTGGTGGCAGCCGAGAGAAAATAAAGTGCCGGCGAGAATCGTTGCTATGCGAGAACAGCGCGAAACAGTTGGCGATTCGAGCCGTCTCTGAGAGATCATTTACCCAACGGCCTGTTGCCCAAACCGGTCCGTCTACCAACAAAAGTTAAAGGTTCTCGTAGAAGAGCATCTGGCGGATGCGGTTGCATTGGCCAAGCTCCAACAGGAACGTGACCAGGCGAACCTGGGGAATCTTGACTGCGACCAGGGCCGGATGGAGGAGGCGCGCAAGGAATACGCCGAGGCGCTGCAGACCTATCGCGAGCTTGCGCAGAAAGATCCGGAGACCTATCAGCCTGGCCGCAGCCGGTTCGATTCGAATCAGAACACGGCCCAGCGCTCCCTCTGGCATAAAGCAAGTAGCCAATGACTAAGAGGGTCATCGGGTGTTCCGTGGCGATGGCGAAGAGATGCTTTGAAACCGCTCGAGCAGGCCAAAGGGCCAGCTTTAGAGCGGCCATCTCGTTTTCGTTACCGTTTCCGCGGCTCGCAATAAATTCGCGCAGTCGCAGCCGAGCTTCCGTCTCAAGAGGCCATTTTGGGAACGCCTAAAAAATTTCGCGAATTCCTGAAACATTTGAAAGCGCAATCCCGTTCTACGGGGTTTGAAGACCGGCATTGAGAGGAAAAGAATTCAGTCCGGTCCAAGCACCTCCGGTTTCGCCACTCTCTCCGGTGACGAAGTTTACCAATTTTAACCCGCTCGTTAACGGATTTCACTTCCCGGGATTAATCCGACCAGCGATCGCCCTCCTGGACGGAGACCGGTTCACAAGAGCACCTCTTTAGCGGCTAATTCCCAGAATTATTCTGCCATAAAGAGCGACTCCAAAAACCATGCTTGAGATAGAAAGACGCTTCTTCGCAAGGCAGATAAGATTGCGATTGGCGCGCTTGGCGAACCGGCCTTTCGGAACGCCTTAGTAAATTTGCGCGAAACCCTGAAACTATGGAAAGCCTGATCCCGTTGTACGGGGGTTGAAGCCCGGCAATCTGCCGAGGGCTGAAAAGAAAACCTGGAGAAATCCTTATGAAAAAACCAACATATTTAATCTTCCGAAAGGCAGCGACGATCAGCTTCGTCATCTTCGCCGTTTCGGCGGTCGGCCTCGCGGCCCACGCCAGGCCGCATGGAGTTACGATCGGATTTAATCACAGCGATCACGAGCATCGTTTCCTTCACGCTCATCGCCGATTCAATTTTCCCTATTGGTGGTACGCCGGCTATGGATACCGCTACGACTTTGCCTACGATGACTCCGGGCCAGCTTATGATGAGCGCTACTGGCAAGTTCTGGCCACGAAAGTACAGTCGGAGCTAGGTCGGCGCGGGTACTACCACGGGCGGATTAACGGAGTGATCGATTCAAGCAGTCGCCAAGCGATTCGAACCTTCCAAAAGGCGCAGGGGTTACCCGAGACCAGTCTGATTGACCCAGGAGTGCTAAGATCCTTGAAGCTTCCGGTTCCACAGGTCCCTTCACGTTGAATCTCACCAAAATGCGCCAACCGAAATGAACCCCAAAATGAAAACCTTACCCAGTCAAACAGGACCATCGCGCGCGATCCTGCCGGGACAAATCCCCGACACTGTTAGTCAAACCACATTTGATTTCTGTCTTGCGGCTCTTGGGCCTACAAGTTTCGGTATCCGCGATTTCAACAATTTCAGTGAAATCCAGAACTTTGGCGTTCTAGGAGACGCTGCCAACCAAACTTTAGGTACATGTCATGTGATTTACCTCATCGAAAACCCGGTCCCGCACGCCGCTGTTCACTTTCTCGGATCATTTCGGTCAAGTCCGCAACTGGGCGAATCTCGAAGGGGCCCGCCTTCACACCCGGATGCTTCGACATTAACTGGATTGCGTGATTCAGGTCTGTGGCTTCGAGCACGAGGATTCCGCCCAACTGCTCTTTCGTCTCGGCATAGGGGCCATCGGTGGTGGACACTTTGCCGTTCTGCCATCGCAGCGTGATGGCGTTCCGAGCGCTTTGGAGCGCTTCCCCGCCGGCAAAGTGACCGTTCTTCCGCAACACGTCGTCGTAGGCAAAGCACTCATCCAAAATGGCGTTGCGCTCGCTTTCAGACATCCATCTCTGCCTCCTCGCCAGGCATGGGATTGGGACAGCGCTTGACCCATTCGATCGCCTCTTGCAGCGACGCGCACTTCCATAGCCAGAAACCGGCGACCAGCTCCTTTGTCTCGGCGAATGGCCCGTCGATCACCATCCGCTTCTCCCCCGCGAACTTTACCCGCGCCCCCTTCGAACTTGCCTGCAGGCCTTCGGCCGCGAGCAGCACGCCGGCTTTGATCAGCTCTTGGTTGAACTTTCCTTCGGCCATCGCTCGAGCGCAGCACTGAAGGCGTCGTGTAGCGCGTCCTCGGCCAGCTCGAAGTCGCCGAGCAGGCGGATCAGGGTCGCAAAGATCCGCCGCGACTCCGAGCGATAAACGGCATCCACTTTTTCCCGCACTTGTTCAGCAGTATGCTCTGTCATGACGACAGCACTTTCCCATTGGTGGCGATGGTCTTCCAATTGCGCGTGGTGTCATACGCCCACATTCACGGCTCTGAAGAACACCTGGCGAGTCCGGCTTCAGGGCAAGATTCCGGTCGGACGTTCGCTTCGAGCTATACGACTGACCTGCAAAAATCAGCTTCGTAACCAGAGATCGCACTCGGAGGTTACTAAGGCCGATTGGATCGACTCTCCCAACCGCTCACCCGGCGATCCTGATCGAAATGAATCGTCAGGACTCGAAGCTCGGCAAACGGGCCGTAGAAGGGAATAAATTGCTTCGCTTTTCCGAAGACGTATATCCAGGTTTCTCCGGTTTCACTAGACTGGAATACTTGGTCTGGCTCATCGTATTGAGCTATAACCTGAGCTTGTGTTTCGCCGCGAAAAGGCTGCACGAATTCATCGTCTGATCCCCGGACGGAAGCCGCGGAAGCGCTGCTAGCGTTGCTCGGTCCGTCAGAGCTGCAACCTGAGACTAAAGCCAAGCCGGCAATCGCAACAAGCATGAACTTAGCGATTTGAATCCTATTCATTTTCCGAGTTTCGATTCTCGGATCTACGTTCTAGACGCGACCCGCTGCCAGAGAGTTACGCTGTATAAGGGTTCACTCCTCACGGCATTTTACAAGCCTCCTACAAATAACTGGCATTATCAAGATCGCGGGGCGGCGCTTTCTTTTTAGAAAGTGCTTCGATTGTCAGCCACGTTCAAAGATCGAGAACGAGAACGACGACGAGGACGATTGGGGAGGCAAGCTATACCGCGCTAAACACGCATGTTTGCTTTTCAGCCACGGAGCGGGGCCAGCCCCGAAAGACTTTCGGGCCAGAGCGGCGGGCTTCGGCCGTGCGGGCGCATTTTTCATGAAAAATGCGGGCTAAGGCTGGGCTAGGGCCCGAATCCGCGATTCATATCCCACACGGGATAGTGCGGAAGCGAATGGGCAGGATCGTCTACGAAGGCCTCAGTTTGAGCAATGAGATCCCGCATTCGCTGCCGCGCCGTCGCTGAGCGATCCCTCAGCCACCTGCTTGATGTGCTCGGGCCGACTATTTAGGACAGTCCACCTGTCCCCTTCCTTGGGACCGGGTGCCCAGCCCTTCAGCAGCCCTCCCGGTCCCCTGTCTCCGGCATATTAGATTAGTGGACGTGCACGATGCGCCATCCCCAGGTTGTCCTTTTGGTAAACCTGTGTGGGAGAACCCCCATAAGCATAGAGCGGGAGAATCCCGGGGGGCACGCCGCTTTCTTGCTGCGGCTCCGGGACTTGGAGAGCGGCCAGACGATCCACCAGCTCCAGCGCTATACGGGCCACTTCATCTGGAAGCGATTGAAGCAGCGGTAAAACTTCAGGTAGCGCCTTTTGAAGGCCTTGAGCTCTCGCGTCGACTTCCGCTTTTCGTTCCAAAGCGACTGCATTGGGCGGATCAACCAAGCGCTGTTGCAGGCTGGGCTGGCAATTCATTTTGAACTACCTTCTTCTTACTCGGCCAACCGCCATGGATTGTTGCATGAACACCACAGCTAACGCCAACCTGTTTTCACGCCTGTTCGATCGCCTCGACGATCCGAACCGGCTTGCGATCGAGACCNTNGACGGGCAGCGCGTCAGCTATGGCGACCTGGTCGCACGCACCGGCCAGATGGCGAACGTGCTGGTCAGCCGCGGCCTCAAACCGGGCGATCGCGTCGCGGCGCAAGGGGAGAAGTCGGTCTCNGGCCTTGTGCTCTATCTCGCCACGGTGCGCGCGGGCGCGGTCTATCTGCCGCTTAACACCGCCTATACGCTGAACGAGCTGGAATATTTCATCACCGACGCCGAACCCGCGCTGGTGGTGTGCGATCCTCCCAAGGTCGAGGGCATCGGCGCCATCGCCGCGAAGGTCCACGCCAGGGTCGAAACGCTCGGCGCCGACGGCAAGGGCTCGCTGCCGGAGGCCGCGGACAAGGCGAGCAAGGAATTTTGGACCGTTGCGCGGGCCAACGACGATCTTGCCGCGATCATTTATACCTCGGGCACCACGGGCCGTTCCAAGGGCGCGATGCTCAGCCACGACAATCTGGCCTCGAACTCGTTGACGCTCGTCGACTACTGGCGCTTCACCGACAAGGATGTCCTGGTCCACGCGCTGCCGATCTATCACACTCACGGCCTGTTCGTGGCGAGCAACGTGACGCTGTTCGTCCGGGCTTCCATGATCTTCCTGCCGAAATTCGATCCTGATCTGATCATCAGGTTGATGGCGCGCGCGACCGTGTTGATGGGCGTGCCGACCTTCTATAC
>JGI26340J50214_10000903_pt1 | contig 9976 bp, 18 predicted proteins | sample BogFormECP12_OM2_FD_50214 | JGI IMG/M metagenome (IMG submission 50214)
GCGGTCCAGCTCCGCTCCCCCCCAGCATGGAATAGCAAAATCTAATATTAAAGGATAGCGCATGTCACATCTAATTGGTCTCGCACGCGCTCGCCTTCATGAGTGAACGGGTAATCCTACCAGCCCGCTCGGCGATCCGCGAAAAGCCACTTAAACGTGTAGATGTCAGCGGCAAATTGAAGCCCGGTCTCGTTCCCCGCAACATGACACCCAGCTGGGACGACAGCCGCCGCTTGGTGCGATTCGAAATGATCCTCAAATAATTGCTCTAGTCCCTCGCGATTTAACCCTGGAACGTCGAACAAAGCCTGCAGCTTCCTGGTTGAATCGGCTCTTCGCAAGAACAGGTCCGCAGCTGCACGTCGCCATTCTGGAGACATTTGCGCTTTGTTCCCCGCATAGACGCGATTTGGCAGCTCTTTTTCCAAGGCTGCCCCCTTCTCCCTGCCACGCGAAATCTCAATAAGCCAGAGCCGCCGGCGCGGTCTATGTCCATCTACTGCGAAAACGTCGATGCCGCATTGCTTATTGTACTGGCCGGGAATCGTCGCCAACCATTCGAGGTAGGTTCTCGGAATAATGGTTCCGAAAAATACCCGGATTGTGTACAAGACAATACCGCACATAAGCCTCCATGCGATCCGCGGAAGGGAACGCTTCGCCGAGGTCGGTCAAACGATGTATCGAAGGCATAAAACTTTTCCTGACAGATCCTAGCACCGATGGGGCGTATCCTCATCGGTTATTTTCCCCATCCGGACGACCTAATCCACCGTACCGCGGTAAACGGCATTTTCGAACTTATCTCCGGCATCGCCGTCGGTTTCCGCCCCAGTGACACATCTCGTGAAGAAGCGTCGCGCCCGTGAGAAACACATGACGACCAAACGCGGTAAGCCGGAGATTAGCATTGGCGTTCTGTTCGAATTCCGCCACGAAGTCATCGTCGATTTCGATATGGGTCGCATCACTAGTACAACCGAAAGCATTTGGTACACCGCATTGGCCGTTGTCCAAATCCGTGATAACTACTAGCGAGGCCGCGCCTCAGACCAACGAGATGTATGGCTCGCGCCGCCTCACGGGATGACCTGGGGAAAATTGGAACAGAGGAGAGAGGTAGATTGCTGATGATCAACGCCAGAAAAGAAAGACATGGATCCGTCGAGGTTGCAGATCCAGACCTCGGCGGCGCCGGCATCGAAGTAGAGGGCGCGCTTCTCCTCGATCTCGGATGGGGTGTTAGATGGGGAAAGGATTTCGATGCAGATCTCGGGCGCGCGAGTGAGTACGAGAGGTCGCTCGAGCAACTCGGGACGGCCACGGCCGAGCCAAGCGAGGTCCACCGCCTTCACCCCGTCGGCTGTCGAAACGGGGCATTCGGAGAACGGTCGACCNCCAGGAAGGAGTTGCAGCAAAAGAGCAAACATTTGGCTCTGACGGTCGGAGTGCATGAAGCCAGGAGGGGGCGTCATAAGGATATGTCCATGCCGATCAGTCTCGACCCGGTTGGGGAGCTTCGCGAGATCCTGATCGGCCAGGATCTCGGTCCATCGAGCCAGGTTGAACCTGGTCTGAGAAGCGAGATCCGGAAGTTCAATAGTGATAGGCACGCCACGAAGATACACCAGAAAAGAAAAAAGCGGGATGAAGACGAGAGTGTCAAAAAGTCGGGGGTCAAGCCGCCTTGCGGTCTTGCTCCCGCGTTTGTGGTTGCGGCCTGAATTTCGGATACCAACGGCGGAATAGGTCGTCCAGACCCTCGTCCTGGTCTGCAGCGGTTGATCGTCGACTCCACGAATGCCGTGGTGATGGTTTCCCCTTGCCGTCGACGCTCGCCGAAGTTCGAGATGAACTCGCGGGTGGTTTCGGACGGTCTCCGCAGTCACTACATCACCGACCGGCAACACTTCCTTCAGCAAATCCGCCGCTCTTGCACCGCCTGCGGCAGTGTGGACACGCACGTCGTTGCTCTTGCGGCACCCTCTCGTCGCCGCTTCAGCATTAGACGGTAGCCGGTTGGACCTCCGCAATACTCCGGGGGCGCAGCGCCCCGGCCGCCCACACAGACCGGCGCATGGTCGCCTTCGACCCCGTCCTGCCCAGGCGCGTCGAAGTCCGGCGCCACGTCGCTATTTCCTAGCAATTGCGATTCTGGTTTGCCGCCTCAAATGGGCCACAGTATTGTTGTCGCCATACAGCATCCAAGGCCCACTTGGTACTTCATAAACGCTAACAAACTTCCAGTCGCACACATCCATTCCGGACATGCCGAGATAATCCCGAACTGCCGGACTGACATCGATACCGGCATCTTGATTACGGTTGGGACGAGGGCGCTCGTTTCCAAAGACATACTGCCAATGGTCGATCTGAAAAGGGCCGACATCCTCCCATTGAGCGTAGCAAGTGCGTTTCCCGCGTCTTATCGCTACCCAGCGGCCTTTGCAGACAGATTGTCCGTCCTTGACAAACGAATCATTGAACCAGGGAATCACCTTTGAGGCTTCTGATTTCGTATGGTGATCGTCCACGTCATTGTAAGGCAGAGCGACGTAAAACGGGTTCTGCTTGGGCAAAAAGCCGGCCGGGATGAAATTCACCCTTCGTGTTGGGTCATCCTCGCCNCCGTAATGGGCCACCCAACTCGAATCCCACGCACTCTCGGTGTTTGGTGTCGGATTGTTTTCGGTTGCTTGCTCTCCAACCCAAAATACGGTTGCGGCAATCTTGTATTTCCATGGGAACCGTTCAAGATTTCCGCCGAGAGGCGCAAGATTGTCTGATGAGTCACCTCGACTCGTAAAATCGGGCATCGTATCGTAATGGCGATCCCGCCCGTGAAAAACAGTATGGGTCAAAGATACCTTGTGAGCGTCTGGGGACCAGCAACCCGAGTGGCATTGCCCGACATACAAATAGCCCTCATGGGAGCAAGCGTCGTGGTAGCCATAGTAGTGATGATAGTAGCCCCCGTCCGCCTGAGCGTTCTGGCTGAGTGGTAAAAAAACCGCCGCCACTGCGATTAAGCCTAAGAAACACTTTTTCATAATGATGGCTATTGTGAGCCGCAGACGCTTTCAATTTCGTCGCTAAGGCTCCGTTGAGCATGGCTCGTGCCACGGGTGCGGATGGATAGTCTCCAAGGGAGCATTCTTCCACTTGGAAAGGGAAGCCGTAAATAGCGTCCCTTTTCTGAAACACGCATTCCCGCTTTCAAACAAGCTGCCAGCTTTAAACGTTGCAAAGGTACATTTAGAGCCGACGGGGTCTTTCTACTAACCCGCTGCGTTTCAACTTTGCCGCACTTTTATAGCAAACCGCTGCGTGAATCGCGAAAGAGCGAACGGCGTCTGGAATTACATTAGTAACGTTCGGATCGGCTAAAATCGGGATAGGCGACGGAAAAGTGTTTGTCAGCGCAATTGATCAGGTTATTAGAATTCGCACCAAAGAACGAGAAGCGACGATTCAAGACGCTCCTAACTTTTTTAACACATCGCTCTTTTAGCTGTCAGTGCCTGCAAATCATGGTCGATGGCGACGGCAGCAATGGTTCGCGCGTGCGGTTGTGGAAAGTTGAACTCCAGAAACTGGCGGAGGAATTGGGCTTCCCATCCAAGTTTGCCATCTACCACCGGCGACTAGCAAATGGAACAAGATCGAGCACCGGCTGTTTTCCTTTATTAGCATGAACTGGAGTGGAAAGCCCTCGGTACGTTCAGAGCCGACGAGGCGGTTCTACTACCTGATGCGTTTTCAACTGTACCCGCCCGTTGCCGTTGTCTATAGCAACCCGTGGTGGTGTAGTGTGACACCGATGGAAAGCATGCCGAAGTGGTTGCAAGACGCAATGCAAGTCACCCCCACCCCCCATTTCGTCAGCTTCGCCGAGGCCGTACTGTTCCGCGCCGCGGGCCTCGACATTGTTTGGCCGCAGCTCCGTGGTGAGATCTCTTGGTGAGATCTCACGAGCCCATTCCTGAAACGATGCGAAGTCAAATATGGCGCTGCTCTAAAGGCTGACCACTATGCCAAATAATTCGCAAATTGACCGCGTGAAATTGTGATTTGGGAAATTATTTTTCGCGCTTTTTGGGGCGCTATTTTGCGTGTTCGTGATTGAGGCGTTAACGCCGTCGGACAGTTTTGCACTGCCGGCTGCAGGGGTGAGTATTCGTGGAAAACTTCCCCTCCAGGCACCTAACCAGCTAGATCGCGGAGCGTCGATCAACGCCCCGACGATCTCGAAGTGGCCTAACGGTCTTGACATGAAGGCATATCAATACGGCGCCACAACTACCGTGACTGGACCAGGGTACCAGTAACCGGGGTGCCAGTACCCGGCATACCAATAGCCATGATGCCAGTAGCGGTGATGCCAGTAAGCGTGCTGGTAGCCGTAATAGTGATGATAGTAGCCCCAGTGCGCCTGAGCGTTCTGGCTGAGCGGTAAAAAAACCGCCGCAACTGCGACTAAACCTAACAGAAACTTTTTCATAATTTGATTATTGTTGTTGTGAGCCGCAGACGCTTTTATATTCGCGGCTAATGCTTCGGTTAAGCATGGCTCGTGCCACGGGTGCGGAAGGACAGTCTCCAAGGGAGCTATCTTCTAATTGGAAAGGAAAGCCGTAAACAGCGTCCCTATTCTGGGACATGGATTCCCGCTTTCGAACGAGCTGCCAGCTTTGGACGTTGCTAAGGTAAGGAACCTATCGGTTAAGCGAGTTACATGGCAGCACTTCCGGAGTAGCGCTATCTGTGGAGGGCTTGCTCCACGACTTTGCGTGCGCAGCAGGGTTCAGTCCAGACCATAGGCAAACTGGACAGGTAATGGTCGCGGATGCGTTGGCGGTAGTCATCGACGTCGCAGTTCTCATAAAGCGCTAGCTTCACGCCCAGACAAAAAACATCGATCAAAAAGACACCCGCTTGAACACGCGCTGCTGCCGACTTAAAGCGAGCGATGATAACCCAGCCAATACCCTGGGTGAACAGGTTCGCCGGCCAAAGCGCCTCGTGCGTAGGCTGGCGGCTGAGGTCGTCTTCGGTCATGGCTGGAGAAAATACCGTGTCTGGAGGCGCCCAGCAATGAAGTCGCTTGCTCGCAGACTCATGAAGTAGACCACAGAAGGCTAAGAGCCAAGCCAGGTTTTGCCATGAAGATTTCTTTGATCTCTGGAAGAGGGCGCTCTGGGTAATGGTCGTTGAAGAGCACTAAAGCAGTATGGCGGATAAGAGCCAGATTAATCAATAGATTTGGGATTGCGGGAAAACGGGTGAGATCCTCACCCAGACAGGCATCACGTCGCCAATGAGTACGATTTTCGACACCTGCCCGTTGGCCACGTGTTAGCTCCAGCCAACTAGTAGCGGTAGTCCGTTCATCGGATCGGAGACTGGAGACAAAATAGCGGGTTTCAGTACCCTGATGGTGTCGACTACGGGCGAACGTTGAGCTTGACCTTGTCAGGTGGCTAGGGCAAAAAATAGGACTGCTATGCCTGAGACCCTCCCGCCGGGAGCTGAACGCACATGCGACCTGGCTCCTACTTCCCCGTTCGCTAGTTGGCCATCGGATCTGCTTGAGACCATTTGTCGATCTCATAAGGCGCACGCCCCTGGCAACCGATATTTGGATAATGCTTTTTGGGGTGGCACTCCGACCAGCTTCAACGACGCCATCAGCCGGATCGGTGTTGCGGAATAGAACAACGCTCTAAAGTGGCTCCACACTCGCGCGGCGGCGATCACCGGGCTATGGCCGTTTATCAAGTTCATTCACAATCTGTGGTCCGGGGATTCGCATGGGTTCGCCTTCACCTGTACGGACAAGGTAAGACTCCGGGCTTTCCTGGACAGTTCCACTTCGTTCTGCCGGGATATCCCGGTCATGATGGCAGACCACCAAGCCGCTGGCCCGGCGCAGTGCTGGCGGGAGATCGTGAGCGGGACTGCCGGTTGCACATCTGCATACCGAGGGATGACGCCGCCGATCAAAGGACGATCGCCGGCGAATCCAGCATCCACATTGACCCCCATCAAGTTGTCAAGGGCAAAGATGCGGACGGCACTTGCAGTTACTCCGCCACGGGACTCCTGGATCACGCGAGAGATGTAGGAGCGGGGGTGCACGCTACATATCCGTAATAGTTCCACAAAAAATGCTCGATTGAGAGCGAGCCAGATTCGGGCACCTTCCGATGTCCTTCTCCCCACGTATAAACCTCGAAGCTGACTTTAGATGCCGGGTCGGCTTCAATCCCCGTAAATGAGATCGCGCTGGTCAACCCGACTCAATGGCTAGGAATAACTGACGGATCATTCTGGGTGTCCGCCGTGAGCATGTCGCCATTGATGAATAGGCTAACTTTGTAGCCGCGAGTGAACAATCCGCTCGCTGCTTTGGCATTGGCAAGATCTTTGCAAGCGTAGATATTTGTATCGTTCACAACTTCTGTGTAACCTGCTTTGCGGAACCAATCTGCCATGCTGTGCGGCATCGTTATGCCAGCGATCTCTTTCGCCTCGGAATTATAATGCCACCACCAGTTATCCGAATCGCGCAGGCTGGCACATAAAATCCAGTCAGCGGGATCAATGTCGGCGTGTGGAGGAATCAAGTGAGCCTTCAAATCATCACGAGGACGAATTTTTTGTCTACCAACATACGTGGCGCCAGTTTCGTAAAGCTCGATTGCCGCCCGCGCGTACGTTACCGGATCATCGATCGCGAGATCGTGAAAGAAGTCAGCAGGACCACACAGGCTTGCTTGTCCTTGCTTGATCAGATCAGGGTTGTCAATCCGCGCCCGAAGCCCCTGAGCAAGGTCGGCACGATCAATGTGAAGCCAAACGCCAGGACCCGTTCTGCCGGAAAAACTGTCGACTAAGGCTTTAGCGTCGTCCTGTGCTGACATAGGGCTGGGAGAGATCCTTACTTTAACCGGTGAAAAACTGATACGCAATAACCCATTTGGGCTATTTGCTAAGATGCTGGATTTCCGAACGTCTGGTTTCTCTTCGAGAAACTGCGGTCTCGCGACCATTCGTAACGGGTCGGGATTGCTGTGCGCGGTGTTCGAAACGAACGCCTGATTTGATTTGTCCTTCCTCGGGTCCTTCAAGTTGTGTCAATGCGGAACAGCGCGGGAGCAGCAACTTGATCTTGCAAGGAGCACTGCCCCGGCGACCTGGTTTGCCGACACTGTTTGGGGCGCATAGCCGCTCAACATCGTTCCCAAGGCCCACTCTTTGTCAGTCATACTGATCACCTGTCCGCCCGAAGATGAAATTGTACTAGCTCCGCCGAATCACGCTGTTGTGCAAGGTCGGGATGCTCAATGGGAAGTCAAATTCCGGATAAAACAATTCTGCCCGTAAAACTGTCATCCAAGGCTTTGGTGTCATGCCGTCCTGATACAACGGTTGTAACGTCGTCGACATTGTCTGTTGAGAAGGCGAGACGCAATTCAAAGCATGCCCATGATATTATCCGCATCATCATATGAAGGTTCCCGGTAACAGGCGTGAGAGTTTACGCCATTCAACGGATCGTCACTCATCGCCTTAAGGCAGGCATGTCCGCGCCTGGCGACGCCAACCTGCGGCAGTCCGATCAGATGACCTATCTCATGAGCGATGCCGTCTTGTTTGTAAAACCTCGGACAGGGCACGTCAATGGTCTGCAATCCATTGGGATCCAATGGGTCGCCAACTGCGCGTTTGCAGATCGCTGCGTCGAGAATAAAATTGTTCCTTTCATTAATTAGATCGTTGGCGAATTGGCCGATGCCATTCCCCTCGTCGCCGCCTTCCACAAAGGATGACAGTTCTTGCCACGGCCTCAGAGAATTTCGTAATTGTTTAATTGATGCGCTTTGCCAGCCTACCGGGTCACCCAGGTGGGTAATTGATCTCTGCGCTCCGGCTGGTTAAGATTTGCGACCTGATGTTCAAGAATGTGAAGGGAAATTAGACTTTGCAGAGAGGGCAGGAGTGCTTGGAGCTGAGAATTCGGGCTGCGACTTTGGAAGCGCGCTGGTCTCAAGCTCACGCCCCTCAGAATTCGTGTAGAAAAGAACTAGATTCGAATGTGTAAAGTAAAGAGCTTTAAAATGACCTACGAGGACTGGAACATATCATGGCGGGATTGATCTTTAAGACGACGACCATTCGACTGCCGGTCAAGTTCGAATTGGAGCTCGATGAGGGTAGGTTTATAGCACTTACGATTATGATGACGCTTGCAGATCTCCCTTTAGCGGCGGAATGTGGCAGGGCGTCTGTTGAGGTTCCTGGTGCAGATTTAGTTCAGAGGTAAATCTAGGCTACATGTTTCGCAATCGAATGATCCTAATGGGCTGTATTGGAATATCAACACTATGGTTTTCCTTCTTCGTTCATGGCCAATCCGGCCCGGTAGCGCAAGACAATATCGTCATCGTTGAGCCTGATCCTGCGAAAATGGAAACGGTTTATCGAATAACTGAGGGCCCATGTGATATCAGTTGGACTGTCTATCACTCCCAAACAAATCAGGGCATCCTTCAATACCGCTCAAGATGCACTTTTCCACTAGGCAAACAGGTTCAGTTGATTTCGAAAATTCTTGCTAAGATTCTGCAAGACGAGGGGAATTCCATGAAATTTCATACACTGTTTTTGGGCAGGCTAAATTCCTCTGCGGAAATCTCTGCTCGGCTTGTGATTATGGCTGAGCAGTCCCCGGGTTGGGACTCTCAAAGGGGCCGGCCAACGTCAGGGGGGATCAACCAATTCATCGTAAAGCTTGCTAATCAGGCGCATCTCTATGATGAATGGAAAGAAATGTTTCACCGCTTTAACAAGAGTATAGAGGTCTCGAGTGTAGAAAGAGTCTTGGTTTCTAAAGCAGGCGAACTCCCGTACTTTGATCAGATTAAGAACCAAGGAATCAAAGCGACAGATAAACTGCCTTATGATTGCCTGGTGTGGTTATCCGTGACAAACGAGAAAGGAACTGAAATCAACTGATCAGTAAACGAAATCATTTCATTTAGTTTTATATACTCCCTGAAGATAGCGATACTCCGGCTGCCGCAAGGGAAAAAACAATAAGAAGGAGGTCATATAGTACTCCCNGCTATAGACGAGTTGTTCAAGAACTTGCCGCTCGGTACCCCTGAACAGGTGGCGACATTGGTCGGCGGACCGATCGGGAAGAACATTATCGATTCAAACTGGGAGACGTGTTGCATCCGGCTCAGCCGGGCGCTGAACTATTCAGGCGCGCCGGTCGTGGGGTGGGCCGGGATAGCCAACCCATACATGGGGGCGGACGGCAAGGTTCGGGCGCTAAAGGGCGCCGATAGCAAGTGGTACATCTACAGCTGTTACGACCTGCGAGTGTACCTGACAACGAGGTTCGGGCACCCTAAGACGTTCAAGGGGGATGCCGATGAGACTACGGTGAGCGGGGTGGCCGGGATCATCATGTTCGGGTTTCGCCACGTCGATTTGTGGGACGGAACTAAGATATGCCGGCTCGCGCTGTTCGGGCACGAGAGCGCGAAGAGCAACGGGGTGTTGATCTGGCCGACCCCGGCCGAGGAGTGACGCCGGTCAGCGTTGAAAAAGAGCGTTCGCTCAGACACTCCGCGCTCCGGTTCTGGGAATACTGCATCTCGATCTTGGAAGGCCGCGGCAAATCGTTTGTGAAAATATGCGAGGAACGTCACAGCCAAAATCCGCCAATCTGGCTGCTTGAGGGGTCGGCGAGACAGGCCGACATTCGCGAGGTCCAGACTTGTTGATCGTAACGAACTGCGCCATGCCTTGTATCCAGATCGTAACGACGCTGAATCAGCCCGGCCCGGAAGATGAAGTGTAGCTGGACTGTGTTCCACACTGCGGCCGCGAGCTCACGCTCGTCCCCGGCGCGCAAAGTCATCAATTCGCGCGCCACTACCCGGGCTACGACAAACCCGACGTC
>JGI26340J50214_10000909_pt1 | contig 9958 bp, 8 predicted proteins | sample BogFormECP12_OM2_FD_50214 | JGI IMG/M metagenome (IMG submission 50214)
CTCTCGCACCGGCTGATCTGGCATGGCCGGCGGGTCTGCCATGCCCGCAGGCCCGCCTGCGGCGCGTGCGCGCTGGCCCCGCTGTGCCCCTCCTTCGGCGAGGGTCCCACCGATCCAGAGGTGGCTGCAAAGCTCGTCAAGTCCGGCCCGTTCTCGTGACCTCAGGCGAGCCCGGGCCGGCTGGCCCCGTGTCGGCTGGCCCCGTGTCGGCTGGCCCTGTGTCGGCTGGCCCTGTGCNGGCTGGCCCTGTGTCGCCTGGCCACGGGCCGGCTGGCCCCGTGTCGGCTGGCCCCGGCTCGGCTGGCCCCGTGTCGGCTGGCCCCGTGCCAGCTGACACTGTGCCGGAGTGGCTGCGCAAGCTCGCGGCGGCGGCCGAGACGATGGAGATATCCCCGCAGCTCCTGCCGCCCGCGACCGGCGGCCGGGAGTCGGCGGTGCTCGTCCTTTTCGCGGACGGACCGGATGGCCCGGATCTCCTGCTCATCCAGCGCAGCCAGGGGCTCCGGCTGCACGCCGGCCAGCCGGCCTTCCCCGGCGGGGCCATCGACGCCGGGGACTCCGGCCCGGTCGGGGCCGCGTTGCGGGAGGCGGTCGAGGAAGTCGGCCTCGACCCGAGCGGTGTCGACGTGGTGGGGACCTTGCCCGAGGCATACATCCCCCGCACTGGCTTCCGTGTCGTTCCCGTCCTGGCCTGGTGGCGGCGGCCGTCCGCGGTCGCCCCGGTCGACGCGGGCGAGGTCGCCGCGGTCGAACGGGTCAGCATCGCCGAGCTGGCCGATCCCGCCGCGCGCCTGATGGTCCGCGTGCCCGACGGGCGGATTAGCCCCGCGTTCCGGGTCCGGGGGATGCTCATCTGGGGGTTCACCGCCGCGCTGGTCGACCGGCTGCTCGCCCTGGCCGGCTGGGAAAAGCCGTGGGATGCCACCGCCGTCATGGACTTGTGACTGGAGCTGGCTTACTGGAGCTGGCTTACTGGAGCTGGCTTACTGGAGCTGGCTTACTGGAGCCGACTTACTGGCGCTGACGGGCCACACATGGGCGAAGACGCTATACCGTGGTGGTCGTGCGCGGTGATGTGCTCGACCTTATCTTGATCGTGGTTGTGGCCGCGTTCGCGGTGTCCGGTTACCGGCAGGGTTTCATCGTCGGCGTGCTCAGCTTCTTCGGCTTCGTGGGCGGCGCGCTGCTCGGCGCGGAGTTCGGCCCGAGCATCTCCCGGGCGCTGGTCGGCGGGCAGACCCAGCAGGATGTCATCGCCGTCGTCCTGCTGGTGAGCTTCGCTGTGCTCGGGCAGTTCATCGCCTCCTCCATCGGCGCGGCCATGCGGTCCACGGTGACCTGGCGCTCGGCGACGGTCCTGGACTCCGTGGGCGGGTCCATCGTCAGCATGGTCTCGGTGCTGCTGATCGCCTGGGTAGTCGGATCGGTGCTGGTCGGGTCCCCGTTCCCCGTAGTCGACCAGCAGGTGAACAACTCAGTCGCGCTGCAGACGCTGGACAAGTTCATGCCGTCGCCCGCGAAGACCATGTTCTCCGACTTCCGCAGGCTGCTGGCCAGCAACAGCACCTACGCCGAGGTGTTCAGCGGGATCGGCGCGGAGCGCATCCTCGCCATCCCGGCCCCGGACCCCAGCGTGCTGAACAGCTCGGGCGTCCGCGCGGCGGAAGACCGGGTGGTCAAGGTGCAGGGGGTGGCGCCGAGCTGCCAGCGGTCCATCGAGGGCTCTGGTTTCGTCATCTCAGCTGACCACATCCTGACCAACGCACACGTGGTGGCGGGGGTGACGCAACGGCAGACGGTCACCACCACCGGGGGCCAGACGCTGCCGGCCACCGTGGTGTTCTACGACCCGCAGGTGGACGTGGCTGTCCTGTACGTGCCTGGCCTTAACCTGGCCCCGCTGCAGTTCGCCGGGCAGGCGAGTCCCGGCGACGACGCCGTGGTCGCGGGCTACCCGCTGAACGCCCAGACCCTGCACACCGTGCCGGCCAGGATCGGCGGCATCCAGAACGCGCAGGGCCCGAACATCTACCAGACCAGCACCGTGACCCGCCAGATCTACGAGATCAAGGCCGTCGTCGAGTCGGGCAACTCGGGCGGTCCGCTGCTGTCGCCCGAGGGCACCGTCGACGGCGTGGTGTTCGCCGCCGCGGTCGGCGTGTCCGACACCGGCTTCGCCCTTACCGCCGACGAGGTGAACGCCGACGCCCGCGCGGGCGCGCAGGCCACCGCGGCCGTCTCCACTATGGGCTGCGACTAGGCCAGCTGCGACTAGGCCAGCTGCGACTAGGCCAGCTGCGACTAGGCCGGGGAGTGCGGCTAGGCCAGCAGGCGGGGGGTCAGGTCGGCGGGCGGGAGGTCGTCGAGCCCGTGCCGCTCGATCCGCGCCGCCAGGTCGTCTGCGGCCGCCAGGACGGCCGGGATATCCATGCCGTACGGATGGTCCTGTTCGGGCGTGGCCGTCGGTCCGGGCTGGTCCTGGTGCGAGCGGATNCGCTGGGCGCCCCGGCGGAGCAGGGCGGCCGCGCCGTTGGCGTTNCCCCGGCGGGCGTGGGTCAGNCCCACCGCGATCTGGGCCAGGCCCTGCCACAGATCGCGCTCGCACGGCGGAGCCGACTTCCAGGCCGCCTCGAGGACCTCGTGCGCGTGGAACGGGCGGCCTTCGCGGAGCAGCTGGTCGGCGAGCCTGGCTGCGTCTGGCCCGGTGATCGTGAGATCGTCGGGCACCCTGGCCTGGTCGGCTTCGGACGCGGAGCGGTCCAGCGGGCGCCCCAGGGCGTCGCGGGGCCGCGCGTTCCGCGGCCGGCCGGCCGGGTCGCGGTCCCGCGTCAACGCTCAGGTTCCGGGTCGGCCAGCCAGCCGAGCAGCTCGGTGTCCAGGATCTCCGGCCGTTCCTCGTGCGGGAAGTGGCCGGCGCCGTCGATCACGCGCCAGCGGTACGGGCCGTCGACGTAGCGGCCGGCGCCCCGCGCGGTCTGCGGGAGCACGCAGCTGTCCAGTGCGCCGTGCAGGTGCAGGGTCGGGGCCTGGATCGCGGCCCGCATGTGCCGGGCGTAGCGCACGCCGTCGGGCCGCACGCCGCTGCGGGCGAGCCAGCGGTGGTATTCCAGCGCGGAGTGCGCCACCGAGGGGATCCGCATGGCCCGGGCGTAGATCCGTTCGGTCTCCGGGTCGGGCCAGCCCGGCGCGGACCACTTCTCGAGCAGCCGGCCCACCCGGACGGCGCCGTCCCGCAGCAGCTGGCGCTCGGGCAGGATGGGCAGCTGGAACCCGAGCGCGTAGCCGCTGCGGCGGCCCTGGCCGAACGGGTCGGTGAACACCGAGGCCCGCATCCGCAGCGGGTACCCCATCGAGATCACGGCCAGCCGCCGGACCACCTTGGGGTAGTAGGCGGCCAGCGTCCAGGCGATCAGGCCGCCCAGGCCGTGACCGATCACGATCGCGTTCGCCTCGCCCATGGCCCGGATCAGCCCGGCCGCGTCGGCGGCGGCCGTGACCAGGTCATAACCGCGGGGCGGCTTGTCGCTGCCGCCGTAGCCGCGCAGGTCCACCGCGACCGCGCGGAAGCCCGCCTCGGGCAGCACGGCGAGCTGGTGCCGCCAGGTCCACCAGAACTCGGGGAAGCCGTGCAGCAGCAGCACCAGCGGTCCGTCGCCGGCTTCGGCGGCGTGGAAACGGGTGCCGTTGGCCGAGACCGACCGGTGCGCCCAGGGGCCGCCGATCTGGACCGCGGCGTCGGCGCCGCCGGGCATCGCGCTCACCTCACCGGGTCTTGGGCGCGGTGAGCTCGGGCCGCTGGCCGTCGCGGTGCTCGACCTCTTGCCGCAGCATCTCGATCCCCTCGGTGACGGATTGGCGCGTCTTGCGTAGGCCGGACATGTTCCGCACCCTCAGCCAGGCGATCCCCAGCGCTATCACCGCCAGCAGCACCAGGGTGCCCGCGACAACGAGGAAGGCCGCCCACCTCGGCAGGCCGAGCACGACCAGGCCCTCCGCGTAAGCGAAGCAGAGAATGACCAGGATCAGGCAGCCGGCGAAGGCGGCCCCGGCGACCAGCACCACGGCCAGGCCGATCCGTTGTACGTCGCCCTTCAGCTCGGTCTTGGCCAGGTCGATCTCGTACCTGACCAGCTGGGACACGTCCTTGGCGGCCAGGGCGACGAGATCCCCAAGTGACTGTTCGGCGCCAGCCGGTTCCGGCGTTTCGCTGCGGACCATAGAGTCCTTCTCCCATCGTGTGCGGACCACTTATCCGCGCTCCCGCACGGCAATGGGCGCCCGCGTCCGATATCTACTCGGGGCTAGCTCATGTTCGGCAAACTCCAAGGCTAGCGTTGATCGTCGTCACATCCGTACCCCAGGGCGGTCCGGCGGAACATACCGCGCGCGCGGCCGATCCGGTAAACCCCCAAACCCGATTGATCACGCAGGCGCCATGAGACGTATGCACCGATGTGTGGTGATTCGCCGGACTATAGCGTCACGATTGCGAGCGCAGAAGTCCAGGGTGCCCCAGAACCGGAACGACGGAGCCCGAAAGGCGGTGAGCGGAACGCGGGCGGTGAGCGGAACGCGGGCGGTGAGCGGAACGCGGGCGGTGAGCCGGAACGCGGGCGGTGAGCGGAACGCGGGCGGTGAGCCGGAACGCGGGCGGCGCCCCTGGCCGGGGCGCCGCCGCAAAACCCACGTCAGGCCTGGCTACCAAGCGTGCACCTTCTTTGTCGTCCAGGCTGGCCGCTACCGACCTGGCCTGGCCTGACACGCCTCCCGCGGCTGGTCGCGCGTGGGTACCTGGCTGCCGTGCCCGGACGCTGCTGCGTCCGTACCACCTTTCTACGACGAAATCGTCAGCATGAAAAGCCCCACCGCGTAACCAATTCGTGATCTTGATCAGTCGCTGCGATCACATGCCGTTAACTTGTAGCTCGCCGCCCGGCCATTCCGACGGCCCGCCGACCCTTTGGGGCTGGATAGCAGGGGTGTGATGGTGTGCATCCAGTGTTTGCGGACAGTGTCGACGGTATACATTGGGTACTGGCGGGCGGGTCGGAGCTTCGATCCCCGCCCATGCGGCGAGTCTTACTAGGTGAAAACTACTACCGCAGAGTAGCCAATCTCGCGATTGAGCCTTCTCAGACCCTTCCGCATATGTTGTAATTCGATTGGCTGACGCCGCAACGGGTGCCTGTGGCGGATTCGCCACCGGTGGTCGCAAAATGATACTGGTGGTCGCATACGGGAGCAGTTTGCGGATAAGCTTACCTATAAGGACGGAGCCGGCCTCCCCCCCCAGGGCCGGACCGTGCGTGCGGGCGCCGCTCTCCCCCCCGGCGGCGCCCGCCTCCTTTTCTATGCCATTGTGGCGGAAGTTGACCCCTATGGCCGCTGAGGTTTCGTCCCCGGTACTCCTGTTACTCCTGTAGCCCGTTCGGCACTTCGTGCTGGAGTTGGCTTGGATGGGGTCAGGCGGGATCGGGTTGGCCTACATATCCTTATCGCGCCTGGGACCCGGCCAGGAGGGTATCGAGCAGCGCCACCGCGCCCCGCTTGGACAGCGGATGGTTGGCGTTGCCGCATTTGGGTGACTGCACACAGGAGGGGCAGCCGGCCTCGCAGTCGCAGCCGGCGATGGCCTGCCTGGTGGCGCGGAGCCAGTCGGCGGCGGCGCCGAAGCCGCGTTCGGCAAACCCGGCGCCGCCGTCGTGGCCGTCGTAGACGAAGACCGCCAGCGTCCCGGTCGCCGGGTGCCTGGCGGCGGAGACCCCGCCGATGTCCCAGCGGTCGCAGGTGGCGAACAGCGGCAGCAGGCCGATCGAGGCGTGCTCCGCCGCATGGGCCGCCCCGCCCAGATCGACCCCGGCGGCGGTGAGCGCGTCGGCCTGGTCCTGCGATACCGTCCACCACACCGCCCGGGTCTCCAGGTGGCGGGGCGGCAAGTCGAGCGGGGTCTCGCCGAGCGCTGCGCCGGTGCTGTCACGGCTGGTGAAGCTGACGACCTGCCGGGTCACCCGGACGTCGCCGAAGCGGACCTCGGCCTGGCCCCACGTCACCCGCCGCAGTTCGCCGCGGACCTCGACCTCGGTCACGTCCCTGGCGGTCGTGGTGTAGCCCGGCTCGCACGGTTCCACCAGGGCTACCCGGTCGTCTAGGTCCAGCGTCGCCACCAGGTAGCTGTCGCCCTGGTGCACGTAAATGGCGCCCTCGTGCACGATCAGGTGCGCCGAAGGCTCGTCCACCGTGCCGACCAGCCGGCCCGTCGCCTCCTCTACCACCCGGACCGGCGCCAGGCCGGCCCCGCGCAGGCTGGCCGCGGCGGCCGCGTCCCGGCGCATGCTGTACCAGCCCGCCGCCCGGCGGCGCAGCCGCCCCGCCCGGGTGAGGTCCTGGACGACCGTCCGGGCCGCGGGACCGAAGATGTCCAGGTCCTGCTCGGTCAGGGCCAGTTCGGCGGCGGCCGCGCACAGGTGCGGGGCCAGCACGTACGGGTTGCCCGGGTCCAGCACCGTGGCCTCCACCGGGTGCCGCAGCAGGATCTCCGGATGACGGACCAGGTAGGTGTCCAGCGGGTCATCACGGGCGATCAGCACCGCGGCCGCGGACCGCCCGCTGCGACCCGCCCGCCCGGCTTGCTGCCACAGCGAGGCCCAGGTCCCGGGCCACCCGGCGATCAGCACGGCGTCCAGGCCGGTGATGTTGACCCCGAGTTCGAGCGCGGTCGTGGTGGCCAGCCCGACCAGGCGCCCATCGGACAAGGCCGCCTCCAGACGGCGCCGGTCCTCGGGCAGGTACCCAGAGCGGTAGGCCGCCACCTTCGCCTCGGCGGCCTCCGGGGCGTCCAGCGACCGGCGCGCGGCCAGCGCGACCGCCTCGGCGCCGCGCCGGGACCTGATGAAGGCGAGCGTCTGGACGTTCTCCCTGACCAGCCTGGCCAGCAGGTCCGCCGCCTGGGCGGTGGCGGTCCGGCGCAGCCGGGCGCCCGTCTCGCCGCGGGCGTCGGTCAGCGGCGGCTCCCACAGGGCGAAGGCCAGCGGCCCGCGCGGCGAGCCGTCCTCGGTCACTTCCTCGGCGTCGAGCCCGGTGAGCAGCCGGGCGCACACGCCCGGCGCCCCGACCGTGGCTGAGGCGAGTACGAAGACCGGGCGCGGCAGGCTGTCCGGCGGGGTGTGATAGGCCACGACCCGGCGCAGCCGTCGCAGCACATGTCCTACGTGCGAGCCGAAGACGCCGCGGTAGCCGTGGCACTCGTCGATGATCACGTAGCGCAGCCTGCTGAAGAACCCTGACCAGCGGGCGTGCCCGGGCAGCAGGGCACGATGCAGCATGTCCGGCGTGGTCAGCAGGTACCTGGCATGGCTGCGCGCCCAGGTCCGCTCGGCGTAGGTCGAGTCGCCATCGAAGGTGGCCGCCTGCACACCGGGCAGGCCAAGCGCGCGGATCGACGCGAGCTGGTCGGCCGCGAGCGCCTTGGTGGGCGTGACATACAGCACAGTGTCGCCCGCCAGCACCGAGGTGAGCGCAGGCAGCAGGTAGCCGAGCGACTTACCCGAAGCCGCGGCGGTGGAGATGATCACGTTCCGGCCGGCCCGGGCGTGGTCCGCGGCCTGCGCCTGGTGACTCCACGGAGCCCGGATGCCGCGGTCCGCGAAGGCGCCGACGACCTCGTCGGGAGCCCATTGCGGCCAGGGCACTTCCCGGCCGGCCCGGGCCGGGATGTGCTCGACGTGAACCGGGCGGCCCGCCCGCGCGTCTTCGAGCAAGATGCCGAGCGCGCGGTTCTCGGCCCTGCCGGGGGCGTGGTCCGAAAGCCCGGCACCGGTTCCTGCCACGAGCATCGCAGGCCCGGCCGGGGGAACCGGGGTGAGGGTCGACACAGCTTTTCCAGTGTGACATCCCGTCGGCCGATACTCGGAGATTTTGGCATGTGTCGGCCGTTCGGGGATGCCCGGAGGCATGATTTCGTATAGACATGACACCGGAGCGTGGTTGAATGCCGCAGAGGATCACGCCAACCTAGGCTCTGGTAGGTCAGCCCGCGAGCCGGGCGGGACGCTGAGATAACGCCGTGCATGGCGCTGGAGGATTTGTGGATCTGAAACTGGGTCACTACAACAAGGACGGCATCGAAGTCGTCGACGTCGAGGGCGAGATCGATGTCTACACGGCGCCGCGGCTCCGTGAGCTGCTCATCGATCTGGTCAACAAGAACAACTACCAGCTCGTCGTCAACATGGAGAAGGTGGAGTTCCTCGACTCCACCGGTCTCGGGGTGCTGGTCGGCGGCCTGAAGCGAGTGCGTGCGCACGACGGCTCCCTGGATCTGGTCTGCACGCAGGAGCGCATACTCAAGATCTTCAGGATCACGGGGCTGACGAAGGTTTTCGGCATCCACGAGACGGTGGACGGGGCCATCGCGGCCAAGAAGTCCGAGAAGTAATGCCAGCCGGGCCTGACGAGATGGCCACCGTAGAGGTCACGTTCACGCCGCTGCCCGCGCACGTTCGAACCGCGCGGCTGGTCGCCGCCGCGGTAGCGCGGCGTAGCGGTGTGGACGAAGCGCTGCTTGCCGAGGTGCGCCTGGCCGTGGGCGAGGCTTGCTCGCGCGCGGTCGAGGCGCACCAGCGGCACTGCCCGGCTGAGCCGGTCAAGATCGAGATGACAGACCAGGGCGAGCGGTTCGTCGTCGTGGTGAGTGACCATGCCCCCACGAGCACCGCCCCAGCGGCCGGCACAGTGGCCGGCACCAACGGCCATGGCGTGAGCCAGGGCGGGCCTGCGAGCACCGCGGCTCTGGTCCAGGGCGCCGATGACGCCGGTATCCCGGCCGGGTTCGGGCTGGCCGTGATCTCCGGCCTAGCCGATGACGTGCGCGTCTCGTCAACGAGTTCCGGCGTGAGCGTCCGGATGAGCTGGCCGTCGGCCGCTGCTACTGCCTGAGCCAGGCCACCGGACCGGGCTGCCAGCCGGTAACACGACCAGATACGCGCGACGCTGCACGCCTTCCGTGAGCACCATGCGACGGCCGGTTATGACCTGCGCCGTCAATAGTTACGCGCTTATGTCGTAATAATAACGAGAAGATAACGAAATTGTTAGGATTGGCCTGGTGTTCGTGGTTCGGCCCGTGCGTGCGTAAACTCCCGGCCACTCGTTAGTCCCGATCGGCAACGTCTTCCGTTCGGAGTTCCAGGAGGTCGAATGTTCACGGATGTCTCGGCGCTGGCGGCAAACTCCGTCAGCGTGAGCGGCTCCAACCTGACCTGGGTCGTCATTGTCGCGGTCGTCGGGCTGCTCGCGCTCGGCGTGGCCGCCACGCTGGTCCGGGAGGTGCTCGCGGCTGACCAGGGCACCCAGCGGATGCAGGACATCGCGCGGGCCATCCAGGAAGGCGCGGCCGCCTACCTGCGGCGCCAGTTCCAGACCCTCAGCGTGTTCGTGGTCATCATTTTCTTCGTGCTGCTCCTGCTGCCTGCCGACGACACCGGCGTGCGCTGGGGCCGCAGCATCTTCTTCCTGGTCGGCGCGCTGTTCTCGGCGCTGACCGGGTTCACCGGCATGTCGCTGTGCGTCCGCGGCAACGTCCGGGTGGCGGCCGCGGCGCGCGAAGGCGGTGAGCGGCCCGCGATGCGGATCGCGTTCCGGACCGGCGGTGTGGCCGGGATGTTCACCGTGGGCCTGGGCCTGTTCGGCGCCGCGCTGGTGGTGCTGATCTACCGGGCGAACGCCCCGGACGTGCTGGAAGGCTTCGGGTTCGGCGCGGCGCTGCTGGCGCTGTTCATGCGTGTCGGCGGCGGCATCTACACCAAGGCGGCCGACGTCGGCGCGGACCTGGTGGGCAAGGTCGAGCAGGGCATCCCGGAGGACGACCCGCGCAATGCCGCGACGATCGCGGACAACGTCGGTGACAACGTGGGCGACTGCGCGGGCATGGCGGCGGACCTGTTCGAGTCCTACGCGGTCA
>JGI26340J50214_10000910_pt1 | contig 9958 bp, 6 predicted proteins | sample BogFormECP12_OM2_FD_50214 | JGI IMG/M metagenome (IMG submission 50214)
GGTGAATGGCATCAACCGTCCCACCGGGACGGTTTTTCCCGATAACAGCCGAACGATATTCGTAGAGTGCGGCGAGTTCCGCCGCCACTCTCGCTCAAGGGACCCGCCCCGGTCGTAACGAGGTCATAGGATTCTGTTAGAATCGCTGGCCGGCTTCAGTGGCCACACGGGATTTCACGGCGTCAACCCATACGTCAACGTCGACTTCCCACAAATTCTCAAGCATATCAATGTTATTTCTTCGGATGGGCCGGCACACTGGAAGAAGCAAAGGTGATTGAANAATCATCGGCCAAAACGACTGAACCTTGGCAAATCACGGTCGGGGGTCCGGGCTGGCTGGCCGGCTTCAGTGGCCACACGGGATTTCACGGCGTCAACCCATACGTCAACGTCGACTTCCCACAAATTCTCAAGCATATCAATGTTATTTCTTCGTTCAGCGCCGAAGTTAGAAAAGGGCGCTTCAGCGTCCTCGGCAACCTTCTCTACTTAGACGCTCAAGCCGGCACTGATGAGAGGCCAGGGCTGGTGTCAAAGGTAGATTTGGGCTTGCAACAATTCATCGGAGAATTCTTCGGTTCCTACCGAATCATCGAAGGACCACGTGGCTGGCTAGATCTTTTAGGCGGGCTTAGAAATATCTATCTGGGCTCNCAGGTCGGTCTGCAGGCAAACAACGTGGCTATCAATGCGGCGAGCACCCAGCTGGTGGACCAATTCGCTCAGCAACTAACCACGCCCGGCTCGGACTTGCGAACTCTCATCCAGCAAAACATCGTGGATAGGCTAACGGCGCTCGATGGGCGTAATCCGAAATTGCCCGAGGGCCCGATCGCCGCAGACCAAAAGGGTAAAATAGCGGATTTGGTCCAACAGCTGATAGAAAGTCAGGACCCGGAGCTTATAGCGGCGATCCGAGCGGGCGCTCAGGCCAGAGTTAATCAGTTAAAGGCCCAATTCTCAAACCAGGTCGCCAATGTGGTAGCGACGCAGTTGAATCGAAGGTTCTCTTTTTATATTAACTGGATTGATCCACTGATCGGTTTACGAGGCCGCTTTAATCTGAGCAAGGCGTTCTACCTTTCTGCTGAAACTGACATTGGCGGATTTGGAATCGGATCCGATATTGCTGTGCAGGCTTACGCCGCATTAGGCTGCCAAATCACCCGTTATATCTATTCCGAGGTTGGTTATCGGTATCTTTACGAGGATTATCGCGACGAAAGCGCCAACGATTTTCTCTACCAGGTATCATTGCACGGTGCACAGATCACCGTTGGGCTGACCTTCTAGCCTCCGCAAAAACATTTAGGTCACTCACACCTGCACAATCATACCCGCTGAGCCCAACGAGCTCGTCGCCCAGATCCACACTCGAATGCCGGTAAATCAGGATTTTCTGCAATGCCCGATCAGCGTTAGACAACATATGTCCAAAACNTCTAAACACAGCCTATAATTCGCGATTCTATATAGAGAGNAGACCGAGGGATAGCTGGCCGTTTCTGCCACGGCCACAAAATGCCGCAGATGCCACGCTTCGATCCCTGCCATAAATCGGAGGTCCTTTCTAAAAANACATCGTATGCTACAAAATCGGCAGTTAGAACCCCCGAGCCCGCAAAAAAACTAAACGCCATGAAAAACAAAGCCAGCCAGATTCCCGAACAGGAGCTGTCCGCGCGTCCGCAGCCAGCCAAGCCGTTGAAGGGACATTTCCACCCGAAGGGCAAGGCCCCTTCAAAATTCACAATCGAGATTCTCAAGAAGGCAAAAGCCAAGCTGCCGTTTTCCGACACGAGAGATTTCGATGAGCAGAAGAAGGGGTTGATTGCTCCGATGAAGGAAATGAAGATCATGGCCGATGGCGGCCATGTCGCCTGGGACATGGAGCAGTTCCAGTTCCTCGGGAAGCAGGAGGAATTCGACAGCATTCACCCCTCCCTGCACCGCCAGTCGTTGTTGAATAACAATTACGGGCTCTATGAGGTCGTCCCCGGGATTTATCAGGTCCGCGGTTTTGACCTTGCCAACATCACCTTCATCAAAGGCAAGACCGGCTGGATCCTCTATGATGTGATGGTCAGCGCTGAGCCGGCCCGCGCGGCTTGGAAGTTACTTCAAGAACATGTTGGCGAAGGACTTCCTGTCTCGGCGGTGATCTTCTCCCACACGCACGCAGACCACTGGGGCGGCGTGCGCGGCGTCGTGGACGAGGCGGATGTGCGGTCGGGAAAAATCCCCGTCATCGCCCCCCGCGATTTCCTTCATCACACGATCGCTGAAAACGTGTTTGCCGGCAACGCGATGAATCGGCGCCTGTTTTACCAATATGGCTTGCTGCTGCCCCGCGCTCCGCATGGNTATGTCGGCCAGGGTCTCGGCCAGGGCGTCTCGGCCGGGATGGTGGGCCTGATCGCGCCGACCAAGCTGATCGAAAAGGAGGTCGAAGAAGTTGATGTAGATGGCGTGAAGATGGTTTTCCAACTCACTCCCGACACGGAGGCTCCGACCGAGATGAACACTTACATCCCCGAGAAGAAGGCGTTGTGGATCGCCGAGAACGTCATCAACGGTCTGCACAACCTTTACACGCTGCGCGGAGCGCTGGTGCGCGATCCGCTCAATTGGTCGAAGTATCTGAGCAGAGCCCTCTACCTTTACGGATTGGAGGCGGAAGTCATGTTCGGGCCGCACCACTGGCCGCGCTGGGGCAACGAGCGGATTCAGGAGGTGCTCCGCGGCCAGCGGGATCTCTACGCCCACATGAACAATCAGGTGCTGCACCTGGCGAACCAGGGTGTCACAATCAACCAGATCCACAATGTCTATGAGCTTCCGCCCAGCTTGCAGAACAAATGGTTTGCGCGCGGCTATCACGGCTCCATGGAGCACAACAGCCGCGGCGTGATCCAGCGCTATCTCGGGTTTTTTGATTGCAACCCGGCTAACCTCATCCCGCTGTCGCCCGNCGACTCCGCCCCGCTTTATGTCGAGATGATGGGCGGATCCGATAAAATCCTCGCTCGCGGACAGCAGCTCCACAACGAGGGCAATTATTACCTTGCCCAGGAAATCCTGAATAAGCTTGTGCAGGCCGAACCGAAGAATCAGGAAGCCAAAGACCTGCTTGCCGACGTGTTCGAGCAGCTCGGCTATCAGCAGGAAAACCCCGGGATTCGGAACACCTACCTCGCCGCCGCTTACGAGTTGAGGACGGGAATTCCGGAAGGGAAAACGGCCGCATCGGCCAACCCCGACGTCGTTCGAGCGATGTCCACCGAGCTCTTCCTCGACTTTCTCGGGATTCGAATGGACAGCCGCAAGGCCGAAGGCATGCGGTTCACGATCAACCTGATCACGCCCGACAACGGGGAGAAGTTTGCCATCGAGCTGGAAAATGCCACGCTCACCAACATCAAAGGATTTCTGGCCAAAGAACCTGACCTCACCCTCACTATCAACCGCTCCGATCTCGAGCAGACGATGATGGGTGTCAAAACGCTCGAAGCGCAGATCAAGGACGGAACGGCCAAGGCGGAAGGCGATGTCGGGATCCTTGCCAAACTCGCCGCCACGATGGTGGAATTTGACCCGCGCTTTGAAATCATGCCCGGCACAAAATCTTTCGCGCCCAATGTGCCAAAGACCAATGCTTACGAGGTCGAATTCGGCAAGCCGACTCCGGAATAGAAGAGACATGGTTTCATGCCCGAGGATCGGCTTCGGCATCGCGTAACGGCCTTGCGCGGCGCGAACCAGCGCCGATATGCAAGGGCTTGAAAAACCTGAGTGCGCTTTAAGGAGAAAAGGATCACCCATGAATGAGAAACGCAAAAAGTGAACGTATCCACTGAACTTGCCAGAGGCTTGCTGATGGTCAGTCAGCAGGCGACAACCGATCTGCAGCGGCAGCTCCAAGTCACCGATCTGCAGGGCTGCATGACGATTAGGACTCACGCATGGAACAGTTGAGAACCGCGGTGCAGAACTTGAAGCTTGAACGCCGCGATCTCGTTGCCGATCTGATTGCCGGGCTCACCTTTGCCGTGGTCAACGTGCCGCAGGCCATGGCGCACGCGCTGCTGGCGACGGTCAATCCGGTGCTCGGCATTTACACGTTAATGGTCGCCGCGCCCGTCGGCGCCATCTTCACCGGTTCGGTCTACATGAACGTGTCCACCACCGCCGCGCTGTCGGTGGCCGTGGGCGCCGGGCTGGCAGACATCCCGGCCAGCCAAAGGGTGGAGGCGCTGGTCGTGCTGACGCTGTTGGTGGGGGTGATCCAGTTGTTGGCGGGCTTGTTCCGGCTGGGTTTCCTGATCCGCTTCGTCTCCAACGCGGTGATGACNGGCTTCCTCAACGGCGTGGCCGTGCTGATCATCCTGGGCCAGTTGAGCGACCTAACGGGCTACAAGAGCGCATTCTCCAACAGGGTAGCTCAGGCATTGGATCTTCTTTTGCGGATCGGCCAGATCAACGTGCCGACGACGATCATCGGCGGTGTGGCGCTGGCATTGATCGTGCTCCTGCTACTAACGCCTTTGCGGCGATTCGCCTTCATAATCGCCATTGCCGTGGCGACCGTCTCGCTCGTCCTCCTGACCCTCCCGGCCCTGTCTACAAGAGCCTACTTCGCCGCCGTCCCAGCGGTCGGCCACATCGCCGCCATTCCTCGTTCCATACCCCAACCGGCGCTGCCTCGGATGGACCTCATCGCTTCGCTCTTGTTGCCGGCCATTTCCGTGGCCATCATCGGCCTGATCCAAGGCGCAGGCGTCAGCCAGGGCACCCCCAACCCCGACGGCAAGTATCCCAACGTGTCGCGCGACTTCCTGGGCCAGGGCGCCGCCAACATCGCCACCGGTTTTGTCGGCGGCGTCCCGGCCGGCGGGTCGATCTCGGGCACGGCGTTGATCATGGGTGCCGGGGCTAAGTCTCGCTGGACCAACATCTTTGGCGGGCTGTTTGTGGCCGTGATCGTGCTGCTGGCCGCACCGCTGGTCGAGCGGGTCCCCATGCCCGCGCTGGCCGCACTGCTGATCGTGGCCGGTTTCCAGGGCCTGCGTTTGCCACAGGCCGGGATCGTCTGGAAAACTGGCAGGGTCTCGGCGACGGTCATGATCGTCACGTTTATTGCCACCCTGCTGGTTGGTCTGCAATATGCAATCTTGTTTGGGATGGCGCTCAGCATTGTGCTCCACGTATTCCGCCAGTCGAACAAGGTCGTGGTCATCCAGTGGGTGCTCCAACCGGGAGGATTCCCGCTCGAACGGCGCCCTCCCAAGAAGGCACCCAGCAACGATCTCACGATCTTGCACGTCTACGGTAGCCTGTTTTTTGCCGCGGCCAAGAATATGGAGGAAATGCTGCCTGATGTCGAAGATACCAACCACGCCGTAGTAGCGATCACTCTGCGCGGCAGAGTCGAGGTTTGCAGCACGTTCCTGACCGTCCTACAGCGCTATGCCCAGGCTCTGCGGGCTTGTGACAGCAAGCTGATGCTGGTGGGCATCGATCCGGCCGTGCGTGATCAGCTAGCAAAAACCGGGGTACTCAACATCATCGGCGAGGAGAACGTCTTTTTGGCCACGCCCCAGGTGGGCGTTGCCCTGAACCAGGCTGTAGCAGCCGCCACGGCCTGGCTTGACCAGCATGAATGTCACTCCTGAGAGCTTCATCCGCGCGGAAACCGACCAAATGTTTCGCGAGATAGCCAAACAGGCGGGCGGTGCGAATCGGCTATTTCGTTTCCGGACCTCACGCCGCTGATATTGTCCAATCGAGGCCTTTTACAACCAAAGCCGGCGGCTGCCGGATATCGAGGAGTTGAAGTGACAGCGCAACACGGAAGATAGAGCAAAGCATCGAGATCCATGGACAACCCCATTCTCTTGAACTTCGTGACNGTGACGGTTTTTAGCCGTATGCTTGCCATCGGAGTCAACCAGTCCTTCCGGCAACTCACCTTCCTGTGGCGTCGTCCTGAATTGCTGCTGCGCTCTCTTCTGGCGGTCATTGTGCTGGTACCCGTAGTGGTGGGCCTTTTGTTGTGGTTGTTCGACTTGCCGCCCGCCGTGGCGACCGGTCTCGCTGTGTTGGCCGCCGCGCCGGGGGCCCCGCTCACGACCAAACGGGCTCAAATGGCAGGCGGGGATCCAACCTACGCCTCCAGCCTGCAGCTCATGCTGGCTTTGCTGGCTGTCGTGATTACACCACTTACCTTGGCCATCTTTTACGCACTATTTGCGCTCTCAACAGAACCGTTGCACCCATTCCAGGTGGCCCTGCAGGTCGCCGAGGTCACATTTTTGCCGGTCATCATCGGCCTGCTCATGCAGATCTTTGCGCCGAGGTTCACCCAACGCATCGGAATGTTCGTGCAAGTGTTGGCCAATGTGCTGTTCACTTTGCTATTTGTCGGGCTGCTCGTTCTCGTCGTTCTTAAACCTGACTTTCGGGCCATGCTGAATTTGGGGTGGCGGCCCGCCGCGGCGATAATTATCATGGTAGGGACATCATTGGCCATCGGCAACCTGCTGGGCGGCCCGTCCCGGGAGAAGCGTTCGGTTCTGGCCATCGCTAGCATCGCGCGCAATGTGGGGCTCGCCTTGTTCATCGCGGGTTTGTCCAATTCCGGGCAACAGTTGATCCCCACCCTTTTAACCTATATGATTTTTGGGGCGCTTCTGGCCGTTCCTTACTCGGTCTGGAGCAAACGCCGAATGAAGTTGAGGGAGTCCAAATGACCAAAAATATCACGGGAATCCACTGCGCCTGTGTTCACGGGGAAAAGTGGTGCCGTCCAGGTAGCGCTGTCTCTCGGGAGCGCTTCAAACGGATCATCCGGAAGCTCTCGCCGCGCGTCTGCGGTTCTGCCTCTTTACCTGACAGGCGCTCAGGGCTTGAACTCCCACTCCTTGAGTTTCTTCCGAGCCGTCCCGAAGTTGCCGAGTTGGTAGACGGATGCCCCCGCTGGCGAGAACGTGAACACATCAAACGGTTCGGCGAGCATCTTCTTCAGGTAATCCTGGGACGCGATGCCGACGGTGACGTGCGGATTGAAATTCTTGCCAGTTGCTTTCGGGACGAAGGCCGCGATGTAGTCGATCGTCGGCTTGTTAACGTCGTGATCCTCGGGCGTGGTAACGAACGCTGCAGCGGTCCCAGTTTCAGCCGTGAAAGGGGCAACTGCGTCGATTAATTTTTGTTGCAGCTTGAGCAAATCGTCTGTCGGCTCGACTACAATGCCCGCAAGGCCAATGTCCTTCCATGGGATGTAGTAATACTTGAACGCCTTCAGGCTCCAGCCGGCCGCCTTCTCGTCGGCCAGGACCTTGCCGACCGCGTCGTAGACTTTGTCGAGGTCCGCCGTATGGACGTAGCGCTGCAGGATCGAGACATGTGGATGGTGGGTCGCGTCCAGAGCGAAGCCCTTCGGGAAGGCCTTGCGCAGGCGAGCATTGACGGCCTCCGCGTGCTGGATCATCGTTGCGTCCGGCTCCAGCGCGATGTCAATGGCCGTAATCGGGTTTTGCTTCGCGCTAGACGTCTCTGCATAGCCGAGCTGCGATCCCAGGATCAGGATGCCGAGTGCGGCCAAGACCTTCATGTATCTAAGCAGCATACGATCCTCCTGTTGGTGGTGAAGACTGGAAGCCCCCGCCTGCGCCGATGAGCGCGGCCGTCGCTGCCAGAAGAGGCCGATTTTTTGGGGATCACACCATTCGGTGCCTACCTTGACTTGTCGGAATCAACACATCGATTGGCCTGTGATCGCACCCTCTAACTGTAGGGACTGAGAACATAAACGGTCCTGACCGATAACATCGCTCATTTCCGGACCACATTAGATGATATGAGCCGACAGGCAGCCAGTGTTGCTGCCTGTCGGCTCATGTCATCTCGCTACAGGTAAAGATCACCTGTTCATCTGAAATAGAGGCAGACATTTCTTTCCTTGGTCATGCCTGGTCCAACATTTACAGGAACGCTCTGTCAGCTAAAGCAGACCGCTTCTTTGAGCACCCCGCCTATTGGCGAGGTTGCGCTCAACTGGCCCGTTCCAGGCCAGGCACGCTCAAGAATGTTCTTGGCGGCATTTTGGGGAATAAGGGGTGACGCTGGTGGCAAAATAGAAGAAGCTGGTTCACGCATCGAGCAGACGGGCGCTTCATGGAAAATCTAGCACGCTAATTCATGCTCTTGCGTAGATCGACGAGCACCCGGTCGGAGTCGCTTATCTGGATAAATCCAAGGCGCGGGTACTCGAGGTCGATGATCACATACACGGTCACCGACAAGACGACGGCGAAGGCNACGGAGTGCAATACATTCAGACGACGCCGGATCGCCATGTCGTAGCCAGCGAACAACGAACAGGCGAGAGTCAGCGCGCCGAGCATCGCAAAGATTATCAGTGGCGGATGAAGTCTAGCGGCCTCCGTTTGCGTCGTGGTGATGTCGAACATCGCGTTCAGCGCGGGCAGGAGCAGCATCGGCGCCTGGGCCGTTCCCGCCCGCGAGGAGGTGATGGCGAGCGTCCATATTTCGCTCTGCAACTTCGCCGATCTCGCCAGCTCCGCTTTCACCGCTTCCATCTGCGGCACCTTTCGATAAACCTCGATCCGCGAATCCAGGTAGCGGCGGAAGAGATCGCGCATGGGCGGCTGCGCGTCCGCTGGGAGCAGAGCGACCCGCAGCCATGCCGTGCCGATGTCCACCAAGGAAGACCTCATGGAAGACAGCTCTGGGCCGATTGATCTCTACGTGTGAAGCTGTCCCGGCTAGCTGGAGCGATCTAGTATTAGTGGCCCGCGAGTCAGTGCGGGCGAGTCCGTGGAAAGAAAGTTGGAGTCCGGACGCAACCTACAGATAGGGACTAACGTCATTTGCGACGTCCCACAAGGAATGAGGCATTGGTGCGAGGATCAGTATCAAAATTAATATGGCGATATAACCCAACACCATGCGGCCGGTATCCAGAGGTGTTACATCGTTCAACGGAGGCGAACCTCGGCCGGCTATGAGGAAGATAATAAGAACCCACAGCATCAGTCCTGGCCAGACGAACAAAGCCAGCAACAACAGAGACCACATCGCCACGCTACTGATCATCTGGCCGACCCGACTCCCGAACATGGAGCGCGTGATATGACCGCCATCAAGTTGGCCCACCGGCAATAAGTTCAGTGCCGTGACAAACAATCCTAACCAACCCGCAAATGCCAGCGGACTCAGGTGCACAAGCGCTCCGTACTGAGCGGCGTCTCCGAACGAAAGCTTCGTCAGCAGCGTAAACAGTATCGACGAGCCGACCGTCGCTCCACGCAGAAACCCATGCGATAGCATGCCATCGCCTGGAGTAATCGTTGAAAACTGAAGCCCTAGAAGAAGCGCCGGAACCGCTATCACGAGGCCGGCGAGCGGCCCGGTAACGGCGACATCAAAGAGGGCTTTTCTGTTCGTTGGAGGCGATCGCATTTGAATAAAGGCGCCAAACGTCCCAAGTCCGAATGGTACTGGGACGAAATAGGGTGGCGTGACCTCGATCGCATGTCGACGTGCCATGAAGAAATGTCCCAATTCGTGCACCCCGAGAATCAAAAGTAATCCAATGGAATACGGTAAGCCGACGAAGAATCGTCCCGGCTCCTGAGCTAAATCGACGCCCTGATGAATGGCTCCCGCCCAGGTCGTCGTAATTACCGTGAGACCAAAAAGAAGCCAATGCAACCACGGCCGGGCAGGCTTCCGTGCAACATCTTTTTCTGCCGCCTTCGGGATCAGAATGATCCTTGCGCCTAGCTGTTCGTCTTCCTGAACCAAAGGTACAAAGCCTTCGGGGAGCGCTCGATTCAGTTTTTCGAAGGAGGCCGAGGCGGAATCGCGCAGCGGGCCTCGAAACAATTGCACACCATTTTCTTTAATGGCAATTTTGACGTCCATCACTTGA
>JGI26340J50214_10000916_pt1 | contig 9934 bp, 8 predicted proteins | sample BogFormECP12_OM2_FD_50214 | JGI IMG/M metagenome (IMG submission 50214)
TCGATGTAAAGATCATGGCCGTGCTTAAGGACGTGCGCGATCATTCGCAATTAAACAAGAGAACGCTCCGCATTTCCGGCGGAGTGGGAAATGTAGGCCCTGCCGAAAGCGCAATTGCGTGAATACCCGGCCGCCGCGGAGAGTGAACGCGAAGTCGATGATGTTGCGCGTTTTAATATGGTTTTGATGTGTGTTTCATCTGGGAGCGGAACTGCTTGTGGTAGCGTGGCAGACCTCATTACGAGGTCACGAAGATGCACCGTACTCGCAGCGCTCTGAAGCTCTCCACTCTTTGCCTTGTGTTATCAATACGACTGTTCCTCTACGGTTCGCCTGCCAGCCAGAGCGACGGACAACTGCTCCCCACAGGAGTACGAATCACGCCGCTGGCGGCACAAGGAACGGTGCTCCAGCCGCTGAATCCGGGGCTTAAGAGCCTGCCGCACTTTGTTGCCAGCATGGCCGTCGCGTCGGCCGTTAGCCCGGATGGCAATACGCTGTTGGTGCTGACGGCGGGCTACAACCAGAACTACGACGCGAATGGCAACACCATCGCCGATGCATCGAATGAATACGTGTTTGTTTACGACATTTCGTCTAACCTGGCACGGCAGGTGCAGGCTCTACCGATTGTCGTGAACGCCTTCGAAGGACTGGTTTGGGCCCCCGACGGTCGGTCGTTCTATGTCTCCGGTGGGCCGGACGACTTGGTGCACGTCTTTCGTAAGAAGGCCGAGACGTGGACGGAAGACGCTCCGATTGCGTTGAACCACAATGGGCAAGGCTTAGGGCTATACGGAATTACTCCGATCGCGGCAGGTCTGGCGATTACTCCTGATGGCAAGTATCTGCTTGCCGCTAACTTCCAGAACGACTCGGTGAGTGTGATCGATCTCGGTATCGCCTCTGTCGTTCGGGAGTACGATCTGCGCCCCGGGAAGATCAATCCCTCGCAGTCCGGCAAGCCGGGCGGCTCGTATCCGTATGCAGTCGCAATTGGCCGCAACGGCCGCGCGTACGTGTCTTCCCAGCGCGATCGAGAAATCATTGTGCTTGATATCGGCGGCCTTCCTTCGGTCGCAGTCACCGGAAGAATTCGCCTGCCCGGCCAGCCGAACAAGCTGATTCTGAACAATGCGCAGACCCGGCTGTTTGTAGCACTCGACAATGCGGATTCCGTTGCCATGATCGACACACGATCCAACCGCGTCCTGGGCGAGATTCAGACCATTGCGCCGGAGAGCGTTTTTCCAACCCTGAGAAACTGCGCGGGGCAAGCCCGAATAGTCTTGCCATCTCTTCCAATGATCGAACGCTGTACGTTACGAACGCGAACACGAATTCTGTCGCTGTGATCTCTCTGACCACTGGCGTCGACTCCGCTGCCGGAGGTGCTTTCGCAGCGCAGCTCACCGGACTAATACCAACCGCGTGGTATCCGACGGCGGTTTCACTCAGCCGGGACCAATCGACACTGTACGTGGTGAACGGGAAGAGCCTGCCCGGCGCGAATCCCAAGGCCTGCATCGATACGGCGTACGTAAACGGCAACACCGCGGAGTGTACTTCGGCGAACCAGTACATCTATCAGATCATGCATGCGAGCCTTGCAAGTGTGCCGGTGCCCTCAGCCTCTGAACTTGCAACATTGACTGCTCAGGTGGCGCGAAACAACAACTTCCCCCCGGCGGGCGCCGCGTCCTCCACAGGCCAGATCATGTCGTATCTGCATGGCAAGATTCACCACGTCATCTACGTGGTTAAGGAGAACAAAACATACGACCAGGTTCTGGGCGACCTTGAAAAAGGCAATGGGGACCCCGCCCTGGTTGTGTTTCCCGAATATCTGACGCCGAACCACCACCAACTGGCACGTCAGTTCGTTACTCTCGATAACACCTACTGCTCGGGTGAGGTCAGCGGGGATGGCTGGAACTGGAGTGCGGCGGCACGGCTAACGGACTCGGAACAGAAGACCATCCAGATGGACTACTCCAGCCGTGCCAACATCTACGACTACGACGGCACGAACCGGAACATCAACGTCGGGTACGGCAGCGTTGCCGAACGGCAGGCAGCGAATCCCGAAACTCCGGATGATCCCGATCTTCTCGCCGGCCGCCGCGATGTGGATGCTCACGACGGTCCTGGCGGGCAGGCGGGTACGGGATACTTGTGGGACGCGGCTCTGCGTGCCCGTCTCACCGTGCGGAATTACGGGTTCGAGTACATCGACGAAACGCGATACTTCTTGGACCCCAGTGACCCTGACCTGATTCCACCGATGCGCAGCCCATTCCAGGAGAAGGTCATAGTATCTCGTGCGACCAAGCCGTCGTTGATGCCGAACACCGATCCTTACTACTTCGACTGGGACATGGACATTCCGGACTATTGGCTCTTCAAGGAATGGGAGCGTGAGTTTGACAGCTACGTCAAACATCACAACCTCCCGAACCTGGAACTCGTGGCGCTGCCGCACGATCACTTTGGAAACCTCGGCAGCAATACGGTTCTTGATGGTGTGAACACCATCGAAACTCAAATTAGCGACAATGACTATGCGCTTGCGCTTCTGGTGCAGAAAGTCGCCCAGAGTGAGTACCGCGACGATACCTTGATCTTCGTCATTGAAGACGATGCGCAGGACGGCCCCGACCATGTAGACGCCCACCGTACGATTGCCTATGTGATCGGGCCCTATGTTAGGCAGGGAGCAGTGGTTTCCACTCACTATTCCACCGTGAACATGCTTCGCACGATAGAGGACATCTTAGGCATGCAACCCATGGGGCTCAACGATGGTTTGCAGGCTCCTATGACCGACGTATTCACTCGCGAGCTGAAGAAGTGGGCTTACACGCCGATTGTCCCCGAAGCTCTGTATTCCACGACCCTTCCTCTCCCGCGAAAGAACTCCACCAACCAACTGCCCGCGGCCAAGCTGCGCAACCCGTCTCCGATTCATGATGCTGCGTATTGGGCCGGTGTTATGAGGGGCTTCGACTTCCGGCGCCCTGACCACCTCGACACGATGAGGTTTAACCGTGCGGTTTGGGTCGGTCTAAAAGGAGAGGGTGTTCCATATCCGACAATCCGCAGCGGCCTGGATCTGCGTAACAATCGCGAGAAACTCCTCTTGCAAGTCGAAGATGTGAAAACATCGCGAGAACATCCGTGAGAGTGATGCGGCGCAGATTCCTGCTGGTGCGTCGGACTGGGCCCGGTCAGTTTGGACGCCGCTGGGAACTCTGAAAACATTCGATTTGCCCAAGTAGCAATGCTGCCGCTGCGAACCCAAGAATTCGATCTCCGCTTCCACGAGATCGCCGGATCTGGGGTACTGCGGTGGCTTCATCTCGAAGCCCGCGCCCTGTGGCGTTCCTGTTGAGATCAGGTCCCCCCGAGCTGAAATGCGCCTCCGCAAACAGGCAGCTCAGCTCGGCTTCCAACTGTTACCCATCCCGGAAAAAGGAGAATAACAAGTAGTTCCTCGGGAGCCGACTTCTGGACCGGATTGATTGAAGTCCGACCCATTGGTTCCGAACAAATCAACTAAAAGAGTTTACTTGGCGGTAGACGCGACAGGCGTGTCGGCAAGCTGCGCAGGCTGGAAAAGCTCAGCCAGTCTGAGTTTTCGCAAGGTCGAGCGGCTTTTCTGCTGGTGGCCTTCCATGCGCTTCAGGATGTCGTCGAGGGCGCGCACCGCTTTCACGATGTATGGCCCCTTGTTGAGCATCACGCACTCGGCGCGTACGCCGGCAGCGGCGTCGGTGATCTCGGATCGTGAAGGCACGCCTTCTTTGGCCAGCAACTCCAGAACCTGTGTGGCCCAGATGACCGGGACATGCGCGGCCTCGCATATCCAAAGGATCTCTTCCTGCACCTCGGCCAGCCGCTGATACCCGCACTCCACAGCGAGGTCACCGCGAGCGATCATGACACCGATCCTGGGACTGCGCATGGCCGCGAGAAGCAGGGAAGGCAACTGCTCGAAAGCTTGGCGAGTCTCGATCTTAAGAATGATGCCGGTGTTGTCCGCCTTCAAAGCGTGCAGACGGGATTGAAGGTCGGTGACGTTAGACTCGGTCCGCACAAATGAATAGCCGAGCATGTCGGCATGCTCAGCGACAAAATCGAGGGCGTGAATGTCATCGGCGGTCAAGGGTGAAACGCGCAGCTCGCTCTCCGGCAGATTGATGCCTTTCTCGGCCCGCAGTGGGCTTCCTTTCGCACGCGCCATGACGGTCTCGATCGTCAGCTTGTCCGCGTCGATTGCGCGAATGATCCCGCTGATCTTCCCGTCATCCAGCTTGATCTTTTCTCCCACGAGGACGTGGTCAAGGAAGGCGGGTTCAGCAACGCCGATTATTGCGGGGCTGAGCAGACGTCCCTGCTGGTCGTAGATGGCAGGCCTGCCAGGCACCGAGGACCGGAGCATGATGAGCGTGTCACCGCGCCGCAAGACAATCGGCTGCGGCTTTTCCGGAAGATTCCCAACGCGCGCAGTTAATTTCTTGCCGAAGTGTGGGGAAGTCTTGCTGAAAGTCGCTTCCAACAAGGTCCCTGGTATCAGGTAGGATGTGTACTCGCTTTGCGCCCAACGATTTTGGCCATCCACCTCCGTCACTCGCATCGTTCGCGAGGCGCCCCTGGAGTCTTTGAAGTTCACGCGATCCCCCAGGCCTAACTTGCTCAGCCAGGAAGCGGGAACCGGTACGCACGCATCTGCCGGTGTTGGTGGCGCTTGCGGGTTGCGAGCAGGGGTGAACAAGATTCGCGCCGGAGCGATCACTCGCCCATACGCGTCACGACGCGGGCGATATTTCAGCACGGCCGGTCCGGGTTGGAGCGGGCCGGTGCGAAGTTTGGGTCCGCCAAGGTCCATGTGAATACGGCAATCGAGACCGGTCTCCTGCTTTGCCTTTTCCAGGTTGGAGATCATGGCCGCCCATTGGTCCGGACCGTCGTGCGCACAGTTCACGCGCATGCAATTCATGCCGTTGACCAGTAAGTCGCGAACCAGTCCGAAATCGGTGGACGCTTCGGAGGGCATTGTCACCATGATTCGCACGTTGCGCTTCGCCGGCGGAGGCCCGAGCAATGCGTCGGTGTTTCGTTCCAAAACATTCCGTCCCCGCTCGCCGCCCTTGTAGCCGTTCGAGGGCTGTCGATTCACGTCCCCAGCGAGCCGGTAAAGCACGTTCAGCACGGCGTCGACCGCTCCGAGGACATCGGCCTCAGCCCTGCCCAGCGAGGAGAGTCCATGCACCGTTAATTCCTCTTGCAGATCACGAATGTCGTGCCGCCGCAGCGCAAGGTAACGCGCCAGGTTGCGCGCGCTCTCACGGTGGACTTCCGTTATGTCCTGAAGCGTGCCTTGCAGCGCTTCTTCTTCCCGCAACATTTCGCTACGAAGCTGGAGTAACTGCTCGATGAGGGGATGGATCCAGTCCTGGTTATGCATGATCATCTCCAAGGCCCATGAGAGGGTTGGACTTGCCGGATGGACGAAACCGTGTCGGAGGGGCCTTCGTCTCGGGTAAAGCGCCATGCTAACCCAGCCGGATTACAAAGAAATGAAATTTCTTCGATCAAGTCAATCTGCGAATCGGATCATTCTGGTCACCGGCCTCAGGCTATGGCTGCCCGGATCTGTTGCAAATCGCTGAATGAAGACCAGGAGTGGCACTTTGTCTACACCAACGGCTGCGCCAAACTGTGCCTCGGGGAAAATTCCGGAAAGGCCGATGCCGCAGAAGGTGATCGCGNAGCGGCGTGAATTATTACGGCCGGGTATTTTGGGATACGAGGCTTCTGTCGGCGCACCAGAACGCGTTCCCCGACCCGGTAGAATGAATGTATCGTGAGAATTGGAATCGATTTTGGAACCACTCGGATCGTAGTTGCTGCGGCCGACCGCGGCAACTATCCACTCGTCAATTTCGAAGCGCCAGACGGCCGCATACGGGACTGGTTTCCACCCGTTCTGGCTGTAGCGGGAGAACGCCGCGTCTACGGATGGGAGGCGCTGGAGCTGCAGGGCAAACCTGGTTGGACCTTGGTGCGTTCACTCAAGCGCTGGCTCAAGAACGCCGGGCCCCACAGCGAGATCGAAATTGCCGGTCACCAGATCAATCTGAGCCTAGTGANCACAGAGATGATGGCGGCACTCCGTCGCGAGCTTGTGGAGTGCTCCACGCTGGGGGGCAGCAAATCGGACGTGCTGCAAGTGATGCTGGGCGTGCCGGCGAACGCCAACAGCAACCAGCGCTTCCTCACTGAAGAGGCAGCGCGGGTTGCTGGTTTTGAAGTCCTCGGGTTGTCGAACGAGCCGTCGGCCGCCGCAATAGAGTTTGCCTACCGCAACACCGCTGACCGCAGGAGTCGCGCCAAGGGTGGACTACTCGTGTATGACCTCGGCGGCGGAACCTTCGACGTCTCCCTTGTGTCTCTAGGAGAGACGGAACACTCGGTTGTGGCATCGGATGGGATCCCTGATTTTGGAGGCGACGATTTTGACAAGATACTGGCGACACTCGCCCTGGCAGCAGCGGGAATTCCTGTCCAAGAGCAGGAACAGCTCACTGCTGGCGAGGTGTTTCTGCTGCTCGATGAATGTCGCGAAAAGAAGGAGTCTCTGAACCCCAACAGCCGCAAAGTGACTGTCGATCTTGAGCGCGTCCGGGAATGTTGGAGTGAAGTTTCGATTGCAGCGGATGCCTTCTACGAACGTTGCCGGCCCATGATTGAGGTCTCCCGTGGCTTGGTGGAAGATCTACTTTCAGCGCATCCCAACCAGGTGATCGACACGCTGTATCTGACCGGCGGATCGGAACTACCTCCGGTTGCGCGCATCCTGCGCGAAACCTTCGGCCGCAGAGTGCGGCGCTCCGCGTATATGCGGTCGGCCACGGCGATTGGCCTGGCAATTCGTGCTGCTGGCCACGAAGACTGCATACTTCGGGACCAATTCACCCAGAATTTTGGCGTTTGGCGTGAAGCTGATGACGGCCACAACGTGGTCTTTGATGTCATCTTCTCGCGCGGAATGAACCTTCCCCGCAAGGGCGCGGAACCACTGCGAATCATCCGTACTTACCGCCCGGTACACAACATCGGCCATTTTCGGTACCTGGAATGTGCGCACTTGGACGTGCACAATCAGCCACACGGTGAGATCAGCAATTGGGATGAAATTCGCGTACCCTTCGATCCCAACTTGCGCGCGTCCATGGACCTTCGACGTCAACCCGTCCGTCGTTTCGCTGCGGGAGAAGGCCCTGTGGTCGAAGAAGAGTACACCTGCGATTCGAACGGCAATTTGAAAGTCAGGATCTGCGAAAAGGGTTCGGAATATGCGAAGGAGTATCGCCTCGGGCACTGGTCCAAGAACGGCAAGCGAGTTGCGCGTCGCTAGTAGCCGTTAAGAAAGTCTAGAAACCTGCAAGTAAGCGCCGGTTGCCCCATTCAAGGCACTCTTTGGCCTTGAGTGGGGATTTTCGTTCGTACAATCGGACTGCCGCTGCCACCACCGAAGAAACCCGCTCAAGCTTCGCTTGAACGGGGCACCCGCTTTACCGGGGCCACCCGCCGGGAATTGTGGGCCACAGGATATGTGGGCCACCAGCCGCCCAACCTCAATGTGGTTTCTTTTGATCGTTGTTCGCTGGCTGAGAAGTTGGCGTCGCTGTCGGATTGAACAGATCGACCACAGGGGACAAAACGTGGGCAACAATGACGATTCCCACGCACAAACACAGGATTCTCAAATATCGGTTCTGCATGAAATGCGGTCTCCCTGGCCACCAGCGGTTCCATGCATAGAAAACGATTATCCCCGAAGTCATCAGTATTAAGACCATGTACGGGTGGTGCTGGTAAATCCGGTAGAAGGAACCGACAATCTCCGTGACGAAAGGGAGGGTCGCTGCCAGGAAATCCCACACCTTGCTCAAGACGGTCATCACGAAACCGACGATTGGAACCAGGATTACCCACCCAAGGAGCACCAACAGGAGGTTGGACTTTGTTTGTCCGCGGCGCCACTCTCCCTGCAACCAGAAAAATATTCCAATTGCGAGGATTGTGACCAAGGCGCCCGCCAGGGGATATTCGCCGAATACCTTCGTAATCAGTTCGCGCCATGCATTCAAGAATTCAATTATGTTCGTCATGTTCGCGACGCCTGTATTTGCTCCAGAAGAGAATAATCTGTGACTCGACCCCTGTCGACTCTAAGCCTACAAAGATACTCCGATTCGATTCATCCCGGCGAATTAGTGTGCTGTAAGTTAGAACCAGTCGAGCGTGTTTTGGGGAGGAGTCGTTGACCGGGCCACCCGCCGATCGCGACAATTCTGTTCTCCTGCACCTCAAAGAAAATTCCCTACGGAAACCGTCTGACCCCGCTCGTCGCCGTCCGCGATGAACTACCGGAAACTGCAACGGTCGCCGGGTGCCCCATTCAAGGCCTTCCTTTGGCCTTGAGTGGGGATTTTTGTTCGTACAACCGGACTGTCGCTATTACAACCGAAAAACCCCGCTCAAGCTTCGCTTGAACGGGGCACCCGACTAGGATTTCTTGGCTCGGGGAGGTCGTTAACCGGGCCACCCGCCGGGCATCGATATTGGAGCGGAAGAGATTTACGTCGCGGTACCACCGGATCGTGACGAGGAATCGACGCGCCGGTTCAGCAGCTTCACCGGCGACCTTCAAGCACTTGCTGATTGGCTCAGTCGGTGCCGGATTCAGAGCGTGGCGATGGAATCGACAGGGGTGTACTGGATCCCACTATTTCAGATCCTGGAGCAGCAAGGGTTCAAGGTCTATTTGGTCAACGCGCACTATCTGAAGAGTGTGCCCGGACGCAAGAGCGACGTATCCGACTGCCAGTGGATCCAGTATCTGCACTCGGTTGGGTTGCTGCGGGCGAGCTTCCGGCCACCCCAGGCGATCTGCGCTATTCGTACCCTGTGGCGGCACCGCGGCAGCCTGCTGGAGATGGCGGCCGAGCACATTCTGCACATGCAGAAGGCGCTCAGCCAGATGAACCTGCAGCTCCACCATGTGCTCAGCGACATCACCGGAACCAGTGGCCAAGCCATTCTCGATGCCATCCCCATCCTCTCGGGCATGCGCGATCCCGTCGAACTGGCGCGACTCTGTCATCGCCGGGTGAAAAGCTCGCGGGACAAGGTGGCGCAGGCTCTGGTTGGAGACTACCGGCCGGAGCATCTGTTCACCCTGAAGCAGTCGCTGGAGGGATACCGCTATTACCAGAAGCTGATCTTGGAGTTGGATCAGGAGACGGCACGTCTGATGCAGGCGCTTCCCAGCGCGACCGAGAATCCGATGCCACCACGTACCTAGGCTACGGCCTATCAGCGACAGCGCAACGATCCTCGGTTCGATCTGCGCAGTGAGCTTTACCGCATTGCCGGGGTCGATCTCACCGACATTCCAGGAGTTAGCGCCGCTACCGCGCAAATCATCCTTACCGAGGTTGGCACGGATGTCAGCCGTTTCCGCAACGCCTCTGCCTTCGCCTCATGGCTTGGCCTCTGCCCGGAAAAACGAGTCAGCGGCGGCAAGATGTTGTCTTGTAAAACCCGCAAGGTGAAGCATCGCGCCGCGACTGCGCTCCGCATGGGTGCCAATTCCCTGTGCCGCGCGAAGGGCTACCTCGGTGAGTTCTTTCGGCGCATGCGGGCCAAGCTGGGCACGGCCCAGGCCATCACCGCCACCGCACATACAATTGCACGGATTCTCTATCACGTCCTATCGACGAAAGGACCGTACGCAGAAACCGTCTTCCATCGTTGCAATGAACAGGCACGTCAGCGAGCAGAAATGCGCCTCCGCAAACAGGCAGCCCAGCTCGGCTTCCAACTCCTGCCCATCCCGGCAACAGGACAATGACAATTAGTTCCT